>Ga0209420_1000894_pt1 | contig 14819 bp, 15 predicted proteins | sample BlaSpr_A8_OM1_O1_FD_187972 | JGI IMG/M metagenome (GOLD analysis project Ga0209420, IMG submission 187972) | Forest soil microbial communities from Thunder Bay, Ontario, Canada - Black Spruce, Ontario site 2_A8_OM1_O1 (SPAdes) (version 2) | ecosystem: Environmental > Terrestrial > Soil > Boreal... | reverse complement strand
CCAGGGTATAGGCGGCCAGCCCGACGACGGCCACGGGACCGGACCGCGCGAGCCCGTCGACGAGCACCACGATCAGGACCGCTCCCCCGCTGATCAGGGCGGACAGCGCCTCCAGCAGCTGGGCGGGCGCTCGGCGGCAACCCAGTCGCCGGTCCGAGGACCAGACGCCCCAGCGGGCCGCGGTGGGCCGCCCGGTACAGCAGCCCGCCCAGAAACAGCCCGGGCGGCCGATGGACATGCCGATGAGCAAGGCCGGCGCGGCCGCAGCCAGGAAGGCGCCGGCCGGGAGGCCCGGACCCGCGAGGGCCGCCGCCGCGACGACGACCGCCGCGCCGGCCACGAAACCCTGGATGCACCAGCCGTCGAAGTTCCGGCCGCGGTGCACGGCGACGTACCAGCCCTTGCCGCCGATCACGCCCGCCACGATGGCGATCGCCGAGAACACTACGGGGCGCGCCAGCGAGTAGTGGCCGTGCGACAAAAGCAGGGCCTCCAGGGATCCCCGCCCGGTGCCCTTGGTCTTGTTCTTCTTGGCCTGCGGCATTATCGTCCTTCCCGGCTGGTCACATCATCGCCGCCGGGACCGGCTCCATGCTTGAACAGGTGCTGGCGCGCAGATGATGCCTCCATGAAGATCACGGGAAACGAGCCGCTGCGGTTCGCCGTGCTCACCGATACGCACATCAGCCGAGCGCGAACGGCGGCGGTGGAGCAGCTGGGCCGGACCTACGCCGCGCTGGCCGGGATGGCCCCGGACTTCGTGCTGCACTGCGGGGATATCACCGATACCGGGCTGCCGCGCGAGTACGACCTGTACCAGCAGGCGGTCCCGGCCGCGCTGCGCGGCCGGATCAGGCACGTGCCGGGCAATCATGACGTGCGGTGGGACCCTACGGCTAAAGAGCTGTACCAGGCGCGATTCGGCGCCGCGCGCTATTCGTTCGACGCGGCCGGTGTCCATTTTATCGGGTTCGACCCGACCCAGCCGCTGCTGGAGCCCGGCCACTGCGGGCTTGACGGCCTGCGCTGGCTTGACCGCGATCTGGCCCGGCTGGACCCGGGCACACCGGTGATCATGTACCACCACTTCCCGGTGGGCCCCGGCCACGACTACATCGACGACCAGGGCGCGCTGCTCGCCCTGCTCGCCCGCCATGGCGTCCGGGCCCTGTTCGCCGGGCATATCCACCGGGAGACCGTCACCCGGCTCGGCTGGCTGACCCAGGTGACGCTGACGGCCTTCGCCGACGGCGCGTCGTGCTACTGGGCCGAGATGGCCCAGGCCGCCGGCGGCCGCCCGGAGCTCGCGGTCAGCCGCCTGGCCCTGGCCGCGGACGGGACACGGGAGCGGCAGCTGGTCGCCAGGGTGCCGCTGTCAGGCTCGCCGGCCGACCGCGGCCCGAGGCGGCCGCAGCGGAGCGCCCGGGTGTCCGGGTGGCGGGTCAGGCTGGCCGGATCGGTACAGGGCGGTATCGCCGCGGCAGGCAGCACGGCGGTGGCCGTCTCCACGGCCGGCCAGGTGGTGGCGCTCCGGCCGGAAGACGGCGGCGTCCGCTGGCGGGCCCGGCTCGGCCCGGCCTACCGGCGCGCCGCGTTCGATGGCGCCCGCCGCACGGTGTTCGTCCCCTCCGCGGACCGGCACGTGTACGCCCTGGACGCCGAGACCGGCCGGACCAGATGGCGGTTCGACGCGGGCGCCCCGGTCCTCAGCGCGCCGCTCGTGGCCGTTGCGGACCGGGACGAGCACGTAGTGTTCGGCGCCGGGCGGCAGTTGTTCGCCGTGGCGGCCGGCACCGGGCGGCTGGCCTGGTCCGTGCCCGGACGGGGCTGGTCAGCGGGCCGGGCCTGCTCCGACGGCCGCCGGGTCTACACCTGCGCCGCCGACGGCTACGCCCGCGCCCATGACCTGCGCACCGGGCAGGAAGCCTGGTCGTACCTGATGGTCACCGGCGACGAGCACCGGGTGGCCCTGTACAGCGGCTGGGATTGCGTGGTGGCACTCGGCGCCGGATCCGTCATCGTGGCCACCGTGTCCGGCTCGCAGGCGCTGGACGCGGCCACCGGCGCGCTGCGCTGGAGCTTCCCCGACGGCGCCATGTACCCGCCCGCGGTCGTCCTCGGCGATGGCACCGCGCTGCTCACCTCGGAGCAGGGCACCGTCTCCCGGGTCGCCCTAGCCGGCGGCGGGGTGATCTGGCAGGCGCGGCTGGGTGTCCGGGTGCAGAACGCGGGCCCGGCGGTGGCCGGCGACCGGGCCTGGGTGGTGTCCGAGGCGGGCCGGCTGATCGGCGTCCGGCTCGCCGACGGGCACTGGAGCGGCTCACGCCAGCTGACGCGGGCGCGGTGCTTCTGCGCCCCGGCGGTAGCGGACGGCACGCTGATCGCCGGGGATCAGGACGGGTACGTGCACGGCATCCGGCTGACGTGACGGACGGCGGCGCCGTGGCCGCCGGCGGCGGGCCGATGACGGGAGGCGGGCAGCACGGATCGTTCGGCAGAAATTGATCGTTAAATATCGGTGATGCGGAGTCCGGCGTGCGCCTTGTAGCGGCGGTTGATGGCGACCAGGTTGGCGGTGAGCGCTTCGATCTGCCCGCAGTTGCGCAGGCGCCCTGCGTACACGCCGCGCATGCCGGGAATCTGATCGGCCAGGGCTTGCACCGTGTCGGTGGCGTGCCGGTTCTCACCAAGCACCAGCACGTCCAGGCCGATGGTCTCCACCTCGGGATCGCACAGCAGCACGGCCGAGACGTGGTGAAACGCCGCGACCACCCGGCTGTCGGGGAGCAGGGCGGCGGCCTGCTGGGCGGCGCTGCCTTCGGGGACGGGCAGCGGGTAGGCGCCGTGGTGGTCGAAGCCGAGCGGGTTCACGCAGTCCACCACGATCTTGCCGGCCAGTTCCGGGGCCAGGGAGGCCAGCAGGTCGCGGTGACCCTCGTAGGGCACCGCGGCGATGACCAGGTGGGCCTCGCGGGCCGCCTCGCGGTTGGCCAGGCCCCGGACGCCGTGCCCGAGCTGGCTGGCCGCGTCGGCGGCCCGTTCCGCGCTGCGGGAGCCGATGATCACCGGGTGGCCGGCCAGGGCGAACCTGAAGGCCAGGCCGCGGCCCTGATCGCCGGTGCCGCCGAGGATGCCGATGACCATGCCGTGCACCGACGGGGCTTCGTGCTCAGTCATGGACACTGATCCTGCCAGACCGTCAGGCCGGCTCGCCGCGCGGGGACCTGGCCTGCCTGGGATGTTACCTGCGTGTTCGTTCGGATACCGACAGTCCGGGCGGATATGGCTGCGCGCACGCCGGTTTCGGGGCACCATAGGTACGTGGACGCGAATCAAGTGGCCACTCTGCGTGCGCTACTAGCTCCCACCGGATGGCTCGAACGGACCCGTACGTTCGCGCGAGGCCTGCGGAAGGCTACCCGGACGCCGGGCGGGCTGCTGCTGGTCGGTACCCCGGCCGAGGAGCCCTGGCACCTGACCGCGCACCTGGACGAGGAAAGCCGCTTGTCCGGGATCGCCGAGCTGGCTCCGACCCTGGTGCGCTGGGAGGTCCCGCCGGGCGCGCCGTCGCACCTGCGGGTCGGCCTGGAGCGGCTGGAGGCGGCCCGGCGCGGGGAGACGGTCTTCGTGGTGACCCCGGCGACCGCGCCGGTGCCGCTGCTCGAGCGGATCAGCGACGCGCGCAAGGTGGGCGCCACGATCTTCGCGCTGGACCAGGGCGATCCCGAGCTGGACGGGCTGGCGCATGAGTCGCTGACCATCGCGCCGGGGCCCGGCGTGCCCGGGATGATGTCGTTCGGCGTGGCCCAGCACCTGGTCAGCGCGGCCTGCGGCGAGCTGGGCGACGGGGTGGCCAGGGCCGGCGGGGAGTTCGGCGTGGCCAGCCCGGACGGCCGGGTCGCGCCGGGGGTGCCCGGCTACCAGCGGTACCGGCCCGGCATGCGGGGCCTGCGGGACCGGGTCGCGCACCTGCTGGACGTGGTCAGCGGGCCGAGTTCCTAGCCGGGCCCGTTCCGGGCCGGCGCGGCGGGCGGGGCGCCCGGCGGGTCAGGAGTCCAGGCTGAGGACCATGGTCGGGCGCTCGATGATGTGGTCGGGGCGCAGCGGCCGCACGGCCGTGCCGATGGCGAAGAACTCGGTGGTGTGCGAGCCCCAGGTGTGGCTGTGCTGGCGCAGCTGGACGCCGACGATGCCTTCCGCGTGCAGTTCCTCGGCCTCGGCCTGCATCCGGGTCATGGCCAGCTCACGGGCGTCGTAGAGGGCCTGGGTGAACTGCTCGATCTCCACGTTGCGGCCGATGTTCCCCATCTTGGCGCCCATCTTCTGGTGCGCGATGTGGTACACGCACGTGCCCATGACCATGCCGAGCGGCGCGTAGCCGGCCCGGATCAGGGTCCAGAAGTCCTGGCCGGACAGGTCCGAGGTGAACGGCTGGTTCTTGTTGTTGCGCCAGTTGTCCACTCCCCCGCCGCCGGCCCCGGGCTCGGCCTTGACCGCCGTGCCCACCGCGATGAACTCGGCGATGTCGGCGCCGAATTCCTTCAGCTCCACGTCCAGCCGGACGCCCACGATCCCGTCGGCGCGCAGCGCGTCGGCCTCGGCCTCCATCCGGGTCATGGCCAGCTCCCGGGCGTGGTACATGGCCTGGGACAGCACGTCGAGTTCCTGGTTACGGCCCCACCGGCCCACCTGCAGGCCGACGTGGTAGATGGAGCTGCCCAGCACCAGGCCGAGCGGCCGGAACCCGGCCTCCCGCACCAGCAGGAACTCGTTGACCGACAGGTCGGAGGTGAAGATCGAGCCGGCCTTGCCTGGCTGCAGTTCGGCCAGGCGGCGCATGGCATCCTGCGGGACACCGGCCGCATCGAGCTCGGTCGCTACGTTCCCCTGATCGGTCATGCTGTCTCCTACGAGGCCTGCTCTGTGGTGGTTATATCCGGATCCTGGCAGCCTGACGCCGCTGCGGGTCAAGCGACATCACGGCCAGCGTCTTCGGGCCGCGCTCCTGGCGGTCGAACCGGACGATGGCGGTGCCGATGGTAGTGGCCTCCACGATGTGGTCGCGGCGGCCTTCTTGCACCGGGCACTCCCGTTCCCGGACGCGCATGTCCATGGACGCGATCACCACGCCCTCGCCGCCCAGCCGCCTGACGTCGCGCTCGAGCTGCTCACGGGAGTCGTGGCGGGCGTCGCTGACCAGCTCGGTGTAGCCGGTGACCTCGGCGTTGCCCGACCCCCACCGGGTCTGCCCGACGGTCAGCCAGTCGTCGTGCCTGGACCCGATCGAGATGCCGAGCGCCAGGCCGCTGGGCACCCAGCCGGCCATGATCAGCTTGGCGAAGTCCTGCCCGGACAGGTCCGAGGTGAACGGGGTCTTGTGGTGGTGCCAGTCCTTGGTAGGCGGCACCCCGGGCGCGCGGATGGCGGTGCCGATGGCCTTGAACTCCAGGCCGCCCGCCGGGAACGGCCCGATGGTGAGCCGGACGCCGACCACGCCGTGCCCGCCGAGTTCACCGCACTCGGTGGTCATGCGGTCGATGGCCTTGTGCCGCGCGTCGTACATGGCCTTGACCAGCGGGGCGAACGAGCCGAACCCGCCCCGCGAGGAGACCTGGGTCTGGGTGCGGGCCGGGATCCCGTACCCCCACGACCCCCAGGCGCCCGGGCAGTTGTAGCCGCCGGTATAGCCGATGTTGTACACCGCGGCGCCCAGCACCTGGCCGGCCGCCTCGAAGCCGACGCTGCGAATCGCAGCAAACTCATCCGAGGTCAGCGCGGAACCCCAGGTGCCGCTGCGCCGGATTTCCGCCATCCGGGCCTCGGCCGTGGGGGACAGCTTCTCGCTCACGCTCCTAGCCTATAGCGAACGTGGAAACGGAACAGGACGCTAATCCTGGGCGTCCCAGTCCTCGTTCCGCTGCTGCACTGTTTCCAGCGCGCGAGCGGCCGCCTCCCGGGTCGGGAACGGACCGAGCCGGTCCTTGCCCGGGGTGGGTCCGTCGTCGTCCTCCACGGTGTGGCGGGTCAGGCTGTACCACCATCGCTTCTCGTTGTCCATGCACATTAGACTCGCAAAGCATGGCGACAGTGCTGCACCCGGGCCGGCTTTCACCCACCCGCCAGGTCCCCGGGGACATCCCGCGGCCTGAGTACGTGGGCCGCAAGCACCCCAGGACCGGGGAGCCTGACGTCAAGACGCCCGAGATCATCGAGCGGATGCGGGTGGCGGGCAAGCTGGCCGCCCAGGCGCTGGCGGCGGTCGGCGCTGCTGTGGCCCCGGGCGTCACGACCGACTACCTGGACCAGGTGGGCCACGACTACCTGGTCAGCCACGGCGCTTACCCCAGCACGCTGGGCTACCGCGGCTACCCGAAGTCGCTGTGCACCTCGCTGAACGAGGTCATCTGCCACGGGATACCCGACGACACGTTGATCAACGACGGCGACATCGTCAACATTGACATCACCGCTTTCATCGGCGGCGTGCACGGCGACACCAACGCGACCTTCCTGGCCGGCCACGTGGACGAGGAATCGCGGCTGCTGGTCGAGCGAACGCACGAGGCGATGATGCGCGGCATCCGGGCGGTCGCGCCGGGCCGCCCGCTGAACGCTATCGGCCGGGTGATCGAGTCCTACGCCCGCCGATTCGGGTACGGGGTGGTGCGGGACTTCACCGGGCACGGCATCGGCCGGACGTTCCACTCAGGGCTGATCGTGCCGCACTACGACGATCCGCACAACGACGTGATCATGGAACCGGGGATGACGTTCACCATCGAGCCCATGCTGACCCTGGGCACGATCGAGTACGACATCTGGCCGGACGGCTGGACGGCGGTGACCAGGGACCGGGGGCGCACGGCCCAGTTCGAGCACACCCTCCTGGTCACCGAGGACGGCCACGAGATCCTGACCCTTGCCTGACCTGAGCGAATACTGCATGGGCGAGTACGCCTTCGACGCGGATACCCGGGTTACGGCGTCCGGGCCTTCCGGTGAGTTCGCGGCCGAGCTGACCGGCCGGTGGGACGGCACGGCCGGGGCGGTGAACGGCGGCTACATGCTGGCGGTCTGCGTGCGGGCGCTCGGCCTGGTGCTCCCGTTCCCCGACCCGATCGTGATCTCCGGCTTCTTCCTGCGCCCCGGCACGGCCGGGCCGGCCACCGTCCGCACGTCGCTGGTGCGCAGCGGGCGGACGACGGCGTTCGGCGAGGCGGCGCTCGAAGCGGGCGGGAAGGACGTGGTCCGGGCTACGGCGGCGTTCGCGGCGCTGGCCGCAGACGGGCTCGTCTTCACCGAGGGTGCGCCGCCTGACCTGCCGGCACCGGAGGATTGCGCGGGCGTGCCGGTCGGGTCGTTCGGCCGGGCCACCATCGCCGAGCGGATCGAGTTCCGCTCCGCGGCGCTGCCCGGGTGGTTCCGCGGCTCACCCACCGGGCGTCCTTCCAGCGAGTTCTGGATGCGGTTCGCCGACGGCCGGGACGCCGACCTGTGGTCCCTGCCGCTGCTGGTCGACTCGACCGCCCCGTCGGTGCTCGAGCTCGGCGCGGGGTCGACCACCATCCAGCTCACCGTCCACCTGCGGGCCCGCCCGGCGCCCGGCTGGCTGGCCTGCCGGGCCCTGACCCGCTTCGTGAGCGGCGGCTACCACGAGGAAGACTTCGAGGTCTGGGACTCGGCGGGCACGCTGGTGGCCCAGTCCCGGCAGCTGGCCATGGTCCAGCCGCTGCGAGGGTGATCCGTTTCGCTTAGCCGGCTTGCCTGCGAGCGCGGGCGTGCAGGCTGATCGAGTAGCCGGAGCCGCGGCCTTGCAGGCCGTGCGGCTGGCCGTGCACCCGCAGCGGCCCCGGGCGCAGCACCGTGCTGCCCGGTGCGCCCTCGGTGGCCTCGCCGGCGATCATCGTGGCCACGTCGCAGTCACAGCTATGGCCGACGTCGCCCGGCGGCATGATGACCAGCCAGGCCTGATGGGCCGCGGACTCTTCGACCACGATTTTTTCCGAATGATCCGGATCGAAGCGGACCAGATTCCACCAGCGTTCCGGGGTGGCAGCCAGGGACCGTAGCTGGCGGGCCAGCGTGCCCAGCGTCAGCTGGGTGGCCGCTTCGGCCTGGTCCAGCGGTCCGGTGGCCGGCTGGGCGGGGACGAACCTGGCGGCCTCGGCCAGCCGGGCGATCTCAGGGGCGGCGGACATGTCTGTGGTCAGTCCGGCAGTCAGCGCTGGAGTCATCACTGGGGTCATCACCGGGGCCAACACCGGGGTCAATTCTGGGGTCAACGGGAATCCTTCGTAAGCGGGGCAGGCGGCCCCGGGCGTGACAACGGTCAGCTGAGAGTCGTTGTCAGCGACAACACGAAGGACAACACGCGCACAGCGTCATCGCGACGGCACTGGAGTGGCCGTGTTCGCGGTCTGCGCGGGCTGGCATGCCGGCCAGCATACACGGCGGGTGACCGCCGGTGGCGTATTTCAGCGGGCGTCGCCCAGGCTCTTGACCGCCGCCTGCACCGATTCCGCGCTGACCTGGCCGTCGTGCGACCAGGCCGCGGCGCAGGCCGCACGGAGCCCGTCGATGCGCTGGCCGCCGCCGGCCACCTCCAGCCGGTCGCCGTTCAGGCGCGCGGTCCAGCCGCCGCAGCCGTAAGTGCCGTCCTGGCTGGTCACCTCGGGATGCGGTTCGAGCAGCCCGGTCAGGTCCTCGGCCAAGTAGGTAGCCCGCTGCGACGGCGGGGCCAGGACCGCCTCGGCCGGGCTGCTCACGCCGGTCAGCACCAGCATGCTGTCCAGGCTGACCCGGTGGGCGCCCTCGATATCGGTATCCAGCCGGTCGCCGACCACGAGCGGGCGCTTAGCGCCGGTCCGCAGCACCGACTCGTGCTGCAGCGGCGGCTCCGGCTTGCCTGCCACCAGCGGCTTCACGCCGGTCGCGGTGGTAATGACCTGAGTGAGCGACCCGTTCCCCGGCTGGGGGCCATGCGGGCCCGGCAGCGTGGTATCACCGTTGGACGCGACGAACAGCGCGCCCGCGGCCACCGCGAGGCCGCCCTCGGCCAGCGCGGAGTAGCTGATGTCGGGCGCGTAGCCCTGGACCACCGCTTGCGGGCGGTCGGCGGCGGTGGTGACCGGCCGGAGCCCTTGTTCCCGGAGCGCCATCCGCAGGCCGCTGCCCCCGATGACCAGGACCGGGGCGCCCGCCGGGAGGCGTTCGGCCAGCATGCGGGCCGCGGCCTGCGCGGAGGTCACGACGTCCTGCGGCGTGGCGGAGACACCGAAGCTGGTCAGCAGCGCAGCAATGGCCGCCGGGGTCCGGGACGCGTTGTTGGTCACGTAGGCCAGTCGCAGGCCGGCCGCGGCGGCCTTGCGCAGCGCCTCGGCTGCCCCCGGGATCGGCGATCCGCCCAGGTAGACGACGCCGTCCAGGTCGAGCAGGGCGACGTCGTAGATCGCGTCGAGAGGTTCGGCGCTGCCGCGTGGCAGCGGCCCGGTACTCGTCATAGGCTGTCGTCCTTACCGCCGTCCGAACTTCCTGGCAGGTCAGCTCGGTTGGTCTGGTTGGTCTGGTTGGTCTGGTTAGTCCGGTTAGTCCGGGCCTGGCGCGCGTCCTCCCTGGCCCGCAGCGTGGCCCGCACCGAGCGCAGGGCCTCGGTGTAGTGCGCCGCGTCGGGTCGCATCGCGGCGGCCAGGGCCAGGTACACGGCCGCGGCGGCGTGATCGCCGGTCCTGGCCAGGGCGAGCCCCAGGCCGAAGTGCGCGTAGTCGTCTGACGGGCTCGCTTCCACGATCACCCGGAAGTTCTCGGCCGCATCCGCGTAACGGCCCGCGTCGAACTGGGCCCGGGCCAGGGCTTCCCGTACGCTGCGCGAGTCAGGCTCGGCGGTCGAGGCGCGCTGCAGGACCTGGGCCGCGGCGGCGGGGCTGCCCCGGCCGAGAAGTTCCATGCCGCGCTGGTACCAGGCGTGCACATCTCCTTCAGGAAGGGCCTGGCCAGGGAAGTTTTCCTCCGGACGGGAATCACCGCTCGCCCTCGATCCTTCTGACATGGTGTGCAGACCCTTCCGTCCGGCTCTGGTTCCGGTCTCGTACTGGCACCCTTCCGCGGCATCCGTTACGCCCGTGACCGGGTAAGCGGACTCGCAAACGTCACCTCACCACCGTACGACGTGATCAGCGGCAGCATCCTCGAGCACCTGCGGGAGGCAGACCCGCATAACGTTGTCCGTCTTATCCTGCCAGGCGAAGACGCCGCCGCGGCCCAGGCCGCGGCCGGCCTGCTGCGGGAGTGGCTGTCCTCCGGCGTGCTGATCAGGGACGGGATGCCCGCCCTGTACCTGTACGAGCAGGCCGGCCGGGCCGGCTCGTGGCGGCAGCGCGGCATCATCGGCCTGGTCCGGCTGGGCTCGCCGCAGGAGGCGGGCATCCTGCCGCACGAGAACGTGATGCCGGGCCTGGTGGCCGGGCGGCTGGGACTGATGGCGGCGACGCAGGCCAACCTGGAACCGATCTTCCTGATCTACGACGGTGAGCGGGCCGCTCAGGCCGGCGGCACGGCGACGGAGGTCATCGACCTGGTCGCGGCGGAACGCGCCCCGCTGGTGTCGGTGACCACCGAGGACGGCGTGACGCACCGGCTGTGGCGGCTCCGGAATCCCGGCGAGCAGGCCACGATCGCCGCCGACCTGGCCGGACGCCGGGCCCTGATCGCGGACGGCCACCACCGGTATGCCGCCTACCTGGACCTGCAGGCCGAGATGCGGGCCCGCGGCCGGGGCGCCGGGCCCTGGGACTACGGGCTGGCCTTCCTGGTCGACTCCGGCGCCTACCCGCCCCGGCTCGGCGCGATCCACCGGGTCCTGCCCGGCCTGCGGCCGGACCGGGCCGCCGAGCTGGCCAAGGCCGCGTTCACCGTCCGGGACCTGCCGGCCGGCGCCAGCCTGGGCGAGGCGCTCGCGCACCTGGCCGCGGCCGGACGCGACGGGACCGCGTTCCTGCTGGCCGGCGGGGCCGGCTTCCAGCTGCTCAGCCACCCCGATCCGGTGCAGATCGCGGCGTCGATGCCGTCCGGGGTCTCCGCGCCATGGCGCGACCTGGACGCGGCGGTGCAGCAGCAGCTGCTGATCGGCCGCCTGTGGGGCATCACGGACAGCGAACGCGACGTGCTGATCGACCACGACGCTGCCGACGCGGTCCTCATGGCAACGCGCCTGGGGGCTACCGCCGTCATCTCCAACCCGCCTTCCTTCGGGGCGGTCATCGATATCGCCGCGCACGGCGAGCGGGTCCCGCGCAAGTCCACGTCGTTCGGCCCGAAGCCGCGTACCGGGCTGGTGCTGCGCACGTTCGGCCCGTCTGACTGACGCCAGCCGGTCTGGGACAATGACCTCGTGGGAGAGGAAGCAGCGAGCCATCCGGTCACGGCGGTCACCGCGCTGGGGCACGAGGTGTTCCAGATCGACACCAGGATGGCCGGGTACGACGGGATCACTGCCGGCTACCTGATCAGGAGCGACAAGCCGTGCCTGGTGGAAACGGGGACCGCCCCGTCCGCGCCGGTGGTCAGGGAGGCCCTGGCCGGGCTCGGGATCGGGGCGGATGACCTCGCGACCGTCGTGGTGACTCACATCCACCTGGATCATGCCGGCGGCGCCGGCGACATCGCCGCCATGTACCCGGCCGCCCAGGTCGTCGTGCACCAGCGGGGCGCACGGCATCTCGCCGACCCCAGCCGGCTCATGGCCAGCGCCCGGCTGGTCTACGGGAAGGCCCTCGACCGGCTGTTCGGCGTCCTGGCTCCGGTCCCGGCCGAACGCATCGTGGCCCTTGACGACACAGGAACCGTCGATCTCGGCCGCGGCCGGCGCCTGGACAGCCATTACTCCCCCGGTCACGCCAAGCATCACGTAGGCCTCATCGACTCCGACAGCGGCGACCTGTACGTCGGGGATGCGGCAGGCGTCTACATCCCGGAGACCGGAGACCTCAGGCCGGCCACGCCACCGCCCGACTTCGATCTCGAGGTGGCCCTGGCCTCGCTGCGGATGTTCGGCGACCTGCGGGCGGCGCGCCTGCTGTTCAGCCACTTCGGCCCCGTTTCTGACGTCGCCGCCACCCTGGACCGTTCGGCGGAAGAAATCAGGCTCTGGGTGGAGCACACCCGCCAGGCTCGCGCGGCGGGTCTGGACCTGGACCACGCGGTGGCCATGGTGCGGGACCGTACCAGGGCCAGGTACGTAGCGCTCGGCCCCGAAGCCGATCCCGCGCTGGCCGCCAGGTTCGAGCGGATGAGCGGCGCCGCCACGAACGTATCCGGGATCATGCACTGGCTGGACAAGACCGAGTCGTCTGCCGGGCCGCAGTAGAAGTCCCGGTAAGCGTGCGTCCACGAGACCTCGCCGGCGGCCGCTACAGAAGCGGAGCGTCCTCGTCGCCGGCCGCATCAAGGTCGTCGAGGTCTGCTAGGCCGTCAACGTCGTCGAGGTCATCTTCGTCGTCCGTCTCGGTTTCGGCCAGGTCCTCGAATTCGATGCCGTCCAGCTCGTCCAGGCGGTCGGCGGCGTCAGTCTCGTCGTGGGTGTCAGCCGCGGCGGCGCGGGCGAACGCATCCCTGGCCTCCTGCTCACGGCCCGCCGCGAGCAGCGCCTCCGCATACGCGTAGAACAGCCGGGCCGACCACGGGCGCAGCCGGGCGCTGGTCAGCTCGGGTACCTGCAAGGCCAGCACGGCGGCGTCCGTCATCCCCTGATCCCTGCGGATCCCCGATTCGACGATGCGGAGCTCGATCTGGGTGGCCCGGTCGAGCTGGCTGACGTCTGCTTCACGTATCAGGGCCAGCGCCCGGTCCAGCCGTCCGAGGGCGCGCTCGCAGTCGGCCATGACCGGGACGTAGTCTTCGCGGCCGGTCATGCGGCGGGCGGCCCGCAGCTCGGAAAGCGCTTCTGCCCACCGGCTCGTCCGGTACGCAGCGATGCCGACCGCCTCCCTGACCACGCCCACGCGAGCCGCCAGGCGCTTAGCGGCCTGGGCGAAGGCATACCCCTGCTCGGGATCGGTGGCCGTTCCCGCGGCGACCAGGTAACGGGCCACGCTGTCGGCCAGATCGTTCGGCAGGCTGTTCAGCTGGGCCCGGGCCTCGGGGTCGAGCTGATCGGGCGTGATGGCGTCGGGCACCCGCGGACCGGCATCTCGGGCCGGGCGCTCGGGACTGCGCGCGCCGGCCGGCGAGTACCGCGGGCCTCGCGCCTGGCCCTGGTCCGGGCCATCCCAGGATCGCCTGGCGCCTGGGCGCTGGGGGGTACGGTCGCTGTCTCGGCCGCGGGCCGGGCGGCCGGGAGCGCCCTGGCGGAACGGCCGGCCTGAGCCAGGCGAACTGCCGCTCCGGGCCCGGCTATCCCCGGCGGGCCGGATCTCCCGCCTGAAGCCGGAGCCTTGCTCGGATCCGGAGTCCCGCTCGAAGCGAGAGCCCCGCTCGGAACCAGAGTCACGCGCGGCGCCAGAACCTCGTCCGGATCCGGAGTCGCGCTCGAAGCGAGAGCCCCGCTCGGAACCGGAATCCCGCCTGGAGCTAAAGTCACGTCCGGCGCCGCCAGAACCTCGTCCAGGGCCGGAATCCCGCTCGAAGCGAGAGCCCCGCTCGGAACCGGAATCCCGCCTGGAGCTAAAGTCGCGCCCGGAACCGGAATCCCGCCTAGAGCCAAAGTCACGCCCGGCGTCAGAACCTCGGCCGGGGGCGGAGCCTCGCTCGGCCGGACTGGCCTCCCAGCGGCGCGGCCGGTCTCCGGACGGCGTCCTGGGGGAACCGCGGTCCGTATCGCCGGCGCGTGTCCTCCGTTCATTCGAGCGCTCACCCGGGCCAGCCGCAGAGGACCGGCCGCTGCCGTACGGCCCGCTGGCCGACGCCGGGCGTCCAGGCCCGCGCGGGCCTTCCCCACGAGGCGCGCCACGGCCGCGCGCCTGACTAGGTGCGGCCGTCCGGGCCGTGCCGCGTGCCCCGCCGGTCAGCGGTGTCCTCGGGCCTCGCCGCGGGGGCTGACCATCCGCAGTTCCCGGTCCGTCGGGTGTTTTTGGCCGGCTTGTCGCCCGTGAGCTACCTGCAGCCCATGACCCGCTTGAAGTACGCGGGCCGCCTGACGCCCTAGGGCCGCCTGATGTACGGGTGCCGCCTGTTCGGATACCGCCTGATGCGCGGGGGCCGGCTGATGGCCCCGGCCGCCTCGGCGTGCGGTGCGCGCCTTCGCCAACGGCCTCGCCGTGGCCAGTTGACCCGCTGCGGCCAGTCGATCCGCTGCGGCCAGTCGATCCGCTGCGGCCAGCGCGCGGCTCCTGGCCCTCGCGGCCCGGCACGGGCCTGCCCCGCCCGGAGCCTGCCGATCCAGTGCCGCCGGTACCCGAACCGCGGCCCGGTGTCCGCGCACCTGTCCGGCCGCCTGATGTCGTCCGGGACGATGTCGTCCGGGCTGTCCCCCGCGCGCCACCAACCGCGCTGCCACCGCGCGGACGGCCTCCGCCAGTACGCGGCCCGCCCGCGCCTCGCCCTTTGGGCGCTCCGCGTCCCTCAGCCACGCCTACCAACCTCCAGCATCCGCACAACAGTATCCAGACAAACGAAGAGGGCCGCTCGACCTCATCGGGAGCGACCCTCTTCAAATATGTCCGGCGGCGTCCTACTCTCCCACGAGGTCCCCCTCGCAGTACCATCGGCGCTGAAGGGCTTAACTTCCGGGTTCGGAATGGGACCGGGTGTTTCCCCTTCGCTATAACCGCCGAAACTCTATTGAGATGTCACCGGCCCCGAGGAGGCCTGAATGCGACCGTATCTCA
>Ga0209420_1000893_pt1 | contig 14820 bp, 10 predicted proteins | sample BlaSpr_A8_OM1_O1_FD_187972 | JGI IMG/M metagenome (GOLD analysis project Ga0209420, IMG submission 187972) | Forest soil microbial communities from Thunder Bay, Ontario, Canada - Black Spruce, Ontario site 2_A8_OM1_O1 (SPAdes) (version 2) | ecosystem: Environmental > Terrestrial > Soil > Boreal... | reverse complement strand
CCCGCCGATGCGCCAAGCTTCACACCCACCCGCGGCTTCGCTGGTGCCTCCAGCGCCAGACTCTCGCTCGCGTCCCCCTTCGCGCCTCGCTTCGCCTTCTTCCCTCCGCGCACCCCGCGCTCACCGCCGCCCGCTTTTCCGCCCCCCACGCTCTTCCGCCCGACGTCCTCCCCCTCCTCTCCCTCCAACTTCCTCCCCGCCTTCACCGCCTCCTTCGGCATCTCCGAATCAAACCTGCAATCCTTCGCGCTCACATCCTCGCGAAAACCCGTAAACACCGGCGCCCTCAGCTTCCGGTCGTCCGTCCACATCCCATATTTCACCCGCGCCACTAGCTCCGGCCGTACCCACGTGATCTTTTCCTTCACCTTCGGCGGCGTCGCGAACGGACACTCGTTGCTCTTCACCGCCTGTAGCTTCTCGTGCGTGTCCTTCAGCACTTCATGCGGAAATCCCGTCCCCACGCTCGCTATGTACTCCAGATCCTCGCCGTCATACAGCCCCACCAGCAGGGCCCCAAAGTAATCCCGGCTGTTTCGCGGCTCGGTCCACCCTCCCACGACCGCGTCCAGCTCCTGCACAATTTTCAGCTTGATCCAATACCTCGTGCGTTTCCCCACATACGGGCTGTGGATCTCCTTCGCCAGAATTCCCTCAAGCTGCTGCGTGCTCGCCAGGTCATACAGCTCCTTGCCATGCTCCAGCTGATGATCTGAAAATCGCAACGTGTTCGACGGCCGCAGCACGCTTTGCAGCAGCTTCTTTCGCTCAATCAGCTCCACCTTTCGCAGGTCGTACCCGTCGCAGTACAAAATGTCGAAAAAATAATAGGTAACCGGATACCGCTCCTGCATGGCCACCGACGGCTCCGACCCAATAAACCGGTTCTGCAATTTCTGAAACGACGACCGCCCGTCCGTGTCCAGCACCACAATCTCGCCGTCTAAAATCGCCTCAATTGCCCTCACGCTCCGCGCCAGGCTGTGAAATTCCGGAAACTGATGGGTCACCGACCGGTGCGATCTCGACTTCAGTTCCACGTCACCCTTGCTCAAAAACGCCAGCGTCCTCTGCCCATCCCACTTAATTTCAAATAGCCAGTTCGGATCCGAAAACGGCTTCTCCTCCAGCGCCGCCAGCATTGCGTCCACGCTGCGCGGCATCGCCGCCGCAACCGCTCCCTTCACCTTAGAAGGGTCGATCAACTCCAACCCGCCCACATCCTCCTGCCCATCCATCCACGTCCCGCGCCGCCCCTTCGGCCTCGGCAGCGTCTTCGCTTCTTCCTTCTTCGCCGGTCCGCTTTTCGCAGCGCCACCAGACTTGGCCGCTTTGGGCGCTGCAACCGCCGGTTTCACCGGCGGATACGCCGGCGCCGTCCCATAAACCTTCACCGGCCCGCCCGTCGCCTTCACTTCCTCGCCTGGCACCCGATCCTTATGCCGTATGAACAGCCACTCGTTCTGCTTCTGCGAATTCTTCATTTTCACGAGAACGTAGCTGCCCTTCAGCCGCTCCCCAAACAGCCGAAACTTAATTTCCCCGTGCTTGATCTGATCGCTCGCGCTCTCCGGCGCCTCTGGCTCAAATGTCCCGTGGTCCCAAATCCTCACCTCGCCCGCGCCATAATTCCCTTTGGGAATCTGCCCCGCGAACTTCGCGTACCCCACCGGATGATCCTCAACATGCACCGCCAGCCGCTTTTCGTTCGGCTCCATCGGTGGTCCCTTGGGCACCGCCCACGACTTCAGCACTCCGTCCACTTCCAGCCGGAAGTCGTAATGCAGCCGCGTCGCATCATGCCGCTGCACCACAAAAATGTGCGAGCCCCCGCGCTCCTCCGTTCCCTGCGGCTCCGGCGTCGCGCCAAACTTCCTCTTTTTCTTGTATTCCGCCAGCTTCGCCATTCAGAAACCCATAGTGGCCCTCGCCACCACCCTCCGCCCGACTACGGAAAAGACGGCATTGAATATACACAAGAAATTCGTCATCTTTGATCCGCCGAGATGACTATCGTCCCGCAGTCCTACTCTCAATTCCGCAGGAGGGAATAATGGCTTCCAGCGTTTGGAAAGGCATGCTCACCTTTGGTCTGGTTTCCATTCCCATCAAGCTCTTCACCGCCGCGCGCAGCAAACGCATCGCCCTTCACCAGCTCCACAAGGAATGCAACACCCGCCTCAAGCAGCCTCTCTTCTGCCCCCACTGCAACCGCTTTGTCGACCGCTCCGAAGTCGTCAAAGGCTACGAATTTGAAAAGGGCAAATACGTCGTCATCGAGCCCGACGAAATCAAGAAAATCACGCCAGCCTCCGGCCACAACATGGAAATTCTCGCCTTCGTCAAGGCTTCCGCAGTCGACCCCATCTATTTCGAAACTTCCTTCCTCTCAGTTCCGGACTCGGAAGGCAACAAAGGCTACCGCCTGCTGGTCAAAGCCCTCGAAGACACCAAAATGCTCGGCATCGCCAAAGTCACTATGCACCAACGCGAGTACACCGTTTTCATTCGCTCCCGCGACAACGGCCTCACCCTCCACACCATGTACTACGCCAATGAAATCGCTCACCTCGCCCAATACGGCAAGGACGAAGTCAACGTCTCTCCCCAGGAAATCAAACTCGCCCAGCAGCTCGTCGACACTCTCACCGCTCACTTTAAGCCCGAGCAATACCACGATGACTTCCAAGTCCGCCTGAACGCCCTTATCGAAGCCAAACTCAAAGGCAAGACCATCGCCGCCGAGCCCGAAGCTCCTCGCGCTCCCGTCATCGACATGATGGAAGCCCTCAAGCGCAGCCTTGCCGCCACCAGCGGTGGCAAAAAACCTCCCAAAAACGCACCCAAACTCAAAATCGTGGCAGAAGGCTCCGAGGAAGCGGCTCAACCCGCCGCCGGAGCTTCAACAGGCACACACGGCCGCCCTCGCCGCCGCAAAGCCAGCTAACCGTCCGGGTCTGAAAATCTAAAGCCTTTGACTTGGAAGTTTCTTCACACCAATGGGTGTAACCACACGCGTTTTTTGCGTGGGCTTGTACGCGCGACTATTCTGCGGGTGCCCCACACGCCGCTTTTGCGCGTGGGCCCGGCGTAACACTCTCTCCCGCGTCAACGACGTGCCTAGATTTTAGTTTGGATTTTCGAGAATTCTCTGTGGAACAACGAATCACACTAATAAAACTACCCCACTCTATTTTACATCCCAATCGACGCGCTCACATACGTCGTCCCACCCACGATCGTTTGCAGCGCCTCGATCAAATCCCTTCCCGCATCCGACTTCAATAAATACCCGCTCGCGCCTGCCGCAAACCCGCTGCGCACCAGCTCCTTCGATGTATGCCAGGTCAGCAACAAAATCTTCGTGCCCGGCAGCGCCGACAAAATGCTCCTCGTCGCCTGTATCCCATTCGTCCCCGGCATCGATACATCCATCACAATGACCTCGGGCTTCAATTCCTGGGCCAGCCTCACCGCTTCGTCGCCCGTCGACGCTTCTCCGCAAATTTCCCAATGTCCATCGCTCTGCAATACCCTCCGTACACCCGTGCGAAAAATCTCGTGATCGTCCACAATCACCAACCGCACACTCTGCTTAGTCGTCTCGCCCTTCATTTTTGCAATTGCGGCTTTCAATTACGGCTCGATGATCTGGTTCCTCACCGCATACCTCACCAACTCGCTCACCGAATGCAGCTCCAGCTTCCTCATAATGTTCGATCGGTGCGTTTCCGCTGTCTTCGTGCTGATTCCCAGCGTCGTCGCCACTTCCTTGCTGCTATTCCCCTCGGCTAGCAATTGGATGATTTCGCGCTCCCGAGAGGTCAGTCTTTCTCGCGCCAGTGCTTGCGGGCTGGGCGCTTCGCCACGATGCCTGAACCCGTCAATCAACATTTCCGACGCCCGCGTCGTAAAGAACGTCCGCCGGTTCGACACCGCCTCCACCGCGATCACCAGGTCGCGCTCCGCGTCAGATTTCAAAATGTACCCCTTGGCTCCCGCGTCCACGATGTCGCGCACCAACTGATCCGTGTAATGCGCCGACAGAATCACCACCTCGGTCTTCGGGCACGTCTTCTTGATTCGGCGCGCCGCCTCCAGCCCGTTCATGTCCGGCATACTGATATCCATCACCACCACTTCCGGCTTCAGCTTCTCGGCCTGCGTTACCGCCTCCCGCCCGTTCGCCACCTCCGCCACCACTTCCCAGCCGGTCCGCGCATCCAACACCGACTTCAGTCCCCGCCGTACCACGTCATGGTCATCCGCCACTAGAATTCGCATAAGCTCCTCACTTGAATGCCTGGATCCTAGAAATCAAGGGTTGCCCTTGCTACTACACCTATAGCTCTATTTGGGTCTTGGATTTGGCCTTTTGGTCGGGCCTCATTGAACCCCGATCACGGAAACCTTCACATACAGTGTTCACTGTATTTTCTATTGAAAATAAACCAATAAGCGGCTTTTATGTAGGGTGGGCCACCAACGAGAACCCCGCCGGTGACCCTTCCAGGCCCAAATTCAATCTGCCGCCCACCGAGTCTCACTTCCCTAAAACCCGGCTCCAAAGAGCCCCCAGAAGCCCTCCAATCCCTGTTTCCTGCGTTCCGCTGGCGAATCCAACCAGAGACCTTAGTCGTCTAGCCCAAATCGCCAGGAGTGCCACTTTGCCGTCTCACAAAACCCCCTCGAAAAAGACCAGGCCAAGCTCCAGGATCCCCCGCTCCCGGACATCCCCCGGCGCATCCACGTCCGCGGCAAAGAAAGTCCGCTACGCCGTCGTCGGCCTCGGCCATCTGGCCCAAATCGCCGTCATCCCCGCCTTCGCTCATGCCAAAGAAAATTCCGAACTCGTCGCCCTGGTTTCCGGTGATCCCACCAAGCTAAAAAAAGTTGCCGCTAAATACAAAGTCCAACAAACCTACAGCTACGAAACTTTCCACGAATGCCTCAGTAGCGGCCAGGTTGACGCCCTCTACATCGTCCTTCCCAACACCATGCATCGCCCCTACGCCATCGCCGCTGCCCAGGCCGGCGTCCACGTTATCTGCGAAAAACCCATGGCCGTCACCGCTGCCGATTGCCGCGCCATGATCCAGACCGCCGAAGACACCAAAACGAAACTGATGATCGCCTGCCGCCTGCACTTCGAGGAAGCCAACCTCGAGGCTCAAAAAATCGCCCACTCCGGCGAAATCGGCGACCTCAAATATTTCAACTCTCTCTTTTCGCTCCAGGTCGCTCCCGGCAACATCCGCACCAAGCGCGACCTTGGCGGTGGCACCCTCTATGACATCGGCGTCTACTGCATCAACGCCGCCCGCTCCGTCTTCCGCGACGAGCCCGAAGAAGTCTTCGCCTTCGCTGCCCAGCCCGGCAAAGGCCGCTTCTCCGAAATCGAAGAAAGCGTCTCGGCCACCCTGCGTTTCCCTGGCGACCGTCTCGCCTCCTTCACCTGCAGTTTCGGCGCCTCCGACGTTTCCACCTATGACATTGTCGGCAGCCTCGGCCGCATCCATCTCGATCCTGCCTACGAATACGCCGAAGGCCTCAAATACGAGCTCAACGTCGCCGACCTCACCCGCAAACGCACCTTCTCTAAGCGCGATCAATTCGCCGCTGAACTCGTCTACTTCTCAAACTGCATCTTGAAAAACCAAACTCCCGAGCCATCCGGCGAAGAAGGCCTCGCCGACATTCGCATCGTCGAAGCCCTCTACAAATCCATCGACTCAGGCAAGCCCGTCAAACTGGATCATTTCGAAAAATCCACGCACCCCGCAATTTCCCAGGAGATCCGCAAGCCTCCCGTCACAAAACCGCAACTCGTCAAAGTCGCCGCCCCCTCCCGCCAATAATCTGTTGATTTTGTTGTGAAACTTTCTGCGGATCTTCAGGCGGGAATAATCGCGAGGCTTAGGCCTTGTCTGCGCGTGCCCCAAACGCGTCGTGGCGGGCCGGGCAGAACGCGCAGGTGAACCCGCGTCGCGTTCCGAGAACGCGCTGGTGAACCGCGAGGTTCACCACAGAAATAAGGTTCACCTCATATCAATGAACGCGTGTGGGAATGCAAAACTCTAAATACCTTTGTCTCGATTTTTCTTATCGCTGTCTTTATCGCGAGACCTGCCGTTACTTCGTCCGCTTGTAATAGAAATCCACCAGCCCATCTCGATAGTCGATCTTCATCTCCATCACATGTAACATCGAAAACCCAAGAAAGCCCGCTACTTCCGTTCCTTCCGCGTCGCTGGTCTTCGTCGTATCAAATGCCACTACATCATTCGCTTTCTCGTAATATTTCGAAAACTGCAACATCACGTTGTCCGCAGTGTACACATCCTTGACTCGTCCATTCATCCCAGTTATTCGCATGTCAGAGTCGGTCCGCACTTTGGTAACATCGCGCGCCACCGTCGGCGAAATCGTATTGGCGAACGATCCCGTGTCGATCACGAACAACCGTATCGTCCCTTTGTTAATTCGCACTGGAATGAGCATGTCTTGGCCGAACGTATAAACCTGTGTGTAGTCCTTCATGTCCGGCGCAATATAACGATCCCTCAGCTTTGCCGCGTTGGTGTACGGTTCCTTCGTCGTGAGCGCCTCATCATCCGCGGCCAGCGGCGGTTCAGGCGGCAATTCACTAAGAGTCATCTTCCGATCCGGAATATTGATATCCACTAAGTAGTGCCCGAACACATCGGCGCCAATGAGTCCGTCGACACCGATAATCGACCGCCGGTCCCCTACAAAAACCTCGCAATTCGTGAATTCGAGATTCCCCACCTTGATCGAACTAGCCACTCCCATGTATCCATTCATCCGTTTTTGATCGCCAATGCCGCCCGCGTCCGTATCCACCACATGTTTAATCCCGGCCTTTTCTGCCATCCCTCGATCCAAAACGATTCCATGCGCGCCGGTGTCGAGCTCCAGCTTCGGTGCCGCGTCGCCAATATGCGCCCGCAAACCGACACCCTGCGGGTACCGCGGATCATCTCTCACGATATTTTCGAGCGGAATTTCCCCGTGATCCACCTTCCCCACCGCGCGGCACGCCCTGCCCGTCGCCTCGGCGTCTTGCATATCTTTCAACCTCTGCGACATGTGTGTCCGGTCTTCCTCATCCTCACCCTCTCCGGCATCCAGAAATCTCTTCAGCGCCTCAATTCGATCCTTGCGCGATAATGTGTAAATCCACTGCTCTTGTATATCCGGGTCATTCGCGTCAATCTCACGCGCACGATCCAGCAAAATTACCGCGTGCCGGTAATTCGCATTGGCAAAGAAAACTCGCGCCAGCCCAAGATACGCTCGCGCATCCGTCGCGCCTGACCTCACTACCGATCTGAATTCTTTATCCGCATCGTCAATCTGCCCTTGCCGGAAATACACTTCACCCATCGCCACATGCGCGGCATTCAACGTCGGTGACATCGCCAGCGCCTTGCTCGCAGCGGTATATGCATCCGCGGGATTCTTCATCTTCAAATCCACCCGCGCTATCCCGACGTAAGCCATCGAAACATCGGGATCGCTCTTCAAAATCGCGTTGTAAGCATCCAGCGATTCTTGAAGCTTCGAGCTTCGATAAAGATCCCTGGCGCTGTTTAGCGACGCCACCAGCGGCGAGACCGCCGCTGGCGCAGGCCCACTCGCGGTACCTTTGCTGGCCGAATTACCTGGGCTCGATGTGCTATTGGCAGCTGCACCGCTGCTCGCCACGCTGCCACTCGCCGCAGCGACACCACTCGCTGGCATCGCACTTGCCGTTGATGCTGCTTGCGTAGCCGGCTTCGAATTCTGCGCACTTGAATTCTGTGCGCTTGAATTCTGCGCCTTCGCGCTCCCCACACGCAGCCCCGCGCCCAGCACACAAACCGCCGACCATAGCACCACGTTGCGTCTCATCTCCGCTTCCCTCGAATTGATTTCTTGTTCACTTCAACTTCTACCTAAGCGATCCCTTGCCTTAGAACTTCCGCCCCTTGTCGACAAACACCTACCGCTGGTTCTTCCTCACTTCTTAAACGGCGACTTATAATCAAAATCCACCAACCCATCCCGATAATTAACACCAATCGCCCACACAACCAGGTTGCGTTTCATCGGCCTTGCCTTTTTAGAAGGAGTGCCCGGCTCACCCGGGCAGGTCAACTACCCGGAGTCTCTCACCGCTATACCCATCTGTCAATTGCGCGGGGTGTTTCGCACTTAGACACCTGTCAACACTGTGTCGCCTTCCTTACCTATGCCTATTCTCCGCAGATGATGCGGAGAATAATCACCCTAATCTCCGCACCCCATGCGGAGCTTACCGACCATCACCAATGCCAGCGGCTACGCCCGACCCTTCCCCGCCCTCGCTGTCCGGCGGCGCCTGCACCGGCCCCTTCAGCTCCGCCAGTAATATCGCCCCCAATATCAATACCGCTCCCGTCAGCGCCCGCGGCCCCAGCCGCTCGTGTAGCACCAAATACGAAGTAATCGCCGCAAACACCGGTTCCAGCGTGAATAAAATCGCGGCGTGAGTCGCGCTGGTGTGCCGTTGCGCCCACACCTGCCCGCTGAACGCCAGCACCGTACATCCGATGGCCGTCAGCGCCAGCGCAAACGCCAAATATCCATTCCACGCAAATCGCGGCGCTTCCCAACCCGCCGCTCGCGCAACCGGCACCGCCGCCAGCGCCAAAATTCCTGTCAGCGCGATCTGCACAAAACTCAGCGTCGTCACCGCGAATTTATGGCTATACCGCTCCACCACAATAATGTGAAACGCGAAACTGATCGCCGACCCCACGCTCAGTACATCACCCACATTTAAATGCGAGAACCCCGTCGACGGAATCGCCACCAAATATAAGCCTGCCATCGCTGTCACTACTCCGGCCCACACCCACCCGCCCACGCGCCGCATTCCCGCCGCGCTCATCATCACCGGCACCCAAATCGTGCTCGACCCGTTCAAAAACGCCGCCTTCGACGGCGTCGTAAATTTCAGCCCCACCGTCTGGCAGATGTACCCGCTAAATAAACACACACCCATCAACCCGCCCGCCCACAGCGCACCCCGCTCCATTTTTCGCAGCACTCCGAAATACACCACCGCCAAAATCCCCGCCGCCAGCAAAAATCGCGCCGCCAAAAAAACCATCACCGACGCATAGGCCAGGGCGTCCTGCACCACCACAAACGTCGCCCCCCACACCAGCATGCACAGGCCCAGCACCACATCCGCCTTAAATTTGTCCGTTATCTTCATCCTCACTCAACTCACACGCCCGCACTACACCCACGCGCCCAATAACCTACCTTGATTTTGTTTTTGTTTTTGAAGTTTCTGCGGGCGCCCCGCCGGCGTTTGCGCGCCGCATGGCACGCTTGGTAAATGGACCGGGTGGGTGGCAAGCCCTCATGACCGGGCATGAGTGGCAGTTGGTTTTGCCTTAGAATTTTCTGCGGGTGCCCCACACGCAGGTCTTAGCGCGTGGGTTCGTCTCAACTTCGGGGTCGACCACACCGTAAAATATTTTGCGCCAATCCTATGCGCGTAAACTACCTTGCTACTTCTCCATCCCCGCCACTCCCAGCACCGTCAACAATATCCTCTTCATCCCCACCACTCGATTCTCTGGGTCATACCACTCTTCCAGCGAATGCGCTCCCCCCGCCAATCCCCCGCCCCCAATCGAAATCGCCGGTATCCCCAATGACAGCGGAATATTCGCGTCCGTCGACGACTGCTGCATATGGGCCGAATTCGCCAAATACTCATCCGCCTCATTTATCGACTTCATCAACTCCGAATCCGCCGCCAGTTTCCCGCCCGGCCTCGTCCCAATCACCTTAAAATGCGCTTGCAGCGGTTCCGTCCCGCGCTTCCCTGCGGCCATTTCCGCGGCCACTCCCACGCGCACCGCCTCGCGCAGCGTCGTTTCCAGTTTCTTAATCTCCGCCTCGTCCTCCGACCGGAAATCCACCTTCACCGCTGCGCGATTCGGAATCGAATTCACCGACGTCCCGCCTTCAATCACTCCAAAATTAAACGAACTCCTCGGTGTCACCGGCATATCCGCATTGGTCGTAAACTGCACAATCACCCGCGACAGCGCCGTAATCGGATTCGGCGCTCCAAAATCCGTCCAGCTATGCCCGCCCGGCCCGCTGATCGCCACTTCCATCCGCTGCGATGCCAGCGCCTGCGTCGCCACGTAATCCACCGACGCCCCATCCACCGCAATCACTGCCGCCAGACGCTTCCCATAATCCTGCACCAGCGTGCGAATTCCCCTCAGGTTCCCTTCGCCCTCTTCTCCCACGTCTCCCGCAAACGCAATCGTCATCCGCGTGCGAATCTTCGCCGCATCCATGGCCATCGCCACACCCAGCAACGCCGAAAGCCCCGCGCCGTTGTCCGCGATCCCTGGCCCCAGCAACTTCCCGCTCTTGCGCGTCACTTTCGCCGGCGTGCCTTCGGGAAACACCGTATCCAAATGAGCCGCCAGCAAAATCACCTGATCGCTATCCGCTCCAGCTCGCTCTCCAATCGCATTCCCCGCACTATCCGTGCGCGTCTTCAGCCCCGCCCCTTCCAGCAACTTCAAATAAGCGGCCGACTTAGCTTCTTCCTTAAAATACGGCGCGGGAATTTCCGTCAACTTGATCTGCTGCTCGGTCACCCAGCTCGTATTCTTCGCCATCCACTCCATTGCCGTCACTACATTCGGATTGCGCGCGACGGCATCCATCGGGTTCGTCTCATCCCCGCGCCTGCCCGAGCGAAGAGCCGCCCGCACTCGTGCCGTGCCCGCGCCGCCTTCCGCCGGGCTAAGAAATGGAATAGCCATAGCTAAAAGAACCCCAAGCGCCCATGCAAGTTTCATCAATTTCACGCACCGCACCACACAACATCACGCTACACCACGTCGCAACAGACACGAATCCAGGCCGCAAATTTCCTAGCCGCCTATCAGATGCTTTTTGTAGTCGCTCGGTCAAACGTTTTGCGATGGAAGGGACGATTCCAACACTATACACAGTTGCAAAAACAGCAGCCTTAACTCACCGGCGCGCCATTCAGCAGCGAATAAATTTCCGCCTCGGTCATCACCGCCTGCGCTTTTTTTGCCGCCACAAATATCAACTCCACCCGCGCCTCAGTCGCCTCGATCCCGCGCTTCTCCAGCCAAAAAATCACGTTCGACTTCCCGCTCAGCGGCCCCACCTCAATCACCTGTTCCATCCCGAATAAATGCGACGGCACCCCGCTATAAATCGAATTGGCCAGCTCCGCATCCTTCTTCCTGTACGCTTTCACAATCGCCGCCGCATGCACGCCCGTCGCCGTGCGAAACGCGTCCCGTCCCACCACCGGATAGTTCGGCGGTATCGTCGTATGCGTGGCCTTCGCCACCTTTTCCGAATACTCCCGCAGCTTCGACAAATCCCTCTCAATAAATCCCATCAGCCGCAAATTCACCAGCATCAACTCCATCGGCGTGTTGCCAACCCGCTCACCGAGCGCCAGCGCCGCGGCGTGCACCTGATCCGCACCCGCCGCAAACGCCGCAATCGAGTTGGCCACCGCCAGCCCGCGGTCGTTGTGCCCGTGCCAGTCCACCCGAATCTTTTCTCCGCTCGGCTTCACCACATTTTCGATCGCAAACTTCACTAGGTTGTACGCGCCCTGGGGCGTGGCATTTCCGACCGTGTCGCAAAACACTGCGGCCCGCGCCCCGCATCGAATCGCCGTCGAATATAGCGCCTTCACTGTTTCCGGATCGGTTCGCACCGTATCCTCGGTGACATACATCACCGGCAATCCCTCTTTCACCGCGTACGTCACCGCCTCTTCCGTCGTGCGCAGCAAATGATCAACCGTCCAGTCTTCTACCAGCCTGCGGATCGGACTCGACCCCAGAAAAGTTGCCGCCTCAATCGACATCCCAACCTTCTGCGAAATCTCAATAATCGGCTTGATGTCGTTCCGATGCGTTCGCGCCGCGCAGTTCGGCCTGATCTTCAGCTTCGCCTGCACAATTTCCCGCGCCAGCGCCTCGGTATCCGCATACGCCCTAGGGCCCGCGCCCGGCAGCCCGATATTCACCGTCTCGATCCCCAGCGCCTCCATCAGGTGCAGGATCTCAATTTTTTCTTTTATCGAAGGATCGCGTACTGAAGGGTTTTGCAGGCCGTCGCGCAGCGTCTCGTCATTCAACGCCAACGCGCGGCCTGGCGGTATCTCCGGCCGCCCCGCCGCGTTCCAGTCGTATACGAGTGTTTGCAGTTCCAAAGGTGAACTCACGCCCTACCGCTATTCGCGAAATCAGCTTTGCTCTTTCACACGCGTCTATCGCGTGGGCTTGTCCGCGCAACTATTCTGCGGGTGCCCCACACGCCGGTTTTGCGGGTGGCCCGGCGTAACATTCTCTCCAACCTCAAAAACATCTTCGTGCGCCCGTTATGTAGTTTCACCACTCGGGGGCTTTTCCCCGAGCCTATCTAATACCTCAACGTAAAACTGTGCGGCGCACTCGCATGATCCGGTTTGTACAACGTCTTACAAAATTCACACCTGTAAATCTCCGCCTTCTTCCCAATTAACTCCTCAATATCCTTCGGATAGTCGTACCAGCGCTTCAAATGCCCGCAGCACAACTTCCCCTTCGCATCTTTCTCATCGCACGCTCGCTGCGTGTGCTTCTTAGGTTTCACCTTTGGTGGACCTTCAGGCTCAGTCGCCGTCGCCGCAGAAACAGCGGTAGCAGGAGCCGCTGGTTTCGCCGTGGGCGTCGTAGTCGCCGCCGGTGTAGCAGTCGCCGCAGGCTTCGCTGCCGGCGCTCCGGGCGTGGTAGCTGGTGTGGCCGCAGGCGTTGTGCCTGCCGCGCTCGCCGCATTCGCATTCGCCGCTGCCGCAGCCGCCGGACCTCCCGCCGCCCCCGCTGCCGTCACCCCCGCCGGCTTTTCAGCCGCCGTGGTCACCGCGGGCTTCGCCGGCGTAGCCGCCCCGCCCGCAGGCGCTGTGCCCGCAGCGCCACTCTTCGCCTTATCCGCCTCAACAACGTCGCCCGCGCCCGGCTGAGCCGCCTTCGGCTCGCCACTCACCGGCGTCGCGCCTGCCGCTCCCGGCGTTCCCGGCTTGCTTGTTGGATCCTGATCCGCCATAGGTCCTCAGTCCTCAATTCCTGCGGCCGCTGCCATCTCAGCCGGCATCTTTAGCCGCCATCAATATCTCGCGCACACGCGCGAGTCACACTCGCACGAAACTCCCCCAACTCCCACTCAAATCTTATTCCCGCGAAACATCACGCCCATCGCACGCCCCGCTCCACGCAGCGCGCTTACCCGCTCCCGCCAGCCGCGCGCAAACAGCACCTCCGTCAGCGCCTCACTCGCCTCCGCGAACCGCCCACCATAACCAAACCACCACGGTTTGCGCGTGCGCGGCAGCCCATCGACATCCACGTATTTTACTCGAACCGTTTCCAGCAATCCAAGCCGCGAGTGCGTCCGCCCCCACCCGCTCGCCCCGCTGCCGCCGTGCGGCGCCTCGCAAATCCCATAATAGCTCCCCACATCATTAATCATCACCGACCCCGCCCGCAGCCGCGACGCCACTCCCTCCCCCGCACACACATCCCTCGTCCACACACTCGCGCTCAACCCAAACTCCGTCCCATTCGCCATCCTTACCGCATCGTCAACGCCCGCAAATGACGCCACCGCCACCACCGGACCAAACGTCTCCTCGCGCATGATCCGCGCATTCTCGTCACGCACCACCAGCACCGTCGGCTCGAAAAACGTCGGTCCCCAATCCGGCCGCCGCTTCCCGCCGCACTTGATTTGCGCCCCATCCTCTACCGCCTCGCGCAACTGCTTCTCAATTTTCGCTACCTGCGACTCGCGAATCATCGGCCCAATTTCCGCCTCGCCTTCGCCCACACCAGCGCGTCCCGCGCTATTGCTTCCATCTCGCGCGCCTGCGTCGCGCGCGTCCACATCCGGCCCGCCCAGCCGCAGCCTCCGCGCCTTCTCAACCACCAACTCCACAAATCGCCCCGCCGTTTCCTCCTGCGCGTAAATCCGCGCCACTGACAAGCACGCCTGCCCGCAATTCGTGAACGCGCCCCAAACCGCCGCGCTCGACGCGACGTCCAAATCCGCATCCCCCATCACAATCATCGCGTCCTTGCCGCCCAGTTCCGGCACACTGGGAATCAACCGCTCCGCGCACATCCCCGCCACCAGCTTTCCCGTCGCCACGCTCCCCGTGAAAAACACCTTCGCCGGTCCCGCCGCGATCAACGCTTCTCCCACCTTGCCCCCGCCCTGCACAATCTGCAGCAAATCCCGCGGCGCTCCCACGCGCGCAGCCACCTCGCCAAATAATTCCCCAATCAACTCACCCACCTGCGGCGTCAGCTCCGACGGTTTCAGCACCACCGCATTTCCCGCCACCAGCGCTGGCGCCACCGCCGACACCGCAATCGCAAATGGATAATTCCACGGCGCAATCACCGCCACCACGCCATACGGCTCAAACTGCATCCATCCGCGCTTGGCCTTCAGCGCCAAGTTGTGATGCGGCACGCTCTCATTCCGCAGCCACTCGGGCGCGCGCCGCGCAAAAAACTCCACACTGTCCAGCGCTAGCATCACCTCTGCCAGTATCGACTCCGCTCGCGGCTTCCCCGTCTCCGCTGACACCATCCTCGCAATTTCATCTCGCCGCCGGTAAATCACCTCGCGCAGCTTCTCGAACAACCGCACTCGTCCATAAATGGATCGTCTCCCCCACTCCCTCTGCGCCTCCCG
>Ga0209420_1000892_pt1 | contig 14837 bp, 11 predicted proteins | sample BlaSpr_A8_OM1_O1_FD_187972 | JGI IMG/M metagenome (GOLD analysis project Ga0209420, IMG submission 187972) | Forest soil microbial communities from Thunder Bay, Ontario, Canada - Black Spruce, Ontario site 2_A8_OM1_O1 (SPAdes) (version 2) | ecosystem: Environmental > Terrestrial > Soil > Boreal... | reverse complement strand
CCCGCAGCCCGGCCAGCCACCGGGTGCCCGGCCCGCGCGCCTCGAAGACGAACTCCACCGTGCCGCCGTGATCGGGGCGGACGTCGTGCACGGCGAACGCCCGCCGGCCGAGCATGGGGCTCTCCGGCCCGCCGACGGCGACCGTGATGAACTGGCCGGGCCTGAACTTGGCGGCGATGGCCGGGGCGACCAGGGTCAGCGCGTGATAGGCATCGACGCGCCGCACGGTGAGCACGGTGGCCCGGACCTGGACCGGTTGTGTTTCCGCTGAAGCACGACCCCCGGGGATCCCCCCGCTCACGGAGGGCCTACCTGGCCCCCCGTACCCCCTTGGCCGTGGCGGCGGAGCAGGGCGGCGTGCTCCTGCAGCGACCTGACGCCCACCTCGCCGCGGATGATGGCCTCGATGCCCTGTACCGCGGCGGCGAGGCCGGCCGCCGTGGTGACGCACGGGATGCCGCGGCGGACCGCGGCGGTGCGGATCTCGTAGCCGTCGAGGCGCGGACCGGACTGGCCGGGGCTGCCGAACGGCGTGTTCACGATCAGGTCCACCTCGCCTGCGAGAATCCGCGTGACCACGGTCGGCTCGCCGTCAGGCCCCGAGCCGTCGCCGTGCTTTCGCACGATCCTGGCACGAACCCCGTTGCGGCGCAGCACCTCCGCCGTTCCCTCGGTGGCCCAGATCTCGAAGCCCAGGTCGGCGAGGCGCTTAACCGGGAAGATCATCGACCGTTTGTCCCGGTTGGCCACCGACACGAACACCCGTCCCTTGACCGGCAGCGAGCCGTAGACCGCGGCCTGGGCCTTGGCGTAGGCAGTGCCGAACGCCGTGTCGATCCCCATCACCTCGCCGGTGGAACGCATCTCCGGGCCGAGCACGGTGTCCACGCCCTGGCCGGCCGGGTCGCGGAACCGGCCGAACGGCAGCACCGCTTCCTTCACAGCCACCGGCGCGTCCAGCGGCAGAACGCCCCCGTCGCCCTCGGCGCTGAGCATCCCCTCGGCACGCAGCTGGGCGACGGTGGCGCCGAGCATGATCCGCGCGGCCGCCTTGGCCAGCGGCACGGCCGTGGCCTTGGAGACGAACGGCACCGTGCGGGAGGCCCGCGGGTTGGCCTCGAGCACATATAGCACCCCGCTGGCCAGCGCGTACTGCACGTTCAGCAGGCCGCGCACGCCCACCCCGGCGGCGATCGCCTCGGTGGCCGCGCGGATCTGCGCGATGTCGTCGCGCCCGAGAGTGATCGGCGGCAGCGCGCAGGCCGAGTCGCCGGAGTGGATGCCGGCCTCCTCGATGTGCTCCATGACGCCACCGAGGTAGAGCTCGGACCCGTCGTACAGGGCGTCGACGTCGACCTCGATGGCGTCGTCCAGGAACCTGTCGATGAGCACCGGGTGACCAGAGCTGACGTCGGTGGCCCGGGACACGTACCCGCGCAGTACGGCGTCGTCGTAGACGATCTCCATGCCCCGGCCGCCGAGCACGTAGGAGGGCCGGACCAGCACCGGGTAGCCGATCTGCTGAGCGATCAGCACGGCTTCCTCAGCCGAGGTGGCCATGCCGTGCCGCGGCGCGGCCAGGCCCGCCTGCTGGAGTACCCGGGCGAAGGCGCCGCGGTCCTCGGCCAGGTGGATGGCCTCGGGCGAGGTGCCCACCACCGGGACGCGGGCGGCCTGCAGCGCCCGGGCCAGCCCGAGCGGCGTCTGCCCGCCGAGCTGCACGATCACCCCGGCTACCGGGCCGCTGGCCTGCTCCGCCCGGACCACCTCGAGCACATCCTCGAGGGTGAGCGGCTCGAAGTACAGCCGGCCGGAGGTGTCGTAGTCGGTGGAGACCGTCTCCGGGTTGCAGTTGACCATCACGGTCTCGTAGCCTGCCGCGGCGAGCGCGAACGAGGCGTGCACGCAGGCGTAGTCGAACTCGATGCCCTGCCCGATGCGGTTCGGCCCGCTGCCGAGGATGATCACCTTGGGCGCGCTGCCCTCCGGCACCTCGGTCTGCTCGTCGTAGGTCGAGTACAGGTACGGGGTGCGCGCCGCGAACTCCGCGGCGCAGGTGTCCACCGCGTGATACACCGGCCGCACGCCCAGGCCCCAGCGGATCTCCCTAACCACGGTCTCGGTGGTGCCGCGCAGGTCGGCGAGCTGCGTATCGGAGAACCCGGACTCCTTGGCGGTCCGCAGCGTGGCCGCGTCGAGGGCAGGCGCGGCCGCCACTTGCTGCGCGACCTCCTCGATGTGCTGGATCTGCTCGATAAACCAGAGATCGATGCCGGTCACCGCGGCCGCGTCCGCCGGGCTGGCCCCGGCCCGCAGCGCCTGGTGGATGGTGGCGAGCCTGCCGTCGTGCGGGGTGGCGCAGTCACGCAGCAGCGCCGCCGCATCGCCGGGGAGATCTTTCCAGCTGAACGGTCCGTGGTTGCTCTCCAGCGAACGCTGCGCCTTCTGCAGGGCCTCGGCGAAGTTCCGGCCGATGGCCATGGCCTCGCCGACGCTCTTCATGTGGGTGGTCAGCGCGGGATCGGCGCCGGGGAACTTCTCGAACGCGAACCGCGGCACCTTGACCACCACGTAGTCCAGGGCAGGCTCGAAGCAGGCCGGGGTCTGGCCGGTGATGTCGTTGGGGATCTCGTCGAGGGTGTAGCCGATGGCCAGCCGGGCGGCGATCTTGGCGATGGGGAACCCGGTGGCCTTGGAGGCCAGCGCGGACGAGCGCGACACCCGCGGGTTCATCTCGATGACGACCATCCGGCCGGTGCGCGGCTCGACCGCGAACTGGATGTTGCAGCCGCCGGTGTCCACGCCGACCGCGCGCATGATGGCGATGGCGGTGTCGCGCATCCGCTGGTACTCGCGGTCGGTGAGGGTCATGGCCGGCGCGACCGTGACCGAGTCGCCGGTGTGCACGCCCATCGGGTCGATGTTCTCGATCGAGCAGACCACGACCACGTTGTCGCGGGTGTCCCGCATCAGCTCGAGCTCGAACTCTTTCCAGCCCAGGATGCTCTGCTCGAGCAGGACCTCGTGGGTGGGGCTGGCGTCCAGCCCCGTCCCGGCGATGCGCCGCAGGTCGGCTTCGTTGTGCGCGATGCCGGATCCCAGGCCGCCCAGGGTGAACGAGGGCCGGACCACCACCGGGTAGCCGAGAGTCTCGGTGGTCTCGATGCATTCGCCCAGATCGTGACAGATCTGGCTGGCCGGGACCTCGGCGCCCAGGCCGGTGACGATCTCCTTGAAGCGCTCGCGGTCCTCGCCGGCCCGGATCGCGTCGATGTTCGCGCCGATCAGCTCGACGTTGTACCGGTCCAGGATGCCGGACTCGTGCAGGGCCACGGCGGCGTTCAGCGCGGTCTGGCCGCCCAGCGTGGGCAGGACCGCGTCCGGCCGCTGGATGGCGATGACCTTTTCCAGCGTGTCGGTGGTGATCGGCTCCACGTAGGTGGCGTCGGCGAACTCGGGGTCGGTCATGATCGTGGCCGGGTTGGAGTTGACCAGGCTGACCTTGATCCCCTCCTGCTTCAGCACCCGGCAGGCCTGAGTGCCCGAGTAGTCGAACTCGCAGCCCTGCCCGATGACGATCGGCCCCGACCCGATCACCAGGACCGACTTCAGGTCCTCACGTCGCGGCACAGCTCACCTCCTGGCCTTCTGGAGCAGGGCGCAGAATTGGTCGAAGTGGTCGGCGGCGTCGTGCGGGCCGGGGGCGGCTTCGGGGTGGTACTGCACGCTGAACACCGGCCGCTGCTGCAGGCGCAGGCCCTCGACCACACCGTCGTTGAGGTTGACGTGGCTGACCACGGCCGGCCCGTACGGGGTGTCGAAAGGCTCCAGTGACTCCGGAGGCACATGTGACCAGGTGACTCCCGGGTCCGGGCCCGCCTCAACGACGTCGTTGTCACAACGATGCGCACCAGACGACGTGGTTGTCACAACGACGTCGTGACCGCTCCCGGGGAGGGCGGCGGCGAAGCCGTGGTTGTGGCTGGTGATGTAGACCCGGCCGGTGGCCAGGTCCATGACCGGCTGGTTCAGGCCGCGGTGGCCGTACCGCAGCTTGTAGGTGCGCAGGCCGAGGGCCAGGGCGAGGATCTGGCTGCCCAGGCAGATGCCGAAGGTGGGCAGCCCGGCGTCCAGGACGCCGCGCATCGCGTCCACCGCGTACGTGGCCGCCGCCGGGTCCCCCGGGCCGTTGCTGAAGAACACCCCGTCGGGCGAGGCGGCCAGGATGCCGGCGGCGCTCGTTGTCGCGGGCACCACGAGCACCTCGCAGCCCCGGGCCGCCAGGTGGCGCGGCGTGGACGCCTTGATGCCCAGGTCGACCGCTACCACGCGGTACCTGGCCGGCCCCTCCGGGGGGACCGTGTAGGGCTCCGGCGTGCTCACCACGCGGGCCAGGTCGGCTCCGGTCATCTCCGGGCTGGCCAGCACCCGGTCGAGCAGCCGGGCCGGGTCGGTCTCCACCGTGCTGATCGCCGCCCGCATGGCACCGCGTTCGCGGACCTGCCTGGTCAGCAGGCGGGTGCCGCGCACCGCGATGCCCGGGATGCCCTCGGCGCGCAGGTAGTCCTGGAGGGTGCCGGTGGCCCGCCAGCTCGAGGCGGCCCTGGCCGGCTCGCGGACCACGTAGCCGCTGACCCAGGCCTGGCGGGACTCGGGGTCGTCGGCGTTGACGCCGGTGTTGCCGATGTGCGGCGCGGTCATGGCCACGATCTGGCGGCAGTACGACGGATCGGTCAGCGTCTCCTGGTACCCGGTCATGCCGGTGTTGAAGACCATCTCGCCGAACGTCTCGCCGTCGGCGCCGAAGCCGGTCCCGCGCAGCGTGGTGCCGTCCTCGAGGACCAGCAGGGCACCGTGGTAGGGGGCAGTGTGGTCGGGGGCGGGGCGGTCGCGCATGTCAGGCCAGCTTTCCGTCGAGCACGGTGGGCGTGCCGCGCAGGAAGGTCGCGACCACGCGGCCGGGCAGTTCCATCCCGGCGAACGGCGTGTTGCGGCTCTTGGACGCGCCGGCCGGGCTCACCGCCTCGGCCGGGGCGGCCGGGTCGTACAGCGTCAGGTGGGCGGGACGGCCGGCCTCGACCGGGGCGCCGTGCCCGGTCAGCCGTCCGATCCGGGCCGGGCGGACGGACATCCGGTCGGCCACGCCTGCCCAGTCCAGCAGCCCGGTGTCGACCATGGCCCGCTGCACCACGCGGAGCGCGGTCTCCAGACCGGTCATGCCGAAGGCCGCCTCCTGCCATTCGGTCTCCTTGGCCTCCACCGGGTGCGGGGCGTGGTCGGTGGCCACGCAGTCGATGGTGCCGTCGGCGAGCGCGCGCCTGAGCTCGGCCACGTCGGCCGCGGTGCGCAGCGGCGGATTGACCTTGTACACCGGGTCGTAGCCGACCGCGAGCTCGTCGGTCAGCATCAGGTGATGCGGGGTGACCTCGGCGGTGACCGGCCAGCCCTTGGACTTGGCCCAGCGGATGATCTCGGCGGAGCCCGCGGTGGAGACGTGGCAGACGTGCAGCCGGGAGCCCACGTGCGCGGCGAGCAGGCAGTCGCGCGCGATGATGGCTTCCTCGGCCACGGCCGGCCAGCCTGCGAGGCCCAGGCGCCCGGAGATCTCCCCCTCGTTGAGCTGCGCGCCCTCGGTGAGCCTGGCGTCTTGCGCATGCTGGGCGATCACACCGTCGAAGGCCTTGACGTACTCCAGGGCCCGGCGCATGAGCAGCGAGTCGGCCACGCACCGGCCGTCGTCGGAGAACACGCGCACCCCGGCGGCCGAATCGGCCATGGCGCCCAGCTCGGCCAGCCGGGACCCGGCCAGCCCGACGGTGACCGCGCCCACCGGCTGGACATCGCAGTAGCCCGCGGCGCGGCCGAGCCGCCAGACCTGCTCGACCACGCCCGCGGTGTCGGCCACGGGCTCGGTGTTGGCCATGGCGTGCACGGCGGTGAAGCCGCCCAGGGCGGCGGCCCTGGTTCCGGTCTCGACCGTCTCGGCGTCCTCGCGGCCAGGCTCGCGCAGGTGGGTGTGCAGGTCCACCAGGCCGGGCAGCGCGATCAGGCCGTCCGCGTCCAGCACACGAGCGCCCGCGTCGCTCAGCCCGGATCCGATGGCCTCGATCATCCCGTCGCTGATCAGGATGTCGGCCGCGGCCTGTCCGCCGGGCCCGGTCACCCTGGCCCCCTTGATCAGCCACGTGGCCCGGTCGCCGTTCACTGGGCCACCTCAGGGAACTCCGTGCCGCCCAGGAGCAGGTACAAGACGGCCATCCGGGTGGTGACCCCGTTGGCCACCTGCTCCACGATCGTCGAGCGGGCCGAGTCGGCCACATCGGCGGCGATCTCCACCCCCCGGTTCATCGGACCCGGGTGCATGACGATGGCGTGCTCGGGCAGCCGGGCCATGCGCGCGGTGTCCAGCCCGTACCGGCGGCTGTATTCGCGCACGCTGGGGAAGTATGCGGCGTTCATCCGCTCTTGCTGCACCCGGAGCATCATCACGACGTCGCTCTTGGGCAGCTCGCTGTCCAGGTCATAGCTCACCGCGCACGGCCAGGTGTCGACGGCCAGCGGCAGCAGCGTGGGCGGAGCGGCCAGCGTCACCTCCGCACCCAGGGTGCTCAGCAGCAGCACGTTAGACCGCGCGACCCGGCTGTGCAGGACGTCCCCGACGATGGTGACCCGGATGCCGTCCAGCCCGGCGCCGCGGGTGGCCGCGCCCTTGAGCCTGCGCCTGATCGTGAACGCATCGAGCAGCGCCTGGGTGGGATGCTCGTGCGTGCCGTCCCCGGCGTTCACCACGCTGCCCCGGACCCATCCGGCCAGCCGGTGCGCGGCGCCCGATGCGCCGTGCCTGATGACGACCGCGTCGGCGCCCATGGCCTCGAGGGTCAGCGCGGTGTCCTTGAGGCTCTCGCCCTTGGCGACGCTCGAGCCCTTGGCGGAGAAGTTGATCACGTCCGCGGACAGGCGCTTCGCCGCGGCCTCGAACGAGATCCTGGTCCTGGTCGAGTCCTCGAAGAACAGGTTGACCACCGTCCGGCCGCGCAGCGTGGGCAGCTTCTTGATCGGGCGGTCGGCCAGGCTGGCCAGTTCCTCGGCGGTGTCGAGGATGAGCAGCGCATCGCCGCGGCTGAGGTCGGCGGCGGAGATCAGGTGGCGCTTCACGGCTGGCTCCCCTCGTCGCTGATCATCACGGCGTCCTGGGCGTCGACCTCGGCCAGCAGGACGTGCACCACCTCGCGCTGCGAGGTGGGCAGGTTCTTGCCCACGTAGTCGGCACGGATGGGAAGCTCGCGGTGGCCGCGGTCGACCAGGACGGCGAGCTGCACGGTCCTGGGCCGGCCCAGGTCGGTCAGCGCGTCCAACGCCGCCCGCACCGTGCGGCCGGAATACAGCACGTCGTCGACCAGGACGACCGTCTTGCCGTCCACGCCGCCGACCGGTAGCTCCGTCCGGCCCAGCGCGCGCGCCGGGCGCAGGCGCAGGTCATCCCGGTGCATGGTCACGTCAAGCGATCCGCAGGGAACCTCGAGTCCCTCGAATTCCCCGATCCGGTCGGCCAGGCGGCGGGCCAGCGGCACCCCGCGGGTGGGGATGCCGAGCAGGATTACCTCGTCGCCGCCGTGCGTCCGTTCCAGGATCTCGTGCGCGATCCTGGTCAGCGCGCGCCTGATTTCCTCGGCGTCAAGCACCGCCAGGCCATCACGCCGCGCGACCAAAGGCTCGGCTGCATCCATGAAACGACCTCCTTCCCCGCCTCTCCGGACGGTCCTTAAAGGATGTCTACCGTGATGATCATACGGGGAGTTACCAACCGGCTCGGCGGCCGGCCGCGCCGGGGGGCCGGGGTGTGATTTACCTCACATAAGATGGACACCACCGGAACGTGACGATCGTCCGGACTGCTCCCGCGATCGGCCTGTGGCAGAAGGAAACCTGATCACAGCCGGGTTCTAGGCGGCCGGCGCAGGGTAGGTATAGTCCGACAGGGCAAGCCGGTTACCGTATGAGTTAAGCCAGTTTTTGCCATTCGGCTTGACCTTGTCGCGCTCGCCGCCTACCGTCACTGAGCGTAACCGTTACCGTAAGCGACGACTGGCCGGGAACCGAGGAACAATGCCATCTGAGTACGCCAAGACGCTCGGCGCGCGGCTGCGCGCCATCCGCACCCAGCAAGGACTCTCTCTGCACGGAGTTGAAGAGAAGTCCCGCGGCCGCTGGAAGGCCGTCGTCGTCGGCTCCTACGAGCGCGGAGACCGGTCGGTAACTGTCCAGAAGCTCGCCGAGCTGGCCGAGTTCTACGGCGTGCCGGTATCCGAGCTGCTGCCCGGCGACGCCACGCCGACGCCGCTGGTGCCGTCGCCCAAGCTCGTCATCGACCTGGAGCGCATGGGCCAGCTGCCCAAGGACAAGGTCGGCCCGCTCTCCCGCTACGTCGCCACCATCCAGAGCCAGCGCGGCGACTACAACGGGCGCGTCCTTTCCGTCCGGCACGAAGACCTCCGCTCGCTCGCGGTCATTTATGACAAGTCTCCTGCTGACCTCACGGAGGAACTCATCAGCTGGGGCGTGCTCGACGCTGACGCGCGGGGCGCCATGGAAGGGTTCTGAACCGCTAACCAGCCGGCCTGAGCGGGAGCGGGGACTGCACCTCGACACCGAGCGCGGTCTCCGCGAGTGACAGGAAAGTCTCCGCATCCCGCAGCAGGTCGTCCGCCTCGCGCGCCGATGCCGCGCGAGGCAGCCCGGCCTCCGCCGCCGCGCGCTTGCCGGCCCCGGCCGCGAAGTAGGCGGCCCACTCGGTGAGGGCGGGCTCGACCTGGGGCAGCAGTTCCCACACGCTGTGCGGCTTCCTGCGCCTCGTCTTGGGCTCGCCCCGGGCGGCCACCACCGCGGCCGCGGCCCGCAAGGCCGCCAGATGCGCCGTGACGTAACGGGCGCCGGGCGACGTCTCGTCGGCGGCCTGGTCCAGCCCGCGCCGCGCGGACTGCAGCATGCTGAGCACCGTCGGCGGCACCCCCGGAGCCCCGGGCCTACGCAGGCTCGCGTCGCTCCGGCTGGCCCGCACCCCCACTGTGTTGACCGGTACTGTGTTGACCGACACTGTGTTCACCATCGCTTCTCATCTCCTCTTCCGTGCCCTCCGCTGACCCGGCCAGGTGAGACGCTTCCCTCACCTCACCCGGCCGGCGCTGGTACATCTATTCGAACCTAAATTCGGTCGGATGTCTAGTCGGTTTTCGATGTCTGTTCGAAGGTATCGCCCGGGTCTGACATTTTTGGGGCCACGCGAGCGGGCCGGCCTATGCGATGGATGCGGAAATTGAGACGCAGCGCGTAGGTTTGCGCGCAAGACAGATCCGGACCTGTATTTTTGTCGCGTGCCATCCCCGCCCGCCACCGGTGCCCCGGGACCGCGCGGGGCTGGGGGTGGACCGCGCGGGGCTGAGGGTGGACCGCGCGGGGCCACGGGGCGGCCGGGACCGCGCGAGCGTGCGCCGGAGCGCGAGGCTCAGCCGCGGACAGCCGTTCCCCGGACAGCTGTTCCCCGGCCGGCCGGGGAACAGAAAGCGCGACACCGGAAGGCTGACGGACGCGGGGCTTCGGGCCAGCGGCGGGTCTCGCGGCGCGCGCTGATCCAGGTCGGGCTGATCGGCGGCGCCGGGGTGGCCGCGGTGCCGTTGATCGGGCTGCTGGGCCGCAAGCCGCGGACGAGCAGGCCGGCGCCGGGTTACCTGACGCTGACGCTGAACTCGAACTGGCTGTTCGGCGGCCAGTACACGGCTGGAGCGGAAGGCACGTCATTCGACGACAGCAGCTTCACGCCCGTCACGCTCCCGCATACCGTCACCCACCTTTCCTGGCGCAACTGGGATCCCGACGCGTGGCAGCAGATCTGGATCTACCGGCGTCATTTCAACGGCAAGCGGCTGCTGGGCTCGCACCGCCCGGGACCCAGGATCTTCGCCGACTTCGACGGCGTCATGACCAACGCCACGGTGGCCGTCAACGGCCACGCGGTCACCACGCACCAGGGCGGGTACCTGCCCTTCTCGGCCGAGCTCACCGGGCACGTCACCGCTGGGGCGAACCTGCTCGCGGTGGTGGTGGACTCGCGCGGCCTGCCAGTCCCGCCGTTCAGCCCCGGGCACCTCGCAACCAGCGTCGACTACTTCCAGCCGGGCGGGATCTACCGGGATGTGCGCCTGCGGGTGGTCCCGCAGGCCTTCCTCTCCGACCTGTTCGTGCTGCCGGCCGACGTGCTCAGTGCTCCTCGGGTGGACGTCCAGTGCACCATCGACTCGGCGCTGATGACCCGCACCTCCGGCACCCTCACGGTCAGGCTGCTCGACGGGCCGCGGCAGATCGCTCACGCCGAAGCCGTGGTCAGCCTGGCCTCGCCCGGCCTGACCACCGCCGAGCTCAGCCTGACCGGGCTCGGGCCGGTCGGCTTGTGGTCCCCGGAGAACCCGAAACTGTACACCGTGCAGGCCACGCTCACCGTGCCCGGCGTGGGCAGCCACGTGCTGAGCCGGCCGGCCGGGTTCCGGGAGGCGTCCTTCCGGCCGGACGGCTTCTACCTGAACGGCGAGCGGTTCCAGCTGTTCGGCCTGAACCGGCATCAGCTCTACCCGTACGCGGGCATGGCCATGCCGGCCAGGGTCCAGCGCCGGGACGCGGAGATCCTTAAGAACGACTTCAACTGCAACATGGTCCGCTGCTCGCACTACCCCCAGTCCCCGGCCTTTCTCGACGCGTGCGACGAGCTCGGCCTGCTGGTCTGGGAGGAAGCACCGGGCTGGCACAACGTGAGCACCAGCCCGGGCTGGCAGGACCTGGTGCTGCAGAACGTGCGCGACATGGTGGTAAGGGACCGGAGCCGGCCTTCGGTCATCATCTGGGGCACCCGGCTCAACGAGACCGCCAACCTGCCGGGCCTGTGGGCCGCGACCAGGCAGGCGGCGGCCGAGCTCGACGGCTCGCGGCCCAGCTCGGGCGCGATGACCTCGCACGACGTCACCCAGTGGAATGAAGACGTCTTCGCCTTCAACGACTACGAGCACGACGCGACTACCGGGGTCGCCGAACTCGTGCCGCCGATTCCCGGCCTGCCCTACCTGGTTACCGAGACCGTCGGCGTGCTCGAGGCCCTGCCGAAACATTTCGCCTGGACCGATCCGCCGGCCGTGCTGAGCCGGCAGGCGATGCTGCACGGCCAGGCGCAGAGCCGGGCCCGGTCGAACCCCGGCTACTCCGGGATGCTGGCCTGGGCCGGCTTCGACTACTGCTCGCCTGACGGCACCGGGGGCGCGGTCAAATGGCCCGGCGTGGCCGACGGCTTCCGGGTCCCGAAGCCGGGATCGGCCATCTACCAGTCCCAGGTCGACCCGGCCGTCCGCCCGGTCATCGTGCCCGTGTTCTTCTGGGAGCTGGGCGGCGTGCTGCCCGTGCCTGACCCCACCGCCATGGTGGCCAGCAACTGCCAGCGGCTCGAGGTGTTCATCGGCGGCCAGCACGTGACCACCGCGGTGCCCGCGGCCAGCTCCGCCCCGTACGGGCAGCTGTACGGCCACCTGCCTTTTCCGCCGTTCCTGGTCAACTTGCCCGCGCAGCCGGTCAGCGACGTTCCCGAGCTGCTGATCGCGGGTTACGTGGGGGGCAAGCAGGTGGCCGAGCTGCGCATGTCGTCGGATCCGTCCGGTGACAGCCTGGCCCTAACGGCCGACGACGCCGCCATCTCGGCCGACGGGACCGACGCCACCCGGGTGGTGTTCCGCGCGGTCGACGCCTACGGCAACCTGCGCAGGTACCCAGCCGGGGAGGTCACGCTGACGCTGACCGGTCCCGCGACGCTGGTCGGCGACAACCCGTTCGCGTTCGGCGACTACGGCGGGCTCGGCGCGGTCTGGATCCGCTCGCTGAACGGCCAGCCAGGGACCATCACCCTGACGGCCAGCCAGCCCGAACTCGGCCAGGCTCAGGTCCTCCTCCGGTCGCTCGCGGTGAACCCGGCCGGTCAGCTGGCCTGACCTTAGCTGGCACCACCGGCGGCGTGACGCCGCGGGTTCTGGGGGCGCTTCGCGGAGCTGTGGCCACGGCCCGTTCGGCAGCAGGATTTTGATCTTCTAAGCTTGCGCAAATGCAGCGCGAGCCTACGGTCTGCGAACTGAGCCCCGGCGAGTTCACCGCGCGGCTCGATCAACTGCTTGCGGTGTACGCGGCGGCGATGCGGCCGCCCGCCGAGACGCTGCCGGGCCGACGGTCGATCATGGCCGGGCACTCGGCCTACCCGGGATTCCGGGCGCTGACCGTCGACGGACCGGGCGGGCCGGTGGCGTTCGGCTACGGCTTCCACGGGGCGGCCGGGCAGTGGTGGCATGACACGGTGGCCCGGGCCGTGGCCGACTCGAGCGGCGCCGCCACGGCCGCGGCGTGGCTGGATGATTGCGTCGAGGTGGCCGAGCTGCACGTGGTGCCCGGCTACCAGGGCCGAGGCCTGGGCGGCACCCTGCTGCAGCGGCTGACCTCGGGACGGCCGGAACGGACCGCCGTGCTGTCAACCAGGGACGCCCTGACGCGGGCGCGGCGGCTGTACCGCGGGGTGGGCTTCACCGACCTGCTGACCGCGTTCGCGTTCTTCCCCGGCGGCGAGCCGCCCTACGCCGTGATGGGCGCCGAGCTGCCGCTGCGGGAGTGGACCCCGGGGCGGCCGCGCTCGGCCAGCCCGAGCCGCTGGTAGATCTCCCTGGTCGCCCGGGACCAGTTGAGCGTGTAGAAGTGCAGGCCGGGCACGCCCTCGGCGAGCAGCCGGTCGCACATCCAGGCCGCGTACTCCACGCCGATCTCCCGGATCGCCGCCCGGTCGCCGGCCACCGCCTGCAGCCGTTCCCACAGCTCGGTGGGTACCCGGCAGCCGCCCAGCTCGATCGCCTTCTCGATCACCCGCAGGCTGGTCACGGGCATGATGCCGGGGATGATGGGCACGTCGCAGCCCTGGGCCACCACACGGTCCCGCAGCCGCAGGTAGTCCTCCGGGTAGAAGAACATGTTGGTGATGGCGAAATCGGCGCCGGCCCGGCATTTGGCCACGAAGTAGCGCACGTCGGTGTCTGGATCGGGCGATTGCGGGTGCTTCTCGGGGAAGGCGGCCACCCCGACGCAGAAGTCGCCGGACGACCTGATCAGGCCGACCAGATCCGCGGCGTAGCTGAGGCCTTCCGGGTGCGGGGCCCAGGGGGCGTTCGGGTCGCCGGGCGGGTCGCCGCGCAGCGCGAGCACGTTCCGCACCCCGACCGCCGCGTAGGACCCGATGACCTGCCGCAGCTCGGCCACCGAGTGGTTGACCGCGGTGAAGTGGCCGACCGGGGTGAGCGTGGTCTCGGCGGCGATCCGGCCGGTCACCCGCACCGTCCGGTCCCTGGTCGACCCGCCGGCTCCGTACGTGACCGACACGAACGTGGGCCGCAGCGGCTCGAGCTGCCTGATCGCCCGCCAGAGCTGCGCTTCCTCCGCCTCGGTCTTGGGCGGCATGAACTCGAACGAGAACGCCTGGCGGCCGGCCGCGAGCAGGTCGCGGATCAGCGGTGAGTGCGGCAGGCGCGGCTGGCCGGGGGCGCGCTTCGATGTCGCGCCCGCGGCTCCCCGCCCGCGCGGCGGGCTCGGCGGCATGCGGCCAGCCTAGCCCCTCCTCGCAGGCCCCGGTTTAGAAGGCCATGGCCTGAGCCCGCCGGTTCACTTCGGTGCTGCGGTGCCTGACCAGCGCGTCCATCGGCGTGCCGGGCAGCGACTCGTCCGCGGTGAACAGCCAGCGCACGGCCTCAAGCTCGTCGAATCCGCAGTCGAAGAGCAGGGTGAGGGTCCCGCACAGGCCCTTGACGACCTGGGGGCCGTCCAGGAAGGCGGCCGGTACCGAGAGCGTCCCCTCGGGACGGGTCACGGCGAGGAGTTTCCGGTCGCGGAGCAGCTGCTTCACTCGCCCTGCGGGGATGCCGAGCTGGCCGGCTACCTCGGGGAGTGACAGCCACTGGCCGACGAGAGCGTCGGTCGGGGGGTCAATCTGTGCCACGCCTGAAAATGTCCCACGTCCGGGTGGCCTCCAAACACCCGGGTTAAGCCGAGGTTATCGCAATCGTTACCTGACGCCGTTACCTGACCCGGGCCGCGGCAGCGACCGGGATGGCCGGGTCGGCCAGCCGGGCCGCGTCCACCGGGTCGGCCGAGGCGATCAGCCGGCGCCCCTGCAGCAGGTCACGCGGCCGGTCGACGGTCAGGATGGCCACCAGCCTGCCGACCGCCAGCCAGCACGCCGCCCACTTCGGCTCGGCCGGGTCGCCCCGCCAGACCAGCCGCTCGGCGTCGCCGTGATAGCCCGCGTACTGCACCATGCGGCCGAACTGCTCGGACCAGAAGTACGGCACCGGGTCGTACGCCTCGTCGCCGCCGAGCAGGTTGGCCGCGACCACCTCGGGCGCGTGCAGCGCCACGTCCCAGTGCTCGAAGCGCAGCCGCCGCCCGAACCGGCGCGATTCGAAGGCCGCGCAGTCGCCCACGGCGTAGACGCCGGGCAGCGAGGCCCGCAGCCCGGCGTCGACGGCCACGCCGTTCTCCAGCCAGACGCCCGAGCCGTCCAGCCAGCCGGTCGCCGGGCGGACCCCGACCGCGGTGACGATCTCGTCCGCCGCTACCCAGTCGCCGCCGGCCAGAGCCAGGCCGCCCGGCTGCACGGACTCGACGGCGACGCCGGTCCGGAGCTGCACGCCTGCCTCGGCGTACCAGCGGGCGGTCTGCGCTCCCACGGGGGCACCCACCGCCGCGGCCAGCGGCGCCGGGCCGGCCTCCGCCACCGT
>Ga0209420_1000891_pt1 | contig 14838 bp, 13 predicted proteins | sample BlaSpr_A8_OM1_O1_FD_187972 | JGI IMG/M metagenome (GOLD analysis project Ga0209420, IMG submission 187972) | Forest soil microbial communities from Thunder Bay, Ontario, Canada - Black Spruce, Ontario site 2_A8_OM1_O1 (SPAdes) (version 2) | ecosystem: Environmental > Terrestrial > Soil > Boreal... | reverse complement strand
CCCGGCCAGCAGCCGCAGCAGCGTGGTCTTGCCCGCGCCGTTCGGCCCGACCAGCGCGCAGATCCGGCCCTCGGGGACGCTGATCGTGCAGTCGCTCAGCGCGGTGACCCGGCGGTACCGCTTGGTCAGCCCGCTGGTCTCGATCACGGCCGTCATGCGATGTCCTCCTCGGCGGGCGCCTGCAGCGTGACCCGCAGCAGCGACTCGATCGCGTCGTCATCCAGCCCGGCGGCGCGCGCTTCGCGCACCCACGCCGCCAGCGTGCGGCCCAGCCGCGAGTGCGTGCCCGGCGACGGCCCAGGCGGCCGGGCCCGCACGAACGTGCCGTGCCCGGTACGCGCCTCGACCAGGCCCTCGCGCTCCAGGTCCCGGTAGGCCTTCAGCACCGTGTTGGGGTTGATCGCCGTCGCCGCGACCACCTCCCGCACGCTCGGCAGCTGGTCGCCCACGGTGAGCACCCCCATCCGCAGCGCCTGCCGCACCTGCTGGGCGATCTGCAGGTAGGGCGGCACGGTGGACCGCCCGTTCACCCGGAATCTGATCATGCCAGCGCTCCAGTGTCTTAGCCTGCTAAGACAGTAAGGCACTGCCTCCGCCTGCGTCAACGATCCGGGTCCGGTTGCTACCGGATGGCAACTTTGCGGCTACCGCGGACGGCTACCTCCGCTGGGCAGGCTGGGGTTGACACCGAAAGAACCCCGCGTTACCGGGCCAGGGCCAACAGGCTTACGCCTGCCGTGTTCCGGGAAAACTATGACTTAGCAGGGCAGCGGCACGGGGCTTCTTGGACCAGGGCGGGAGGCTGTTAATGCTGAGCATGATCAGTGGCAGCGATCGCTGTCAGCCGGCCGGCGGCAGGGAATGGTTTCCCGAGCGCGGGCTGCACCTCATCGATATCGAGAACCTGACCGGTGGCGGGAAGCCGAGCTTCGAGCAGATCCGGGTCGTGCAGGGCATTTACTCCGGCCATGTGACGCTCGGCGCCTGGGACCAGGTCGTGGTCGCCTCCAGCCACCTGACGCTGCTCAGCGCGGCGCTGGGCTGGCCGCATGCGCGCTACCGGATCCGGTCCGGGCCCGACGGCGCCGATCTGGAACTGCTGGACGTCCTGTTGTACGAGAAGGTCGCGGCCCGGTTCACGCGCGTGGTCATCGGGTCGGGCGATGGCGCGTTCGCCCGCGCGGCTGCGGGCCTGGCCGCCGCGGGCGTGCAGGTGATCGTGGTGAGCAGGCGGGACAGCTTGTCGGGACGGCTCGCGTTCGCGGCCAGCGAGGTGATCTACCTGGACACTGCGCGGTCCGCGACCGGAGCGGCGCACCGGTTCCAGGCGGCATAAGCCACGGCCCGTTCGGCGCAAAAAGAACGGGCCGTGGCTCGGCGCGATCGCGCCGCGCGGGTCAGAACAGCCGGTACGAGCCGATGACCGTCATGTTCTCCACCGTCGGCGGCTCGGCGTACCAGTCCTTGAGCTTCTCGATGAGCTCGACGTAAGGGGGGAACTCGCGCAGCGGGTGCTCCTGACCGGGCTCACGCGCCAGGAACGCGAGAACCGTGACGCCGTCGCTGAGCCTGGTCGCGGCGTACCGCACGTCAGGCTGCGCCTGCTCGAGCGCCTGGATAACCTGTTCCGTGGCGGCCAGCGCGGCGGCGACGTTCTCTTCCTTGATCTTGGCGCGCACCATCATCACGTTCATCGACGTTCCCTTCCGGGCCGGAGTGGACTCTCTGAGAGGGCTACGAACGAGCGCCCGCCCGGGGGACAGCCCGGTCAGAGCTGGTCGAGGCGCCTAGTCAGGAACCGCCGCTCGGGGGTGGAGGTGGCCAGCTCCAGCGCCCGGCCGTAGGCCGCCCGGGCCTCGGCGTCGCGGCCGAGACGCCGCAGCAGCTCGCCGCGGGTGGAGTGGAAGTACAGGTAGCCGTCCAGGTCGAGGCGGTCGACGGCGCGCAGCGCCGCGGCGGGGTCGCCGGCCTGAGCCAGCGCCGCGGCGCGGTTGAGCTCGACCACCGCCGAGCCGGTGAGATCGGCCAGCCGCCGGTACAGCCCGGCGACCTGAGGCCAGTCGATCAGCTCGGCGGTCTGCAGCGCCGCGATCGCGGCCTGCAGGACGTAGGCGCCGCGGCCGCCCAGCGCGATGGCCCGGTCGAGCACCGCCCGTCCCGCCGCGATCTGGGGCATGTCCCACAGCGAACGGTCCTGGTCTTCGAGCAGCACGAGATCCTCGCCGTCCTGGCCGGAGAACCGGGCCTGCCGCCGGGCGTGGTGGATCATCATCAGCGCGAGCAGCCCGTGGGCCTCGGGCTGGTCGGGCATGAGCGTGGCGAGGACCCGGCCCAGGCTGATGGCCTCGGCGGCCAGGTCGACCCGGCCGCTGTAGCCCTCGTTGAAGATCAGGTAGATGACGGCCAGCACCGCGTCGAGGCGGTCGGGCAGCAGGTGCGCGCCGGGCACGGCGAACGGGATCCCGGTCGCCTTGATCTTGGTCTTGGCGCGGGTCAGACGGCGCTTCATGGTCTCCTCGGAGACCAGGAACGCCCGGGCGATCTCGGCGGTCTCCAGCCCGCCCAGGGCCCGCAGCGTGAGCGCCACCTGCCCGTCCAGCGGCAGCGCCGGATGGCAGCAGGTGAAGATCAGCTCGAGCCGTTCGTCCTTGATCGAGGTTTCGTCGATCTCCTCCATGACGGCCTCCGGTACCGGCAGCAGGTGGATCTTCCCGGCCAGGGTGCGCTCCCGGCGGATCCGGTCGATCGCCCGGTTGCGGGCCGTCGTTACCAGCCACGCGCCGGGGTTGGGCGGCACGCCGGAGGCGGGCCAGCGCTCGGCCGCGATCGCGAACGCCTCCTGCGCCGCTTCCTCGGCCTTGTCGAAGTCGTGCAGGAACCCGACCAGCGAGGCCAGCACCCGGCCCCACTCGTCCCGGAAGACCTGCTCAAGCGGGTTCAGCGCGTCACCACCGGCCTGACCTCCACCACGCCGCCGAACCGGGTGACCGGGACGCGCGCGGCCAGCTCGAGCACCTCGTCCAGGTTGGCCGCCTCAACCAGGAACAGCCCGCCGAGCACCTCCTTGGTGTCTGCGAACGGGCCGTCGGTCATCAGCGTCCGGCCGCCGGCCACGCGCACGCAGGTCGCCGTCTCGGCGGGCTGCAACTGCGCGCTGGCCACGCACCTGGGGTCATCGAGCAGCGCCGTGAACTCGGCGAGCACCGCCTCGCGCTCGGCCTCAGGCAGCCCCTCCGCGTAGCCGGGCTCGGCGTAGATCATCAGGGCGTACTGCATCGCAACCTCCAGGAACCTTGGCTTCTTATCTCTATTACGAACGGACCGTGGCGCGCGGGACACCGCCTCGATTTTCGTCTTCGGGTGTCCCCCGGGCCGCTGCTGGTTCGTAGCTCCGGTGAAAGCGGCTTAGCGACCTGGAGGAAGCAATGTCAACAACTCATGTGGCGTCCAGACGCTTCAGCGACGTCGCCGAGGCCGACGACGCGGACCCCCGCCGGTGGCTGGTGCTCGCCGTCATCTGCGCCGGCGTTCTGATGATCGTCCTCGACACGACGGTGATGAACCTCGCGCTGCCGTCGGCGCAGCGCGCGCTGGGATTCACCAACGCCGACCGGCAGTGGATCGTGACCGCGTACTCGCTGTCGTTCGGGAGCCTGCTGCTGTTCTGCGGGCGGCTGGCCGACCTGATCGGCCGCAAGGTGACCTTCCTGGCCGGGCTGGCTGGCTTCGCAGCCGCCTCCGCCGTCGGCGGCGCCTCGGTCAGCTTCACCATGCTGGTGACGGCCCGCGCCGCCCAGGGGGTGTTCGCCGCGCTGCTAGCCCCGTCGGCCCTGTCGCTGCTGACCACGACGTTCACCGACCCGAAGGAACGAGGGAAGGCGTTCGGCGTCTACGGCACGGTCGCGGCCAGCGGCTCAGCCATCGGGCTGCTGCTCGGTGGCGCGCTGACCTCGTACGCATCCTGGCGGTGGTGCCTGTACATCAACCTGGTCTTCGCCGGGATAGCGATCCCCGCAGGCGCGCTGCTGCTGGGCAGGCAGCCCAGGACGCCGGATGCCAGGCTGGACATCCCGGGCGTGGCGATGGTGTCAGGCGGGATGTTCTGCCTGGTCTACGGCTTCTCCAACGCGGCGACGCACGGCTGGCGCATGCCCTCGACGTGGGGTGTCCTGGCGGCCGGGGCCGTGCTGCTGATCGTGTTCGCCGCCTGGCAGGCGCGCGCCGCGCACCCGCTGCTGCCGCCCCGGGTCATCGGTGACCGCAACCGCGCAGGCGCCTACCTGACCAGCTTCATCAACGGGGCCGGCATATTCGGCATCTTCCTGTTCCTCATCTACTACATGCAGGTGAGCCTGGGATATTCGGCGGTCAAGTCGGGCCTGGCCATGCTCCCGATGGTGGCGGTCATCGGGGTGGTGGCCAACGTGGGCAACATCAAGCTGATGCCGCGGTTCGGCCCCAAGCCGCTGATCACCGCCGGCCTGCTGCTCAACGCGGCCGGCATGGTCTGGCTGACCAGGATCGGCGTGCATTCGGGCTACGCCTCGGCCCTGCTCGGGCCGCTCATGGTCACCGGGGTCGGCATGGGCCTCATATTCGGTGCGGCGGCCAACACCGGGACCTTCGGCGTGGCACCGCGCGACGCGGGGATCGCCTCGGCCAGCGCCAACGCCGGGCAGCAGCTCGGCGGCTCGATCGGCACCGCACTGCTCAACACGATCGCGGCCAGCGCCACGACCAGCTACCTGGCCGGCCACCTGCGCGGGCGGGCGGCCTCGCAGCTGGTCCACCTCGCGGCGCTGCACGGCTACACCACGGTGTTCTGGTGGTGCGCCGGCATCTTCGCGGCCGGCGCGGTCATCTGCGGCGCGCTGCTGCGCCCCGGCCCGCTGACCCAGGCCGGGGACGCCCCCGTCAGGGCTGACGGCCAGCCTGGTAGCGCGCGAATCCGGGGAACGCGGCCAGCAGGATGAGCACCGACGCGGCGACGAGCAGGCCGCCACCGGTCACGGCCCAGGCGGTCCCGAGCGTGGCGCCGATCAGGCCATGTGCGGCGCTGGCCAGCCGCGGCCCGCCAGCGGCAACGGCCAGGTCCATGCCCTGCATCCGTCCGCGCATGTGGTCAGCGGCTGCGGCCTGGAGGATCGTCTTGCGGAACACGCCGAGGATCAGCAGTGCGCCGCCCGCGATGACCAGCAGTGCCAGGGCCGCCGGCAGCGACCGGGTCACGCCGAACCCGGCAATCGCCCCGGCCCACACGCAGGCCGCCGCCACCATCATCGCGCCTGGCCTGCGCGAGCCGGTGAACAGCCCGGCCAGCACGGCCGCCACGACGCCGCCGGCCGAGATCGCCGCGAACAGAGCTCCCGCGACCGCCCCGCCTGCTGCCGGGCCACCGAATCTCTGGTGCGCAATCTGCGGGAACAGCGCCGTGGGCAGTCCGAAAAACAGCGTGACGAAATCCACGGCGTACGCGACGAGCAGGATCTGGTGCCGGGCCAGGTAGCGGAACCCGTCCGCGATCTGACGGCCGCGGGCCCGGCCGACGCGGCTCGCCACGTCCGGCCCGGCCGGCGGCAGCGCGGGCAGCCGGGCGATCGCCCACAGCGTCGGGCCCATCGCGATCGCGTCGAACAGGAACAACATCCGGGCGCCTACGAGCGGCATCAGCACGCCAGCCAGCAGCGGGCCGGCCATGCCCGCGAACCAGACCGACGTCGACTGCAGGGCATTAGCGGCCGGCAGCAGGCCGGACGGAACCAGGCGCGGGACCACCGCGCCGCCCACCGCAGCGTTCGCGCCGAACATCGCCTGCTGCACGGCGATGAGCGGCAGCAGCACCGCAATGGACTTCAGGGACGCCGCCGCCTGCGCCCACAGCAGCACCGATGTCACGGCGATGCCCGCGCTGGTGACCAGCAGCATCCGTCGCCGGTCAACCACGTCGGCGATCGCGCCGCCCCACAACGCCGCCACCACCATCGGCACGAAGCCCGCCAGGCTGGCCAGCCCCACATAGGCCGACGACCCGGAGAACCCGTAGATCTCCAGCGGCACGGCAACCGCGGTCAGCTGGCTGCCCACCGCGGTAACCCAGCTGGCGGTCCACAGCCGGGCGAACGCGGCCACCCGCAGCGGCCGGACGTCGAATACCTGCCGTCCCATCGGCCCCTGCCTTCGATCGCCGCGCACCTGCCAGCGCGGTTAACCAAAGGCTGGACCTTGCCCCAGCGGCAAGGTCAAATGGCAGGCGGCAGTCAGCTGGCCATGCCGCATTCGCGCGAGCGCTGCATGCTGTATTCCCGCGAGCGCTGAACGGGCCGGCTCCGGATGGTCGTCGCCGTTAGGGTGGCCCAGTGGAGGGTTGCCATGCCGTGGTCTGACCATGCGCTGCGCGTAGGCGGCCGCCGGGTAGAGTACCGGCTGGCCGGCGCGGATACCCGCCCGGCGCTGCTCTACTTTCATGGCTCGCCCGGGGCGCGGACCGAGGTGGGAGACTACGAGCCGGGCCTGCTGGAAGAGCTGGGAATCTGCGCGGTGTCGGCCGACCGGCCAGGCTACGGCGGAACAGATCCGCTGGACGGCTTGGACCTGCTCGCCCGCACCAGCGATGCCGTGGCCGTGGCCGTGCAGCTGGGCATGAGGCGGTTCGCTGTCCAGGGCACGTCGGGAGGCGGGCCATACGCGCTGGCCTGCGCGGTCCTGATGCCGCACCAGGTGCAGGCGGTGATCTTGACGTCGGCTGGCGGCGACATCGGCGAGGAGGGCGGCCTTGACGGGCTGCCAGAGAACATCGCCGAGGGCTGGCGGCGGACCTGGCGCGACCCCGAGGCCACCCGGGCCCGGCTCGAGGCCGCCGCGGCTGGGCTGCGCACCGACCCGCTGGCGAGCCTGCGGGAGATGACGAGCACGTTTCCCGCCGACGAGCGCGAATGGGCCGAGCAGAACGGCGCCGCACTAGCCAAGGACATGGTGGAGGCCATGCGGCAGAAGGCGATCGGCTGGTGGTCCGACGGCCAGTCCTTCGGCCAGCCGTGGCCGTTTGACGTCGCCGAGATCGGGGCACCGGTCCACATCTTCCACGGTGACAGCGACAGCCTGGCGCCTCTGCCGGTCTTGCGGCGAAGCCTCACCCGGGCCGCACACGTGACGGAGGAGCGCATCTACCCTGGCGGCAACCACTTCTCACCGTGGGTGACACGGAAACGCCAAGCCGCGATGCTCGCTCTCATCCCGGGCTGAAGAGCCACCCTAGGCCAAGGCGTTCGCGATCTCGTCGGGGTCGTGCTGGAACCACGGCCTGTTCGGTAAAAAGAGTTTGAAATTCCGATTGGGCACCGGCGATACCGGTCCGAGCCAATCCGGTCGCCGGGCCGGTCCTCGCTGCGCGCTTAACGTTTCGCGGAAGCCAAACGTCTCCGCGGAAGCGGCTTGTGAAGCTATGCACAAAACAGTTCGGGCTGCCTTCCGGATGAAGGTTACGGACTTTATGCGGTAATCGGGGCGGTCCTGGGATGGCGTCAGCCCAGGTGGCCGCCGAAGCTAATCTCATTGCCTTCCGCGTCCCGGTAGATCACCTTGGTCACGCCATTGTCGTACGTCTCGCGCTTCGCGGGCTCGACGCCCCGCCGGGTGATCTTGGCGACCCGGTCGTCGAGGTCGTCGACGAACGAGAACACGATGGCGTTCCCCGCCCGCCCGGGCTCCTGCACGATATAGATATACCGGTGCTCGGCCACCTCCCATACCGCCTCGGTGTCGTTCGGCAGGAACGAGGGGCGCTCGCCGAAGAACTGCTCGTACCACGGCAATGCCGCGGCGTAGTCGGTGACAGGGATGCCAGCGAACAGGTCCAGTGTCATCTCGTCCTCCAGCTGTCGTCGCTGAATCGCCGGTATTGACCTGGTCAGCGTCGCGAACTCATCGTTGCCGCCGTCCTTGCCATCCGCACGCACGCAGACGCCAGCCTGCTATCGGCCTGGGATTAGTGTGTACATCCGTACCTCCTGCCCCGCAAACCACCAGGTCAGCGAGCCGCACCTGCTTCGAGCGGCCAAGCGTGTCACGCGTCGGGGAGGTTGACGGCGAACGATACGGAGGTTATGGTCGAACCCACCCGATCGATCGATCGATCGGGTGCTTGACGCGGGAGGTCCGTGTGTTCCACATCGGCGTTGATATCGGCGGTACGTTCACCGACTGCGTACTGGTAGGTGAGGGCGCCGACGGGAGCGTGACCTACGGCACGGCGAAGACGCTGTCCACGAAGGCTGATCCGGCGGAGGGCGTACTGGCTGGCCTCGCCGAGCTAGCCGCCAGCGTCGGCCTGGCGCGGCCCGAGCTGCTGAACCAGACGGGACGGTTCGGGCACGGCACGACGATCGGCACGAACGCCGTGCTGGAACGAGGCGGCGCCCGGGTCGGCGTCATCACCACCGCCGGCCACGGCGACAACCTGGCCATCATGCGCGGGCACGGGCGGGTCGCCGGGCGCAGCGTGGAGGACGTATTCAGGGTGCGCGGTACCGCGCTGCCCGCGCCGCTGATCGTCCCCGGAGCCGTCCTCGAGCTGCACGAGCGGGTAGACGCGTCCGGGAAGGTCGTGGTGGCCCTGGACGAGTCCCGGGCCCAGGACGCGATCGCCGCCTTCATCGAGGATTACCGGCTGGACAGCGTGGCGGTGGCGTTCTTGTGGTCGTTCGCGAACCCGGCCCATGAGCTGGCCACCGAGAAGCTGGTCCGCAGCGTGGCGCCCGGGGTGTTCGTGTCCGTGTCCTGCCGGGTGTCGCCGCGGCTCGGTGAGTTCGAGCGCACGGTCGCGACCGTGCTCAACGGGTACATCGGGCCGGCCTGCACCCGGTACCTCACGTCCATGGGCGATCGGCTGGCGGCCGACGGCCTGCGGGCGCCGCTGCTGGTGATGCAGTCGAGCGGCGGGGTGGTCCCGGTCTCGGTGGCCGCGGAGATCGCGCTGGGCACGCTCGATTCCGGCCCCACGGCAGGCCTGACCGGGGTGGCGGCGCTGGCCGCGGCCAACGGCGACCGCCACGTGGTGGCCACCGATATGGGCGGGACCTCCTTCGACATCGGGCTGGTCGTCGACGGGCAGCCGATCGTAGAGAACGAGTCGGTCATCGACCAGTACACCTACCGGATCCCGCACCTGGACATCCGGGCCACCGCCTGCGGCGGCGGCACCATCGCCCGCCGCGACCCGCAGACCGGAGCGCTGCGCGTCGGACCCGGCAGCGCGGGGGCCGAACCAGGCCCGGCCTGCTACGGCCGCGGCGGTACCGAGGCGACCGTGACCGACGCCGACGTGGTGCTCGGGCTGCTGCGCCCGGAGAGCTTCCTGGCGGGCCGGATGCCGCTGGACGTGGGCGCGGCCCGGGCGGCGGTCGGGCGGCTAGCGGACTCGCTCGGCCTCGGGCTCGAGGAAACCGCGGCCGGGATCGTCAACGTCAACAACCTGCACGCCGCGACGTCGATCCGGCAGCAGACGCTGGAACGCGGCCTGGACCCGCGCGACTTCGTGCTGTACTCCTACGGCGGGGCGGGACCGGTGCATGCGTTCGGCTACGCCGCGGAGACCGGCATGCGGGAGGTCCTCATCCCGCTCGGCAACGGCGCGTCCACGCTGTCGGCCTACGGGATCGCGGCCGGCGACGTCGCGCGGTTCACGGAGCTGGAGACCGTACTGCGGGCGCCGTTCGACGATACGGCGCTGTCCGCCGCGGTCGCGGGCCTGGTCAAGCTGGCCCGGCAGTCGATCGCCGACGCCGGGGTGGCCGACGAGCCGCAGATCGACGTCTGGGCGCTGATGCGGTACACCGAACAGCTCATGCACGCCCTGGAGGTGCCGGTCGATCCGGCGGAGGTCAGCGGCGCGGCCCTGTCCCGCCGGTTCACCGGTGAATACGCCCGCCGCTACGGCGAGTCCGCGGCGTCGGCGTTCCAGGCGGCCGAGGTCTTCACGCTGCGGGCCCGCGCCCGGGTGCCCGCCGCGGCCCGCTGGGCCGGCGACAGCGTGACCGCGCCAGGCGGCCAGGCCCGCCGCACGGCCGAGGTGTACTGGCCCGACGCCGGGATGCGGCTGTCCACCACCGTGCATGACGGCGGGCGGCTCGGCCACGGCGACACGATCACCGGACCCGCCCTGGTCGAGCTGTCTCACACCACGATGGCGGTGCCGCGCGCCGCGACCCTCACCGCCGACCACGGGCACTTCCGCCTGCTGCTGCCCGCCCAGGATGCGGCCGCTCAGGATGCGGCGGGCCACACGATCGCGACGGGAGCAGCCCGATGACCACAGTGACCTGGGACGGAGTGGCGCGCGGCTACATCCCGGCCGAACCGCTCACCATCGATCCGGGCCTGATCCGGCACCAGGCGCGCGCGGCCGACGTCGACCCGGTGACGTTCGAGGTGATCCGGTACGCCCTGCTGAACGCCAACGTGGAGCACGGCCAGACCCTGCAGCGGCTGTGCGTCTCGCCGATCACCATGCTGACCCGCGACTTCCAGCCGTCCATCCTGACCCAGGACGGGGAACTGGTCTTCCTCGGGCCCTACCTGCAGTACTTCTCCAACGCGCAGTCCCTGACCATCAAGTGGATCCTGGAGAACCGCAGCGCTGATCCTGGCATCGGGCCCGGCGACATGTTCCTGTCCAACGACCCGTACGTGGGGACCCCGCACCAGCCGGACACCATCGTGGCGGCGCCGGTATTCGTCGGCCAGCAGTTGTTCTGCTGGGTGGCGAACGTGCTGCACCACTCGGACGTCGGCGGCTCGGTGGTGGGCAGCTTCTGCGTCGACGCGCCGGACATCTTCACCGACCCGGCGGCGTTCCCGCCGTTCAAGATCGTCGAAGGCGGCCGGGTGCGGCCCGACCTGGAGCAGGTGTTCCTGCGCCAGTCGCGGCTGCCCGCAGTGGTGCAGATGGACCTGCGGGCGGCCATCTCGGCCAACACCGTCACGGTAGGAAAGATCGAGGCCCTGGTCGGCCGGTACGGGGCTGACGCGGTCAAGACGGTCATGAGCAAGGTCATCGACGCCGGCGAGCAGCTGTTCACCGAACGGCTCCGGCAGATCCCGGACGGCACCTGGTCGCACCGGGTGTACGCGGAAGCGTCGCACACCGGCGACACCGGGCTGTACCGGTACCAGCTGACCGTGCGCAAGCACGGCGACGAGCTGGTGGTCGACAACGCCGGCACCGACCCGCAGGCCGGGTCGATCAACGTGACCTATGCCGGGCTGGTCGGCGCGTTCCTGTCCGCCCTGACCGCTTCGCTGACCCCGGACCTGGCCGGTGCCTACGGCGGGGTCTACCGCCGGGTGCGCTTCGAGCCGGTGCCCGGCACCTTGTCCTGCGCGGACTTCCCGGCGGCGGTCAGCCCGGCCGGGGTGTTCACCATGGAGCTGCTGATCAGCCTGTCCGGGTCGGTGATCGCCAAGATGGTGGCGGCCGGGCCGCCGGAACTGCGCGACAGCACGCTCGGGCCCTCGCAGCCGCACTGGTACGGGACGATCATCGCCGGCCAGTATCCGACCGGAGCGCCGTATATCGCCGTCAACGCCAACAACATGGTCGGCGCGCTGCCGGCCAGCGCCGACGCGGACGGCGCCGACTTCGGCGGGCACTTCTGGATCCCTGAGGGCATCGCCAGCAACATCGAGGAGACCGAGCAGCTGTACCCGATGCTGTGCCTGTACCGCCGCGCGCTGCCGTGCGGCGCCGACGGGGCCGGCGCGCACCGCGGCGGCCGCAGCATCACCGAGGCGTTCGTCCCGTGGGGCACCCCGGGCATGGCGGCCGCCCTGTACGTCGACGATTCCTTCCCCAAGGCGGTCGGCCCGTTCGGGGCGAACCCGAGCAGCATGGGCCGGGTCCGCATCAAGCACGGCGTCGGCCTGGCCGAGCAGTTCGCCACCGGCGTCGTCCCGCAGGACCTGGATGCGCTGCCGGGCCAGGAGCAGCCGGTGGAGCACAAGGGACCGATGCTGATGATCGGGCCCGATTCGGTCGTGACCTGGACCGGCGCGAACAACCCCGGATACGGCGATCCGCTGGCCCGCGTGCCGCAGGCGGTTGCCCTTGACGTCAGCCGCGGCTGGCTCGGCGTCGCGGAGGCCACCCGGGTCTACGCCGTGGCCTGGGCCGGCGACGGCACCGTGGACGAGGCGGGCACGGACCGGCTGCGCGCGGAGCGGCTGCGGGCGCGGCTGGCCGCGGCCCGGCCGCCGGCCGCCGAGGCCGCTCCCCCGCTGGCCGAGCCCGGCGCCGAGCTGCGGCCGGTCGGCGGCGACCTCGGCGTGCTGCTGGACGGCGGTCATCCGGCGCAGTGGGTGTCGCTGTCGGGCCGGGTCCTGCTGGGCCCGGTCACCGGGGATTACCGGCCGGCCTGCGCCATCCTGGACACGCCGGTCAACGCCGCGGCACCGGAATTCGCCACCCGCCCGGGCCGGCCAGGTGAGGCGATGCTGCTGCGGGAGTACCTGTGCCCGCGCACCGGCCTGCGGCTGGCCACCGAGCTGCTGCGGTCCGGTGACGACCCGGCCGCCGACATGGTGCTCGCGGGGTGAACACGGCGGGAGAGGCGTCGACCGTCGGCGGCCTGCTGCTGCGGTCGGCGCGCCGCTGGCCGGACTCGCCGGCCCTGGTCGAGGAGCAGACGGTGCTCACCCACGGGCAGGCCGCGGCGCGGGCCCGCACAGTGGCCAGGCGCCTGGCGGCGCGGGGCGTCCGGCCCGGTGACCGGGTCGCGCTGGCCCTGCCGAACGGCTGGCGGTACGCCGTCGCCTATTACGGGGTCCAGCTGGCGGGGGCGACCGCGGTCCTGGTCAACACCCGGTTCGCCCCGCCCGAGATCGAGTACGTGCTGGCGGACTCGGGGGCCTGCGCCGCCGTCGTGGACGCCGAGACCACGGCGCGGGTGCCGCAGCGGTGCCCGCACTGGGACGCCGGTGAGCTGACCGCCCCGGGCGGCGAACCCGGCGACCTGCCCGGCCTGCCCGGCCTGCCTGGCCTTGATGCGGCCAGCACCGGTATCGCCAACATCCTCTACACCTCGGGCACCACCGGGCGTCCCAAGGGCGCCATGCAGACGCATGCCAACCTGCTGTTCAACGCCGGCACGGTCGGCTCGGTGCTAGGGGTCACGGCTGCGGACCGCACCCTGGTGGTGGCGCCGATGTTCCACGCCACCGGGATCGTGTCGCAGCTGGTCGGGTTCGGCGCGCACGGGGCGGCCTGCGTGTTCCAGCCGCGCTTCCGCCCGGCCGACATGCTCGCTGCGCTCATCGAGCACCGGATCACGTTCTTCGCGGGCGTGACCGCGATGATCCAGCTGATGCTGGCCGACCCAAGCTTCGACCCGGCAGACCTGCCCGCGCTGCGGACGGCGTGCTTCGGCGGCGCCCCGGTGCCGGAGGCGTTCCTCGACGAAACGGCCCGGCGGCTGCCACACGTCACCCTCGTGAACGTGTGGGGCCTGACCGAAGCCACGTCGATCGTCACCTGCGCGGCCGGCCCGCAGTGGCGCAAACGGCCCTGGTCGGTAGGCCGCCCGGTACCCGGGGTCGAGGTGGCCGTGGCGGTCGGCGGCGAGATCGCGGGTGCGCCGGACGCCGTGGGCGAGCTCTGGGTGCGGGGCCCGGTGGTGACCGCCGGCTACTGGAACCGCCCGGACGCGACCGCAGACGCGTTCGGCGCCGACGGCTGGCTGCGCACCGGCGACGTGGGCCGGACCGACGCCGGCGGGTACGTCCAGGTGCTTGACCGGATGAAGGACATGATCATCAGGGGCGGCGAGAACATCTACAGCCTGGAAGTGGAAGGCGTGCTGGCCCGGCATCCGGCCATCGCGGAGGTGGCCGTGGTCGGGGTGCCGGACCCGGTCATGGGCGAGCGGGTCCGCGCCGTCGCGGTGCTCGGGGCGGGCCAGTCCCTGGCGCTGGGCGCGTTGCGGGAGTGGGCCAGCACGCAGCTCGCCGACTACAAGCTCCCGGCCGAACTGGTCACCGTCGGCGGACTGCCCCGTAACGCCAGCGGCAAGGTCATGAAGAAGCAACTGGCCGCGCAGGAACTGGCTGCACGGGCCGCCGCCGCGCCGCCGAGCGCAACCGCGAGGACCTGATGCACACTGGCTGGATGCCTTCTCAGGAAGAGGCGGCCAAAGCAGACCGGGTGCCGGCCGGCCGGTCCATGTCCGATGCCATCCTGGACTCGGCCGCCACGCTGTTCTCCCGCCGCGGCTACCACGCGATCGGCATCCGCGAGCTGGCCGACTCGGTCGGCCTGTCCACCTCCACGCTCTACCACTACTACGCCACCAAGCAGGACATCCTGTACGCGGTCATCGGCCGGTTCCTGCGCGAGTTCGTGGCCACGCTGCTGGCCGGGTTGCATGACATGTCCGTGCCGCCGCGGGCCAGGCTCGAGCGGGCCGTCACCGATCACGTGGTCCTGACCGTGACCCGCCGTGAGGAACTCCTGGCCGGCAATCCGGTGCTCAACGCGCTGACCGCCGACCAGCAGGCGGGCGTCGCGGCGCTGCGCCGCTCGTACCGGGACGCGGTCCGGGACGTGATCGCCGAGGGCGCGGCCGCGGGCCAGTTCCACGTCGCCGATCCGCTGCTGACCGCGATGGCCATGCTCGACATGCTCGACGGCATCCGCGCCTGGTACCACGAGGACGGCGCCCTGTCCCTGGCCGAGCTCACGGCCCGCTACCGGGCGTTCGCGCTGTCCCTCTGCCAGGCAGGTGAGACATGACGGCAGACGAGGCCGCCGCCTCCGCGGCGGGCGTTCCGCTGCGGCCCTTTTACGCGCCT
>Ga0209420_1000890_pt1 | contig 14838 bp, 20 predicted proteins | sample BlaSpr_A8_OM1_O1_FD_187972 | JGI IMG/M metagenome (GOLD analysis project Ga0209420, IMG submission 187972) | Forest soil microbial communities from Thunder Bay, Ontario, Canada - Black Spruce, Ontario site 2_A8_OM1_O1 (SPAdes) (version 2) | ecosystem: Environmental > Terrestrial > Soil > Boreal... | reverse complement strand
CATCCTTGTTGGTCCAAGTGACTGTGGTGCCGGCTTTCACCGTCAAGGTCTGCGGTTTGAAGGCGAAATTGTCGATTGACACGGCGCTGGCCGACACTGGCTGCGCCCATGCGGGAAAAACGATCGCAGCCACAACGGGCGCACAGACAGCCCCTAATCCGGCGGCGATCAGGGCGCTTCGTACTGTATTTGAAATTGACATTGTGTGCTCCTCAAGTCTGCAGTGAGTTGTCGATGATTACGAGCCACTGCTCGTTTTGTTCGAACGTTGGCGATGCCGAGCATGGCCCACAGCTTGTCGGCGTAACCTCCTTCACCGGTCCGGACGCAGGGGCGCTGCCCGGTGCGGGGGATGTGATCAAACACCGCGATTGGCGAGACATCTTTTTTGCTCCCATGAGGGCGCGCGGCCTTCAAATCAGGAATGGCTGTTTTGCGGCCCCTGAAACTCTAGACTAGGCAGCGAGGCCTTTTATTCCCTGATCCCTGAAGGTTTTTTCAGAACGAGGCCCTCCGACCGATCGAGGGAGCGGTGCGGGCTAGTGGAGCCAGAAGCGATCGTGCCAACTGGAAAGGCCGCTATAAGGTAAGAATCGCTCGCGGTAGCTGCCGCGGTCTCCGTGCAGACTATTATGGAAATCGAAACAAAACGGTTGCTCGCGACTTTGCTGCCCAACCGCCCCGTGCGAATTGCATGCCGGCGATGGGAAACGGGGCGCGAAGCCAATGTTTCGACACCCCTAGGACGATTATCACTGGTCCCTGCTGAGGCTTTCATTGTAGCCGATGCTGCCGCCGCCCGTAGCCGCCGGATCATAGGCGCCGTGCGGAACCATCGCGAACGAGTTGACCCCGCTCTGAGGAACAATGACTTTGGTCCCTCTGTGCTGTGGAGCGATGGCTTTAGCGCTCTGAGCGAACGCGGGCGACGTAATGCCGGTCGCTATCACTGCGATGATGCAAGCCAAACGTGAGATGTTGGTCATGGTGTGTCTCCTGGTTACGGAGCAAACAGGACCCAATGCCCTGCCGCCCGTTATCCGAGAGATCGACTTGAGGGCCTGTAATTCCTTCACGGCTGCGTGAGCTGGTCTGGTAGGTGCTTGGGTCAGATTGGCGATGCCTACGATAAAATAAGCTACGATTCGTGGGATTCTGCCGAACCATCTTTTTAAATAAGCTCCCGCTCAATACCTCGTATAAAATTCCCGTAAAGAAGCTTTCGCCGTTGGTGCGATTGGCTACTGTTGCGCCCCTCCCTGGCAGCGCCCTAACCTTGTCGCACGGAGAAGGCGTCAACCGGCGACCGCGTCGCGATAGAACGCGATGCAGTCATGAATTCTCTCGTTGCCACGATCAGGCGGCGGCGGGCTCGTGCCAGCCTCGACATGACGGTGCCGATGGAAACTTCAGTAGTTTCGGCAATCTCACGGTAGGCGAGGCCCTCGACTTCGCGCAGCAGCAGCGTTTCCCGGAATGGCATCGGCAGCGCCGCGATTGCTGCGCGGAGGTGTTTGGCATCGACCGCGGCGATGAGTGCCGCCTCGGGCGTCTCGATGGCAGAATCGCAGGGTGTTACGTGCAAAGCCTCGACCGCTTCGAGGTCCTCGGCTGTAACGATTGTCGCCGGACGGTTCTTGCGGAGCCAGGAACAAGCGGTATTGCGCACTGTTCGCAGCACCCACGCGCGCGCACTCCCGCCGCTGAATTGACGGATGGCGCGGAAGGCGCGCAGCGATGCTTCCTGCACGACGTCTTCAGCGTCCGTGCGATTGCCGGTCAGCCAGTACGCCAAATTGTAGGCCGCGTCGAGATGAGGTAACACCACACTCGTGAAGCTCACATGGTCGTCAGCTGCGCTCCCGATCGCGTCTGGCTTTTGCTGTCGACGATAAGAGATTGCGCCACTCTCAGTTGATCCAACGGCGACGGGATACATGAAGGGCCCCCTGAGAAACCATGTTGCATTGCCTGTTCGGGGGGGATGTGATCCAACTCGGTCGAAGTCTCAATGGAACAATCCTCCTCATTAGCTGACGCCGGGGTCCCCGGAAACCGCTAGTGAAAACAATATCATGGAGCGTGTTCTCCCCCGTCGAAAGGACCTTGAGCTAGCATTGGACGCAAAGCTTGCCATGCATTCCAACGAGCCAGCGGTCAGATTTTTGCGCTTCGGCATCTTCCAGGCCGATGTTCAAACCGGCGAACTGACCAAGCAGGGGAGGCGCGTGAGGCTGCAGGAGCAGCCGTTCCGACTCTTGATTGTGCTGCTGGGAAAGCCGGGTGAAGTAGTCACCCGCGAGGAACTGCACAGCACCCTTTGGCCGCAAACGACTGTGGATTTCGATCACGGCCTCAATAAAGCGATAAGCAAAATCCGAGTAGCGCTAGGCGATTCCTCTGAGCATCCTCGCTTCGTAGAGACGGTGGCGCGTCGTGGCTACCGGTTCCTCGCCGACGTCGCGGTCATCCGCGACGGTGGCGTGAAAACCGTTCCTAACGACGCCGCAAACGAGATCTCTTCGGGTTTCTCGCCCGCAGTGGGGACGACATATCGGAAGGTAAAGTCCCGCAATGTTACTCGGCTGCTCTTGGGCTTCGCCTTGATGCTTGCCGCGGCGTCACTTTCGTGGGTTTTCTACCCTAAAACGTATTCTTCATCTGCGATTCATTCCTTAGCGGTGCTGCCGCTAGAGAATCTTTCTGGCGATGCGTCGCAGAACTACTTCACCGACGGCATGACCGACGCGCTGATTATACGCCTTGCTAAGATCAGCGCGTTACGCGTGATCTCTCGTACGTCGGTGATGACCTACAAGAACGTCCGCAAGCCGCTGAGCGAGATTGCCCGCGAGTTGAACGTGGACGCCGTGGTGGAGGGCAGCGTCTCGCGTTCCGGAGACCGGGTTCGGATCGCCGCCGAATTGATCGATGCACGCGACGACAAACACATCTGGTCCAAAAGTTACGACGAAGATATCCGAGATACGCTGGTACTCCAAACCAAGATAACCCGCGCCATCGCAGGACAGATTCGTGCCATCATCAGTCCGCATGAACAGCTGACGCTCGACAAGGCGAGGAGCGTGGATCCAGACGCCTATGAAGCCTATCTCAAGGGTCGCTTTTTTTGGAGGAAGCGGAACGGAGAAGGCCTCCGTACAGCGATCGAGTATTTCAAACGCGCGATCGTGATCGATCCAGTATATCCCGAAGCTTATTCAGGCCTAGCGGATTCCTACGCAATCGCGGGCGATTGGAAATACGGCATAATTCCTGCGCGCGAGGCGTTTCCCCTGGCCACGGCGGCCGCGGCCAAGGCGTTAGAATTGGACAATAACCTCGGCGAGGCGCATGCCTCTTTGGCCTTCGCTTTAGATCTTTTTGGTTGGGATTGGGACGCTGCCGAAATTGAATTCAAGCAGGCTATTAAGATCAGTCCGGGTTATGCGACGGCGCATCAGTGGTATTCCTGGCACCTATTCATTCTTGGAAGAAATGCCGACGCCATGTCCGAACTGAAGATGGCGCAGAGTCTCGATCCTCTTTCCCTCATTATCAACGCAGATATAGCGGATGCCTTCTGTGTCGCTCATCGATTTGACGAAGCCGTGGAGCAAAGCGAGAAAATACTCAAGATGGATGCGAACTTTGCCCCCGGCCATTATGAACTTGGTCAAGCGCTAACGCAGAAGGGCATGTACGACCGGGCAATCGCCGAGTTTCGAAAGGCAATCGAGCTTTCCGGCCACAGCGGAGCCTACGACTCGAATCTCGGCTACGCTTACGCGCTTTTAGGACGGAAAGACGAGGCGATAAAGATAATCAATGACTTGGATTCTCGCCATTCTCAGAACCCGTCGGTCGACGCCGACATCGCTTTGATATATGTCGGACTTGGTGACCGGGAGGAAGCGATGGCCCGGTTGAACAAGGCCTATGAAGCGCGATTCAAAGCCTCCATCCTTCTGCGCCCGATATTCGACCCTCTGCGGTCAGATCCTCGTTTCGAGGATCTCTTGCGCCGGATTGGCCTCCCGACATCCGAAAGTGATAATGCTGAGCGCGATTCCCGCGCAATTGACGTCAAATGATTTTGCTTCGATGTCGGTCTACCCACAACGCCGGCTATTCAAGCAGGTAAGGCGGGGGACGATGCTGCTCTTGACGGCCTTCTGCACCCTCTCGCAAGCCCGTATCTCAATCTGCCGCACCCTCTCACGCGAGACGCCGAACTCGTTGGCGAGCTTTTCGAGCGTGACCGGTTCATCAGCGAGGCGGCGAGCCTCGAAAATGCGGCGCTCGCGCTCGTTGAGCATGCCGAACGCCCCTACAAGGTCGATGCAACATTCTCTATCTCGATTTCGGGGCACCAACAGCAGGGGAGTAGCCATGACCAACTGGGCCTTTAGACCATTGCTCAAAGAACGAAGCACTTTAACAGGCTGTTCTCATGGAGCCGGGGCTTCATCCCGAACCTATTCCGGCGATGCCTATTGTCCGCCAAACTCAGTCGACATGCGCGAGCGCTCATCCGGCCGCGAATCGCCGTATCGTGCCGCAGCTAGTCTCGTTGTGGCGTTTTAGATGCCTGTTGCGGGCGGTAAGATATCACTAGTCGAATGGGCGTCGGGTCGATCCTTGGCAGATCGCGCCAATACCGATCGCGGTGGCTGTCGGCGGTATCCTGATCGCGACTTGTGCCTCGGCGGTCCATGGCTGACCGAGCCAACGCCGGCAAGCGGTTAGAGTCTTAACTCGGCAGTTCGTTTGGTTTGTTTGCCATACTCGCCCCTGCTTGCCTTAAAGGATTGCTGTCATGACTCCTTCGCAAAGGAAGGCCGCCGCATGATGTTGCGGGGCCAGAACTCGCGCTTGTGCTGCTTTGCTTTCAGCACGGGCGCCATGCACTGGAGCACGTCATCGCGAAGAAGGAAATGATGGACCAGCGCAGCGACCGAATGGACGGCGACCAAAATCCCGAGCGCCCAAGCGCCAATTTGATGCGCCCAATGAAAAACAGCGTGCAGCGCGTTATCCTCGGGCAGCAATATCGGAAATTGCCAGAAAAGCAGGGCAAACTGACGCCCCCTAAATAAGGTGGAAGCTAAACCTGTTGCCGGTAGGCTCAGCAGCAGGCCGTAAAGAGAGTATTCACTCGCCTGAACAAAAGCGCGATGTATCTTTGTTGTCTTGGTCGGAAAGGGCGGAAGCTTCGCGTTAGTTAGCCGCCAGGCAAGCCGCACCACCGTCCCCACCCAAATCGTCGTGCCTAGGGATCTGTGGATCAGCAGCAAACTCGCCCTCAGCGCACCGTTATGCGCGTACGTGTGCAGCCAAGCCGTCGCAAACATAGCGAAGACCAAGAGAACCGTAGCCCAATGGAAGGCTATCGTCACCTTGTCGAATGGCGGCCGTGAAGTCGCCACCGGCGTTCTGAGGACATTTGGTACATCTCCGGCGTTCATGTCGGCGCTCCTGCGTGGATCAAGTGAACAAATTCGGCAAGCGCTTAGGCGTCCAAATCGGACAACTCATCGCTGCTCGTGCGAAAATTGGCGCAGATATAGGTCGTCTTGTGTAGATCGACGAAGCGCGCGGCGGGATGGCCGTTGAACAGAAAGTCGTTGCACACCGGGCTTCTCCTTCGACTCCGAACCTTGTTGGCAGCAAGACCCGATAACGCGCGCACTTATTCCCGGGTTGCCACTCAATGGCCCAAAAGATCTGACGGATATCGAGAGCGTAGGCTGTGTGGGTCCAAGGCCTGGTGGTGGAAAGCCCCGGCGCGTTGCGCCGGGGCTCCCGTTCGTCTCGTGCGGCATGCAGGGGGCCGGAGACGGCAATGAAGTCCCCGGAGCGCCGGATCGAGACAGCGCTGTGTCGAATCAGCGAAACGTCAGGTCCACCAATCGGATCCGCTTCCTCCTCAGATTCAGTTGATCGTCGGATGAAGGAGTTCCTGTGAGCGAGCGGAATTCATGTTTGCCTTAGTGATGAGATTGACGCCGGTATCGATACTGGCCGGCACTTTCTCGCCCTTCGAGGCAGCAAGCGCGGTCTTGACCCCATCATAACCGATGCGGAATGGGTCCGGCACAACGAGCGCAGCAATCGTGCTGTCCTGCAAGGATTTGACGAGTTTGTCGTCCGAGCCGAAGACGACGTAATTGACCTTGTCTCCTGATGACTTGTTGTAGATCACTTGGCTCGCCCCCTCTGCCACGACGATGTTTGAGACAAACACGCCGCGCAGGTTCCGATCGGCGGCGGTTAGTTCTTTCATGATGCTAAGGCCGGTTGCCTCCTGAGCATCGGCCACCTTATCGGGGAGGACACTCAAGGCCCGATATTTCTTAGCAACTTGCTCCTTGAAGCCCGTAGCGCTTTGATCGCGCGAGGCCCCGGGTGAAGCGGTGATGATTGCCACGTTGCCTTCGGTATCGGCGTAAGTCTTGGTGATCGCGTTGGCGAGAGCATCGGCAGCGATGCGGCCGGCCTGGACCTCATCGGTCGCCACGAGTGAGGTCCAGGTCTTGGTATCGGCGGCGGAATCGATACCGATGATCTTGACTTTCTTTGCAGCTTCATCGATCGGCTTGCCAAGTGCTGCGAACTGCGCCGGCGCAATGACGATCGCCGCCGGATTCGACGCTACAGCCTTCTGAAGAATGCTGATTTGCCCGGCGATGTCGGATTCGGATTGGGCGCCGAGCTCGGTGACGTCGACGCCGAGATCTTGACCGGCCTTGCGCGCGCCTGCCAGCACAGTCTGCCAGTAGACCGATGTTGTAGCTTTCACAATGACCGGAATCGTTGGCTTCGTCTGAGCCACGGCCGGCGCTCCGAAGGCAAAGCCAGCCACAATGCCGGCGGCGACCACAAATCTGTTCATGATTGTCCTCTCAAAGTGGAGAGGCCAGCGGCCCTCCACGAAGTATGTGATCCCAACAGTCAGCGTTGGCTCAGCTCGAAGCCAATGGCTGATCGATAGTGGCGAGCACCTCTTTGCCCTGGACGAAGTTGACGTTCCTGATGCCAAGCACAGAGCGTAGCCTGTCAGCTGGAACCGCCAATGGTACTGGCCCAGTCCCCACCCCCGGCGCCGGCTGCAAAAAGCCCGTCGACCGCGCCGTGTGGAATGCGACGTTGCCCTCCACCTTTTGGATGATTTGATGAATGTGACCATTGAGCACCGTCACCGAACCAAATCGCTTGAGCAGCGACAAAGCTTGCTCCGCATCGTCGGTGCCCCAGCCCCAGTCCTTGTAGATCGTCCACAGCGGAATATGAGCGAAGACGACTATGGGGGTGGAGGCGGAGAGGGCCTTCACATCGTCGGCGAGCCAAGCGATTTGCTCAGCGCCGAGCTTGCCCATGCCGCCGGGCTGCAGGTTCACAACGTTGACGAGACCGATGAAATGCACGCCATTCTGGTCGAAGGAATACCAGCCCGCGCCCTTGGTGTTCTTTCCGTAGCGCTCGAGATAGGCCTTGCCCGGTGTGTCGTCGTCGAGGAGGTCGTGCTCGCCCGGCACGTAGTGCACGTCGAGCCTGGCGGTGCCGATGACCTGAGCGGCATCGTCGAACTGGTCCGGATGTGTAAGGTGGGTGATGTCGCCGGTGTGAATCATGAACGCCGGCTTGGCGGGGAGCGCACCGACTTTGGCGATAGCTTCCTTAAGGGTGTCGAGCGCGTTCGGGTTCACGGCCGGTACGCGAAAGCCAACGTGGCTGTCGGAGATCTGCGCGAACGTAAATGATTGCGTCGCGGCAGTTGCCGCTTCGGCGCGGCCGAGCAGACTCAACGATTTCGGTACGCCACCTGAAACCGTCCATAGAATGCCGGTTCCGGCCCAAGTCATACATTCCAGAACCTTGCGCCGAGTCGAACCTTCACCATTGCCGTCATGATCGGATTTCATTGTCTGTTACCTCGGAGGTTGACTGACTGTGGAGCCGATAGTCGCTTAGAGAGACTGGGGCGACCGGCTATTTATTCCCGAGCCAGGGCGTTATTTTCAAAGAATCCCGCTGTGCCCCGACCACACCATTGCTGGCCGTCACGACCGCCTTCGATCGGCCTCCAGCTTTCAGGTCAAGTCCTGGTCGGGATTGGCGCCGAAGGTCCTGCATCACGGCGAGGGGCCACCCCAGTAGCCTGGACCACGATGGTTCCGATTATTTGCGGATGTAATGAGAAAATAATATGTATACCTGCCCGGTGTCGGAACCTTGAAGGTCAACTTGTCGTCGGCGCGCCAAGACGATCCTGACCAATTCTATCGCAGCTTCGTCGACCGCACGCTGGCACTGTTCCGAATCAGAAAGCAGAAGCTGGCCTCTTGGCTGCGCCCCTAAAATCCTCGTCAGCATTGTCAGCTAACGCGCTCGGGTCGGTCATGGCGACGTCGCGAGAATGATTGCACAAGCGCCGACGATCAGTATGAGGACAGCGATTGCGATTGTTTCGGGAAGAACGCGATTGCTCATGTTGCCTCCTGGAGCAACGGTGCTGGGTCGTAATGTTGCGCGGCGAAAGCCAATAACTCGGCGTTGATTGCTGCGTGAGCCAGGTGGAAGCCGTGCCTTGCAATTGCATCGAGTGCGGCTTTCGCGATTTCTCTCCTCGGCGAGTTCTTCTCTAGCCGCAGTGTGACGGGTCGCTCAAAACACCAACGTACCCGGGGATATATCCGCGATGGAAGGATGTGACCTTTTGGGTCAGCGGTGAAGGCGTAAAGTCCGCTCTCGCCACAGCGGAAGAGGTAGATCGTCTGTACCGGCGCCAAGTGTCTACCGCCCGATCGCCGGCTTTCAACTCGCTTCTTGAGCCCTTCCATCGTACCGATTCCGGCTGTCACGACGAGAAATTCCAGTTCGAGTAGCTAAGGCCCCGTGGCCGGCCGCACACCTAGCACTGACTCTCATCACCCAGATTCCGTAGCAGACCCAGGCCTAACCATAGGGCGTAAGGATTTAGCTGCTGCCATTGTCTGTCGCGACGAAGGTAGTGCCGCTTCCGAAGATGAGACCGTGTGACATCGAGATTATTCCCGACCGGGGCCTCTTTAATCCGCGTTCATGAAGGCGTTATCTCGAACAAAGCATTGGCTTTCGAAAGCCTGGAATAAATCAGGCGTTCGCAGAATCTCTTTCTGTATCTGGCGGCCACAGTCACCGCCGAGGCCGCAGGTTTCGATCCAAAGGCCCGCCGTAGGCTCACTCGCGACCGAGAAAGCCAACTCCATTTTTGGGATTTTATTGAATGCGATTCCCAGGCTTTGCTGCGTTCATCGGCCTGTCCCTTTCTGTTCTTGGTACTTCGGCGTCGGCTGATCAGTGTCCACAGACGGGGAGCCCGATTGAGACGGATCGGCCCGATGTGACCAATTCAAGTCTAGTGGTGCCTCAGGGCAGTTTTCAAAACGAAAATGGCGTAGATTTCATCCAGCGGTCCGGCGGCCACGAGTTTGAGGGCACCGAGAGCCGGCTACGCTGGGGTATCGCACCATGCCTGGAGATTTTGGTCGACGCCCCAACCTATTTTGCTGCCGTAGGCGGGCCACAGAATTCAGGATTCACCGATCTGACACCGGCGATCAAATGGCAGATCGGCCCGCTGCCTGGAGAGGTTGATCTCTCCGCAACGTTTGGGGTCGGACTGCCGACCGGCACCAAGCCAGTCGCGGGCCCGGGAGTACAGCCCTACGTGCAATTGCCCTGGTCACGGGAATTGGGCGGCGGCTGGGGCATCAGCGGAATGTTCACGAATTTCATTGCGCCGGCAGACCCAACAAACAAGCTTTCCACCGAAGTGACGTTCGCGCTCGAACGCGAAGTCACCGAGCGTTTTTTTCTCTTTATGGAATATGTCGGAGATAACCATGTTCATGGCGGACCCAGCTATCTTTTCAATTCTGGCGGAGGCTATCGAATTACTCCCAACCAGCAGATCGACTTTCATATCGGCGTCGGCCTCAACGACAACGCACCCGCCTATATCTTCGGCGTCGGCTACTCATTCCGGCGTGACGGTCTGTTTTGACAAGAGGGTGAACCGGGCCATCGGGCGACGATTATAGAGATTGCTGCGGCTACCAAGTTGAGGTTCAAACCGCTTGCCGTTATCGGCTCAAGTTCCGGCGGTCTCAGCGTTGGAATAAATCCTATCGAAATCAATCCAATGTCTGTGCACCTCAAATGGTGCAGCAGGCTAATGCAACCAAAGCGCATCATGCCCTTGCTTGCTTCGGAACCAGGAGAAAGATCATGACCAGTCAATCAAAGTTCGTCCTTATTGCCGCACTCGCCGCGGTGAGTCTCGCATCGCCCGCGTTGGCTCAAACCACAACGCAGCATAACTCGGGAAAAACTCATCACGAACGTTCCCTCCGCTCGGGGAACCTCTTGGACGTAGCCCCCGGTGGGGCCGCGCCCTTTATCCCCAGTGAGGATCTGCCCTTTAACTTCTGTGACGGTGCTGCGGGCTGCAGCCCAGGTGGCGGCGGCGATTACTGATTAAACAGTTGACTACTGAGCGAAGAAAAGAAGCGCGGCGCGTCCGGCTCGGGCGCGCCGCACTATATGTTTGCCACGACTTGTTGGTGCAACGTAACACAACGTTTTCGCGATACGTAAAAGCGTACAGCACGAATGCATTGAAGCTGACCGCGTACTTGGTCGGCGATCAACCCGGCTGCCGAATTTTCCTCCTGGCGGAGAAGCGAGCGCTCTTGCCGCTCGGGCGCGTCTACAATTATGCCCCCGATCAGGCCGTACCCTTTGACTCCTATGAGTTCTATGACGGTAATCAGGGAGACCCGCAGGGCCGCGCGTCTGACTCGGACAGCCGAATGAGCGGTCGCGTGTTGCCTCTTTGGCAGCTCGTGACAATGCCGATCGCGATGGCTCGATTTTCTGCTGTTGTGATGATGGTGGCTTCATTTCAGACCGTACCTGTCTGAGCGCGGAAGTCGCGAGGAATAAATCCCTTCGTTTACCAGTCATGGCTGTGTGCGCGATCTGAAGGCGTCAGCCAATCAAACAGCTCTCTCGCGCGATACACCGGTAGCAGGATGTAATGCTGTCAGACGGCAAGACCAGGAGTTGGTCATGAAGGTGATTTTTTCTTTCCGCGCTGGGAGTTCAGTTGTTGCTGCCGGCATGACCGGGATGGGGAGTCCAAAGCGATGAATTGTTCACGGTATGCGATTTCCGGTGGAGGCGCCACGAATTGCAGATTCGTCAGCTTCGTGCAGCGGCGAGCGACCATCGGTGGAAACGATGGCGTTTGGAATCGCAATGCTCAATGCATTCCTAGCGCTCCGGGACACTTTAACCTGTGGACCGTCTCGTTCAATCGCTGGTCTTGGTCATCTCGATGATCAGCGAAACAACCATCTTTATTTCTGCCGTGTTCGAACTCGTGGGGTTGAACAAGGGCGGCAACAGCGTCGGCCTGCCAATGATCTCGATGGGCTTGCTTTGGTTGTCATGGAAGCTGGTGAGGCTGGGGCAAGTTTTGCGGTGCCCTTTATCGTCACACAGGTTTAGGAACGTCTTTGTGGCCATCGCAAGAGCGTTCAACATTTAACCGCCGGGATGAGTGCGGCCGCCAGTTGGCAGGATTTCAGCGCCGCACCGGTTGCCTTGGATACGGAACGAGCCGGTACGTTCACAGTGACGCGATAAGTCGGACTCATTACGGGCCCTACATCGCGCACGTCGGTAGAAGCTTTTGCCAGGAAAGGAGATCAGGCCACGGCAGCCGCGCAGCAAATATAGAACTCGGCACGTGCGTCGGTGAGCGATCTGTCGCAAAGGCTCCTTTTGAATAGCTTTGACACGCGTCAAAAGTGTCGGTGAAGGCGAGTAAGAGGGCGAACCGGCGATAAGGGCCTCGGCCAGCAGTCGAATGAAGTCATCGGTTTCGTCTCTGTTAGTTAGTCTAGATCCCGATACGACCGGCGGCCCGCGACACATCACAGTCCGGCGACGACTATTTACGGACATTCTCACACAGCCGTGATGGAATTATAAACCGTGAACTCGGTCTCTTGGGTAACGGTGGGCAGGGCATTGTGTCCTGGTCGCTCCGTAACCAGGAGAAAGACCATGACCAGTAAATTAAAGCTCGTCCTTATTGCCGCGCTCGCCGCGGTGAGTCTCGCATCGCCTACGTGGGCTCAGACCACAACGCAGCATAGTTCGGGAAAAACTCATCACGAGCGTTCCCTCCGCTCGGGGAACCTCTTCGACCGAGCCCCCGGTGGGCCCGGCTCGACGTTCAATGAAGGGAATCAGAGCCCGGACCCGACGGCTGGTGCCGGCGACTACTAAGCTAAGCCGGTTGACCACTGTGCGACGATAAGAGCGCGGCGCGTCCGACTCGGGCGCGCCGCACTGTACGTCTGCCATGTGCGATGTAATGCTGTACGCTGTGCGAGTGCCCTCCATTCATAACAGTCGAATGGACTCGGCTTGACAGGATGATCTTGGAACCATTCCGCGGAATCGGATCTGCGCTGCAGGCCGCACCGCAGTTTCACGCGGCTTGGAATCAAGGGCCTTCCGACGTGTGAGCGCGGCGGATTAGGGCATCAAACCACAACGGCGTCGGGTACCGGCTTTTTTCCTGGTTCTAGGTGCCATGCGTGCCAACCCACCAAAAGCGCCACTGCGCCCACCCGCACCACCCCGCTGTCGGTCTGAGGTACTTGTCCAGCTCAAAAAGAGCCGCCGAACAAAATTTTCCGAAGTCACGGAATAAAAAGGACGGCTGCCCGGTCTTCACTTCTGAGGCGCGAAAAGAGGTGCCAGTGAACTTTCGGCGCTTCGCCTTCAGGGCACGTAGTCAATGAGCGAATTCGATCCCGATCAGCGCGTCAACCGCCGTAAAGTCCTTGAGTGTATGGCCTGGACTGGCACGGGCGTGCTTTGGGCGATTTCGGGTGGTGTTCCTCATTCTGTTGGCATCATCGATGAGGCTGTGGCGCAAGAGCCGCACGGCCTGACTTTCCTTCAAATCAGCGACAGCCACATCGGCTTCCATCTGCCGCCCAATCCGAATGCGCTCGGCACGCTTGAAGAATGCATCGCCAAGGTCAACGCGTTGCCGAAAAAGCCGGCATTCATGATTCATACCGGCGACATCAGCCACTTGTCGCTGACGTCACAGTTCGATGACGCCGACAAAATCATCGGCCAGAGTCGGCTGGACGTGCACTACGTTCCTGGCGAGCATGACTTGGTCGATCCGGAACAGAAGCTTTTTCTGGACCGCTACGGACATGGCACCAAGGGCGCCGGTTGGCACAGCTTCAGCGCCAATGGTGTGCATTTTGTCGGTCTCGTCAACGTGCACGATCTTAAGGCCGGCGGGCTCGGCAATCTCGGCAATGATCAGCTGGAATGGCTGGAAAAAGACCTAAACGCGCACACCGCGTCCACGCCCATCGTGGTGTTTGCTCACATCCCGCTGTGGACCGTGTATCCGGCCTGGGGCTGGGGCACGGAGGATGGCACGCAGGCCCTTTCATATCTCAAGCGTTTCGGCTCGGTGACGGTCCTCAACGGTCATATCCACCAGGTGATGCAAAAGGTCGAAGGCACCGTCACGTTTCATAGCGCGCGCTCCACGGCGTTTCCGCAGCCGGCGCCGGGCACCGCACCTTTCCCCGGACCGATGAAGGAGGTCGCCGCCGACAAACTGCGGACCATGCTCGGCATCGCCAACGTCACGTTCAAGCAAAACGAGCAGCGGCTCGCCATCATTGACAACTCACTGCAGACTTGAGGAGCATACAATGTCAATATCCAATACAATGCGAAGCGCACTGATCGCCGCCGGAATGGGCGCAGCCTGTGCGCCTTTTGTGGCTGTGTTTGTTTTGCCCGCCTGGTCGCAAACAGTGTCGGCGAGCGCCATATCGATCAACAATTTCGCCTTCAAACCGCAGACCTTGACAGTGAAAGCGGGGACCACGGTCACTTGGACCAACAAGGATGCCGACGCGCACGGCATCGCCTCGTCTAACAATGCTTTCGCCAGATCGAAGGCGCTGGATACAAACGACGACTATTCGTTCACGTTCAGTACTCCGGGCACTTATCAGTATTTCTGCTACATCCACCCCCAAATGACCGGCACGATCGTCGTCGAATAAGCAACCAGCAGCAACGCGGTACAATAATGCTCGATCGAGTTCAGCTTCCTGCCCGTGCTCTCGCGCTAGCGGCTGAAAGAAGCAAGCGATCAACGGAACCTTGGATGGCTGAGCGGGACACAATGCCGGAGAATGGCGATGATGAGCAAGCCAAAGCGCGGCGTTTTCGCGATGCCGCGCTCCCTCATCTCGACGACGTGTTCACGCTGGCGCGCTATCTCATGCGCAATTCAGCTGACGCGGATGATGCAGTGCAGGAGTGCTACCTGCGAGCACTACGCCATTTCGATAACTATCGGGGTCCGGCGATGAAACCGTGGCTATTGGCGATATTGAGAAACGTCTGCAACGCGGAATTCGCGCGCCGCAGCAAGCGGCAGGCAGCAGAGTACGATGAGGCTGATCCGGCGGCAGGACAATTGCCGATATGGCAGGAGCCGCAAGCCTCGCCCGAATCGGTTTTGCTGCGTGAGCACGACGGCGCTACGATCCGCCAGCTCGTTTCGGAGCTGCCGCACCAGTTTCGTGAGGTCATCGTACTGCGCGAGGTGAACGAACTATCCTATCAGGAGATCGCCCAAGTCGCCGGCGTTCCGGTAGGAACGGTGATGTCCCGTCTTGCCCGTGCCCGATCCATGCTCCGGTCGACATGGAACCTAGTGGAAGGATC
>Ga0209420_1000889_pt1 | contig 14841 bp, 13 predicted proteins | sample BlaSpr_A8_OM1_O1_FD_187972 | JGI IMG/M metagenome (GOLD analysis project Ga0209420, IMG submission 187972) | Forest soil microbial communities from Thunder Bay, Ontario, Canada - Black Spruce, Ontario site 2_A8_OM1_O1 (SPAdes) (version 2) | ecosystem: Environmental > Terrestrial > Soil > Boreal... | reverse complement strand
GTCCTCGCCGGGAGCGGGCCCGAGCCACGCGATGTGCAGGGCTCTGGCGGGCATCGCGCCACCCTATCTGACGCTCGCGCGAGCGCCCCCGGACGCGTCTACGCACGTGAGGCTGTCGCCCCGACGCGTCTACGCGCGCGGTGCTGACCGGGCCGCGAGCGCCGCGTCGACTCGCGCGGCCAGCTGGCGCTGGAAGGCGGCGACCGAGAAGCGCTCGGCGTTGGCGACCGCGCGCGCGGGGTCGAATTCCAGCTCGTCGATGCCCTCGATCGCCCGCGCGAACGCGTCCACGTCGTCGAGCGCCACCAGCCGTCCGGTCTGACCGTCGAGCACGGTCTCCAGCGCACCCCCGGCCGCCGCTGCGATCACCGGCCGTCCGGCGGCCTGCGCCTCGACGGCCGTGATGCCGAACTCCTCCATGCTCGGCACCAGCAGCGCGCGTGCGCCCGCATACAGCGCAGCGAGCTCCTCGTCGCCGGCGCGTCCGAGGAACTCGGCCTCGGGGTAGGCGTCCTGCAATGCCGCATGGTCGGGTCCCGAGCCGACCACCTGGATCGGCGCGTGCGCGCGGCGCGCGGCCTCCAGCGCCACGTGCAGGCGCTTGTGGCGGACGATCTCCGACACGACCAGCAGCTTGTCGCCGGGCGTGGCGGGCGAGAAGCGGTGCGTCTCCACGGGCGGGTGGATCACGTGCGCGTCGCGCCCGTAGTAGCGCTTGATCCGCTCGCGGCTGAGCTGCGAGATTGCGATGTACTCGTCCACGCGCCGGCTGGCCGCCAGGTCCCAGCGGCGGATGCGAGCCAGCTGGGCTCCCAGCAGCGGACGCAGCGGGCTGGGGGTCTCGGCGAGCGCCCGCTCCTGCTCGTACCAGGCGTAGCGAAACGGCGTGTAGCAGTAGCACACGTGCAGCGCCCCCGCGGGGGCGCGCACGCCGTGGGCGAACGCGCTGCTGCTGCTCAGCAGCACGTCGCACGCCGGCACGTGCAGGCGTCCGACCGCCCAGGGGTACAGCGGCAGCAGGCGCCTGAAGCCGCCCTGGCCGACGCCTAGGCGCTGCAGCCGCGAGGTGGCGATCGAGCGCCCCGCAAAGCGCCCGTCGGTGCCCTGCTCGTCGTAGAGCAGGGTGAGGATCGGCGCTTGCTCATACAGCTGCGCGATCGCCGCGAAGGTGCGCTCCGCGCCGCGCATGACGAGCAGGTAGTCGTGGGCGAGCGCCAAGCGCGCGGTGGCGCTGGACGTATGGGTGTCGGATGGGCCGACTGCGGTCTGCTGAAGGTCTGACACCAAGGACATTCTTGTATGTTTCGCCCATGCCGGACATGCTGCTGCGGGCCTTCGGCTGGAGTCCCCTGCTCATCCATGGCGATCCGTGCGTGCTGGACAGGTGGCTGTGGCTGCGCCGTCACCTGCGCAAGGGGCCCGCGAGGACCTTCGACGCCGGCTGTGGCAACGGCGGCTTTGCCATCTACGCGGCACGCGCTGGCAACGAGGTGGTGGCCGCCTCCTTCTCCGAGCGCGAGCAGCAGGATGCGCGTCGCCGCGCCGAGGTGGTGAGGGTCTCGGGCATCGACTTTCGCCAACTGGACCTGCGCGACCTCGACGCCCACAGCGAGTCGCTGGGTGACTTCGACCAGATCATCTGCTTCGAGACGATCGAGCACGTGATCGACGACGCCGGCCTCGTGGGCAGGCTCGCGGCGATGCTCAGACCCGGGGGACAACTGCTGCTCACCACGCCCTTCGACGCGCACCATCCCCTCTACACCGAGGATCCCCATCCGAGTGGCGTCGAGGACGGCCTGCACGTGCGCTTCGGCTACTCCCAACAGCGCCTGCGCGAGATCGCCCAGGGGGCAGGGCTGCGGGTGACGGACGAGGGCTTCGTCAGCGGGGTGGTCTCCCAGAAGCTGACCGACCTGATGCGCAGGCTCAGCGAGCGGGTCGGCCGCCCCGCGGCGTGGGCGATCATCCTGCCCCTGCGCGCGCTGGTGGTCCTCGACGCGCCGCTGACCAGGATGCTGGGCTATCCGCATCTGAGCGTGGCGCTGTGCGCGGTCAAGCCCGCATAGGAGAGACGACGTGCGAATCGTGATCACAGTTCCCTGGGGGCAGCGCCTGGGAGGCGCCGAGGCGATGCTGCAGGGCGTGTTCGACGGGGCGGTCGAGGCCGGGCACAAGCTCGAGCCGGTTTTCTTCCAGGACGGCCCGTGGCCGGCCGAGCTCCGCCAGGCCGGCTTTCGCGTCGAGGTGATTGACGCGGGGCGCCTGCGCGAGGTCCATCGCTGGCTTGCGACCGTCAGGCGCCTGGCAGGCCTGCTGCGCGCGCGCAAGCCCGACCTGATCCTCAACTGGGCGGCCAAAACGCAGCTGTACGGTGCGCCGGCCGCGATGCTCGCAGGGATGACCGACCGCGTGATCTGGTGGCAGCAGGCGATTCCCCGCCGTGACTGGATCGACATGAGCGCGACGCTGTTGCCGGCGACGGCGGTCGGCTGCTACTCGCGCGCCGCCGCCCAGGCGCAGGAGCGCCTGTTCCCCAAGCGTCAGACCTTCGTCGTGGGCGCCGGCTCGCCGCTGCCCGCAGGTGGCCCGAGCGAGCCGCCGCTGTCGCTGCCCGACGACGTGCCGATCGTGGGCCTGGTAGGGCGCCTGCAGCCGTGGAAGGGGCAGGACCGGATGCTGCGCGCCCAGGCGATCCTGCGCGACCGCGGCCACAGGATGCACCTGGTGATCGTGGGCGGGGACTCCTACGGTCTGTCGCCCGAGTATGCGGCCTCGCTGCCGGTGTTGATCGAGCAGCTCGGCCTGGGTGCAGACGTGACCATGACCGGCGAGGTGCCCGACGCCAGCCCCTACATCGAACAGATGGACGTGCTGGTGAACGCGTCAGATCCCGAGCCGTTCGGGATCGTGATCCTGGAGGGGATGGCGAGGGGGGTTGCGGTGATGGCCGTCAACTCGGGCGGCCCGGGCGACTTCGTGCAGGACGGCCAGACGGGCGCGCTCGCCCGCTCGGGCCAGCCCGACGCGCTCGCCGACGCACTGGAGCCGCTGCTCACCTCACCCGAGCTGCGCGAGCGCCTGGGGCGGGCGGGCCGAGAGCGTTACCTGCAGGAATTCACCACCGCCGCCATGTGCAGGCGGTTCTTTGCTGAGATGGAAGGCGTTCTGCGGGGAAAAGGGCGCACGGCGGCTCCCTCGGCATAAGCAGGCAACTGCCGCAATCAGTTGGGGCGCACCGCGCTCGTCAGCACCGACACGCAGGTCAGCCGCGGCCAGCGCCGCCTGATCGCGTGCGGCCAGCTGCGCCCACCCGTCAACGAGATCACATCCGTGCCGGCGAACACGGGCGCCTGCACCTGCAGCCCCTCCTCCTCCAAGACGCGCGCGATCACGTGCGGCAGGGCGGGGGAGATGTGCGGGTCGTAGCCGGGGCGAAAGCTCGTCAGGTGGCCACGCAGCCCGAGCTCCAGGCGGTTGCGCAGCGAGGCTAGGTTGGGCGTCGAGACGACGATCCGCCCACCCGGCGCGACCAGGCGGGCGGCTTTTCGCAGCGCTGTCCACGGGGCCTCGAGGTGCTCGATCACCTCCACCAACAGCACCCGGTCGACCACCGCCAGCTCGTCGGCGTCCTCCGCCGCGATTGTGTGAAAGTTAACATCTGCGCTGAGATCCGAGTCCAGCCAGTCGATCGGGTCGATGCCGTGCAGCTCTGTTGGCTGCCACTCGTCCCTGATCCTGCGCAACAGGTCGCCGCGACCGCAGCCGATGTCCAGCCAGCGAAGGCCCGGTTCTGGATGCGCGGCCTCCAGCGCGCCGGCCACGATCTCTCGCATCGACGCACCGCCCGAGTCCAGCTGGTCTGAATATGTGCGCACGCCTGCCACCGCTATCGGGCTCGATTGCGCGGGCGGCTTCGCAGGCTGACCCAGCCGCGCCGGCGCAGCCGCTCGCGGGCGCGGCGGGGATCGCTGGTGGCCAGCAGCGCTGGCGGATCCCACAGTTTCTTGCTGTACGCCTCCGCGGGGGCGCACAGGATCGGGCCGGTGAGCCCCTGGCGGATGCTTAGCACCACATAGCCGTGGGCCTCAAGCAGCTGCGTCACGGGTGTCGGCGGCGGCTCGTGCTCCTCGAAGACGATGTCGCGGATGAGCCTGCGCGAGAGCAGTGCCTCAGCGCCTTCCAGCGCGGCCAGCTCGTGCATCTCGACGTCCAGCTTGAGAACCCCGATGGGACCGGAGACCTCATCGTCGAGACGAACCGTCTGCACGTCGGTTACATCCGCGCCGTCGACGTGCTCCAGCGAGGCAGTGCCCTTGTTGTGGGCGAACGCCTGCGGATCCACCGCGAGCGGCAGCGTGCCCGCAGTCGCCGACACGGCCGCCTGGCGAGCCGCGATCACGGTGACGTGCTCCTCGCGATCCCACAGCGCCACGTTGCGAGCGAGCGTGGCGAAGATCATGGGGTGGGGCTCGAAGGACGTCACGTGCCCTTGCGGCCCCACCGCGCGCGCGAGCAGGCTTGACATCAGGCCGACGTTGGCGCCCGCGTCTATCGCGCTCTCGCCCGGGGCTGCCAGACGTGCGAGCGTCTCGGCCACAGTCAGGTCATAGACGCCCGTGCGCGCCACCGCCTGGCCGAGCGGATCGGGCCAGCAGTACAGATGCGCGCCCCACGCGGTGCGCACCACGCATAGCACGCCGTCTGGCTGGCTCTTAGCGCGCAGGCGCAGCGCCAGCTGGGAGGGCCTGTACCAGTAGTAGGGCCTGTTGACGAACCGGTAAGCGCGCTGGATGGCCGAGGGTGGACGCTGGGCGTGTTCGCTCATGGCGCGCGGCCAACTGTAGAGGGTGGCAGGCACGGCGCGTGGTTTCAGTACGCTGCGCGCCCCCCTGGCAGACTGGTGGGCAACATGCAAGGCGACAGTGGGATAGGGCCGCCCGCGCCCAGCGACATTACGATCGTCGCCAACGACATCGGCGGGGTGGGTGGCATGGAGCGACAGCTGACAGACCTGATCGTCGGCCTGCGCGGCCTTGGCCACGACGTCACGGTGATCGCGCGCACTTGTGAGCTGCCGGCGAATTTGGGCTTGACATTTCATCGGGTGAGGGCGCCCGGACGCCCGTTCTTGATCGCCTATCCATGGTTCATCCTGGCGGGCTCGCTGGCCGTCCGTCGGTGGCGTCGGGGAGTGGTCCAGGCGACGGGCGCGATCGTGCTCAATCGCATCGACGTTCTCGCCGTCCACTACTGCCATCAGGTTGGTCCGGTCAATCCCAGTCGCTCGACGCGCCTGTTTCGCGCGCAGGTGACCATGGCCGGCCTGCTCAAGCGCCTGGGCGAGCGCATCTGCTTTCACACCAGTCGCGCCAGGGCGGTCGTGTGTGTGTCAGATGGCGTGGCAGCGGAGGTGCGCGAGCATTTCCCCGCGCTGGCGGATCGCGTGGTGACGATCCACAACGGCGTCGACACGGACACCTTCGCCCCTGGGGTCAGGCCTGACGACGCACGGGCGCTGCGCGACTCCTTGGATCTGCCCCCAGACGGGCTCGTGGTCGCGTTCGTGGGCAGCGAGTGGGAGCGCAAGGGCCTTGAGAGCGCCATCCGCGCCGTCGCACAGAGCCCTCAGTGGACGCTGCTGGTCGCCGGGGGCGGCGAGCAGGCCCGCTATGACGCGCTCGCCACGCAACTGGGTATGGGGCAGCGGCTGCGCTGGCGGGGCGTCACATCCGATGTCCAGCTCGTCTACCGGGTCGCCGACGCCTTCGTGCTGCCCTCCAGCTATGAGACCTTCTCGCTGGTCACCTTCGAGGCCGCGGCGAGCGGCCTGCCCGTGCTGGCCACCCCCGTGAGCGGTGTGCGCGAGCTGATCGAGGACGGCCACAACGGCTTTCTGATCGACCGCGACCCGCAGCTGATCGCCGCGCGCCTGGATGAGCTCGCCGCGGATCCACAGCTCAGAGACCGCCTCGGCCGCGCAGCGCGTGAGTCGGCCCTGCGCTATTCCGGGCAGCGGATGGTGCGCGAGCACCACGAGCTCTACCAGCGCCTGGCCGGCCACGGCCAGACGGTTCAGCTCGCATCACGCTGATCGGTCGCGGGCGCGCCTCGCGTCACGCTGATCGTTCATCCGTGCGGTCGGCCAGCAGGTCATCGATGAACGCGCACATCCGCCGCTGCTGGGCGACTTTGTCGAACGGATCGGCCCGCGCGCCCGCGGCCGCCTGGCGGCGCTGTGCGATCTCAGCCGCGGTGAGCGTCTGCAGCAGGTGCGCAAGCGCGTCGATGTATTCGGGGCTCCAGGGGGTCCGCCCGGGCAACCTCCAGAAGAAGCCCTCGTCGAGATCGTAGGCGACCGGGTTCTCGCCTGTGACGATCGGCAGTCCCGCGGCAAGGTACTCGCTGAGCTTCGTCGAGTAGCGAAACGAGCCGACGCCGTCAACGCTCTGGGGCAGGCTCGCCACGTCGAAGGCCGCCAGATACTGGGAAACCTCTTGCGGTGCCACGCGACCGGGAAGCAGCACCCGTGTGCCAAGATCCGCGCCGGCCGTCTCTCGCAGTCGCGCCAGCCCCGGGCCGTCGCCGACGATGCACACGACCACGTCGCGGCGCGGTATCTGAGCGACGGCGCCAATCAGCTCGGCGCCGTAGACATAGCCGACGCGCGCTCTCCAGTTGAGCGACCCGACGAGGCCCACGACGAGCGCGTCGGGCGCGATGCCAAGGCGCGCCCTGACCGCCTCGCGGGCATCGGCCGCCGCGCGCTCGCGCGTCCAGCCGGGAGCGGTCATCGCGCGCGCAGCGCCAAACGTGAGGGCACGGCCGACCAGGTAGGGCGTCCAGCCCACATATCCCGCGCAGCGCCGGCACAGCAGGCGCTCGTAGAGCCCGCCGAGCAGGCCGGCCACGCGCGAGCGCAGACCCAGGTAGGGCCCGACGGCATCGCCGCTGCTGACCACGAAGGGAATGCCCAGCAGGCCATCGATCGCCAGCAGCGCCAAGCCGCCGGCCATGCCCGTCCCCTCCATCACCACCAGGTTGGGGCGCCGCGCCCGCACCGCTTTGAACAGGCCGACGGCCGAGCGCAGCTTGTTGTCGTGGTCAAACGCGTAGGGCTCGGCGCCCAGTGGCTCCAGCAGGTAGCGCAGGCGCTCGAAATCGAGGTGTGCCTCACCCTGCGTCGCAAAGCACAGGATCCGCCTGCTGTCCGAGTCCTGCACCGTTGCCCTCCGCATCTATGAGCTCATCTGCCGTGTGAGGAATGCTACCTTCCTGCCGTCGCCGCAAAACGTCTGAGAACGTCGACGACGGGCGGGTAACCGGGCGCACGCAGCATTGCGCCGGCCAGCGTTTCGGTCGGTACCCTGTGGTGGGCGTACACCCCTAAGATGGCTGGTGCACCGGCCATGGATGGGCCACCTAAGTCGATGAACGACACCACCACCGACGCGACCAGCATCATCGCTCCGCTCTGGAAGCGGAAGTGGCTGATCCTTGCCGTCGGGATCGTCGTGGCGGCGGGTACCTATCTGTATTACAAGCATCAGACCGCCACATACACGGCGACCACGCAGCTGTATCTGGGCAGCAATGGCGAACAGCAGGCGGGCAGCAACTCCGGCGCCAAATCCGTGGCGGGTCGCGCCCTGACCAATGAAGTCGGCGTCATCAACTCGCCGATCATCGGTGAAGTCGTGCGCAAGCGCATGCGCGCCGAAGGGGATATAGCCGCAGTGCGCGGCAAGGCCAAGGCGACAGCGAGCGCGACCAGCTCCTTCATCACGATCACCACGAAGGCGCGCACCGCGCGCGCGGCCGTGAGCCTCGCCAACGCCTACGCCCAGGCGTTCATCCGGCGAAACCGTGCCAACTACACGCGCGGCCTGCGCACGCAGATAGAAAATGCCACCGAGCAGCTGCGCAGGATCGAACTGCCGCCGCCGACCACCAAGGGCAAGGCCTCGAAGGGACTCAGCGCTTCCTCGACGATCGCCGCCGCCAACCTGGCCACGAAGATCAACGCGCTCGAATCCCAGCTGGCGAGCTACTCGGGCGTCCAGCAGGTGGGCAAAGCGCAAGCCATCCCGGTGCTGACGTCGCCGAAAAAAAATGCGATCTTCGGATTCGTGCTGGGGATCGTGCTCGCCTCGATCGCGGCCTACATGCTCAGCCGCTTCGACCGCCGCCTGCGCTCCCTCGGCGAGATCGAGGCGATCTTCCAGACGCAGATCCTCGCGGCGCTGCCCGCGGTCAAGAACCCGGTCGTGCGCCCCGACGGGCGCCGCGCGCCGGCCAAGGCCTTGCTCGAGCCGCTGCGCCGATTGCACACGACGCTCGAGCTCGGCGACATGCTCCAGCGTCGCCCTGACAACGGCCCTCGCATGATCCTCTTCCTCAGCGCCGAGGCCGGCGACGGCAAGTCCGCGCTGGTCGCCAACCTCGCGCGCGTGCAGTCAGAGGCCGGTGCGAAGGTGGTGGTCGTCGAGGCCGACTTTCGCCGGCCCACCCAAGCCAGGCTGCTGGATGCCAGCGGGCAATACGGGCTGGCCGACGTGCTCGCCGGCAAGGTGGGCGTCGAGGAGGCGATGCAGTCGGTCAGCTCTCCCGCTCATCTGGGTATCGGCGCCGGCGCCCAGGAGGCGGTCGGCGGCGTCTCGACGGTGGTGGAGTCCGGCGGCATGGGGTCGGTATCGGTGTTGGTGGGCGGGGGGGCGGTCGCCAATCCGCCCGCGCTGCTGGCCGGCGGTGCCATGAGCACCCTGCTGCGCTCCGTCGCCGACGAGTACGACTACGTGCTGATCGATGCGCCGCCGCCGCTTGAAGTGAGCGACGCGATGCCGCTGCTTTCGACTGTCGACGGCATCGTGATGGTGGCGCGCATCGGCCATACACGCGATCTGGCGGCCAAGCGCCTAGCTCAACTGCTCGGGCGGACCGCGAGCGCGCCGCTGATCGGCGCGGTCGTCAACTGCGTGCCCCGCAAGGACATCGAAAGATACGGCTTCAGCTGGGCGCCGGCGGACTCCGGCGCCCGTCGCAAGCTCATCGGTCGATGAGCGCCTTCTCGGCACTGCTGCCCGGAATGGGCGAAAGCCACCCGTATGTGCTCAACCGGCGCATACGCGAGCTGATGTTGATCGGCGCCAGCGCCGCGATCCCGCTGGCCCTCGCACTGGCGATCAGCCTGGAGGTGTCCAAGCCCAACCTCCTGCTGGTGCTCGGCTTGATAGTGGGAGGGCTGGGCATAGTGGCCCTCATCGGCAGCGACCGTTACCCGATGACGCTCACGTTCATCGTCCTCTATCTCGGACTGCTCGAGGGGCCTGTGAAGCTCGGCAGCGGCGGGCACGAAGCGGCTTCGGTCATCCGCGACATCCTGATCTTCGCGGTGGTGCTGGGCGCGATGCTGCGCCTGCTGGTCAAACGGGAATCGATCACGCTGCCGCCAATGTCCGGCTGGGTGCTGGCGTACGGTGCGCTCGTACTAGTAGAGGCCTTCAACCCGAACACCCACGGGATCCTGAAGATCCTCGGCGGCTTTCGCCAGCAGCTGGAGTGGCTTCCGTTCTTTTTCTTCGGCTATGTGGTGATGCGTTCGAAGGAGCGTTTTCGCAGGCTCTTTTTGATTCTCGGGGTGCTCGCGCTGGCCAACGGAGCGGTGAGCACATATCAAAGCCGGCTGAGCCCCGGTCAGCTCGCCAGCTGGGGGCCCGGCTATCGCGAATTGGTGTTCGGGGCCAATGGAGTCTCGGCCCGCACCTTCGCCAGCGGAGGCTCCGCGCGGGTGCGTCCTCCGGCGCTCGGAACCGATGCCGGCTTCGGTGGCGCGGTCGGCCTGGTGGCGCTGCCCGGAACGCTTGCACTGCTGGCCACCGGGGGCCTGCGCCGACGATGGCCCGTGCTGTTGCTGTGCCTGGGGGCGCTCGCCGGCGTCGCCACCGGGCTTGGTCGCTTGCAGGTCGTCGGCGCGGTGATCGCCGTGCTCGCGTTCACCGCGCTGGCATTCAGCTCAGCCGGCAGACAGATCACCCGACCGCTAGCCGCTCTGCTGGCCGTCCTGGTGCTGGCCCTGCCGCTCGGGGCGGTGCTGGTGTCCTACGTGGGAGGCTCGGCGTTCTCGCGCTACACAGAAATCGCTCCCAGCAACGTGACAGAAGCCAAAGACACCAAGACCAACGAAGTGGCGCACATCCCCAGCCAGATCCTGGCAGCGCCATTCGGGCTCGGGCTCGGGACGGTGGGCGCGTCGGCCGGCTTCGGAGGCATCCAGAAGAACCTGATCGAAGGCCATGCTACCGGCGCCGAGTCCCAGTACAAATTCGTCCTCGATGAACTGGGGTTGCCGGGCCTGCTGCTGTGGGTCGGGTTGCTGGTGACGATGCTCGTCCAAGCGCTGCCGAAGCTGAGGCGCATAGTGGACTTCGAGTTGCGCATGGAGATTGCGGCGATCGTGTCGCCGATCATCGCAATGGCGGTGATCGGCTTCTCGGGCCCGGTCATGTCGAGCGCGGCGCTCGGCCCGTTCTTCTGGTTCACGGCCGGCGTGATCGCCTACTGGTTCGCCGGGTCGGGGCGCAAGATTGCCTTCGGCACGGCCGCGCCTGGATTGGGGCGTCGTGAGCGTCAGCTCGCCTGACAGCCGAGGCTCCGCGCCGACGTCGCCCGCGTCGGTGCGCGCACCGGGTCGGGTGCCCGACTTCTTCATCGTTGGCCAGCCCAAGAGCGGCACGACGGCGCTGTCTGACATGCTGCGACGCCATCCCGCCATATTCATGCCGGCGAGCAAGGAGGCGTGGTTCTTTGCCACCGAGCTGCTCGAGCGCACGCCACCACGCCGCGAGGGCACTCCGCGGACGCTCGAGCAATACCTGTCCTGGTTTGCAGATGCCGGGGGCGACCAGGTGATGGGTGAGACCTCGCCTCTGTACCTGTGGTCGCGCACGGCTCCGCAACGCATCGCGTCGGTGTGTCCCCAGGCGAAGATAATCGCGATCCTGCGCGAGCCCGCCGCGCTGCTGCGCTCGCTTCACCTGCAGTTCGTGGAGACGTACATCGAGACCGAGAGCGACTTCGCCAAGGCGATCTCGCTCGAGGCCGCCAGGCGTGAGGGCCGCCACATCCCGCGCCACTCCTATTGGCCGCGCACGCTGCTGTATTCCGAGCACGTGCGCTACGTGGAACAGTTGCGTCGCTATGAGGCCGTGTTCTCCCCGCAACAGCTGCTGGTGCTCATATATGACGACTTTCGCGCCGACAACGAGAACACCGTGCGTCGAGTACTGCGCTTCCTGGAGGTCGACGACACGGTGCCGGTCGAGCTGCTGGACGCCAACCCGTCAGTCGCCGTGCGCTCGCAGCGCCTGCACGAGCTCGTGCACGCGGTGTCGGTCGGGCGCGGCCCGGTCTCCCAGGCGGTCAAGGCGACGATCAAGGCACTCACCCCCACCGCCATGCGCCGCGGGGCGCTGCACGCAGCCCAGCGCAACGTCGTCTACCGCGAGCCGAGCGCACCCGACGAGGCGTTCATGCTGGAGCTGCGCCGGCGCTTCAAGGGAGAGGTACAGGCGCTCAGCGAGCACCTGGATCGCGATCTGATCACGCTTTGGGCCTATGACGACATCGAGTGAATCTGTGGCCGAAGAGCAGCGTTCGCCGCTGCGAACGCCCGACTTCTTCATCGTAGGGCACGCCAAGAGCGGCACGACGGCGCTGTATGAGATGCTGCGCCCGCACCCGCAGATCTACATGCCGGACGCCAAGGAGCCGTGGTTCTTCTCGACCGACATGAAGCCGCGCTTCATACCGCGACGAGCCGGGCGCGGGCCGCAGACGCTGGAGGAGTACCTGTCCCTGTTCACGCCGGCCGCTCCCGAGCAGCGCGCCGGCGAGGCGTCCTCGTCATATCTGTGGTCGCGCACCGCGGCAGCGCAGATCGCACAGGTCGCGCCCGAGGCGAGGATCATCGCGATCCTGCGCGAGCCGGCCAGCTTCCTGCGCTCGCTTCACCTGCAACTGCTGCAAAGCCACGTGGAGGTGAAGAAGGACTTTCGCACGGCGATCTCCCTAGAACAGGAACGGGCCAACGGCCGCCAGATTCCGCGCCAGTCACACCGCCCGCAGCTGCTGCAGTACTCACAGCTCGTGCGCTATGTCGAGCAGTTGCGCCGCTATGAGCAGCTGTTCGCACCAGAGCAGATCTTGGTGCTCATCTATGACGACTTCAGAGCCGACAACGACGCCACGCTGCGCACGGTCCTGCGCTTTTTGGAAGTGGATGACACGCGCCCGCTGGAGGTGCTCGACGTGAACCCCTCGATCCTCATGCGCTCCCAGCAGCTCGACGACCTCGTGCACGCCGTGTCGGTGGGCAGGGGCCCGCTGTCGGGGGTGGCCAAGGCGGCGGTCAAGGCGCTCGCGCCCCGGCAGGCGCGCCGTCGCCTGCTCGACTTCACCAGGCGGCGCGTCGTGCACGGCGAGCCCCCGCCGCCCGACGAGAGCTTCATGCTCGAGTTGCGCAGGCGCTTCAAGGGAGAGGTGGTCGCGCTGAGCGAGCACCTTGACCGCGACCTGGTGAGCCTGTGGGGCTATGACAGCATCGAGTGAGCAGGCGCTGGTCGCCGGCCGTAGCCAGCGCGTTCGCGTGCCGGACTTCTTCATCGTGGGACACGCCAAGTGTGGTACCACCGCGCTGTATGAAACCCTGCGAGCCCACCCTGAGATCTTCATGCCGGCCGTCAAGGAGCCGCAGTTCTTCGCGCGCAATCCACACACTCCCGAGGGCGCCGGCGCAAAGACCTTCGAGCAGACTGGCAGGTACCGGGAAACGTTTGAGCAGTACCTATCGCTGTTCGCGCCAGCGGGCCCGCAGGAGCTGGTCGGCGAGGCGTCGACCTTCTATCTGTGGTCGCGCGTCGCGCCCGGGCGGATCGCGAAGCTGCGACCGGACGCCCGCATCATCGCAATCGTGCGCGAGCCCTCGAGCTTTCTCCATTCACTACATCTACAGATGCTGCAGAACCGCTCGGAGACGGAGAAGGATTTGCGCAAGGCCATCGCCCTGGAGGAGCCGCGGCGCCGGGGCGAGCAGATTCCCCGCGACGCCCACTGGCCGGAGGCGCTGATGTACAGCGAGCGTGTCCGCTACGTCGAGCAGCTGCGTCGCTATCACTCCTCGTTCGCCCCCGAGCAGGTGCTGGTGCTGATCTATGACGACTTCAGGCGCGACAACGAGGCCACGGTCAGGCGCGTGCTGCGCTTCTTGGGGGTCGACGACACGGTCTCGCTCCAGGCCAAGCGCGCCAACCCGACCGTGGCCGTGCGCTCCGAGCACGTCCGCAGCGCCGTGCGCGCCGTGCGGGCCGGCACCGGTCCGGGTGCGCGGGCGGTCAGAGGCGCGCTGCGCGCGCTGACGAGCAGCCGCCTGCGACAGCAGGTGTTGCACCCGCTGCGAAAGCGCGTCGTCTACAGCGCTCCGCCGCTGCCCGACGAGGGCTTGATGCTCGAGCTGCGTCAACGCTTCAAGGATGAGGTAATCGCGCTCAGCGAGTACCTCGATCGCGACCTGGTCGCGGAGTGGGGCTATGACGACATCCGCTGAGCAGGCCGAGGCGGCGCAGGCCGGCGCCCCGCAGACCGGCAGCCGCCGGGTCCCCGATTTCTTCGTCGCGGGACACACCAAGTGCGGCACTACGGCGATGTACGCAATGCTCAGGCGCCATCCGCAGATCTACATGCCGTCATTGAAGGAGCCCCGCTGGTTTGCGAGCGACCTGCGCTACTCCAACCCGGCGCAGCGGGGCAATCGGCTGCCGCAGAGCTATGAAGAGTACCTGGCGCTGTTCGCGCAGGCCCAGCCCGACCAGCTCGCCGGCGAGGCCTCGCCGATGTACCTGTGGTCGCGCGATGCGGCCGCCAACATCGCCGCGGTAGCGCCGCGCGCGCGCATCATCGCGATCCTGCGCGAGCCCGCGAGCTTTCTTTATTCGCTGCACAACCACTGGGTGTTGCATCACGTGGAGGCCGAGCAGGACTTCGCCAAGGCGATCTTGCTCGAGCAGGCGCGCCGCGAAGGCAGGCAGGTCCCCGGCCCCTCCTACTGGCCCCAGGCGCTGCTGTATTCAGACCACGTGCGCTATGTCGAGCAGCTGCGCCGCTATGAAGCGGTGTTGGGGCGCGAGCAGATCCTGGTGCTCATCTATGACGACTACAGGCGCGACAACGAGGCCGCGGTCAGGCAGGTGCTGCGCTTCCTGGAGGTCGACGACCAGGCGCCGGTGCAGGTGATGGAGGCCAACACGACCAGGAAACGGCTGCGCGCGAGGCGCCTGGACGCGGTGGGGCGCCAGCTGTATACCGGCACCGGGCCGGTCGCGAAAGCGGCGAGGACGGGGCTGAAGGCGCTGATGAGCGAGCGTGTGCGCACGCAGGTGCTGCCGGCCATGCGCCGCCGCATGGTCTACGCCGAGGTGCAGCGGCTCGACGAGGGCTACGCGCTGGAGCTGCGGCGGCGCTTCAAGGGCGAGGTGGTGGCCCTGAGCGAGCACCTGAACCGCGACCTGGTCGCCGAGTGGGGCTATGACGGACTCGGCTGAGCCTGCGCGCGCCCGGCGCCGTCGCCGACGAGATCCCAGCGAACCTCGAAGCGATGCACCGCGGGGTCGGCCAGCATCTGCTTGGCGCCGCCGTTGAGCGCCGGAAACTGGGTGCGGTAGCTGCGCATCGCCGCGAGCTTGGCCGTCGCGGCGGCGTCGTCCAGTCGCTCGACGTGCGCGGAGCGCAGCGGCGGCATCTCCGGCACGCCGTCCAGGAACGACAGCCAGAACGCGTCGACGTTGAGAG
>Ga0209420_1000888_pt1 | contig 14843 bp, 8 predicted proteins | sample BlaSpr_A8_OM1_O1_FD_187972 | JGI IMG/M metagenome (GOLD analysis project Ga0209420, IMG submission 187972) | Forest soil microbial communities from Thunder Bay, Ontario, Canada - Black Spruce, Ontario site 2_A8_OM1_O1 (SPAdes) (version 2) | ecosystem: Environmental > Terrestrial > Soil > Boreal... | reverse complement strand
CGATCAACACCGGCGCGATGAAATCCGAGATCACCTGCCAGGCGGTGTCCGTCGTCTCGGCGTTATAAGAAGGAGTCTCGCCAGCCGTGACTTCTCCCCACCCGCTTACGCCGTCGCTTACGACCTCAACCAGCACAATGCGGCGGTCCTGAATGACGCCAAAGCTGGTCTCAAAAGGCGCCTTCAACGACATCCGGATTTCGCGCAAACAGATCTGCTCAATCCTCATATCCGCTCACTTCTCACAGGGCACGGTTTTTACTTGTAGAAGCCCGACCTGAAACCTGTCAAGCAAAATTGCACCATACGGTGTTTATTATTGACATCGTGCACCGCTCGGTGTAAAGCTAGGCACCGTTCCAAGAGCGCCCTCCCCCTGAGCGCGCCGCTACAGCAAGAGTTTCTGCAAGAAGGGAGCCTCGAAATGCAGCGTCTTTGCGGTTCGATCCTTAAAGTCGGTGCCGTCGGGATGAATCACCGGCTCATCCTTTCTCATTTCTTGCTGGCGGCGTGTCTCCTGACGACCGGCCTTGCGTCGTCGCAGACCGCGCAAACCGGCGCTCTCAGCGGCACGGTTAGTGACCCAAGCGGCCGCGTGATTCAGGGTGTCACCGTCACGGTGACCAGCACCACAACCGGACACGCACAGACCGCCGTGACGCAAAGCGACGGCAAATACATCGTGCCGCTGCTGCCGCCGGATACCTACAAAGTCGAGGTAGCCGGGAAAAATTTCAAAACGATCGTCTTCGAGCAAATAAGAATCAACATTACCGAAACCGCAACTCTCAACGTGCAGTTACAAATCGGATCCGTTACAGAAGTAGTCTCCGTCGCAGCCGAAACCCTGGCACTCGACACTACCTCCAGCGCGGCAGGCCATGTAAGCGATCAGCGCAGCGTCGAAGATCTGCCTCTTGTAACCCGCAACTACACGCAGATTCTCGGCCTATCCCCTGGAGTCTCCGCGGAAGTATTCAATGCCGCGGAGATTGGTCGCGGCGGCGTGGACGACGCTCTCGTGACCGGCGGCGGAAGTTATGAGGACAACAATTTTCAGATGAATGGCGTCGAGATTAACGATCTGCAGGGGAGCGGCCACTTCAGCGGCGGCACAGCCACTCCCAACCCTGACAGCATTCAGGAGTTCAAGGTCCAGACCGGGCAGTATGACGCCTCTTACGGACGCGATGCCGGAGCCAATGTCGACGTGGTCACCAAAGCGGGCACCAATCACTGGCACGGAAATGTCTGGGAGTATTTCCGCAATGAAGACCTGAATGCCAACGACTATTTTCGCAATGAGACCGGCGCTCCACGCGCCGTTCTCCGCGAGAATCAGTTTGGCTTTACCTTGGGCGGCCCGATCAAGAAAGACAAGCTACTGTTCTTCACCTCATATCAGGGTACTCGGCAAGAGAACGGCATCGATCCTAGTTGCTCCAGCAGTGCCTTTCTTCCCGTGTTGAGCGGCACCGATCGTTCGGCCGCTGCGCTGGCTGCTTCGGTCGGACCCAACACCGCATTCGGAGGGCTCGATCCCTTGGGACGGCCCGTCACTGCCGCCAACGTCAGTCCCCAGGCGCTCGCACTATTCAACGCGACGCTGCCCAACGGCCAGTATGTCATCCCAAATCCGCAGACCATCGTTACGGATCCGGCCACCGGCCTGCCGGAGGGCTTCTCTACCTATAGCTCCTCATGCCCTTACACCGAGAATCAATTCATCACAAATCTCGATTGGCTGCAGAATGCCAAGAGCAGCTTCCAAGGCCGTTTCTTTTTTTCCAACAGTCAGGCCACATTTACTCTGCCATCGATCTTTTCGTTTTCCGGCAGCCTTCCCGGTGCACCCACGGCAAATCCGCAGAATTTTCGCAACCTCTCTTTGACCCATACTTATCTATTCAGCGGCCATTTGGTGAATCAGGCCGAAATAGGATTTCATCGTACCCACGCCGGCACCAATCAGAGCTTTCCCGTCAGCTATTCCGGTCTCGGCAGCGTTGTTCCCGGCTTCGATGACCCTCGGGCCGTGATCTCGGTGTTCGGAGGATTGAGTGTCGGCGGAAATGGCCAGAGCGTACTCCTTGGACAAAACACCTATGTCTTCGAGGATACCGTCTCTTTGGTTCACGGACAGCACTCCTTCCGGTTGGGTGGCGGCGTGACCCGCGCCCAGGACAACATGGCGAGTTTCCAGTATGGCGCGTATTCCGTCTTTCTCAACTACCCGGGATTGATGTTGGGGCAAGCGCCCTACGATCCCTTTGAAACGATTGATCTCGCCGGTATCACTCCACGAAACTGGCGTATTTGGGACGGCAACCTCTACGCGCAGGATGATTTCAAACTTACCTCGCGTCTTACTCTGAATCTGGGCTTCCGCTACGAACGTCTCGGCGATTTCGCGGAGATCAACGGTCGCAATTCGACCATGAATCCGTCCTTGATCGATCCCAATCCCCCCGACACTGGAAGCCTCGCCGGGTTCGTAGTCTCCAATAATTATCCCGGCACCATACCCGCGGGAGTCACAACCAGCGGCAACAACATGGGCATTTACGGGGCGGGACAGAACACTCTGAATCCGCGCATTGGTTTTGCGTGGGTGTTGCCCGGGCATGATCAGGTTGTGCTCCGGGGTGGTTACGGCATCTATCATCAACGCGCCACAGGACAGCCCTACCTGCAACAGGTCACGAATCAGCCCTTCGGTCTGTTTCGCGAAAACTCTCCTGACCTCACCAATGGTTTCGACAATCCCTTCCCGCCGGTTACGGGAACCTTCCCACAATTCTTTCCTTATATGCCGCCCACCAGCGCCACGCCGACCAGTTTCTCGCCGGTCATTATTGACCTGCATCTGCGGCCGCCAGTTTTTCAACGATACAGCCTCAACATCCAGACCCAGGTCGCAAAGGATTTCGTACTGGAGATTGGGTACGCCGGCATGCACGGCACACACATGCTTGTGTTTCGCGACATCAACCAAGCTCCGCTCGCCACTGCCGATAATCAAATTCGCGGAGAAACTACCACGACCATTGCGAACCTCCCGTTTCGCGTACCCTACGAGGGCTTTTCCGGCAGCAGCATGTATGACATCCAGTCGACCGGTTTTGCCTGGTACAACGCGCTCGAAGCTACTCTGAGCAAGCGCTTCAGCCACGGATTACAGTTCCTCGCGTCCTATACGTGGTCGAGTGACCTGGCGAATGTATATGGCAGCACCAATCAGCCCAACGGCGGCACTACGTATGGCGACAATAACAACCCCCGAGCTGATTACGGTCCAGACGTATTTGTTCGTCCGCAGCGCTTTGTCTTCAGCGGCGTTTATGAGTTTCCGGGCCCTAGCAGCCGCCGGTCGCCGCGGGGTGAAGCCCTTGCCGGCTGGAGGCTGGCAGGTGTCACGACAGTTCAGTCTGGGCATCGCTTGCCCTTGCTCAATAACGACACTTCTAACGCCTACGGCATCGTTAGCGATTTCGCCGAAGTCTTTCCCGGCTGCCAGGTCGCAACCAGCGGTTCCATCACGCATCGGCTCGGCAATTGGATCAACCAGAACTGCATCGCCCCCTACCCGGTCATCGGCGATCCGGAGCCCCCGGGTAGCTGCGGTGCGCCCACTTGTCCGGCCATTGCTACCGCCTTTGGCAACAGCCGAATGGGCATCTTGCGTGGACCCGACCAGCTCAACACCGATCTTTCCGTCATCAAATTATTTCCGGTGACCGAGCGCACCAATGTGGAATTCCGCACGGAATTTTTCAACGTATTCAATCACCCGATCTTTAGTGACCCTGACAATACCTTTTCCGACGGCCCTTCTTTTGGTCATATCACGACTACGGCCGCCAACCCGCGCATTGTGCAGTTCGCGCTGAAGGTAAACTTTTGATTTCGAACAACGCACTGCCACTTGTGGAGCGCATTCGCATTGCGCCCTTTGACCCGAAGCTCTATTGTTAGAGACCGTCGACGAAACCCATGCGCCGCGCAGAAGGAAATCATGTGGCCTCCGCCGGTCGGTCCGGCGATCAGACGCCGGCCACCGCGATCCAGAACAACGGCCCAGGACCCGAGCGCAAGGTTTGGATGACCGCGCTCGAGACGCGCTTTGACCAGGCACAAGCAAATCTCAACACCAGCCGCACCCGGCTCATCCGCAGCATTCTCGAAAACGCGGAAGAGAATTATTTCCTTTCCGCCCGCGCCTTGGCGAAGCGGTATGGAGTGGATAAGGCGACCATCGTGCGCAGCGTGCAGACGCTTGGCTACAAGCGCTATGCTGAATTCGCGGCCGATCTGCGCTCTCACTTCGTCAGCCGCATTACGCCCTACACGTTAATGAAAGCCGCATCCCGCGAGCGTCGCAGCGTCGCTGATCATGTTGAACATAGCTTTGAAATCGAGGCGCACAATCTCCAGGCCTTGCGCTCGCAACTGAATGCCGACGAAGTCATTCGGCTGGCCAAGCGGCTCAATCGTGCCCGGCAAATTATGGTTGTAGGCGCGGATTTCGCGGCATCGCTTTCCTACCTGTTGGCCTATGGTCTGGTTTCCCTCGGCTACAACGCCGACGCTCCGCTTGGCTCGGCAGGAAATATACAGCAGAAGGTCAATCTGCTTGGACCCAAGGATTTGCTGATCGCCATCAGCTTCGGGCGGTGCCTGCAGGTGACGGTAGATGCAGTCCTGCGCGCGCGCCAGCACGGAGTTCGCACCTTCGGGATCACCGATAGCGAGAAGACTCCGATTGCTCGCTTCTGCGATTCTTACTGGATTGCTTCGATCGCCAATCCGTCGTTCCACGGATCGTATGTAGCGCCGATTGCGGCCATCGATGCTCTGTTTGTCGCTTGCGCCCACAGCCAGCCGCATCGGTCCCTCTCAGCTCTTCGGCAAAAAGATCAGGACTCGCGATCACGTTGGTATTCAGCTATTCCGGAAGCAGAAGCGCCCAGACGAAAGAATCAAAAGGAGAACCAACATGGCTTCAATCCGCCAATTGCGGAAGCTCACGCCGATGAAGGCGCTGCGAACGGCCCGCTCGATAAGAAACGAGACTGAGAAACTTCAAATGCCGTGCGCACGGCGACCACCGCGCTTGATCTCACACGGAATCCGGATCGCGGCGATCTTCGTCCTCTCTGTCCTGCTCTCGACCTCCTTTGCCCAGCAGCCGAAACCGAATTCGCTGGCACCCAAGCGCTCCGCCGCATCCCAGCCCCAGCCGCCAATTTCCAGCTCCACTCATGAGCTCACCGCGGCCGATCTGGAAGCTTTCCTCGATGGCGTCATGCCCTTGCAACTGGCGCGCGAAGACATCGCCGGCGCAGTTATTTCGGTAGTCAAGGATGGCCAAGTCCTCTTTGCCAAGGGATATGGATACTCAGATGTAGAAAAGAAAACTCCCGTCTCGCCCGAAACCACCTTGTTCCGTCCCGGTTCGATCTCCAAGACCTTCACCTGGACCGCGCTGATGCAGCAGGTCGAACTCGGCAAAGTCGACCTTGATCACGACGTGAACGAATACATTGACTTCAAAGTCCCAGCGACTTTTTTGAAACCCATCACTGTTCGCAATTTGATGACCCATACTCCCGGCCTCGATGAGACCGTGGAAGAGCTGTTTGTGACCGACCCCAAACAACTCAAGCCCATCGGCGACTATTTGAAGGAACATCTCCCCGCGCGCATTTATGAACCTGGGACGATCCCCGCATATTCCAATTACGGCGCAACCCTCGCTGGCTATATCGTGCAGCGAGTCTCTGGCGAGCCCTTCGAGCAATATATCGAGGATCACATCTTCAAACCCCTTGGCATGGAGCACAGCACTTTCCGTCAGCCCTTGCCGTCGTCGCTGGAGCCATGGATGTCAAACGGCTATCCCGCGGCGTCCGGGCCCGCCAAACCGTTCGAGTTGGTAGAGCCCGCGCCCGCCGGAAGCACTTCAGTTAGCGCCATTGATATGACTCATTTCATGATTGCCCATCTCCAGAATGGTCAATATCAAGGCGCCGCGATCCTGCGACCCGAGACCGCGAAACTCATGCATTCCCGCCAATTCGCTCTAAGCCCCGAAATCAATGGCATGTGTCTTGGCTTTTACGAGGAGAGCCGAAATGGTCAGAGAATCATCGGACACGGAGGGGACACCGAGTTATTTCACAGCGATATGCACCTGATGCCCGAAGCTGGTGTGGGATTCTTCATCTCCTATAACAGTGCCGGCAAAGGTGAAGTCAATGCCCGCGAGGCGGTCTGGCACAGATTTCTCGATCGCTACTTTCCTTATCAACCTCCGCCTGCCGAAAAACCGGCCACGGCGGCTCAAGACGCAAATGCTGTTTCCGGTAGGTACATTTCCAGCCGTCGCTCCGAAGACACGATTCTCAAAGTCATCAGCGTCGCCGGACAAGCCAAAGTTTCGGTCAATCCTGATGGCACCATCAGCGTCAGCGATCTAAAAGATCTCAATGGCAAGCCCAAGAAACTATCGGAGATCGGTTCACTCCTCTTCCGCGACGTGAACGGTCAGGATCACGCTGCATTTGTGCAAAAAGGTGGCTACCAGGTACTGTCATTCGATTTCCCGCCCATCGTTTTGCTGAAAGCGCCGTGGTACCAGAACAGCGGCCTACAAGTTCCACTCCTCATCGGATCGCTGATCGTGTTACTTCTGGCCCTGATCCTGTGGCCGATTGCAGCGATTCTCCGCCGCCACTACAGCCATCCGCTTAATCTGCCCGCGAACGAACGCCGACTCCGCATCTGGGTGCGCATCGTCTGTTTGCTGGACGTCATTTTTGTCTTAGGCTTCGTGGCGTTTTTTGCTGCTGGACTGAAAGATATCGGTATCTTCAGCCCACGTTATAACCCTCTGCTTCGGTTGATTCAGGTTGCTGGCTGGCTCGGAGTCCTGGGCACTCTCGTGGCCGTTTACAACATGTTTCGCTCCTGGAGCTCACCCCAGCGCTGGTTTTGGAGCAAGCTGAGCGAGACCGCTATCGCGCTGGCTTGCATTGCCTTCTGTTGGTTCGTCTTTACGTGGAATGTGCTCAGTTGGAGTTTGAAGTATTAAAAAATTGTTTCAAATTTAGTATGCGGATTCAACATTGATCGTTGAAGGAACCAAGATGGCATCCTCACGCCGGCAGGTGTTGACCTATTTGTTTTTCGTCTTCCTGTTTTCTTCGTGTTTCTATTTCTTGATTATTCGGGTGAAACACCTGGGAGCCGGAGGCGGATTCTATGTGCTCGGAATTATGTGGTGTCCGGCGCTCGCCGCATTCATCACCCTGAAGCTCAACCGACGCAGCCTCTCAGATTTGGGCTGGAAGTGGCCCGAAACCAAGTATGCGCTGATGAGTTGGTACGTTCCTCTGCTTTACGCAGCGATCGCATACGCCATTGTGTGGATCGGCGGACTGGGAGGATTCCCCAACCACGAATTTGTTTCCACCTTGATCGCCCGCATGGGATTGCCTGTCTCGCCACTGCTAGCCACGTTTCTATACGTGCTCCTGGTCGGCAGTTTCGGACTGGTGCGCAGCCTTTCCAGTGCATTAGGCGAAGAAATCGGCTGGCGCGGATTTCTTGTTCCGGAACTCTCGAAGAATGTGAGCTTTACCGCGACGGCCCTTCTCAGCGGTATCGTCTGGTCGCTCTGGCATTACCCGATTCTCATCTTCGCCGACTACAACGCGGGAACTCCTACTTGGTACGGGCTAAGTTGTTTCACCGTAATGGTTATCGCTATTTCATTTGTGTTTGCCTGGATGCGTCTGAAGTCAGGCAGTCTATGGACCGGAGCGTTGCTGCACGCCAGCCACAATCTTTATGTGCAGGCGATCTTTACTCCGCTGACAAAAGATACGGGGAAAACCGCATGGTATATCGATGAGTTTGGCGCCATCCTTCCGATAGTTACCGTGGCCTTCGCCATCTACTTCTGGAGCCGGCGTAAAGAGTTGACCGCCGGCCCTCAGTAGCAAACGACCGATTATTCCGCTCACCAGAGTGGACCTGTAAACGAATCGGATTGACACCTCTCTTGGCGTCTTGTCCTATCCACTTTGGAATCATCGGCTATGGGTTTGTTTTCGGACCGCCACAATCTGAGCCGCTAATCCTCAATTCCCACTCCCTAAGACTTCATGCGTTGAATGAAGGAACCGTCCTATTTGGATGACCGGTAAATCTGCTTGACCTCCCCCGAACCTAATGTTAACGTAGTGTTAAATGACTAGTATGTCTATCGTATAGATGGTCATTAAGTCCTGATTTTCAACGAGTCTCGCCCTCAGTTGACAGTCAGCAAATTTCTGACAGGAGCCTCGCAAACAAATGGGAAAGCTAATCCTGGTGCGCCATGGAAAGACCGTGCTTAACTCACTCGACGGCGCAGAGAGACTGCGCGGTTGGTTGGACGTACCTCTCGACGAACAGGGTTTGCGGGAGGCTGAGGAGACAGCTCAAAGACTGGCTCAACATCCGGTGGAGCATATCTACTCCTCCGACCTTTACCGGGCGCGGCAGACAGCCGACGCCGTAGTGAAAGCCACCATGGCGCCAATCGTGCATACTTCCGATCTGCGCCCGTGGAATGTGGGGACCTTGGCGGGGCAGCGCGTGAATGACATTCTGCCAATCCTCCAACAGCTCGAACTTAATCCGTCACTGCCCTCACCGGGAGGCGAGTCATTCCTTCAATTCTGTGACCGGTATTCGCGGAAGCTCGAAGAGCTACTCGACATCGCACATCGCTCTGAGGCCTGCATCGTCGCCGTAACTCACGTGCGCAATCTTCTGGCTGCCCCAACTCTTCTTCACGGCGGGAACAGAAGCCGCATACCCGTTAGCGGCGGTCCTAAGACTGGTTCTCTGGTCTGGGTGGAAAAAAACGGTGAGAGATGGGATCTCCGCGTGGACGAAGCTCCGCAGCCTATCCGGGTGGTGGGCAGGAAAGGCGAAACTGTGCCTGCTTCCGCTATCGACGTTGCTGGTCTGGCTGAAGCGGTCTAGGCCTCGCCAATTGGCGTACATAAGGCAGATCCCCACGCTCCCACTTCATCTATGGCGGTCGCGTCGCTCACCGGCCGCTTGGATTTGGAGACCTGAAAAGTCTTGCGGCAATCATTCCGAGGGTTGATATACTTCGCGCGCAGCTTCTGTGCGAAAAGGAATATTGGAGGACCAGTGGTGCCCTCATCAACCCTAAGGTTCGTTCTGCTGTTCTTATTTGTAACCTGTGCTGCCGCGCAGCAGACTACCCCGCAACCGGCGCCGGCACCGATCTTCAAGCTCGAGGAAGTCATGATTCCCGTGCGCGACGGTGTTCGCCTTCAGACCGTCATCCTCACTCCGGTCGATCAAACTGGCCCACTACCCATTCTGTTTCGCCGCACGCCCTATGGCGTTCCCGAGAAGCCGCCGCAACAGATGCCGCCCTTTATGAAAGAACTTGCCCAGGACGGCTACATCTTCGTCATCCAGAATCTCCGCGGACGCTTCAAATCCGAGGGCACGTTCAATCTCTCCTCCTGGGTCGACCTCAGAGATCCCAAGGCCACCAACGAGACCACCGATGCCTACGACTCGATCGACTGGCTCGTGAAAAACGTCCCTAAGAACAACGGGAATGTTGGCATGTACGGTGTTTCCTACGACGGACTGACGACCGCGCTCACCCTTCTACACCCGCACCCGGCGCTGAAGGCAATCAGCGAGCAGGCCTCACCCGTCGATCAGTGGATGAACGACGATGACCACCGTTACGGCGCCCTGCGCGAGAGCTACGACTTTGAATATGCCGTGATGGAGCAAGCCGACAAGAGCAAGAACACTCATTTTGATTTCGAGACTTACGATACCTACCAGTGGTATCTCGATCTCGGCCCGCTCTCGAACATCAACGCGAAATATCTCCACGGCTCCATTCCTTACTGGAATGCGAGCGTCGACCATCCCGATTACGACGACTTCTGGAAAAAAGAAGCATGGGTGAACCAGCTGCATGCCTCCACTGTTCCCAATCTCAACGTTGCCGGCTTCTGGGACCAGGAAGATCCGTGGGGTCCGTGGCAGATCTTCCGCCACGCTGAGGAGAGCGACCCGCAACACACTAATTTCATCGTCGCCGGCCCGTGGTATCACGGCGAGTGGTGGAGTCCCAAGGGCGACAGCATCGGCCTGGTTCCTTTCGCAGGACACGAAACCGCCCGCGAGTTCCGCGAGAACATCGAGGCTCCATTCTTCCGCTATTACCTGCACGGCCAGGGCGAGAAGCCGGCGTGGCAGGCCAGCACATTCCAGAGCGGATCGAATACCTGGCATACCTACCCGGATTGGCCTCCGAAGAATGCGAAGCCCACCAACCTCTATCTGCATGCGGACGGGAGACTTTCGTTTACGGCCCAGGAGGAGTCTGGGAACGGAAAGGCCTATCGCGAGTATGTCTCCGATCCCGCCAATCCCGTGCCCTATCGCCAGCGCCCTATCACGCCAACGTATCCCGCCGGAGACTGGCGTACCTGGGAAGTTGCCGACCAGCGCTTCGTCGATCACCGTCCCGACGTGCTTTCCTTCGTAAGCGATCCGCTCGACCACGATCTAACCGTTACCGGACCGCTCGCCGCCGATCTGTTCGCCTCAACCTCCGGCACCGATAGCGATTTCATCGTCAAGCTGATCGACGTTTATCCCGACAACGCGCAGAAGCGCGACTGGAATCCCGAGGAAGGCCCAAAGCCCGGACAATACGCACAGTCGCTGAACGGCTACGAACTACCGATTGCGATGGAGGTGCGTCGCGGCCGCTATCTCGCGAGCTACGAGAAACCGCACACCCTCAAGCCGAACCAGCCTACTGAATGGCACATCCCGCTGCGCGATCACGACCATGTTTTCCTCAAGGGCCACCGCATCATCGTCCAGATTCAATCCACGTGGTTTCCGGTGATTGACCGCAATCCACAGAAGTTCGTGCCCAGTATCTACAAAGCCGCGGCGTCTGACTTTGTTTCTGCGACACAGAGAATCTATTGCTCGACCACAATGCCTTCGCATGTGGTCTTGCCGGTCATACCCTGAAAAGGCAACCCTGCTTAGTTTAGAAGGCAGGGCATTTAGATTGGGGCCTGAAAGTCTCTCGGGTAATTATGCGGAAACCTCGGTCGGGCTGCTGTCACCGCCTATGGTGAAAAGGGACCGTACTGGTATGATGACGTTCGACAAAATCCAGATGGTTCTCTCTGGGATTGAGTTTGAGCCAATCGAAGGATAATCATCTTTAAATTCGGCCCATTGGGGGACGCATGACTCACTCGAGCCATAACCGTTTCAATCGTCGCGAGTTCATCCACGGCGCGGTTGCGGGAGCCGCCTTCGCTGCATTGCCAATCTCCGCTTTTTCCTTAGACAATCGCGGCCTCCAATCGGTGCTGAGTCAGATACCGAAGATGCATGATGAGAATGTGAAGCGGCTGCAGGACTGGATCGCTTTGCCCTCAATCGCGGCCGAGAACCGCAACTATCCGCAGGGGCCTGAGTATATGGCGCAACTCGCTCGCGATGCCGGATTCGCGAACGTTGAAATTGTGCCAACATCGGGCAAGCCCGGCGTCTTCGGCATTCTGGATGCAGGTGCGGCAACCACTGTTGGCATATATTTTATGTACGATGTGAAACAGTTTGACCCTTCGGAGTGGTCCTCGCCACCACTTGAAGGGCGAATCGTGGACAAGGAAGGGCTGGGCAGGATCTGCGTCGGTCGGGGTGCTGTGAACCAGAAAGGTCCTGAAACCGCCTTCCTCGGCGCCCTGCATGCTTTCAAGGCGGCGGGAACAAAGCTGCCGGTAAATCTCGTGCTTGTCTGCGAAGGGGAAGAAGAGATTGGTTCGACCCACTTTCCGGAGGTTATCCACGAACCCAGGATCACCGATGCGCTGAAGAGATGCATGGGTGTGTTCATGCCAGAAGCCGGCCAGGATGCGGATGGAGGCATACAGATATCACTTGGCGCCAAAGGGGTCGTTGAGCTCGAATTGGTTTCCAGTGGAGAGCGATGGGGACGAGGACCCAAACACGACGTTCATTCGAGCCTTGAGGCACAGGTGGACAGTCCGGCCTGGCACCTGGTGCAAGCACTAAACACGCTCGTCGAATCCGACGGACACACTCCTGCTGTGGCGGGCTTTTTTGACAAGGCGAAGCCGCTTACTCCCGCACAAATGAAGATGATTCAGGATGTCGCCGCCCGCCGCAGTGAAGCCACGGTGAAGCAGCAGCTAGGCGTTGAACATTGGGTGCACGACACCAACTGGCTCGACTCACTCGTGCTGCTCGAATCCAAGCCTACGATCAACATTGAGGGCCTGGTCGGTGGATACACGGGTCCGGGTGGCAAAACCATTCTGCCGCATCGCGCCGTCGCGAAGATTGACATGCGACTGGTGCCTGACATGACGGCTGCCGGCACGCTGGCGCTTCTGAAGGATCATCTTGCCAAACACGGCTTCGGCGATATCGAGGTCAATATGACTGGTGGGTACGATCCGACACAGACGTCGCAGGATTCGAAACTCATCCAGGCGCAAATTGCGACTTACCGCAAGCTCGGTCTGGATCCCGTGCTGTGGCCTCGATCCGCCGGATCCTGGCCGGGATACATCTTCACTTCCGAACCTCTCAATCTTCCGGCCGGACATTTTGGACTGGGGCACGGAACCGGGGCACACGCTCCGAATGAGTATTATCTGATCGATTCCACGAATGCAAAGGTTTCGGGAATCGACGGGGCTGTGGGCTCCTTCGTCGAATATCTTTACGCTTTGGCTTAAGGCAGAGTTCGAATCAAAGGTCGAATCAAGGTTGAACGCCCGCATAAACAGGGATCGCGCCGTGCGCGGCGTTCTTGTAAACCACGCCGCCCTTCATTACAAATACCACGCGTCGAACGGCGGTGATGTCTTTCAACGGGTCTCCATCGAGCGCAATGATGTCTGCTTGAAAGCCGGGGGCGATCGAGCCAATCTGATCACCCATGCCTAGCGCTTCAGCGCCCAGCGAGTTGGCAGAGACCATCGCTGCCATCGGGTCCACGCCGCAGTCGCGCACGCGATCGATGAACTCCTCGGCATTGCGCCCGTGCGCGCCAGCCACGGCGTCCGTGCCAAAAACGACTTTCAGTCCCGGAGTTTTTGCGGCGTGTTCCACGATCTCGTGGTCCATCGGCAGGATCTTCTCCATCGCAGCAAACCCCTCCGCAGTGTAGCCTTGTGTGCCGAGATACCTTTCCCTGTTCTGTAAGTAGTTCTCAATCACCAGCCCGCATTGCGGATCGAAATAAGTGCCCTTCTCTGCCATCAATTTCAAATCGCCGTCTGGGGCCAGCGTTCCGTGCTCAATCTCAGTGCAGCCCGCGAGAGTTGCGGCGCGTACCGCCTCTTTGTAAGCGTGCACAAGTGTGCGCAATCCCTGCTTCTTTGCTTCATCACAAGCCGCGTTCAATTGCTCCCGCGAAAGAATCATTCCTCCACCCTGGCGAATGGATTTCGACGCGAAGATTTTGATCAGGTCCGCGCCAGCCTGCTTTTGCTTTCTCACGTAAGCGCGGATTTCCTCAGGCGTGCCGGTCGCTTCGCCTCGCCCTTCGAGCGGTTCGTTGGCCGTCAGGATACGTGGGCCGGGGAGTATTCCTTTCGCGATAGCATCGCGCAGCGGAATATCATTCGGCGCGCCCACGCTTTGCACCGTCGTGAAGCCTGCCATCAGGGTCAGCCACGCATTCGACTCCGCTTGATAAGCATCCTCTTGGCTTCTCCCTTCTGTGCCAGCATTTTTCCCGTCCTTGCCGAAGATCCAGGTAATGTGCACGTGCGCGTCAATCCAACCGGGCAACACCGTCAGTCCGCGCAAGTCATAGTCCACCGGCCCCTCGGCCTTAGGATCTATCGCAACAATCTTCGAGCCCTCGATCACGATCCGAACGTCGTGGAGTATGTGACCCTTGCCATCAATCACCACGTTCGCGGCAAGAACTGTGGGGTGCGGCGAGGCAAGCGTCTGCACAGGAATTTCAGGGCCCAGGAGACTTGGCTGCTGCGCCCATGAAATGGTTCCCACAGAAAGCAGGGTGCCTACAAACGCAAACGTGAAGGCTCGAACGCCGGCGTGCATGCTTCCACCTCATTCCCCGGGGCAGATTATCACAGGCCTGCGCGCGAATTTCTTCGCAATTCCAGCACCCCCGGTCTGGTTACTTCAGTCAGTCCCAAACGGAATTGGGCTAAGGGATTGAATAAGATGAAAGATATTATCGGTTTGTGGGCTGCCCAAAAATCGCGCGCCCGCTGGCTGTCCTACTGCTCACCGCAGGGGCTCTGTGCGCCCAGGAGTACAGTTTTCGTACCTTCGGAAACGCCGACGGCCTAGCCAACCTCGCAGTCCGGCAAATTTACCAGGACCGTGAGGGCTTCGTTTGGGTGAGCACGGAAAACGGCATCTTTCGCTACGACGGGGGATCGTTTCGAGGCCTTTGGCCCTGCACAGGGGATTCCGACCACCTCGGCTGCTGCATTTGGCGAAGCTCCGGACGGTTCTCTCCTCGCCGGTGGAAGCTTTGGACTCTACCACCTGCGGGGTAACAGTTTCGAGAAACTTGCGGTCCCTTTCAAGACTGTCAGTTGGGCACAAGGCATCCAGTCAGATGGGAAAGGACACGCTTTCCTCGGTACCGAATCCGGTCTGATGCAACTGTATTCCGACTCTGGACATGATGGATTTGCCGTGCGCGGGTTTCCTCAAGTGCCGGCGGTCTCCGGCCCAAGTGT
>Ga0209420_1000887_pt1 | contig 14845 bp, 10 predicted proteins | sample BlaSpr_A8_OM1_O1_FD_187972 | JGI IMG/M metagenome (GOLD analysis project Ga0209420, IMG submission 187972) | Forest soil microbial communities from Thunder Bay, Ontario, Canada - Black Spruce, Ontario site 2_A8_OM1_O1 (SPAdes) (version 2) | ecosystem: Environmental > Terrestrial > Soil > Boreal... | reverse complement strand
CCGACGCGCTTCTCGATACGGCTTTGGACCCGCTGCTCGACCGGGCAGAGAGTGAACCAGATCATGAGGCCGCACTCCTTTCCCTCACCGTCTGCGACCCGGCATGCGGTTCCGGTCACTTCCTCGTCGCGGCAGGCCGCCGTATCGCCTCACGGGTGGCCGCCGTTCGAGCCGATGGCGCCGAGCCAACTATCGAGCAGATGCACGAGGCCATGCACGACGTGGCTGCTCGGTGCCTCTACGGCGTCGACGTCAACCCGATGGCCGCCGAGCTCGCGAAGGTGAGTCTTTGGCTTGAGGGCATGCAGCCTGGACGGGCCCTAAGCCTCCTCGACGGGCACATCAAGGACGGCAATGCCCTACTTGGCACGACGCCGACACTTCTGGCCGGCGGAATACCCGATGAGGCATTCATCCCAATTGAAGGCGACGACAGGAGGACGGCCACTGCCCTCCGGAACCGCAACAGAGCCGAGCAGTCGGGGCAGGGTCGATTCGGTGAGAACCTCACCATCACAGTAGGAGCTCTTGACTTGGCCACTGAGGTCGCCGCCATTGAAGGCCTCGTCCCACAGAATTTGGCCGACGTACACATTGCCGCGCAGCGCCTCCGCCGACTCGATACCTCGCCGGAGGCGCGCCGGGCTCGACTGCTGGCAGACGCGTGGTGTTCGGCCTTCGTCCTACCCAAGACTCCCGGTGCTCCGGTCGTCACACAGGGTTCCCTGATAGCGCTCCACGACGGCTCGGCGTCACCCGATCTGGTCGAAGCTGTAGAGTCAGTTGCTGCCCAATACCGTTGGTTTCACTGGCAGATTGAGTTTCCTCACATATTTTCTCTGTCCGATTCGGACTCCGACAGGATTCACGGTTGGGTCGGAGGGTTCGACTGTGTCATCGGCAACCCGCCATGGGAGCGCATCAAACTCCAAGAGCAGGAATGGTTCGCCTCCCGGATGCCTGCCATCGCTGAAGCCAGGAATGCAGCCGCCCGCAGGACCCTGATCACCGCCCTCGCCACTGAACGCCCCGAGTTGCACAAAGAGTTTCTGACCGACCGGCGTCAGGCCGAAGGTGAAAGCCATTTCATCCGCAACAGCGGCCGCTACCCCCTCACGGGTCGAGGCGACATCAACACCTACGCCCCTTTTGCCGAGACCGACCGAGCCCTTTTAGGATCCAGTGGCCACATGGGGGTCATCTTGCCTACTGGGATCGCCACCGACGCCACCACCCAGTACTTCTTCAAGGATCTTGTGACGTCGAAGGCACTCGTCTCGCTCTATGACTTCGAGAACTCGCTTCCCCTCTTTGAAGCTGTGCATCGCGGCATGAAGTTTTGCCTCCTTACTCTCACAGGGAGGGGCGCCCCAGCCGACGAAATTCAGTTGGCCTTCTTCGCCCATCAGCCCGATGACCTCAAACGCGATGGGATGCGATTCACGTTGACACCGCAGGAGATAACCCAGCTCAACCCTAATTCCGGCACGTGCCCCGTATTTCGTACCCGGCGTGACGCCGAGATAACCCTCGACATCTACCGACGACACCCTGTGCTCATTCGTACAGACGATCCCGACGGCAACCCATGGGGTCTGTCCTTCATGACGATGTTCCACATGTCCAACGACTCGGAGCTGTTCCGAACACGAGAACAACTCGAGGATCAAGGTTGGGCACTCGACGGCAACGTGTTCCGTCGCAATGATGAGGTCATGCTCCCCTTGTACCAAGGAGTTATGACCGACTTCTACGATCATCGCTCTGCTGATGTAATTCGTAGCGGCACCGCCGTGGTCCGACAGAATCAACCCAGTTATATCTCGGACGAGGAAAAGTGTGATCCATATCGCTTCGCGATGCCTATCTACTGGGTACCTCAGTCAGATGTGGAGGACGCTCTGGCTGCTCGTTGGACGCGTGTCTGGCTGGGAGGCTTCTCGAGCATCACCAGTCCGACCAATGAGCGCAGCATGACTCCCTGCTTGTTGCCAAGGGTCGCTGTTGGAAACAGCACGCCGTTGGTCTTGGCTGAAAGACATCCGGCCGTCCTAGTTGCCATACTCTCGTCCATTGCCCTCGACTATGTGGTCCGCCAGAAGCTGGGCGGGACAAACATGAATTACATACACGTAGAGCAGCTCGCGGTACCGAATCCAGGCACCTTTGATCGAAGAGACCCGTGGACTGGGCCCGAGACCCTTGCCGAATGGACCCAAACACGCGTGGCTGAGCTCGCGTTTACCGCCTGGGACATTGCCCCACTGGCAAGAGACCTCGGTATCAGCGGTCCGCCATTCATTTGGGACACCAAGCGACGCGCGGTCCTGCGGGCCGAGTTGGACGCTGCAGCCCTCCATCTCTATGGCATCGGACGCGATAACACCAAGCACGTCTTGTCGACTTTTCCGATTGCCAACCGAAGGGATCCAGAACTTATCTCGCGCGTACTGGACGCGTACGACCGCATCGCTGAGTCGATCGAGGCAGGTGTCCTGTTCGAGTCCACGCTAGATCCTGCTCCAGGCTTCGGCCCACGCCACGAGGAGCGCACATGAGTACCATCCAAGAACGCACGACGCCGCGCCTCCGGGAGATCTTGGTCTACCTCGAAGCGGCCGGAGGAACGGCCGGAAAGGACGACGTTTTGCACCGTGTCGAACTGCTGCTTCCTCCCGAAGGCGAAGAATTGGAGCTTGTGATGAACGGCTCCACCAAATGGGTCAATGCCCTGATGTGGCAGACAACGGGATTCGTCAAGGCCGGCTGGATGATCAAGGACGGTCGGGGTACTTGGACCATCACGGACAAAGGCCGGGAGGCGCTCGACCATTTTCCCGACGCCCAGGAGCTCCGCGACGAAATGGAAAGGCTTTACAACGAGTGGGACGAAGCTCGCCAGGCTGAGCAGCGGCGAGCCTGGCTGGTACGTGGTTCGTCGGTAAAGGGGGCGAACATCGTCCACCAATGGCTCGAGGAGGGCTGGGTGAGCGTTGCGGCCTCTCAGCTCCCACCTATCGAACATGGAATCTCGCTAGAGGACCTCACAGCCGCCGCCCAAACGGGCTACAGCCACCTGAAGCACCAGGAGCTCAAGTCGAAGGTGGACGAGATCGTCGCCTTCGTGCAGAAGATGACGCCCGACGACGTCGTCATGGCTACCAGCGAGCAGCAGATCTACGTGGGTGATGTGACCGGTGGTTGGACCTGGCTGGCCTCGGAGAGCGGTCGTAGCAACCTGCGGCGGACGGTCGAGTGGCGGAACAGTGACTCGCCCATCGACTTCGCCGATCTGCCGGCTCCCCTGCCTGCCAAGCTGGCCTCCGGCGCCAACGTCGTCGACCTCACAGCCGAACTCGCGCTTATCGACGAGCTGACGGCCCCGTCGAGCGGCGGGGATTCGGGTGAACCGGGCGAATCAGTGTCTCAGCACGTCACGCTGCCCGATCCGAGCCCCGCGCTGACGGATGAGCTGTTCGCAGCACCCGAGTGGCTGAAGGAGATCCGCGACCTGCTGGCGGAACGCAAGCAAGTCATCTTCTACGGACCACCCGGGACGGGGAAGACCTACATCGCCCGCAAGCTTGCAGCCGACCTCGTTGGACCGGAGCAGGTGAAGCTGGTCCAGTTCCACCCTGCCTACACCTATGAGGACTTCTTCGAGGGCTATCGCCCCGCTGACAGCGACGGCGGGATGGTCGGTTTCGAGCTGAAGCCCGGCCCACTCCGACAACTGGTAAGCCGAGCAATCGAACATCGCGACCAGGCCTTCGTCCTCATCATCGACGAAATCAACCGCGCCAATCTCGCCAAGGTCTTTGGCGAGCTTTACTTCCTGCTCGAGTACCGCGACGAAGCCGTCGATCTCTTGTACTCATCGGGGGACCTGCCGTTCACATTGCCCCCTAACCTCTACCTGATCGGCACAATGAACACGGTGGACAGATCCATAGCGCTGGTCGACTCTGCTATGCGCCGCCGCTTTGCCTTTATCGCTCTTGAGCCTCGAGTCGACCCGACCAGGTCGTTATTGCGAAAGTGGTCCGCACACTTCGGTCTGGGACCTATCGCTGCCAACCTCCTGGAGGAGCTCAACAGACGTATCGATGACCCTGACTTCCAGATCGGACCGTCGTACTTCATGCGGCGCACGGAGCCCGACGCCCTCTCTGCCGAGAGGCTCGGGCGCATCTGGGCCACCGACATCCTGCCGCTGCTCGAGGAGCACTACTACGGCCAGTGGCCGACGTTCGCCAGCAGATTCTCACTGGCGTCGGTGATGCAGGCCTCTATGCCAATAGGCACCAGCGCACCAGAGGAGGGCGCGGAGGGCGCGGACGCCGCGGAAACCGATGAAGGAGGAGTGGGAGATCCTGCTGCGCTCACTCCACCGGACGTTCCGGGCCCCTCTTGACCGAGCTCCACCTGCAAGAGGGCGGACCCGAGCTCGTCTGTCATTTGCGCGAAGGGCTCGCGGAGCGATTGGTCGAAGCCGGTGTCGTCTCTGTGGTACCGCTCGGGGTGGGAAGGTGGGAACTACGCGCCAACCAGAAGGTTGGCGTGATTCGGATCGATAACGTCACTGTGTGGGTCAAGCCCAAGGTCTCGATCTCGAAGCTCTTGTGGCTGCTTGGGTGGTCGAGCAAGGCCTTCTTCACAGCGCCAGGCCCAGTCGAGCTGGGAGAGGCCGAAGAGCTCGTTCCGGCGTTGGCCGAAGCGTTCGTCGCGCAAAGCGAGCGGGCGCTCCAGGCCGGTCTTCTCCAGGGCTACCGCGAGATCGAGGGCACTGAGAACGTCCTGCGCGGCCGCCTACGCATCGGCGACCAATTGCGTAAGCGTTATGGGCTGCCAGTCCCACTGTTGGTCCGTTTCGACGACCACCTCGTGGACATCCCCGAGAACCAGATCCTGAAGGCGGCGGTCAACAAGCTCTTGATGCTCTCCGGGGTGGCTGGGGGCGTCCGGGACCGGCTCCGCACGCTGCGGGGCGTGCTAGTTGACGTGGGCGAGCTGCCTCCTCGGGGACCCCTGCCCACGTGGCAGCGTAGTCGCCTAAACGCGCGCCACCACGACGCGCTGGCATTGGCCGAGATCATCCTGGGCAACGGGTCAGTCGAGCACGAGCCGGGCCGGCTCCGCGTCGACGGGTTCCTAGTGGACCTCGCCAAGGTGTTCGAGAACTTCGTCACCGCCACCCTGGGCCGCGCCCTGGAAGCGATTGCAGGCCGGTGTTCCGCCCAGGACCCCTTCACGCTCGACGAAGATGGGGACGTGGCGATCAGGCCGGACCTGGTATGGCGCATCAGCGACAGGCCCGCAGCCGCCATCGACGCCAAGTACAAAGCCGAGAAGCCCTATGGTTTTCCCCAGGCTGACCTCTATCAGGCGCTGGCCTATGCAACCGCCTACGGGCTCCATGAGGCCCACCTCGTGTACGCAAAGGGTAACGAAACGGCCCGAGCATGGACAATACGCGGGCACCGCGTTCGCATCACGGCCCACACGCTTGACCTTGAACAACCCCCGGAGTCAATCCTGCAGCAGATCGACCAATTGGCTGCCTTGATCGCTTCGATCTCAAGGGCCAGTCGGTTGGCCAACTCTCGTCCGGCTCCTGCATTCTTCAGGACTGCTGTCGGAGGCGGTCTTGTAACTCTCAGCCTCGTAGCGGGGCCCCTCCTATCAGCACCCTTTGGGGAAAAAGCCCTTTAAATGGCCTCTCCCTCATACCAACGATGACTGCTCATAACCCAACTTGCAGACCGTTCGTGCGCGGATCGAGCACGAGAGTGTAACAAATGCTTAAATGGTTGCGGTTCCCTTGATACGAGTAATAGCTGCGTTCGCACCAACGGAAGTCAACTGAACGACGATGCGGTCCGTCAAAGCGGAAGCGAACAAGTGCGGACTCGGCAGACTGAAGGATTGGCGGTGCGCACGACGGTCATGACTCGTGATGACTTCTCAGCCCCGGTTCGAGAGCACCTCGCGAAGCGCGTGGCATACCACTGCTCCGCTCCGTGGTGTCACGCAATAACTGTCGGTCCCTCAGAGACTCGCCCCTCGAGAACATCTATGACGGGTGTCGCCGCCCATATAACCGCAGCCGCTAAGGGTGGGCCACGCTATGACAAAACGCTGTCGCCGGGAGAGCGGGCGGCAGAATCCAACGGTATCTGGCTTTGCGCGGGCCATGGTCGGCTGGTTGATAATGACACGGTCCGCTTTACGGTTGAGCTCCTAAGGCAATGGAAAGAGCGAGCCGAACTTCGAGCAAGTCGTGAACTCGAACGCGCTGGTGTGTCCTATTACTGCGAGCGAGCGTTATTTAGCTCCCAGCGAGAACTCGGTACGGAGGATTTTACCGCTCTACAGGAAGAGATCCAAGAATTCTTGTTAGATATTGGCGTTGACGACGCTTGGGGACCTGAGAGTTCCACGCACGTCCGACGACTCTTGTACGAGCTGGGACGCAATGCACTGGAACACGGGGGAGGTACGTCACTTTGTGTCACCTCGGAACTGTCTTCACTGACCTTGGAAGACAACGGTGCTCATTTCTTGCTTGAAGATCTCCGATTGTCTGAGAACGGCAGAGGAGGCAAGCACGCAGTCCAAGTCTTCATCGACCAACTATCCGGACAACTCGAAGTTGTTCACCAAGAAATCAAGCTTGGCAATCGCTGGAGTGTTATCGATGTCTTGACCGAGGTTGACACTTTGCCGTGTGGGCTTCGACTTACAAGTGACATCTCACCTGAAGTCCTAGAACAGCTCGACGGCTGTGAGACCATTCATCTCTATGCGCAGGGTCTGATGGCATACAGCGACGTATGGCGGATACTCGGTTCGAGCCTTAGCGTTATGAAGGGAAAGAAGATCGTTCTCCATTTGGTCGAACTCCGAGGTTCAGATGACGCACTTGCTCAATTCGTCCATGAACACTACCCGGAGGTCATAGTGCGATGACATGATCTGAAGCTTGAGCCTCAATAAATCAGCGACCAATGCCCGGTGCGAGTGCCTCTGGTTCTGGAACTAAAGGTGCTAAATCTACGACGCTATGAGATCCGTGCGGCGAAGGAGATCTCGATCCGATTGACTCCTCAATCCTGTTATACAGATCGCGGATTTCGGGAACGTCAGCGTACTTCATCAGTTCCTCTGCTCGATGCCATGCCGCCTGAAATCCATACGATCCAGCGAAGTATTCCTCCCGTGAAAGCATCAGGGCCGCTTTCGCAGCCAGAATGCGTTCTTGCCTTCGATTTAGCACCGCGATGACTTGCTGATATCGCCTGCGCCCTGTAGCGGGCATCCCCGCCCGATAGAACAAACATGCTTCCGTGGCTGCGAGCACAATCTTCGACCGGCTGTGTGCATCTACGCTCCTCGCCCGCACTAGATCAATCAACGCTCCGCGCAAGTCTCCCAACTGAATCAGGGCGAAGGCTCGATTGTTGAGGAGAACGGGTTGATCCGGATGTAGAACGAGGCCACCCTCCGCTAACTCCACGGCAAGTGACCAATTCTCCCACGCACAGGCGCACGATGAGGAGAAGCTCCTAGGTTCGGTCGCAAACTGCTGATCCCAGGTCCAATCCATCGCGTGTTGAATCGCTCGCTCCCAGTTTGCACTTGAGGAAGCTCGTCGCGCCAACGCTTCGTACGCGCGGGGAACTCCGGTCGGCAGATGATCGAGAAGAACCTCCCGCGAATCATGAGCTATCCATTCAACCTGAGCCAACGAGTTCTCCGAACCGTCCTTCGTGCTTCTTCTAAGAAGTTGACGACCCTTCCGACTGGATCCAGAGCGAAATTCGACCGTGCCAACTGCGGCGCGGAGTTCAGATAATTGCGCTTGCGAAATATCAGCCTCCATCGTGCGTCGGGCCTCTCGCATTCCGAGCTGACGCGAATCCGACAAGTCCGAAATTGCGACTAGTGCAGCAAGCAGCCAAGGATCGTGTCGGTAGCTTGGCGAGCTGCGGATTACATCGATGGCAAGGTCAAACTCCTGTAGCTGCGCATACATCGCGCTTGCCGATCGAACAACAAATCTGTTGTGTGGTGCGAGGGCGAGGGCAATTCTCATGGCCGATTGAGACTGCTGGTATTGGGCCATTATTAGGTATTCTCGGGCAAGATCAACCCAGCGCACGGAATTCCTAGGTTCATCGGCGAGGATCCCTTTGAGTTTCGAAATACGAATACGCCCGTCATAGTGCGCGGGATCAGCTAGTCCGCCGAAGTCAACGTCGAGGAGAAGCTCTGCCATTTGACGCATGAGCGGATAGCTAGCTGTACTTGCGAGTTCGCGGGCAATGCTTTCGACTTCAGAGGAATCCACTGAGTCAACTAGCGCTGCGCTTACGATCTCGGACGCGAGACCGATATGACCAGTGGTTTTGTATTCAAGGAGCAATCGTTCTATTACGGGTTCACGATGAATTGTCAGGCGTTTTCCTGGCATTGCCACCTGACCAAGTTTGACCGTGTCAAGCCACGGCCGCCATCGGGGTACAACCTGCCGTCGACGATTTTCCCCGATGGCAGTCACTTAGGTCTCTTCAAATGAATGGCGGCTCGATGCGCGATCAGGTCAAGCCGGGTGATAAAGCGAGAGAGATCATATGGATTTTGACCTCTCCCTCGAGCCACATGGTCGCCCCGGTGGCGAGGGTCGGGGTAACACAGATCGTCAATTATTCCGGCGATCGCGTCTGAAACTGCTTTGTGCAAGGCACCCTTGAGTTTTGATATTGATCGACCATGAGCATCAACAAGGGCTGGCAAGACATCGTCAAACGTGCCATTCCATTCCTTCCATCGAAGAGTTGGATGTAGATCACCCAGTGTGATGCCGCTAAAAGGCACTCCGGTGAGCAGGAATGAAACCAAGTTGCCGAACATGTAGAGGTCCGCCGCTGTGCGCCAGCCTTCATCACGCAGGCGTGATGGGCAGTTGTAAAGCTGTTCGGGAGCTGCATAAGCGGCGGCGCCCGCCACAACTAAATCATCGTGCGGCGCAGGTCGTCCCAACATGAAGGCTCTTCCGAGGTCGCTCAGCTTTCCGCTCAACGCACCGAGTTCATCTACTAAAACCAGGTTTGATGGCTTCAGGTCTTGATGATTTATTTGAGCAGAATGCAACTGACTTAGTCCAACTGCGGCATTGTGCGCATAAGTCAACATCGGAGCGTGGTCAGCAGGATCCGCTTGAGTTACGGCAGTTCTACCATCGAGCACGGCCCATTCGAAGAGCAAGTAGCTGACAGCGTTGGTGACCACACCGTCGACACGAATTGTTCCTGCATCCAGAATTCGAACTATCTGACTAAATCGGCGCTCGCCGCAGTGCTCCAATACAGTTCGCTCCGCGAGGAACGCATCTGTGAGCCGTCGCAGTTCGGTAGCCGGATCCTCAGACTCGAGGGCGGTCGTGTAATCGAAAGCCTTAAGAAAGCCTTGCGTTCCGTCATCCCGGATTGCTAAGTATCCGACTGAGAAGGAGCCGCCCGAATGATCATTGGCCCAATCAAGGCGTGACGATACGGTCCAGCCGTCTTTCAGCCGTTCGCCTTCCAGCCGGTAGGCGGGTGGTTCGATGGGGGTCGATGAGCTCACGAACCGCCCTTGCCGTAGTAGTAGCCAGTAGCCGCACCGAGGAGAGCTGCGATGGGCGATAAGACCACACCCGCGACGCTCTCGAAGCCTTGAGGCGTGATTGTCCCTGTGCCGAGCAAGATAAAGAGCGCCACCAGGACGCCCGCCAACAATCCGAAGAGCAAATAGGCCAACGTCGCCCTCGTCTGCTCGACCTTTCGAACTGGCCCCTCATCAAAAGGGGGCTCGTCCAGGCTCAGAGAACCGAGGTCTACTACCTCCTCATCCATCCGGGGCCCTCACCGATTGAGTCTTTGCTGCTCTACCTGAAAACGATTTCGCGTTGGACACCGTCTTCCTCGACAAGGATGCGTCCGCCATTCTTGGTTCGTGACTTCAGGTATTGCTCTGTCGCGAGCGCCTTTCGTAGATAGCCGGAGACGGTGTCTCCGTCCTCCTGGGCCAGTCGCTTCAGCTCCTCAAAGTCGTCACGGAGCATGTTGATAGCGACCCTCACTCGGTCCCTCTCCGTGCCGTCCGAGTCGGCCTCTGGCTTTGTCTCCGTCATCGTCGCACCTGCTTTTCCAGGCTCTGGGCCTAAAGTGTGTCTTTTCTGTGTAGTTAGCTCCACCACTATACACACTTTCGCCGTGTTATATACACAATCTTGGCACATCTCGAGCCTCTACAAATGCCCTGGTCAGGAGGCCAGAGCATCTCCCGATAGGCAATGCGCGCGACGAGACCGCCCCGGTTTCTCGCCTCTGGACGTAGCTGAGGCCCTTTTCCCTGCCCCTTCGAGCCGCTCTGGGTACGTCGAGGGACGCCCTTGGCGAGCGAAGGACGGACCGCAGCGGGGTCCCGCTGTGTGCCCTTGGCCTGCCCGTGCGATTGCGACTCAACAATGGAAATGGCCGGACACTTGGGGCTGGCCTGTGTGACATCGGAAAGCTGCATCTTCGCCAGACCACGAAGGGCTCGCTTGCGGATCACCCCTCAATGCGCGGGCCGCGATGGGCGGCCGCGGTCACTTCGCTACGTCGCAAGTTACTCAGGTTCTCTTTCAGAGCACGTAAGGCTCACCGGCCAGCGTTGGTATCGTCGTCATGTCCATCAAGACGAGCAGAGGCACCTGGGCCGATGACGCTCACCAACCGACCTTTGGGCACGGTGGCAATGCCAGGCGATGGAGGTAACAATGTCCCTCTCCGGGAACCGTAATCAGCCCGTTCCGTCACGCTCGCGTCTCATCATGAGCACGCGCGATTGGTCGCCGCTCGAAGAGGTGGCTCTCGCAGTTTCGGTGGCGACCGAGGACGAGACCAAGGTGTATGTCGAGCGCCTGAGTGATCGCTACAGGTGGAGCCTCATTCACCGCGGAGGCCCATATCCACTACTCAGGATTACCGCCCGCTTCCTCCAGGTCGACTACCAATCCATCTTCATCGGATGTCGGGAAGTCGGCGACGGCTATAGCGCGCTGTCCGACGATCCGCAGGGCGAACGGGTACCCGACAGCTCGGGGGTGCTCGCGTTGGATGTCGATTGCACTCCAAGCGCAATCGCGTCCCGCATCAGCGGGCTGCTCGGCTAACGCGCTGCTCTCCTCGTTGAAATGCAGCAACCGAGGTACTGAGGGGTCAGCTTTACTGCTATGGTGGTTGCGAAGGGACGCCCCGGTTGGCAGGACGACCGCTTTTTGGTTGCCGCCCCGTGCAGGCGTGACGCCTCTTCTGACCCTTGAGAAGAGGTGCGACCAATGTCGCTAAACGCAAAACGAGTCAGCATGCTGACGGCACCTTCCGCAGGGAAACGCCGAGCGGGAATCCGACCCCATGGGCGCAAGAGGATTTTCGCGCTCGGTGGCGTCTTGGCGAAGCTCGGGTTAGCACTCACGGCCAGCCTTCTGACCAGTTTGTATCTGATCGCTGGCCCGACGGTTTCGACTGGGGCCTCAACAGTGAGACCGCATGATGCTTCGACGTGTAACCAGCCGGACGGTGCATTTTGGAACGGCAGTTCCGTGGTAGGCATCGCGGACACGTCCGATGACGGTGGCTATTGGATCGTCAACAATCTCGGACAGATAGCTGCCTGTGGCGATGCGCCCTTCGATGGTCAGCCCGGACCTGAGGTCGGCTCGCCCGTCGTCGCCATTGCCGCCACCCCTGACGGTAATGGCTATTGGGTCACCAACGCCGCTGGCGGCGTGTACAACTTCGGTGACGCGCCCAACCTCGGGGGAGTGGGCATCCCACTGAACAAACCCATCGTAGGGATGGCAGTTGACCCGGTCACTGGAGGCTATTGGCTCGTCGGCGGCGACGGGGGGGTCTTCAGCTTCAACGCACCCTTCCTGGGGTCCACAGGGTCCATCAAGCTCAACAAACCTGTGGTGGGCATGGCCGCCACCCCCGATGGCGAGGGCTACTACTTCGTAGCCTCCGACGGCGGCATGTTCACCTACGGCGACGCGGCCTTCCTCGGCTCCATGGGCGGCACTCCGCTCAACAAGCCCGTCGTCGGCATGGCGGTGGATGATGCCACGTCCCCCGCGGCGTACTATGACACGGCCTTCGGCTACTGGGAGGTGGCCTCAGACGGCGGCATCTTTGCCTTCGGCGCTCCGTTCTATGGCTCGACAGGCAGCATCGTCTTGAACAAGCCGATTGTCGGCATGGAGGCCAATGCGGCAGCCACGGGATACCGCTTCGTCGCTGCCGATGGTGGTGTGTTCACGTATGGCTCGCTGTTCTATGGGACGCCAGCCTTTGCGGCACCACCCATTCCCGTAGCGCCGACGCCTGCACCAGCGCCGACGCCTGCACCTGCGCCCGCACCTGCACCTGCACCCCCCGGCATCAACGCGTCCTTTAGCTGCACCGGGTCCGCCCCCGAAGGTGTGGACATCACCTACGGAACTGACACTTCCAACTACGCCGGGGGGATGACGGTCCCATGGTCGACCACGCTTACTCTTCCTTCAAACGCAGAGTACGCCGCCGTCACCGCTCAGCTCCAAGGTCCCGATGGCTCAATCACGTGCAATACCACTGTTACGTGGCCCGGAGGTTCAGCGACCCAAACAGGAAATGCCGTGGGTGACTACAACATCGCTTCCGCCGAGGTCTGTTCGGACTACCCGCTTGATAGCGGGTGGACGGCATGTTGATTTGGACTGTCCCGGCAGTCCGCCAGGACCAGCCTCGACAGGCGGTCCAGGCGTGACTAATACGAGCGGTGGTGGTTCCGCGGGACATCCGATTGTTCTGCGTCGTGTTGGAGCATTTTTGGGCGGCATGGCCCTTCTAATCGGCACTTGTGTTGTTTTAGGCGTGTCGTTAGTCACCTTCGCGTCAGCATCGACCGCGACCAGTCAGAGTGACCACCTTTTGGTCTCACATGACACCTCTGCTTCTTACACAAACCCTGATCCGTGTAACGCAAGCGTGGCGAACGGCGTGTGTATCTCTCAACTGGGCGTTCAATACGGTCAATCGTCAATCACATTGACTATGACCGTCGGTTACGCAGACCCGTACTCGTGTCAGTGGTACCCAGATAACTCCTACGTCGATTGGACGCTCACGCCGACCGCAACGAGTGACGACAATCCGACTAGGAGCGTGGGCATCATGAATGTAAACGGATCAGTCCTCGAGGCGAACTCTGAGGATACCGCATCGTTCGATGCCTCTACCGATGAGTTCACAGCGGTAATACCGGCGACACTCTGGAATATCCCTTCGTTCTCGCTCTCGGCGTCCTTCTTCTATGACGCTGCCTGCTTAGGAAACTCAGGCCCGTACACGACCGCAGTAGCTCCCGCTGGCGGTGGAACATGTTGCACAGTCAACTCACCCGCCACCGAACCGCCCACACCCACGCCCACGCCTCCGACTGCTCCACCGACGCCCGAACACGGGTACTGGCTGGTCGGCTCAGACGGAGGCATCTTCAACTTCGGTTCCGCCAACTTCTACGGCTCGACTGGTTCACTGCGCCTCCAACGGCCCGTCGTCGGAATCACGCCCACGGCTGACCGCGGTGGGTATTGGCTGGTGGCCTCCGATGGTGGCGTCTTCTCGTTCGGCGATTCCGGCTTTTACGGCTCGATTCCAGGCCTCGGACTCCATCCTGCCGGGTCGGGGGTCTACCCGAACCTCAACGCCCCGATAGTCGGCATGGTGCCATCCGCCGATGGGGGCGGCTACTTCATGGTCGCTTCTGATGGCGGTCTTTTCGCGTTTGGTGACGCTCACTTTGCAGGCGCATGTCCCGGCATCGGTGGATGCCTCGGAGCAGCAGTGGCAGTGATGCCCGATGCCAGTGGCAACGGGTACTGGCTGGTGACGTCCGCAGGGTACGTCTACGCCTTCGGAGATGCCACCAACTACGGTCAGCCCGCTCCTCAGAGCGTGCTCGTCACCTCTGCGGTTCGTACGCCTGACGGTGGCGGCTATTGGATTCTCTTCGCTAATGGTGCGGTCGCTCCCTATGGAGATGCTGGTGCCTACGGCGATACTCCGAGTCTTACAGGGGGTTGGAATCCGTCCACGGCCATTTTCACGACTTCGGATGGGGATGGGTATTGGATCGCGAGTGCGAACGGAACCGTCTACGACCTTGGCGATGCTCCCAATGACGGCGGCATGGCCGGTACTCACCTCAACGGTTCGATCATCGCCGCGACCGGCTTCTAAGGTCGCAGGTCGGGACCCAGGGGACCCGGCCAGTTACCTCTCAAGAGGCCAAGTGACGACGCGACGGGTCGTGCGAAACGCCTCGCATCGCCAATACCGCAGAGGGCCGCTAGGCCTGATATGGCGATAGCCGTGCGGGAGAGGGGGTACGCAACGGCGCGACCCAGCAGACAACCACGCCAGCTCGCGCCGGTGGCTTCGTCTGACGTCACCGCCTACTGGTCGAAAAGCGTTTCCCGCTGCGGCGGTTCTGGTTCGGTGTGGTCGGTAACCCACTGCGATTTGTGCACCGTTGTCTCTGCGGCTGGATTTCCCGAGTTGGATTCTGCGCGGGAGAGTCCTTCCCGCATGGCTTTGAACGCTTCGGTCTGCCACTGGTCCCGTTGTCGGGTGAGGTATTTGATCTCCTCCGCCCGTTCCGTGGCCTCTCCTTTCAGGAGGTTGATCTGGGCGGTCAGAGCGGCTATCTCTTGGCCGCGTTGACGATGCTGGTCTCGCGCTCCCCACGCCATGGAGACGACAACGGAGAGCAGTCC
>Ga0209420_1000886_pt1 | contig 14846 bp, 11 predicted proteins | sample BlaSpr_A8_OM1_O1_FD_187972 | JGI IMG/M metagenome (GOLD analysis project Ga0209420, IMG submission 187972) | Forest soil microbial communities from Thunder Bay, Ontario, Canada - Black Spruce, Ontario site 2_A8_OM1_O1 (SPAdes) (version 2) | ecosystem: Environmental > Terrestrial > Soil > Boreal... | reverse complement strand
GTCGACGCCTCCGTGAAAAACGAACATGGGAAACGTTTCCATTCGGGAGAGCTAAGAAAATGCAGGAGCTTGAAGTTTATTCGATGATGGGCACGGAAGGTTTCACACGATTGGTCGCTTCTATCGACAAGTTCCGCAAGATGATCTTCTGGGGCTGATGTGCTCCGCCGACGGATCATCCAGGTGGCGAACTGCGCCTCCGAGATTTCGCCGACCCTGGGGCCGCGTACTGCCGTCGATCATGTCTTGGGTACGTACTCGATCACCACAGTGCCACTCTCAAACCGTTTCACGTCCGACAAACGTAAGTGCATCGTGGGTTCGAACGCCTCAAACAAGTGTGTGCCGTGGCCGAGTACAAAAGGGTTGACAACAATGCAAAGCAAATCGACCAGCTGTTGGCCAAATAAAATTCGGTCGAGGGGGCCAGTGCCGTATTTCACTAGGTCTTTGCCTGGTTGACTCTTAAGCTTCCGCAGTTCTTCTGCGATATCTCCATGGATAGCGCTGGCATTCCAGGACGCTTCCTTGAGAGTCCTTGAGGCCACGTATTTCGGAATGCTGTTCATACGGTTTACGAAGTCCATCGGTACCCCTGTGTCACCATTCGCCATGTTTTCATACGCCTTTGATAGTTTTTCGTAAGTTTTTCGGCCGAGCAGCAATGCATCCGCCGCGAACAGTCTCTTCTTCTGGTAAGAGTTGTGCTCCTCACTGGACAGGAAGTACGACTGTGCTTCCTGCACAATGTCTGGCGCGTCTGTTACGCCATCGAGACTCATGAACGTAACCTCGACAAGTTTTCTCATACGTCTCTCCTTATCACCTACGGCGCGCTGCCGGCTAGGGATGGCCGGGATTCATCGCTCAAGTACACTCGAACGCCGCCGGCCGCATTGCGTCCTGCGCCACCCATCTCTGCGGGCCGTTCGAGGGTGATACGAAGCTCTCCTGCAATCAACCCGCATGGATCAGGGATGAGAACCGACTTGAACGAAGCCGCTCATGCGCGTGCGGTGGGCTGTCGGTGGAGGTAATGATCTAGCATTTGTCGCAGAGGAAGGAGGACTCTCTGTGACCAATCTACGGCAGCTTATACTCGAAGACATAGGAGTGCTTTCCAGCGGCATCGATGATGATAGTCAGCTCGCCGGTCAACCCCGCAAGCTCTTCCGTCCCCGAACCCTTCACCACTGCGATGTTCATCTCACCAGAAGCCGCATCGCCCTTCGTCATTGTTGCCCGGTGCGCCAGGTAGAAGCTCCCGCTCTTCCCGCCGAGCTTGCCTGTCATCTGCTCCATCGCCACATATGCCATCGAGCCCGTGCTTTCCGTGTAGCTGCTCAGCATCTCGCCCTTCGACATTCCTGCAAAATCACCGACCCACGTCTTATCGATCTGATGCCGTCCCACGGCCATCTCCTTTTCGAACGCGGTCGACTGCGCCGGGGTGATCTTCACCTGAAACGCTCCCCTCGCCTCCATCTGCTTTCCTCCTGTGTTCGCATGACCGCTGATCTGCACCATCAACCCAACGGCGGCGAGTACTATGAAGAATAGGTACATGTTCATGCCTCCCGCCAACCACACTACGACGATGCACCGTGGCATGATTGAAAAAACGCGACGCGAGCGCACGTACTTCCCGCCAACCGTCGCGCCGCCGCGCGGTGTGCTACGGGCCACCGAAGTTCGCGGCGGCACCTTCTTTCACCAGCGCCTCGCCCCAACGCCCGAACTCGTACCCTTCATCCAACACCTCTGGTATGTTCACTGGGACCTCCGCGGCGCCGCCCCTAGCACCGCCGAAACCCTTCCCCATCCGAATTGCTATCTCGTATTTGAGCACGACCTGGAGCGGCCCATCGACGACCCCTACGTGCACAGACGCGCCGAGGTCTCCGGTGTAACCACCGGTAAATTCTCCCGCACCATGGAAGGGCACGGTCGCGTTTTCGGCCTCAAGTTCCAGCCTGGAGGACTGCGCCCTTTCTTACCGGTCTCTGTCTCCACGTTCACCGATCGCGTCGTCCCAGCTGCGCAGATCTTCGGCCCAGAGATCCTTACCCTCGCTACGCGTCTCCGCGCACTCGACACCCCCGAAACCATGGCTGCAACTGCAGCTGCCTACTTCGCCCTACACCTGCCCGTACCTGACCCCAACACAGCACTCGCCACATCGCTGGTCGACGCCATCCTCCGCGACACCACCATCCTCAGCGTAGAGGCCCTCTCCAGCCGTAGCGGGCTCAGCATCCGCGCATTGCAGCGGCTCTTCAAAGCTTATGTAGGCGCGTCGCCCAAGTGGGTCATCCGCCGTTTCCGACTGCATGAGCTATTGGAACGGTTTCACTCGGGCGAATCGCTGGACGGTGCCCAGCTCGCCCTCGACCTCGGCTACTCCGACCAAGCCCACCTCATCAACGATTTTCGGAAGCTGGCAGGTCTCACCCCCACTGAGTATCTCCGTCGTGCCGCTCGGTTGAAATAGCTACCAGTTGTGGCTCCATCGCCGACAGCACGAGGCACACTCTCGAATGTTCAGAGAAGTTTCTCTCATCGTGCCGGCGGCGTGTCGTCACCGCGGATTTCACTTTGCGCCGAGCAGCCTATGCAGCTTGCGAACGGCGGGGGGAATGTCGACTACCGCGGTGCTGCCAAAACCCAAGATGAAGCCAGGGCGTGAGACCTTGCCCAAGTAAGAGGGAGAAAGCGGCCAGATCCAAAGGTTCTGGCGGGCCGCGTTTTTGGCAATTTCCACATCGCGGCTGCCGTTCGGCAGGGCTACGGTCAGATGCATGCCAGCCTCGCCCCCGAGCACCTCGACCCTAGATCCGAGTTCGTTACTGATGCAATCGGCAAGGACGCTCCTCCGTTCGCGGTAGAGAACCCGCATCCTTCGAACGTGGCGCGCAAAATGCCCCTCGCTAATAAAGTCTGCAAGCACATCCTGAAAGAAGGTGGGTGGGCCAATATCCATAGCACGTCGAATCGATAGAAAGCGATCGACAAGGTCCAACGGAACGACGACATAGCCGAGGCGCAAAGAAGGGAACAAAACTTTGCTGAAGGTTCCGATGTATAGGACTCGAGCGCTTGCGTCGAGCCCTTGCAGGGATGGGATCGGCAAGCTTTCGTACCTATATTCGCTATCGTAATCATCTTCGATGATCCAAGATCCCGTGTTTTGGGCCCAATCCAGCAGTTGGAAACGTCGCGAAGCGCTCATGGTTACGCCAAGTGGAAATTGATGGGATGGGGTAACAAACGCGGCCCGCGCCTTGCGATGACGCTTGATTCCTGCGGCAACATCCAGACCTTCGTTGTCAACCGGCACGGGCACGAGATGGCAGCCGGTCAGCACGAAGACATCTCGCGCCAAAGAGTAGCCCGGCTCTTCCATCCACACTGCACTCCCGGGGTCGAGGAGTAGACGAGCTGAAATCTCGAGCGCCTGCTGAGAACCGCTGACGATCGCGACTTGCTCCGCCTCGCAGTGGAGCGCTCGCGCGGTTCTCAGATAACTCGCGATTGTTTCCCGGAGAACTATGGAGCCTGTCGATTCGCCGTAGTGAAATGACTTGGCATCCATATTTCGGGAACGGCGTGCCACCAGATTGGACCAGATCTGCAGTGGAAATTGATCGCAAGCCACTTGCCCGACACCGAATGCTCCCCAACCCTGCAGCCATGTGGCACGCTCGAAAGGGGGAAGGATCGAAGAGCGGCGCGAAACCGGCCGAGGGCCAGAGAGGGCTGACGCCCGTTTTGCACCGGTCGCAGCGCTGGCGATGGGTTGGTCCGGAAGCGACCTGGAAACGATAGTTCCTGCGCCGACGCGACTCTCGAAATAGCCTTCCGCCAAAAGCTGGTTGTAGGCATTCAGAACAGGGAAGCGAGAAATACTCAGCTCGGATGCGAGGATCCGGCTGGATGGGAGCCGTTGCCCGGGACGCAGTCGGCCGTCAACAATTGTTGTGCGATACGCGTCATAGATCTGCCTGTGCAGAGCCTTCGGGGCCTTCCGGTCGACCGTGATCATGGGGAAAATTCCGGAGGCTACTCTTTTCATTTCGCCAAATCATAATGGTTATGTCGAAATCCCGTCAAATGGGTATTGCCGTCGACCGCTTTCGCTCTAGTATAGGAGAGTTTTCGAGGCGACTCGAAACAACTAGAGCGATGCTCTTTCTACGTTTAAAGGGACTTCTGTTCCTTACTGATCGCCGTATGGGAGCCCGCGTTAGGGCGTCCGGATTCCCGGCCGAGTTGCCGGCACGGTTCACCGCGCCTCGGCCGCAATCAGATCGTAGGTTGGGGATTGACTTCTAACTAGAGAGGAACTCCATGATGAGGTTCATTCGCCGGGTGCTCGCCTTTTGTCTCCTCGTATGCATAGCCGGACCTGCATTTTCACAGAGCACCAATTCCGGGGATATTCGCGGCACGGTGACCGATCCGTCAGGCGCCGTGGTGCCAGGAGTGACGGTCACAGTGTTGAACCTCGATACGGGTACGACCAAGGACCTTGTCAGCAACAGCGACGGTCTCTATGATACGGCCTCAATTCTGCCGGGAAACTACCGGGTCACTTTCCGTAAAGAGGGCTTCGGCAAACTCGTGCGCGGCCCGATCACGCTACAGGTCGGGATCATCACGGTGAACGGCACGTTGAAGGTCGGTAAGATCGCTGAGACCGTCGAAGTTTCAGCCGACGTCCCCTTGTTGAAGACCGAGAGCGCCGAACAATCCACAACCTTTGATTCGCAGACCATGGTGAATTTACCGCAGGTGGGTTCGAGTGGCCAGAATTGGGGTCCTTTGGCGCAATTGCTCCCTGGCGCCTCGGGCACCGGCGGAAGCATGCCCACGGCTTCCGGCAACTCCGGCGATCCAGGAATTGCAATCTCGGTGAATGGCAACCTGCCGTTTTATGACAACTTCCTCCAGGACGGAGCCTCCACCAATCTACCGATCAGCGCCAACGTAGATATCGCTACCTTTGAGACCATACAAGAGCTGCAAATCAGCACCTCTACATTCTCGGCACAGTATGGGATCGGGGGAGCGGTTTTCAACCAGATCACGAAAAGTGGCAGCAACTCGTGGCACGGGGCAGGCTACGAATATTTCCAAAGCGACCAACTGAAGGCAGACAGTTATAACTTTTCGAGTACTCCGCAGCCGAAACCGTTTCTGCGCTACGACGACTACGGCGGAGCGATCAGCGGACCGATTGTAAAGGGGAAATTATTCTTCTATTTCAATATCGACAGAATTTACGACAACGGTGGCAGTTCCACTCAAACCGCAACCGTCCCCACGGTGGCCATGACACAAGGTAACTTCACGGGCATGCCCACCATTTACGATCCTTCCACTCCCATCTTGTGTTCTGGGAGTCCGCCGGTCTGTTCACGGACATCTTTCGCCAGCGAAAACGGTGGCTTAAACGAGATCCCCGCGACGACCACGCTCGACGCAGTGTCACTTGCGGCTCAAAAGTACTATCCCGCGCCAAACACCCCGGGACAAACCCCCAACCCGGCATTCCCGGGGGTTGTTATCAATAACTACGCCTACACGTCGCCGAATTTGAACCCCTTCCATAAGTGGTTTGGAAGAGTTGACTATGATCAATCGGCCAAGAACAGAATTAATTTCTCCATAACCCAAAGTGACAATCCCGGTACCAATACCAACTTCCAAATCTGCCCGGTTGACTGTTTTTCAGGGGATGTGGATAGGTACAATACCCAGGTTTCGGACGTGTATGCATTCGGCGCGCACTTGGTGAACGAGTTCCGGTTTGGTTACACCAAGCAAGGGAACTGGTTCATTCCTTACACCGCCGGCAAAGGATATCCTCAGCAACTGGGCTTGCAATATTCAAAGGGCGACGTTTTTCCGTCGATCAACGTCAGTCAATCGGCGACAGCATCTGGCAGCGGGGCTTCTGGTAACACGGCGATCTGTTGCGCCGCCATGTTACAGCCGGGTACCAACGCGATTTACATCGAGAATACTTTTCAACCCTCCGACGTGGTTACCATGATCCGTGGTAAGCACATCCTGCACTTCGGCGGCGAACTGCTCGATTATCAGGCCAACTATACTCCCTGGGGGAATTTACAATCAGGGAATTTCAACTTCACGGGAGTTTACACTCAGCAAAACAACACGATAGGAACCGGAGGATCCGCTTATGCGGACTTCCTCCTTGGCGACGTAAATAGCTGGAGTGCCACGAACCAGCCCGAATCAGGGATGCGGATGAAGAGTCCGCAGATCTTTGTTCAAGACGATTTCAAAGTCCGTCCCAATCTAACTTTAAACCTCGGCTTGCGCTATGAATACCAAAGTGGCTGGAGCGAGGTTAAGAACAACTTGGGATCCTTTGACCCCACCATCCCGAATGCTGTCTCGGGTAACTCGGGTGCGATGTGGTTTGCCGGCGAAACCTCGCGAACCACGTTGATGCAACCCAAGAATGTATTGCTTCCTCGCTTCGGCTTCGCTTGGAGTCCAGTTGGCACCACGGTGGTGAGGGGAGGATTTGGGGTTTACGCGTTGACTTGGAGCATGGATGATTATGGTCAAGGGGTCGGCGTAGGCAACAACAGCACGGGCAGCGCTTCCGATCCGGTAGGAATCACGCCAATCACCCAGCTCGACGGCCCTGGAACCAATAACCAGTCCGGTCAGCCTCTGACCTACGTGGCGACGAACCGGTCGCCTACGGCATATAACGGGACGAATGTGCCATACAACGAATACAACCTGCCCGTCGGCAAGATGTATCAATGGACGGCCAGCGTAGAGCGCCAGCTAGGAAACAACATGGAGGGTGAGATTGCCTATGTAGCCAGTCACGGCGCCCATCTGGCCTTCCCGGCTGATATTAACCAAATACCGGCGGCCGCGTTGGCGGTCCAAGCTACGCAAAATGGAGGGGCGTTTAATGCCGCGAACACTCCGTATCCGCAGTTTGCGTTAATTCAGGGCAACCTTGGCGCCTCTGTTTCGAACTACAATTCCTTGCAACTGCAAGTGAATCGTCGGTTCAGCGGCGGGCTGACCTTTAACGCGAACTACGTCTGGTCGCACTTTTTGGATGACCAGGATTCAGCCGGATGGGGTGGCCGCGGTGGTACGCAGGACTTCCAAAATTCGTACGATTACGCTGCCAATTACGGCAACTCCAATTTCGATGTGCGAAATGCGCTGAAAGGAAGCTTGGTTTACCAGTTGCCGGTGGGCAAGGGCAAGAGGTTCGTAAACAACAATCCCTACCTGGATGCGTTCGTGGGTGGGTGGCAAACCTCCGCGACGATGGTGGTACATAGTGGGCAGCCGTTTACGGTTGTGGATGCCAACAACAACGCCAACGCGGATAATGCCGGATCAAACGCTTCCCAGTACCCCAACGTGATGGGCGACCCGCGCATTAGCCATCCAACGATTCAGAACTGGTATAACGTCGCAGTCTTCGCTCAACCAGCTCCCAGCACGTTCGGCGACGAACGGCGCAACCAACTGGTGGGCCCAGATCTCTCGGAGGTCGACTTCTCCCTGGGCAAAAACTTCGCCTTAAAGGAGGGCATTGGATTGCAGTTCCGGATCGACGGTTACAACATCTTCAATCACCCGAGCTTCGGACTTCCGAACACCGGCGTAGCTTTCGCCAATGGCACGCCGACGAGCGCATCCAGTATCACCTCAACCACGATCGGGCCTAGGCAGTTCCAACTGAATGCCCGCATCTCGTTCTGACCACTGGCATTTCTCGAACTCATAAGGACGGCGGCAATGCCGTCGTCCTTATCTCTGATCCGTGCGTGGGACGAACGAGGGCATAACTTCTGCGCCTTACAATGGTGACATGAGGACGAAAGCGGTCGTGTTGCTTTGCGCGATCTTGGTTCCAGGAGTGCTATCGTGTTTCTCACAATCGAGTCCGAACCGCCAGGAGCAGATCGAATCCCACGCTCGCAAGGCTGCGGAATTTCTGAAGGAGAACAAGCCCGAACTCGCGGCCCGCGAGTTTAAGGCTATTGTTGCCCTGGATCCCAGTAACGTGGACGCGCATGGCAACCTTGGCGTGATGTTGTTCTTTCAGGGATCGTATGCGGATGCGATTCCTCAGCTTCGCGCCGCGCTGAGACTGAAGCCCAGGTTGTGGAAGATTCAGGCTCTGCTCGGTATCGCCGAACGGCGCACGGGTGACGTTGAAGAGGGTCGTCACGATTTGGAAGTGGCATTTCCGAAAGTCAACGAAGAAAGTATCCGGATTCAAACCGGGATGGAACTGATCGAGATCTACTCTGGAACCAGGGATCTGGATAAAGCCGGAGCCGTCGTGAGCGTTCTGCGGAAGCTAGAGCCGACAAATGAAGCGGTGCTCTACACCGCTTACCGAATCTATTCTGATCTTGCCACGGAGTCGGTTCTTAGCTTGTCCGTGGTCGATCCGAATTCCGCGCGCATGCATCAGGCGATGGCGCACGAACTTGCAAAGCGCGGGAACATCTCGGAAGCGATCGAGAACTACCGAGCCGCGCTCAAGATCGACCCGAACCTTCCGGGATTACATTTTGAGCTTGCCGAGATGCTCGGCACTTTGTCGACTTCGGAGGGCAGACGAGAAGCCGAAGGCGAATACAGGGTAGCCTTGGAGGTCAATCCGTTTGATGAACAGGCGGAATGCAGGCTGGGAGACATCGCTTTTCAGAGAGCCGACTTCAAGGAAGCTAACGAACGCTACAGCAGGGCTGTGCAGTTGCAGCCGGGCGATCCTGAAGCCAGCGTCGGCCTGGCGAGGGTTTTGATGTCGATGGATCAACCGCAAAAAGCCGAGCCCCTTTTAAAACATGCCCTCCAACTCGACCCTACCAGCTCTGCCGCTCACTTCCGCCTGAGTACGGTCTATCGGCAGACGGGACGCGCTGCAGAAGCCAAGCACGAACTGGAGGAATATCAGAGATACAATCAGATGAAGGAGAAACTTCGAACCATTTATCACGACCTGCATCCGGACCAGCCGGTGGACGAGAACGTGGAAACGAATCCAAAGAAATAGTTGAGAGGTTGCCGGGTAGCCCACGTGCGCCCAGAATCGTATTGGCAGTCGGCTCCATGCCAAGATATGACGTTTCGACTCGGTCGCTGCTACCAGATATAGGGGATCAGTCGATATTTCACCTGCCCCATATAGGCTGCATAGCCGGCTAGTTCCGCGCGCAGCGTGCGTTCCTCCAGCAGTGCCCGCCTCGCAAGTAAGATCATGAGCACCAGCCCTGAAAGAACTCCGTACCAAGAACCGAGCAGCAGGGACGTTCCCATTGTAAAGACGAGGATGGCGCTATACATCGGATGCCGGACAATGTGATATGGACCTGTGGAGACCACGGTTTGCCCCCGATCTTCCTGAATACGCACGACCGTTGATAAGTACGAGTTTTCCCGAAATGTCAGAAACAAGAGGTAGAACGAGCACAACAGGACTATTGCCCCAACGAACTGAAGCCAGACCGGCACTGGCGACCAGCGAAAGCGACCCGCATCTAACGAGATGGAAATCAACCATCCAAAGAAGAGGAGAAGGAGCAAGGGAAAAAGCAGTTTGTCCCAGCCTTGCTGATCGGATGTGCCCAAGCGCATGCGCTCCTGTAGCAATCCGGGGGTTGTGCTTGAATAGCCACAGATTGGTAGCAAGAAGAAAACCAAAAAACAACGCCAGGAAAATCCATCCGGCAAGCCAGGCCAGCGTGCCAGCCGGGAGGAACAGGGCCAAGCCAAAGGCCACAAGATAGGCGAGGAACTGTCCTACCTGTAGTTTTAAATTAGCGTGCAAATTCCCCCTCCCCAAAAAGCTACTAAGCTACAAACCCGATACATGGTTCTTCTGCGAAGCGGTCGAAAGTAGTTGCTGCTCGCAGCACCTTCCGGGCTACTTTAATTTCAGTAGCGCGAGCACGAGGGGATCCCCGAGCCACTGTTCGTCCCGAGCGACTGTTCGTATCGATCGGAGCTCCATTTCCGCTCAACCACCAATCTACGATGAATATCGTGACTGGTGAGAGTCCAGAGAATGTCGCGCGCCGCATTTTCATTCACCTCGGGCCACAGTGCTCCCTTTTCTTCGAGGAACTTCACCAGCCCGACCTGCCGTTTATATCAATAATAGCGGCGTATCAGGTGCGAATCAGCGGGCGGACGAGTTATTATGAAAATCTTTTAGTGGAGTACGAAAAAGATTGCCGGCCACACAGGAGGACGTCTGAATCTTCTTGGTCGGGCTTTCATCCGAAGTAGAAGTACGTTTGCGCTGTCTGTCGGTGGCGTCTACCCGACGCGAGGAGTTGATGGATGTTTGAGAGCATTCTGTGCCAGGTAACGGAATATGATCCTGACGTTCTTGAGTCTCTGATTGGGCTCGCCGTCGAAATTGCTCGCGAGGGTCGAGAGGGAAGGCGCGTTGGCACGCTATTTATGCTTGGGGATGAGAACGCCGTGCTTGCGAGATCCAGGCCGCTGATTTTGGATCCGTTGTTGGGGCATCCTGAGGCTTCGCGCCATCTTACCAATCTCAATCTCCGCGGAACCATCAAGGAATTGGCGCAACTAGACGGGGGTTTCGTGGTGAGTGGCGAAGGAATTGTGCTTTCCGCCTGCCGCTACCTCGACGCCGTGGCCGCCCAGGTGGTCGTGCCTCTGGGACTCGGCAGCCGTCACATTGCCGCTGCCAACATGAGTGCTGTGACCAAGGCGGTGGGTATTGTGGTTTCTGAGAGTTCGGTGGTACGACTTTTCTGTCATGGAGAACTTGTCGGAGAAATCATTCCCGAGGTATGGATGATGGATCATGCCACCCACCTGCGTGGTAGGGTGAAGACGGAAAAGGTCGGCGAATTGACGATTCTGACACCAAACCGGCGACCAAGTTCAATCGCCAAGTGAGGCCGGCTAACCACTGATACGGAACGGATCGCCTCACGACCCTGAAAACGTTGGATTTGCCGTCTGGGGAACGGTGAACGGATTCGATCGCCTCTGACACCAAGAGCAGTCCCCTGCGGGACCGTAACCGATTCGAGAGAGGCAAATCGAGAGGCGTTTTTTTGCGACCCCACTGGCGTCGCGTTACTCCAAAGGGAGAAGAGAGGTTCGACGAGGTCATTTTCATGGTTCCTCGTTTGAAAGGGATAGCTTATGCAAAATCAGAACTTCGCCGTGCAGCGAAACCAGGCACCCGCTAAAACGTCTGGCGAATTCCTGATCGGAAACGATCTCCGGGTTACGCGCCTGGGATTTGGGGCGATGCGAATCACCGGAGATGGAGTTTGGGGCGAGCCGGCAGATCGGGCCGAGGCTGTCCGGGTTTTGCGGCGCGCTGTGGAATTGGGAATTAATTTCATCGACACCGCGGACTCCTATGGTCCCGGCGTGAGTGAAGAAATCATAGCCGAAGCGCTGCACCCGTATCCGGCAGGGCTAGTGATCGCCACCAAGGGCGGCTTTGACCGGACAGGTCCCAACCAGTGGGTTGAGAATGGAAAGCCGCAACATCTGAGATCCGCCTGCGAAGGCAGCCTGCGCCGGCTGCGCCTGGAGCGGATTGATCTTTATCAGTTGCATCGAATCGATCCAAAGGTGCCGGCTGAAGATCAGCTCGGCACGCTGAAGGAGTTGCAGACGCAAGGGAAAATCAAACACATCGGTTTATCGGAAGTCAGCGTGCGACAGATTCAGCGGGCACGAACGATTGTTCCGATTGTGAGCATTCAAAACCGTTACAGCGTCGCCGACCGGGGATCGGAAGATGTTCTGGAATATTGCGAAAAAGAAAAAATGGGTTTTATCCCGTGGTTTCCGCTGGCGGCCGGTCGTGTTTCCGGTTCGGAGAGCCCCATCAGCCGAATCGCAGCGCGATGGAAAGCTAGCCCGTCACAGCTCGCTCTAGCATGGTTGCTCGCGCGATCTTCAGTGATGCTGCCGATCCCAGGAACTTCCAGGGTCAAACATCTCGAAGAAAACGTGGCTGCAGCGGAGTTCAAGATTGACGCAAATCAATGGCAGGAACTCGACCGCATGCCGCGTGCCAGCTAGGCCATGTCGTTCGCCCGTGGCAGCGCCTTGTTATTTCTGATCAGGATTCTCGCCTGCACTGCAATCGTTTGTCTTTCCGAAAAGGCCGGGACCCGGAGTCAATCGGAGGTCTCATGAAGCTGAGATTGATCCTGTTTTCGTCTTGCTCCCTGCTGTTTTCTTCCTTGTCCTCGAACGCCCAGCAGCATCCAGAGGCGCGGCTGTGGCTGACGACGCCGGACCGGACTGCCGTAGTAGCGCTGCAGGCGACCTCGTTGCGCTTTTCCTCGGAAGCGGGGCCGCAACCGGTGCTTACGGTTGACGATGCCCAGCACTTCCAGACAATCGACGGCTTCGGCTTTGCCTTGACGGGAGGAAGTGCGCAGTTGTTGATGCGCATGCGGGCTGCCCAACGAACGGCCCTGCTGAAGGAGCTGTTTACGACGGGCGGCGACGGGATCGGGGTGAGCTACCTGCGCCTCAGCATCGGCGCCTCCGATATGAATGAGCGCGTGTACTCGTACGATGACCTGCCGGCGGGCGAGACCGATGCGGAGATGGCGAAGTTCAGCCTGGAGCCAGATCGCGTGGATGTGATTCCAGTGCTGAAGGAGATTCTGGCGATTCGGCCGGGGATCAAGATCTTGGGATCGCCCTGGTCCGCTCCGGCGTGGATGAAGACCAACGACGATGTGAAGGGCGGCGAGCTGAAGCCCGAGTACTACGGCGCGTTCGCGAAGTATTTCGTGAAGTACATCGAAGGGATGCGAGCCGAGGGGATTACCATTGCGGCGATCACGGTCGAGAATGAGCCGCTGAATCCGAAGAACACGCCGAGCATGGTGATGTTTGCCCCGGAACAGGAGACGTTTATTGCGAAGCATCTGGGGCCGGCATTGGAGAGGGCGGGGATCCGGACGAAGATTCTGCTCTACGATCACAACCCGGATGTGCCCTCTTATCCGCTGTCGATTTTAGGCGATCCGGCGGCGAACAAATATGTGGACGGGACGGCTTTTCATCTGTATGGCGGCCAGGCGAGCGTGCTGACCGAGGTGCATGATGCGTATCCAAACAAGAACCTATATCTGACAGAGCAGTCGGTTGCGGGGCGGCGCGGCGGTGGGACGCTTGCGATTGCCGAACCGGTGAGGCAGGTGATGATTGGCGCGATGCGGAACTGGAGCCGCAACGTGCTGCTGTGGAATTTAGCTGCCGATCCCCAGAACGGGCCGCACACCAACAACGGGGGATGCACAGGCTGTTCCGGGGCGATCACGCTGGATGGCGATTCGGTAACCCGAAATGTCGCTTATTATGTAGTCCAGCATTTCTCGCAGTTTGTGCCGCCGGGCTCGGTGCGGGTGGCTTCGAGCGAGATGGAGCAGCTGGCCAGCGTTGCCTTCCTGACTCCGGAGAATACGGTGGTGCTGGTGGTTTCAAACACGGGAAATTTTCCCAAGTTCTTCGCGGTCAAGTACCACGGGGAAGTCTTCGAGACCGTGCTGCCCGCCGAGTCGGTGGGGACCTATGTCTGGTAGGCGCGCGCTTCGGCTTCTAGAACGGGTTGGCTTGGCGTCGCTGCTGGCCGCGGCTCTGCCGGCGCTTGCGGCGAAGGGCGCGAGGCCCGAGTTCGGACCCAATGTGCTGATCTTCGATCCGTCGATGCCATCGCAGGCGATCCAGAAGCAGATCGACGCGGTCTATCGAACCCAGCAGCACAACGAGTTTGGGCCGCAGCGCAATGCGCTGCTGTTTTTGCCGGGAAGCTATTCGGTGGATGTGCCGGTGGGCTTTTACACAGAGGTGATGGGGCTGGGCGCGTCACCCGATGCCACGCGGATCGCAGGCAACCTACATGCGGATGCGAATCATGAGCACAACAATGCGACGACGACTTTCTGGAGAGCTGCCGAAGGGCTCACGGTTGAGCCCCGAGGCGGCACAATGCAGTGGGCCGTTTCACAGGCGGTGTTGCTGCGGCGTATGCATGTTCGCGGCGACCTGGTGCTGCACCAGAATCACGGCTGGGCAAGCGGCGGCTGGATGTCGGATTCGCTGGTGGACGGGAATGTCGACTCCGGCAGCCAGCAGCAGTGGATCTCGCGCAACTGCGATTGGAACAGCTGGACGGGGGCGAACTGGAACATGGTGTTTGTCGGCGTAGTGCATCCGCCGGAGGGCGCATGGCCGGCGCCGCCGTACACCAAGGTAGCGCAGACGCCGGTGGTGCGAGAGAAGCCGTTCCTGCAAGTGAATGCTGCGGGCGAGTTCAGCGTGCGGATTCCGGAGCTGCGCAGAGCGAGCGTCGGGATTACGTGGCGCAGTGGAGAAACGGCGGGGAAGACGATTCCGATTGCGCAGTTTTATCTGGCGCACGCGGATGTGGATACGGCGGAAACGATCAATGCGCAGCTTGCCCGGGGCAAGAACCTGATTCTGACGCCGGGGATCTATGAGCTCAGCGCTCCGATTCGTGTGACGCGGCCGCATGCGGTGGTGCTGGGGCTGGGCTTCGCGACCCTGCGCCCGGTTCAAGGTACGGCGGCTCTTACGACAGCCGACGCGGACGGGATTGAGATTGCCGGGCTACTGGTCGATGCCGGGCCAACCGAGTCGCCGGTGCTGCTGGAGGTAGGGCCGGAGGGAAGCCGGGCACGCCATGCCCGGGACCCGATTACGCTGCACGATGTTTTCTTTCGCGTGGGAGGCGCCGGAGTGGGCCGGGCCAAGGTGAATTTGAAAATCAACAGCCACGA
>Ga0209420_1000885_pt1 | contig 14852 bp, 12 predicted proteins | sample BlaSpr_A8_OM1_O1_FD_187972 | JGI IMG/M metagenome (GOLD analysis project Ga0209420, IMG submission 187972) | Forest soil microbial communities from Thunder Bay, Ontario, Canada - Black Spruce, Ontario site 2_A8_OM1_O1 (SPAdes) (version 2) | ecosystem: Environmental > Terrestrial > Soil > Boreal... | reverse complement strand
CTGCGTCCACGGCGTCGGCTGCGTCCGCGCGGGCGGTGACGACGTGAGCCTGCTCGTGGTTGGCCTCAGCCACAAGAGCGCGCCGGTGGCCACGCTCGAGCGGGCCGCGCTGAGCGGCGACGCGGTCGGCAAGCTACTGCGCGACGTGTCCCACGCGGATGACGTCACCGGATCGCTGGTCGTCAGCACCTGCAACCGCGTCGAGGTCTACGCCGAGGTTGCCAAGTTCCACTCCGGCGTGTCCTGGATCTGCGAGTTGCTGGCCCGGCATGCGGCGCTCCCGCTGGCGGAGCTCACCCCGCACCTGTACGTGCACTACGAGGACCGGGCCGTTCAGCACCTGCTGTCGGTGGCCTGCGGGCTCGACTCGATGGTGATCGGCGAGAGCCAGATTCTCGGCCAGGTGCGGCAGGCTCTGCGCAAGGCGGGCGAACAGGGCACGCTCTGCCGCTCCCTTTCCGACCTCGGTTCGCTCGCGCTGCGCGCGGGCAAGCGGGCGCACAGCGAGACCGGAATCGACCGGGCGGGCGCGAGCATGGTGAGCGTCGGGCTCACCGCCGCGGTGCAGCGCCGGTACGACCCGGGAAGCGGCCAGGCCGCGCCATCCGCGCCGGAGGGCGGTTCCTCCGGCGCAAGCGGCCAGGCAACACCGCCAGTGCGGGAGGGCGGTTCCTCCGGCGCGCTCGACGGCCTTTCGGTGCTTGTGGTTGGCGCCGGTTCGATGAGCTCGCTGGCGGTCGCCACCGCGTCCAGGATGGGCGCCGCCAGGCTTGTCGTGGCCAACCGGACCAGCGCCCGCGCCGGGCGGCTGGCGGCAACGGTTTCGGCCACCGCGGTCGACCTGTCCCGGCTGGCCGACGAGATCGCTGCCGCCGACCTGGTCGTCTCCTGCACCGGGGCACCCGGCCACGTGATCACCAGGGACACCGTCGCGGCGGCGCTCGCGTCGCGCGCGCCGTCCGTCCGGCCGCTGGTCCTGCTCGACCTCGCGCTGCCGCGCGACGTCGATCCCGGCGCCGAGCAGCTTCCGGGCGTGAGCGTGATCGGCCTGGAAACGATTGGCGGGGCGGGCGGCGTCGGTGGCCCCGGCGGCGCGGGTGAAGAGGACGTCGCCTCGGTCCGGCGCATCGTGGCCGAGGAACTGGCCGCGCACATGTCCGCCGGTCGCGCCGCCAAGGTCGCCCCGACCGTGGTCGCACTGCGGGCCAAGGCCGCCGAGGTAGTCGACGCGGAGCTGGCGCGGTTGACCGGCCGTGTGTCGGGCCTCGACGCGCGCGCCCGTCGAGAAATTGCCCAGTCCATGCGCCGAATCGCAGATAAGCTGCTGCACGCGCCCACCGTCCGCGTCAAAGAGCTGGCAGGCTCGCCGGGCGGCGACTCCTACGAGGCGGTACTGCGAGTGCTGTTCGACCTGGATCCGGATGCCGTGCAAGCTGTGACCAGGGCGGATGCTGTCGCACCCGACTGGCCGGAGCGGCCACAGCGTCCCGAGCGCCCGGAGCGGGAGGTACCCAAGTGACCGCGCCATCAGGCGAGGCCCGGCCGCTGCGGCTCGGCACCCGCAAGAGCCCGATGGCCATGGTGCAGTCGCAGCAGGTCGCGCGCCTGATCACGGAGCGGACCGGCCGCGAGGTCGAGCTGGTCGGGATCACCACGTTCGGTGACGTGAGCCGCGCCCAGGTGGCCCAGATCGGCGGGACCGGCGTGTTCGTCAGCGGCCTGCGGACCAGCCTGCTGCACGGCGACATCGACATCGCCGTGCACTCCCTGAAGGACCTGCCCACCGCGCAGCCGGAGGGCATACTGCTGGCCGCGGTACCGCCCAGGGACGATCCGAGAGACGCGCTCGCCGCGCGTGATGGCGCCAAGCTGGCCGACCTGCCGCCCGGCGCGACGATCGGCACGGGGTCGCCGCGCCGCGCCGCCCAGCTGCTGCTGCTGCGCCCGGATCTGCGCCCGGTGCCGGTCCGCGGCAACGCCGGGACCCGGCTGGGGCGTATCACGTCCGGCGAGGTCGACGCCGTGGTGCTGGCCTACGCGGGCCTGGCCAGGATCGGCCGGCTCGACGCGGTGACCCAGATCTTCGATCCCGATGAGATGCTTCCAGCGCCGGGCCAGGGGGCCCTGGCGGTGGAGTGCCGGTCCGACCGGCCGGACCTGGCAGACCTGCTGGCGTGCGCGGATGATCCCGCCACCCACGCCGCCACCACGGCCGAGCGCACGCTGCTCGCCGCGCTCGAGGCAGGTTGCAGCGCCCCGGTAGGCGGGTATGCCGCTGGGGCGGATGGATTGCGGCTGCGGGCGATAGTCGTCGCGGCCGACGGGGAGACAGCACTGCGAGCAAGCGCCAGCGGGCCATCGGACGAAGCCGAGCACCTCGGCCGCTCGGTGGCCGCCGAGCTGCTACGGCGTGGTGCCGCAAGATATACGGCCGTGTCCGCTGAGATAGCGGGACAGATCAGCAACGGGGATGACCAGTGAACCGACCCGTGACAGACAATGCCGCTAGCCGGACGACAGCGAAGTCAGCCGTGAAGCCGGCTGGGGCCAACGCGGCAGAGAGGCAGGCCGCCGGCCGCGTCGCGTTCGTTGGCGCAGGACCTGGCGAGGAAGGGCTGCTGACCGTGCGCGCCGCGGAGCTGCTGGCCAAGGCTGACCTGGTGGTGGCAGACCCGGAGCTGATGGCGCAGCTCGGCAAGCTGGCCAGCCCAGAGGCGGAGATCGCTGACGCCGACGCGCTGGTCCAGGACCCGCGGCTGCTGATCAAGGCCGCCAAGGCAGGCCAGCACGTGGTACGGCTGGTGCGCGGCGACCCGCTCCTCTTCGGCCACGCCGCTGCCGAGGCGGCGGCGTGCGCGAAGGCGCGGGTGCCGTTCGAGGTGGTGCCCGGCGTGCCGGTGGCGACCGCGGTCCCGGCCTACGCGGGCATCCCGCTCACGTCCGACGCCAGTGGTGACGTCAGGATCATCCACGCCTCCGAGGTCAGCCGGGTGCAGGTCGGCCCGGGCAGCCTGGTGATCCTGGGTGCGGAGACCGGTCCGGCCGACATCGCGAAGATGCTGATCGCGGCGGGCTGGGCCGACACCACACCGTTCGCCATTACCTGGGACGGCGCCACAACCGACCAGCACACCGTGGTCTGCACCCTCGGGACGGTCAACGCCGACCTCAAGGCCGCCGGGGTGAGCCTGCTCACCGCGCACGGACCCGCGGTCGCCGTGGTCGGCGACGGCGTCACCGCTCAGCCATCACTGTCCTGGTACGAGACCAAGCCGCTGTTCGGCTGGCGGGTGCTGGTGCCGCGAACCAAGGAGCAGGCGGGCGAGGTGATGAGCCGGCTGCAGGCCTGGGGCGCGGTACCCGAGCAGGTGCCGACGATCGCCGTCGAGCCGCCCAGGACGCCGCAGCAGATGGAACGCGCCGTGAAGGGCCTGGTGACCGGCAGGTACCAGTGGATCGCGTTCACGTCGGTGAACGCCGTCCGCGCGGTGCGGGAGAAGTTTGAGGAGTACGGCCTCGACGCCCGGGCGTTTGCCGGGATCAAGGTGGCCGCCGTCGGCGAGCAGACGGCGGCGTCGCTGCGCGAGTTCGGCATCATGCCCGACCTGGTGCCGGACAAGAAGCAGTCCGCCGAGGGCCTGGCCGACGTCTGGCCCGCCTACGACGACGTGCTCGACCCGATCAACCGGGTGCTGCTGCCGCGCGCGGACATCGCGACCGAGACCCTCCTGGCCAGGCTCACCAGCCTGGGCTGGGAGGCCGAGGACGTTACCGCCTACCGGACGGTGCGGGCAGCGCCGCCACCCGCGCCGATCCGTGAGGCCATCAAGGGCGGCGGGTTCGACGCCGTGCTGTTCACCTCATCGTCGACGGTCCGGAACCTGATCGGAATCGCGGGCAAGCCGCACGCGGTGACGGCGATCGCGGTGATCGGGCCGGAGACGGCGAAGACCGCCGCCGAGTTCGGCCTCAGGGTCGACGTGATGGCGCCCCGCCCGTCGGTAACCGCCCTCGTGGACGCGCTGGCTGACCACGGAGCGGCGATCCGCGACGCTGCGATCGAGGCCGGTGAGCCGGTGCGCAGGCCGAGCGAGCGCCGCCGCGGCGCCCGCCGCAGGATCCGATAGGGATCGCGCGGCAGATAAGCGCAGCAGCGCAGCGTGAACCGAGCGGCGGCGCCCAACGTAGGATCGGTATGGGCCCAGGTGAGGAGAAAACCGATGGCCGCCGGATTCCCCGCTGTCCGACCCCGCAGGCTTCGCCGGACCGCCGCCCTGCGGCGCCTGGTGGCACAGACCAGCCTCCGCCCGGCCGACTTGGTGCTCCCGCTGTTCGTCAAGGAGGGGATCGACGAGCCGCAGCCGGTTGCCTCGATGCCCGGCGTCATGCAGCACACCAGGGACAGCCTGCGCAAGGCGGCCGTCGAGGCGGTCGGTTCCGGGGTCGGCGGGCTCATCCTGTTCGGCGTCCCGGCCGTCAAGGACGCACGCGGCTCGGCCGCTGACGACCCGGCCGGCATCGTCCAGCTCGCGCTCGGTGACCTGGTCAGCGAAGTCGGCGAGGACACCGTGCTGATGGCCGACCTCTGCATGGACGAGTACACCGACCATGGCCACTGCGGCATGCTCACGCTGGCAGGCCAGGTGGACAACGACGCGACGCTGGAGCGGTACGGCTCGATCGCGGTCGCCCAGGCGGCGGCCGGCGCGGGGGTGGTGGCGCCCAGCGGGATGATGGACGGCCAGGTGGCCGCCATCAGGTCTGCGCTCGACACGGCCGGCTATGACGAGGTCGCGATCTGCGCCTACTCGGCCAAGTACGCCTCGGCGTTCTACGGGCCATTCCGCGACGCCGCCGAGTGCGCGCCGCAGTTCGGCGACCGGGCCTCCTACCAGCAGGATCCCGCCGGCGGCGACGAGGCGCTGCGGGAGGTGCTGCTCGACGTGGACGAGGGCGCCGACATCGTCATGGTGAAGCCGGCCCTCGCGTACCTCGACGTGATCAGCCAGGTGGCCGCGGCCGTGCACGTGCCGGTCGCCGCCTTCCAGGTCAGCGGCGAGTACGCGATGGTGGAGGCGGCGGCGGCGAACGGCTGGCTGGACCGCGACCGGATAATCATGGAGACGCTCACCGGAATCCGCAGGGCGGGCGCCGGCATCATCCTGACCTACTGGGCCGCCGAGGTCGCCCGCCGCCTGCGCTGACCCGCCGCCCGAGCTGACCCCGCCGCCTGCGCTAACCCAACGGCCTGCGCTAACCCCGCCGCCCAAGCTGAACCAGACACTCTGCGCTGACCTCCGCCGCCCAGTGCCTGCATCAGCATGGCGGGTCCCGCGGATGACGCGAGGCGCAGAAATTCCGATCTGCACCACCAGCCCGGCCAGCCTCATCCGCCCCAGCCAAGGCCCGCTCAGATTTTCGATTTTCATGATCTGGGAAGATAACGAGCAAATACGGTACATTTTCCGCCCAGATCATGGAACAGTCTATGGCGCTCGGCCGTTTAGGCCAGCCGGCAAGTGCTTAAATACGTCGCATTGTGTTGTTGGAACGGCGCGGGACTCATGACCTCGTTAAGGTCAGGCCTTCAGGCTTCCGTCGGCCGACGCGACCGACCGGGCAGCGGTTGACCGCGCATTGGTCACTTTGCAATCTCTGTTACGCAACACCTGTATCTCGTCCTGGGGGCGCCGGGCGAGCCCGGGAATGGTCCAGGCATTATCAGGTGCATACAGATTGTGGGCCGGGCAGGAGTGGAGCCGATGGTGGAGACGGTACTGCGCCGGAACCGACGCAGGGCCGTCGTGCGCATGGCGGCTGCCGCGGCTGAGTATGCCGCAATGGGCTGGCCGGTGTGCATCGGTGCCTTTTCGCCGAGCCGATCGGGCCGCTCCGGCCTGCCCGGCCGCTCGGGCCTTCCGGGCCGGACCGGACGCCCAGGCCGAACCGCCCGACCCGGCCTGGCCAGTCGGCCGGAAGGCCACGACGAAATGCTGCGGGCGTGTTCCTGCGACCGCGTGGGCTGCCCAGCACCGGCGGCGCATCCGGTATCACCGACCTGGCAGAGCCAGGCGACAGCGGATCCAGTGGTGGTGGGGAACTGGTGGATGGCGCAGCCCGAGGCAAACGTCATCCTGGTCACCGGCCGGGTATTCGATGTCCTTGACGTCCCGGCCAACGCAGGAGCCGCGGCACTCGCCCTGATGGAGCGGTCAGCGGTCCGGCCCGGTCCCGTCGCGATCAGCGCGGGTAACCGGGCCTTGTTCTTTGTGGCGACCCGGGGCACGCCAGCGGACGAGGACGAATGGTGGTCCTGCAACCTGGACTGCGAGCCCGAGATGAACCCGGAAGTGGCCGGGCTACGCTGGCATTGCCGCAACAGCTACGTGCTCGCGCCGCCGTCCCGGGACGGGAACCTGACCAAGGCGCACTGGCTACGGCCGCCGGACGACGGTCCGCTGCCGGACGGGCTCAGGCTGCTGGGGTTCCTGGCCGACGCCTGCGAGGGAACTGGTTGATGACACACGACAGGTCCGGCGAGTTGTTCGCCCGGGCGCGTACCGTCACGCCCGGAGGGGTGAATTCGCCGGTGCGCGCCTTCGGCTCGGTGGGCGGCACACCGGTGTTCATGGAGTCCGGCAGCGGCGCTTACCTGACCGACGTGGACGGGCGCGACTACGTCGACCTGGTCGGCTCCTGGGGGCCGATGATCCTCGGTCACGCGCATCCTGATGTCATCGACGCGGTTGCCAGGGCGCTGGCCAAGGGAACCTCGTTCGGAACCGCCACCCCCGGCGAGGTGGAGCTGGCCGAGGAACTGGTCGCGCGCGCCCCGGTGGAGAAGGTGCGCCTGGTCAGTTCCGGCACCGAGGCGACCATGACCGCGCTCCGGCTCGCCAGGGGCTTTACCGGCCGCCGGATGGTGGTCAAGTTCGCCGGCTGCTACCACGGCCACGTGGACGCGCTGCTCGCCGCGGCCGGCTCCGGTGTCGCGACGTTCGGCCTGCCCGACTCGCCCGGGGTGACCGGCGCGGCGGCGGCCGACACGATCGTGCTGCCGTATAACGATCCCGAGGCCGTGCGCCAGGTGTTCGCCACCCGGCCGGACGACATCGCCTGCGTGATCACGGAGGCCTGCCCGGCCAACATGGGAGTGGTGCCGCCGGCCGCGGGCTTCAACGAGCAGCTCGCGGCGCTCTGCCGGGAGCACGGCGCGCTGCTCATCATGGACGAGGTGCTCACCGGATTCCGGGTCACGGGCTCTGGCTGGTACGGCCGCGAGGGCGTGGCCGGCGACCTGACGACGTTCGGCAAGGTGATGGGCGGCGGCCTGCCCGCCGCGGCGTTCGGCGGGCGCGCCGAGATCATGGAGAGGCTGGCCCCGGCCGGCCCGGTCTACCAGGCGGGCACGCTGTCCGGTAACCCTCTGGCCACCGCCGCCGGCCTGGCGACGCTCAGGGCCTGCACGCCGGATGTCTACTCCCGGGTGGACAAGGCCGCCGCGACGGTCGCTGCGCTGGCCGCCGAGGCGCTGAAGGCCGAGGGGGTGCCATCCCAGCTGCAGGAGGCGGGCAGCCTGTTCTCGGTGTTCCTCGGCACCGACGGCCCGGTCCGCGACTTCGCCGAGGCCAAGGGCCAGTCCGCCGCGGCCTACGCGGCGTTCTTCCACGCGATGCTCGACCGCGGCGTCTACCTTCCGCCGTCAGGCTACGAGGCCTGGTTCCTGTCCGCGGCGCACGATGACGCGGCCATCGACAGGATCGCCGGCGCGCTGCCCGCCGCCGCCCGCGCGGCAGCCGAAGCGCTGGCCTGAACCGCGCCCCGCCCACCCGGCCACCACGGCGTAGCACCCCGCCACCCGCCGCCCTGACTGCGCGTTATGCGAATGTCGCTGTGCGGTGTCAGGATGCTGATATATCCGCTCCACGCGGTGGGCGAAGGACGGGAGCCGGACATGGCCTTACGCAACGTCATCAGCACGCTGAACCACGACGGCACCGAGGTCATGGGCCCCGGCGTCCTGATGTACCACTATCCGGGCAACGACATCATGAACGGCAGCCTGCTGACCGTCGAGAGCAACCACTTCTGCGTGCTGAAGTCGCGCGGCGCCGTGCTCGACGTGTACGAGACCGGCCAGTACCCGGTGTCCACGCCGCAGCGGCCGCTGCTCGGCAGCATCCAGCAGAGCTTCTACGGCGGCCAGTCGCCGTGGCAGTACGAGGCGCTGTTCGTCTCCCGGGCCAAGAGCGTGGCCAAGTCACGGGGTCTCGCGCTGTCCCGGGAGCTAGCCGAGCTCGACTACGACGTGGACTACTACGTCCACGTGGACACCAGGGACGACGCGGTCAAGCTGGTCACGCACATGCCGTACCACGGGCACCTGCTGACCACGGAAGCGGTCAACGCCTACGCGGGCCCGGTCGTCGAGCAGTCGATCAACCAGATCGTCCAGGTCACACCGCTGGAGCGGGTGAACGAGAGGATCCACGAGATCACCGAGCTGGTCCGTGGCCACCTGCAGGACTTCCTCTCCATCTACGGGATCATGCTCAACGACGTGAAGGTGCTCATGCGGCCCAAGGACGAGCGGATGCGCGAGCTGATCTCGCTGCGCGCGTTCGGCCTTACCGAGCACGAGGCCGTCCGCTACTACGTGGCGATGAAGATGGCCGAGAGGGGCCTGCTGTCCGCGCCGAACATGGCGATCGGCGAGCCGTTCAACATCGGGATTACCGCGACCCAGGCCGGCCCGCTCGTGCCTGTGCCGGGCGACGGCAGCCTCGGCCCGAACGTGACCGAGCTTCCCGGGGCCTGAGGTGGCCGATGGCGTAGCCGACAGACTGCGCAGCCTGCTCGCGTCCGACGTCTACACCGCGAAGGGGCGGCTGCGCGCCGATGACCTGCTGGTCCGGGAACGGGTCGGCCGCGGCCTCGGCGAGGCGACCGCGCGGATCCGGGACCTTGCCAGCCGCTGGCGGGCGGATCGGGTGCCGCCGTCAACCCGGGAGCAGCCGTTCCCACCGAGCGAGGTGATGGAGCCGATCCGCCGCGCAGAGCGGCTGATCCGCTCCATCGACGAGCTGTCGGCGGCCGTGCGCGGGCTGCCCGTGCTCAACCAGGACCGGGTCTGGGACCGGGTGCGGCGGGTGGGCCTCGACGAGTTGCTGCAGTTCGACTGGACCCTGGTCGGCGAGTCCGACGCGCTGTCCCGGGAGCTGGGGTCGGTGGCCGTCCTCGACGAGATCGACGTGCCCGCCGCCGAGGCGCGGCTGCGGTCGATCCGTGAAGTGATCGCGGACCGCAGACGGTACGCGGAAATCCTGGCCTGACAGCCGCCTGTTACGCGACGCTTCCCCCCAGTCACGCTTCGCACGCCGACCCTGGGCCCGGGCTGTCGGCGCCGGTGGCGCCGGGGATCGCCGCTGGCCGGGCGGATAGGCTGAGCGCGCGATGAGCGACAACCCGGCTGACACGACTGTCGTGCACCTCGTGCGCCATGGCGAGGTGGAGAACCCTCGCGGCGTGCTCTACGGCACGATCCCCGGGTTCCACCTTTCGGCCGACGGCCGGGTGATGGCCAAGGCGGCCGCGGACTTCCTGGCGGGCCGGGACGTAACCGTCCTGCGGTCCTCGCCCCTGGAGCGCGCGCTCGAGACCGCCGAGCCGATCGCCGCCCAGTTCGGCCTCGACGTGGTGATGGACGACCGGCTGATCGAGCCGTGGAACCACTTCGAGGGGATGACGTTCGGCGTGGGCGACGGTGCGCTGCGGCGCCCAGCGCACTGGCGGCACATGTGGAATCCGATCCGGCCGTCCTGGGGCGAGCCCTACCGGGAGATCGCGGCGCGGATGCGGGCCGCGATGTCCGACGCGGCCGCCGCGGCGCGCGGGCACGAGGTGGTGTTGGTCAGCCACCAGCTGCCGATCTGGGTTGCCCGCCGCGACATCGAAGGCCGCAGGCTCTGGCACGACCCGCGCAAACGCGAGTGCGCCCTGGCCAGCGTCACTAGCTTCACCTATCTGGGTGACCAGGTGACCGGGGTGAGCTACGCCGATCCCGCTGGGGCTGGCCGCCGCCGGGTAGCCGGTGCCTGACCCGCCCGCTGCCCGTCGCGGCTAGGCTCGAACTCCGCCCGCTGCCCGCCGCCGCTACCCTCGAATTCCCACCCGCTGCTCGGCCGTCCAGAGCGATCCGGCACAATGGGCCGCGGTACTACTGTGTGTAGGAGATAATCCAGTGCTCCGGCTGCCGTACTTTGCTAGCCGCGTGGTCGGCGCTGCGGTGCGGTCGCCGCGCCGCGCCGCCGTCGGCGCGCTGGTTGCGGCTGCCGTCGTGCTCGGCGCCGCGGCCTGCGACGCGGGCGCCACCGCGCAGGACACCGCGATCGGTAACGGCAGCAGCTTCGTGACCGGTAACTACGGCACGACGGTGTTCCGGTCGGGTGCTCGCCCCAAGGCACCCGATGTCGAAGGCACGACGCTGACCGGGAGCAAGTTCAAGCTTTCCACCGACCGTGGCTCCGTGGTCGTCATGAACTTCTGGGGATCGTGGTGCACGCCGTGCCGCGAGGAGGCCCCGGCGCTCGGCACCCTCGCACGGAACTTTGCCGGGACCGATGTGCGGTTCGTCGGCGTCGACATCAGGGACGACCCGGCGAGCGCGGAGGCCTTCATGCGCACGTTCCGGATCGGCTATCCGAGCGTCAACGACCCGAACGACCTGGTCGCCCTTGACTTCAGCGGGACCGTGCCGCCGGCCAGCATCCCCACCACCCTGGTGATTGACCGCAGCGGCCGGATCGCGGCCCGCATCGTGGGCCAGGCGTCGTACTCCGGCCTCAAGGCGCTGATCAAGCAGGTTAAGGCGGAGCAGGAATGACCTGGCTGCGGAACCCGCCAGAAGCCAAGCCCGACGCTCAGGCCGCCGAGGCCGCTGGTCTGGACACCACCCTCGCCAGCGACGGCCGGGCCACGACCGCCGAGGGCCTGCGCCACGCGGCCGCTGACATCCAGGACGCGGCCGCCGAGGGCCTGCGCCACGCGGCCGCCGACGTCCAGGACGCGACCCCCGAGGGCCACCGCGACGCGGCCGCCACCCCTCACCCCGCGGGCCTCTCGCTGGGCGTGGTGGGCTGGCTGCGCTGGGGCTGGCGGCAGCTGACGTCGATGCGGACGGCGCTGGTCCTGCTGTTCCTGCTCGCGGCCGGAAGCGTGCCCGGGTCGCTGCTGCCGCAGGAGGGCACCAACCCGGCCTCGGTGGCGCAGTACTACTCCTCGCATCCGGTGCTCGCCCGCGTCCTCGGCGACCTGGGGCTGTTCAACGTGTTCGGCGCCCCGTGGTTCGCCGCGATCTACATTCTGCTGTTCACGTCGCTGGTGGGCTGCGTGCTGCCCAGGACACTGCGCCTGGTCGGTTCGGCGCGGCAGCCGCCGCCACGAGCGCCGGGCAATCTGTCCAGGCTGCCGTTCGCGGTCAGCTACGCCACGCCGCTCGCCCCCGAGGCAGCGCTGGAGTCGGCGGCGAAGGCGCTGTCGGGGAAGCGGTTCCGGCTGCGGACCGGGCCGGGCTGGGTCTCCGCGGAAAAGGGTTACCTGCGGGAGGTAGGCAACCTGCTCTTCCACATGGCCCTGCTCGGCTTGCTGGTGTCGATCGGCCTTGGCGGGCTCTTCGGCTACAAGGCCGACCGGCTGCTGGTCACCGGGACCTCGTTCGCCAACACGGTGACCGCGCTGGACGAGTTCCATCCTGGCCGTCTGGTCGGCCCGGACAACCTGCAGCCGTTCACGGTCGCCCTGGACCGCTTCAGCGCGTCGTACGTGACCTCGGGCACGCTCGTTGGCCAGCCGGCCGCGTTCAACGCGAAGATTCGCTACTCGGCCTCGCCCGGGGACGCCATGCACAGCTACGACCTGGCGGTCAACCACCCGCTGATCGTGGATGGCGCCCGGGTCTTCCTCATTGGCCATGGCTACGCCCCGGAATTCCGGATCACCGACGGCACCGGGCGCGTGGTGTTCGACGGAGCCGTCCCGTTCGTCCCCGTCGAGACCACCGGGCTGGTTTCCGAGGGCGCGATCAAGGTTCCTGACGCCAATCCCAAGGGGCTTGGCTTCGTCGGCGTGTTCCTGCCCAGTGCCATCGACGTGGGCGGCAAGCTGGAGTCGTACTTCCCCGCGCCGAACAACCCGATGGTGAGCCTGGTGTCCTACGCGGGCAATCTCGGCATGAACTCGGGCCCCTCGCAGTCGGTGTACTCGCTGGACACCGCGGGGCTGCATGAGTTGGCGGTCTCCCCGAAGCCGCTGGCCATCGGCCAGTCGGTCAAGCTCCCCAACGGCCTGGGCACGCTCACCTACACCGGGTACCGGCAGTGGATCAGCCTCGCGATCACCTACGACCCTGGGCAGTCGGCGGCCCTGTGGTCGGGCATCGCGGTCCTCGCCGGGTTGCTGCTGTCGTTCATGGTGCGGCGGCGCAGGGTGTTCGTGCGCGCGAGCACGGACGAAACGGGCAACACGATCGTCGATCTGGGCGGGCTGACCCGGTCCGACGCGGCGGGCGGCTTCGAGGACGAGTTCGCCGGCCTGGCAACCGAGATCAGCGGCTTGCATCAGGCCAGCATCGACGCCAGCCCATCGCCCGATCCCGGCCTCGAAGCAGCCGACCGAACCGACCGCGAAGGATCCGGTCCGTCCAGCCACCAGGGATCCGGTCCGTCCAGCCCCGATCAATCCGATCCACCCGACCCCGAACAATCCGCCGGGGAGTGAAGCTCACATGCCCGTGAACACCGGACTCGCTGACATCAGCAACGATTTCCTGCTGACTGCGGTCGTCATATACGCGCTCGCGATGCTCGCGTACGCCTGCGACTTCGCGTACGGGAAGAAGAAGCTCCCGGCCCTGCGCACCGCCAAGGCGTCCGCGGTGGTTGCCGTGGAGCCGGCGCCCGAGGAAGCGGCGCTGGTCGGTGCGAAGCCAGCGGCGACCGCCGGGGGCACCCCGCCCGTGGTCGGCACCCCGTCCACGGGCGGCGGCGCGGCTGCGGCGTCCGGGGACTCGTCGTCCGGCGACGCCGCGGGCGTCGGCCTGCGCGGAGTCATCAAGGGCGTGCCCGACCGGGAGAGCCTTGGGCGATGGGTGACGATCGCCGTGGTGCTGACCAGCCTCGGCCTTGCCGCTCACCTCAGCGGTGTGGTGCTGCGCGGCCTGTCCGTGCACCGGCTGCCCTGGGGTGACATGTACGAGTTCGTCACGGCGCTCACGTGTGTGGCTGTGGCGTTCTTCCTCGGCGTCATGATCCGGTACCGCGCGTACTACCTGGGCCTGTTCGTCATGGCCGCCGTGGTGCTGGTGCTGGGGCTGGCCGAGACCGTCATCTACACCCCGGCCGGGCCGCTGGTCCCGGCGCTGCAGTCGTACTGGCTGGCCATTCACGTGACAGCGATGACGCTGGCCACCGGGGTGTTCTTCGTGGCCGCCGTGATCGGCATCGCTTACCTGTTCGTCGACCGGCATGCCCGTCGGGTGGCTGCGGGCCGCCCGACCGGGTCGGACGGGATACTCCGCAGGCTGCCGGGTCCCGAGGTGCTGGACCGGCTCGCGTACCGCACCGTTGTGTTCGGCTTCCCGATCTGGACCTTCGGCGTCATGGCCGGCGCGATCTGGGCGGACCGGGCCTGGGGCAGCTACTGGAGCTGGGACCCCACCGAGACCTGGGCCTTCATCACCTGGGTGGTGTATGCCTGCTTCCTGCACGCGAGAGCCACCGCTGGGTGGCGCGGGCGGCGCGCTGCCTACATTCAGCTGACCGGCTTCGCCTGCCTTCTGTTCAACGTCCTCGTGATCAGCCTGCTCGTCCCCGGCCTGCACTCCTACGCCGGCCTGACCTGACCTCCGTTCGGGGGTCACGGCACGCACATTTCACGTGTTCGGTAACCGTAAAACGGGTCAAAGCGGGTTGCCTGGTGACTGGAACGCGTGAAGAGACGAGCTGCGACGCGGGAGACCGGGTTTCGGCGCGGGCCATGAGAGTATGGGGCGCGTCCGGAAATAGGGCGGTCCGCTGACCGAAATAGCGGCGGCCCGCTGGGGCAGCTGGGCGCGGCGGTTAGTCGTTGTCTGAGTCGCGGATCCGGCGGCTCAGCTCCTGCAGGAACTCCAGATCGTCGTCGGGACCCACGGGCCGCGGGATCTCGCTCGCCCGGATGGGCGGGTTGCCCAGCCGGGCGTCGATCGTGGGGTCCCAGGCCCGGCCGGCCGGGTGGCGCCGCAAGGCCTCTTGCTGGCCGATGGATGGCGCGCCCTCGAGGTAACGGGGCAACATGCTGCGTCTACGCCAGTCCGGTCGTCCGGCAATGAGCCAGGCGGTTGCGCCAAATACCGACAAGAACACGATGATGAGCACCCAGGCGGGCTTCGTGAGGCTGCGCAAATCGCTAGCGGCGGTGACCGCAACATCGATCAGGCAGGGCACGACGAAACCCACTGTGACCAGCCCAAAGAGTACGCCAGCGAGCAACATGCCGGCAGCCTAGCGGCTGCGGCGCCCGGCTCGTGGCTAAATTGGCCGAGTATTCCGGACTCATACGGGCAGACCGTAATAGGTAACATTCAGTGACGTGAGTGAGGATCGCGTGGATCCGTCGTAGTCTGGCGGCCTGTCGATCCAGGGAGACAAGCAATGCGGTTGCGCTTACTCGATCGCATCCGCCGCTCACGTCGGCGTCACCAGCCTGACAAGGTCAGGGCGCGTGACCGGGGCGACGGCGGCGGCGCGGCTCCCGGGCCGGCCACGCCCGGGGTTGTCGGCGCGCACCGCAGGGTGAGTGGCGGGCGGCCCGCGCCG
>Ga0209420_1000884_pt1 | contig 14856 bp, 20 predicted proteins | sample BlaSpr_A8_OM1_O1_FD_187972 | JGI IMG/M metagenome (GOLD analysis project Ga0209420, IMG submission 187972) | Forest soil microbial communities from Thunder Bay, Ontario, Canada - Black Spruce, Ontario site 2_A8_OM1_O1 (SPAdes) (version 2) | ecosystem: Environmental > Terrestrial > Soil > Boreal... | reverse complement strand
CGTCCATCCGGCTCCAGTTTACGAAACTATTCTTTATCTCGGCGTGTTCTACATACTGTGGTCAATGCGCAAGACGGCGACGCCGGGCCATGTAATCTATTGGTACCTGGTGTTGGGGGGAGCTGCGCGTTTCCTGGTCGAGTTCTGGCGAATCAATCCGCGGGTCTTCTACATGTTCAGCGAGGCGCAAGTGATTGCGTTCTTCATGATGGTGATCGGCGGAGTCGCGCTGATTCTCACGCGGGAAAAAGATCCGGCGGCAAAGATTCAGCAGCATGGCGAAAAGGAAAGTCAGGCGGCAGCGGGAGCGGCTCACGCCTGACGGCGATGGAGATCAAGGACAGAATCCTCTACCTGGTCGCCGGCATCGTGGTGTTTACCGGCCTCGCGTTGATCGCGCTCAACGGGCATCGCGGCACGCGCATCACGACACCAGTCGGAGTCAGCGGCCAGCAAGGCGAGGGGCCAGTGGCGGCCGGCAGCCAGGCGGCGAATTTCAAGCTCGAGAAGCTCGACGGAACAACAATTTCGCTCGAATCGCTGCGCGGCAAAGTTGTATTTCTCAATGTGTGGGCGACCTGGTGCGAACCGTGCCGCGAAGAAATGCCCTCGATGCAGACCCTCTACGACAGCTTCAAAGATAACAAGGATTTCGTGATGCTCGCGGTCAGCCAGGACACCAAAGGCCGCGCCGCGGTCGCGCCGTACGTCGCCAAGAACGGGTACCATTTCACCATTCTGCTCGATCCCGAGAACACGATCGGCGAGACTTACGACGTAAGCGGGGTGCCCGAGACGTTCATAATCGACCGCAAGGGGCAGATTGTCGCGCACCACATGGGCGCTTTCGACTGGTCGCGGCCCGACGTCAGGGACGCATTGCAGCAATTGCTGGACTCAAAACGAGGGTAAATGGGTATCGTCAACGAAACGGCGAGCATGTCGCGGGCGTATGCATCAAGGTGCGGCATCTGCTTAAATGAACAACTCACTATCACGGGGTACGACAGTAATTAAATTCCCATGATCAAAAGACATCGATGGTCCATCACGTTGGCGGTCTCAATGGTCGTTTGTTTCCTTGCGCTGCAGGAGGTCGCCGTCCGCCGCGCCCAGGCGCTCTCGAACGACACCTACCAGGAGCTCGACACCTTCGCGAGCGTGCTCGCAATCGTGCAGAAAAACTACGTCGAACCGGTCACCACCAAGCAGCTTATCGACGGCGCTATCAGCGGGATGCTGGCGTCGCTCGACCCGCATAGCGCGTACCTGACGCCCGACCTTTATCGCGACCTCGAAGTCGAGACTCGCGGCAGCTTCGGCGGACTCGGAATCGAGATAACGATCAAGAATGGCGCACTGACGGTGGTCGCGCCGATCGAGGACACGCCGGCCTATCGCGCGGGGCTCAAGGCGGGCGACCAGATAATCAAGATCGACGACGACTTCACCAAGGACATGTCGCTGACCGAGGCGGTCAAGCGGATGCGCGGTCCCAAGGGCAGCAAGATCAAGCTGACGTTGCATCGCAACGGCGTGCCTGAGCTATTCACGGTGACGCTGGCGCGCGACGTGATCAAGATTCAGTCGGTAAAGGCGAAGATGCTGCCCGAGGGCTACGGCTACATTCGCGTCACCACCTTCCAGGAGAACACGGGCGACGGCGTCGAGAAGGCGATCGACGACTTCGAAGCGAAGGATCACGGCAAGATTAAAGGAATCGTGTTCGACCTGCGCGACAATCCGGGCGGCTTGCTCAACCAGGCGGTCAAAGTTTCGGACGACTTCCTCGACGGCGGCCTGATCGTTTACACCCAAGGACGCGAGGAAAATCAGCAGCAGAAATACTTCTCACACAAGAAGTCGGGATTCGTTGAGTACCCGATGGTGGTGCTGGTCAATGGCGGCAGCGCCAGTGCGAGCGAGATCGTCGCCGGCGCGCTGCAGGATCAGAAGCGCGCCGTGATCCTCGGCACGCAAACCTTCGGGAAAGGCTCGGTGCAGACCATCCTGCCGCTCGACGATCATTCCGCCCTGCGCCTGACGACGGCGCGCTACTACACGCCGACTGGCCGCTCGATCCAGGCGGTGGGAATCACGCCTGATGTCGATGTCGAGCTGCCCAAGGAAACGCTCGCGTCGATAACGCAGCAGGGCGGCGAGTTCGACGAGAACCCGGAGATCCATGAGAGAGATCTGCCGCATCATTTCCAGAACGGGCAGAAGAAGGACGCGGCTCCCGCGGCCGGAGAAAGTGCTGCGCCTGCTCCAGGAGCCGACAAGGGCGATAAGGGCCCAGGCGCGAAGAATGCCAAGGCCAAAGAGGAAAAGGACGTGCAGCTCGATCGCGCGATCGACATCCTGAAGCATTGGAATACCTTCAAGATGCAGCTCGCGAAGGGCGAAGTGCAGCCGGACGCCTCCGCCAAGAGCAACTAGACGACGCTGACAGAAGAGAGCGCACCGCGCCGGGCATCACGACGATGTCCGGCGCTTTTTTTATGCCGGCGCCTTGTCGCCGTCGGGCGGGGTCAGCCCGAATTTGCCGAGGATCACCTGATGCTGCCCTTCCATCCGGCGCAGCACGTCGAGCATCACTTCGTCCTGCTGCTCGAGATGCGACATGATCGATTTCAACTCGTCCTCGGCCTTGCAATTGACTTCGTAATCCTGCTCGGCCATCAGCCGGTCCTTCGCCGCCTGCCGATTCTGCGACATCATGATGATTGGCGCGGCGTACGCAGCCTGAAAACTCAGCGCCAGGTTGAGCAGGATGAACGGGTAGGGATCCCAATGATTGACGTAAGCAGCAACGTTCAAGACGATCCATACCGCCAGAATTATCGACTGCACGATGATGAACGGCCAACTGCCCATCACCGACGCCAGCCGATCCGCAATCCGCTCGCCGGTCGTCAGTTTCTCGGCGTCAACCTGGTTGATGTTGATGACGGGCTTATGGCGATGGACGTGGCGGATGCGCTGCCGTTCCCATTTTTCGACGACGGGGGCGTTGGCGTTTGTCATTGGTTCCTCCAGCAATTCTGGATCGCAAGCATCGGGTTGATGGTAGCTTCAATCTCCGGTGTGATCACGTAATGGCACGACGCTTCCTAATCACCGGCACCGGCGCGCGCGTGGGTAAAACCACAGTCGGATGCGCGCTGGGATTTGCGATGCGAGCGCGCGGGATGCGCGTCGGCGTCATGAAACCGATCGACACGCTCAACACCCAGGATGCGCAAGCGCTGGCACTCGCAGTCGGATCGATCATGCCGATGGAGTTGATCTGCCCATATCGCTACGGCTCAACGCCGGCAGCGGCAGACGCGCCCGACCGCTCTCACATCTCGCGATGCTTCGACCAGATCGCCGCGCAAAGTGACGTCGTGCTGGTCGAAAGCTCGAGCATGATCGACTTCGCCGATCTGGCCACGATGCTAACGCTCGAAGTCATCGTGGTCATAGGAAATCGCCCCGGCTGTATCGATGCGACGACACTCGCGCTGCAGCGCTGCGAGAGCCGCGGAATAAAAGTTGCCGGCGTCATCCTCTGCGATTGCGAGCCCGCAGCAGAAATCGACGAGGCGCCGTTGCATGAATTAATCGGAGATTCCTACCTGGGCCGGATGCGCCATCGCGAGCCCCTGGCAAAGACAATCGTCGAAAAGCTTATATGACGCGCCGTGTAGGTGCCTGCCGACTCGTTCTGATAAGGTAAACGACCAATGGCGGGACAGCTTAATCTCTCACTGCGCGGGCATCGCACCGGGCTGATCACGGTATCGGACCTGGTGCGGATGGTTCGCGATACGCTCGACGCAAATCTCGGCGAGGGCTGGGTGGTCGGCGAGATCTCGAACGCACGCCTGGCGCCGTCGAATCATTTTTATTTCACGCTCAAGGATTCCCGCAGCGCGATCAACGTCGTGATGTTCAAGTCGGCGTTCCAGCGGATGCGTTTCAAAGCGGTCGACGGGATGGAAGTGATCGTGCGCGGCCGCGTGCAGGTCTTCGAACAGCGGGGCGCGCTGCAACTCTACGCCGAGGAGATGGAGCCGCGCGGGCTTGGCGCGCTGCAGGTCGCGTTCGAGCAGTTGAAGCGGCGGCTCGAAGCCGAAGGACTGTTCGAGCGCGCGCGCAAACGCGCGATGCCCTTCATGCCGCGCCGGATTGGAATCGTGACGGCGCATGGCGGCGCGGGACTGCGCGACATGCTGCGCATCTTGTTCGATCGCTTCCCGAGCGTGCAGGTGATTTTCAGGCCCGCGCGAGTGCAGGGCGACGGCTCGGCCAACGAGATCGCCGACGCGATCGCTGATCTCAATCGCGACGGCCGCGCCGAGGTGCTGATCGTCGGTCGCGGCGGCGGCTCGCTCGAAGACCTGTGGGCGTTCAACGAAGAAGTCGTCGCCCGCGCGATTTTCGGATCGCTGATTCCGGTGATTTCGGCGGTCGGCCACGAAGTCGATTACACCATCGCCGATTTCGTTGCTGACCTGCGCGCGCCCACTCCCACCGCGGCTGCGCAGATGGTCGTGCCCAGTCTGGCCGAGCTGAAGGAGCGCGTCGACGCGCTCACTGAGTCGCTCGCGAACGTGATGGATCGCGAACTGTCGGGGCGCCGCGAATCGGTGGATGATCTGGCCGAGCGCATCCGGCATCCCGGCAGTATCGTCGCCGAGGCGCGCGATCGCGTCGCCATCCTCGACGCCGAACTTGCCGATGCGGTCTCGTCGCGAATCGCGGAAGGGCGGCGCAGTGTCCGCGAATTGCGCCTGCGCCTTCGCAGTCCGGACGCGACCGTGCGCGACCTGCGCCTGCGCACATTGAGCTTGCGCAACCGACTTGCTCATGGCGTCGCGTCGGCGCTGGAAGCCAGGCGCCGCCAGCTCGGCGGGACCGCTGGCCGGCTGGATGCGTTGTCGCCGCTGAAGGTTCTCGACCGCGGCTACGCCGTCGTGATCAACAAGAGCGACTCGCGCTCGGTGCTCGACGCCGCGACGGTGAAGTTCGACGACGAGCTCGATATCAGGCTGGCGAAAGGCCGCCTCACCGCGCGCGCGATCGGCCGCAGTTTATAGAACTAGTAGCCAGCGATGAGTACCAAGACAAAAAAATTCGAGGACGAGCTCAAGGATCTCGAAACGATCGTCAGCCAGATCGATTCGGGCGAGCTCACGCTCGAAGAATCGATCGGAGCCTTCGAACGCGGCGTGATGCTGGTAAAGGCGCTCAATGGGAAACTCGACGAAGTCGAGCGCAAGGTCGAACTGCTAACGCGGAGCGCCGGCGGCGAACTGCGCACGGCGCCCTTTGAACCATCGTCTGATGACGAAAATCCCGCCGGCGCAAAGGACGACGACGAAACACCCTTCTAACAACGGTTCCGGCGCGAAATCCAAGCCTAAGACCAGGACGCGGCGCTCGTCGGCGCCCCTGGCCCGCTTCAGGCTCGACGCCGAGATGGCGCGTCGCGGGCTGGCTGACAGCCGCGAAATTGCGCAGCGTCTCATCATGGCGGGACGCGTGCGCGTCAACTCGCGACCGGCATACAAAGCCGACCTCAAGGTCGATTCTGAAACGCCGATCGCGCTGATGGCCGGCGCGCCGCAATTCGCCTCGCGCGGAGCGTACAAGCTGATCGCCGCGCTCGAGCATTTTGGGGTCTCGGTCGAAGGCAAGCTCGCGATGGACGTGGGCGCATCGACCGGCGGCTTCACCGACGTGCTGCTGCGACGCGGCGCCGGCGCCGTCATCGCGATGGACGTCGGTTACGGCCAGCTCGCGCTCAAGCTGCGCGAGGATCCCCGCGTTACCGTGCTCGATCGCATGAACATCCGGCTCGCCGCGCCTGCCGATCTACCGCACGTGCCTGAGTTCGTGACCATCGACACCAGTTTCATCTCGCTGCGGCTGGTGATTCCGGCGGTGCTGGCGCTGGTCGCGCCGCGCGCCGAGATAGTCGCACTGATCAAGCCGCAGTTCGAAGTCGGCAAGGGCAAGGTCGGCAAGGGCGGCGTCGTCAAGGACGAAAAGCTGCGGCGCGAAGCGGTCGCGGGCATCGTCGAGTTTGCCCAGAAGATCGGGCTCGAGGTGGTCGGCACGCTCGAGTCGCCAATCGAAGGCGCGGCTGGAAATCGCGAATATCTCGCGCTGATGAAATTCCCGGGCGAATCCGGAAAATGACGCGCGCATGGGCGGTCGGTTTGGATATGGGTGGCACCAATATCCGATGCGCAGCCGTGTCCGTTGCCGGCGACGTTTTGTTGATCGAGCACGGGCCGTCGCTCGCCTCGCGCAATGCTGGCGACGTCGCTGAAAATATCGCAGCGCAAACCCTTCATCTGCTCGACACCGCGCGCCGGCGCGGACTCGGATCGCCGCGCGCTCTTGGAGTGGCGGTGCCAGGACCGCTGAACGTGCACACGGGCACCGTGATGCAGGCGCCGCACGTCGCGTCATGGCGCGGGTATCCGCTGCGCAGTCGCCTCGAAACGCTCATCGGCCGCAAAGTGGTCCTCGACAACGATGCCAACGCCTGGGCACTCGGCGAATTCTGGCGCGGCGCGGCGCGTGGCCGCTGCGACGTCGTGCTGTTGACGCTTGGTACCGGCGTCGGCGGCGGACTGATCGTCGGCGGCCATCTGGTCCACGGGCGCAGCGGGATGGCCGGTGAATTGGGGCATGTGACGGTCAATCCCGACGGCCCGCCATGCGATTGCGGATCGCACGGATGCCTTGAGGCGTACGCCTCGGCGTCGGGATTGCGCGGTCTGGTCGAGCAGCGCTTGGGGTTGCGCCGCGGGGACCCTTTGCCGGCTGAAATCGTTGATTCTGAAGGAAATTTCTCGGTGCGTAGACTGTCTGCCCAGGCCCGCCGAGGCGACAGACTCGCGCTCGAGGCCTTCGCCACTGCCGGTCATTACCTGGGGATCGCTATCGCCTCATTTATCAATGCCTTTAATCCCGAGCTGGTCGTGATTGGCGGTGGCGTCGGCGGCGCGCTGCCATACATGCGCAAAACCATGGCGGCCCAGGTGCGCGAGCGAGCCTTCACCGCGATGGCGCGCGATTCGAAAATTGTGCGAGCGGCGCTCGGCCCGCGCGGCGGCGTGGTCGGGGCGGCCTACGCGGCGCTGCATCCGCCGACCCGCTCGTAGCGCGGTTGCTACATCCTAGACCCTAGGCCGAATCTGATAGATACTGGAAATCGGTTCGCAGGCGAAGGGTCCACAATGAGCGCGCGACGGTACCGGCAGACTTTCTCAAGCCTCGTCCTTGCGGTGACGTTTATCGTTACCGGATGCGCACTTGCGTTCGCGCAAGCGGACTTCAACGAGAGTACGATCCCGCCCTCGTCGCCACCCTCGCGAGTGGTCCGTCCGTCGACCGACACTGACGAGTCCGCGGAGTCGGAGCCCAAGCCTGTCGTCAAGCCGGACCATCCCGCGAACATGATCCCGTACACCGTTCGTCCCGGTGATACGATCGGCGCGATAGCCCAGATGTTCGGGATCACGCCTGAAGAGCTTGCGCACGCCAACCGGATCCACGTTGACGAGCCGCTCGACATCGACGAGGTGCTGAAGGTTCCGCATCCCTTCACTACCGAGGTCAATACGCTCAGGTCGCAGGTCGAAACGCTGAGCGCGCAGCAACAGGCGGCGGAGCAAAAGTCCGATGCGGCTGAGGAGCAGGTCAAGTCGCTGCAGACGCAGGTGCAGCAGCTGACTGGCGACAACCAGGATTTGAACGTCGGCGTCAAGTTGCTGCCGTGGTGGCGTGCGACCGCCGTCAGCCTGGGAATCCTAGCGGTGGTTCTGTTCGGCGTGATGCTGCTGACGATGTTCGAATGGTGGCGGATGCGGCGCCGGTTCGTAGCGCTGGCCGCGATGACTGACGCGCTCAGCCGGCTCGACTACAAGTACAAGGCGATGTTCGCGAAGGCGGAGTTGCGCTTGCAGCAGCTCTACGGCCGCCGGCGCGGCGGAATCACCGAGGGGCAGCCGCGGCCCAAGATGCCCGAGGAAATGGAAATCGAGCGCCTCAACGAAGAGCTCAAACAGATTCTCGAGCTGCACTTGCAGCGGATGGGTGCGAAGTTGCCCGGCTCGCGTCGCAAGGGATGGCGCGAGATGTTCGGCGGCGGCGATGTCGGCTCGACCGTCGAAGCACGTTCTTATCGACGATAAACCCGAACCTGGAGGAACATCCTCATGAAAAAACTCGCACTGATGGCTATCCTCGCGACGGTAATGGTCGCGCCATACGCAATGTCTTCAGGCACCGGCACGCGCGCGTCGGATACTCCCGAGTGTTGCGCGAAAAAACAGGGATGCTGCCCGAGTGCGTCATGCTGCTCCGGCGGCAACCACAGCATGGACGCCCATTGCATGCTCCACGCGGCGTCGCACTAACCTTTCTCTTTTGTTCCCCTTCTCGCGAGCAAAGGGCCCTCTATCATCCGGTTCCCCTTCCTGTTCGGGATGGGGTTAGGGGTTAGGTTCCTTGATCTTCTCTATCTCTTCGTGAGGTAAACCATGAAACTTCTGACGAAATTAGGACTAGCACTGGTCGTATCAATCGGACTGGCTGGTACAGCACTGGCGGCCGATAGCAATGAGACATCTGTCACCGGCAATCTCCGGGACGCCTACTGCTACGGCACGATGGGCGCGAAAGGCGCGGGCCACAAGGCGTGCGCAATCAAGTGCGCATCCGCGGGAATTCCGGTGACACTCGTCGAGAAGGGCACCGAGAAGTCCTACATCCTGCTGCCCGACAAGGACGCGTCGCCGCTTCCCCAAAGCGTTATTTCGCGAATGGAAGACGAGGTGACGGTGACCGGCAAGGAATACAACAAGAACGGCGTCGAGTACCTGGTCGTCGAGTCGGTGAAGTAGCGGCGGGCAAAACAGCGTCGTGCTGGAACGCATACTGCCGGGCGCATCGCAGGTACAGAACTACCATCCCCTGTTAGTCCATTTCCCGATCGCGTTCATCTATGGCGCGTCGCTGATGTATTTCCTCGCATGGATAACAGCGAGCGAAAAGCTCCAATGGACCGCGCTCTGGATGCTGATGCTAGGCGCGCTAGGCGCAGCCGCCGCACTGATAAGCGGCTTCTACGCCGCCCCCGGCCTGATGATCTCGGAATCAGTCCGCCAGGAACTACTAAGTCACCATAAACACCTGATGGTAGCAGCTTCGATCCTGACCGGCGCCCTGACCATCTGGGCGCTGGCCTCGCGTCCAATGCCAATCCGATTCCGCGTCTTATTCATGGCCGGCCTGATAGCGCTGATGGCCCTAATCGCCGCAGGCGCAGACTTAGGCGGCGAAATGGTCTTCGCCTACAACGCCGCCGGCTCCGCCTGCCCCCAACCGATCGATTTCAGGAAGTAGGGCGCCCCTAGTAGACTCGCGCATGGCTAGTCGAAGGAAGCGCGCATCGCCCCGAATTTTAGGGCCGTATCTGCGGAGAATCACTTCAATAGCGGAACGAGTCGATCCAGGTCGCTATCCCTTTAACATCGCCGCGTTCTCTCGCGGCATAGACCTCACGATAACCTCGAACGTCACGTTCTTCGTCGGCGAAAATGGATCTGGAAAGTCCACCTTGCTAGAGGCTATCGCCGAGGACAGCGGCTTCAATCCCCAAGGCGGCGGTCGCGATCACCAGGTCGCAGGGCACCGGGACCGCTCAGATTTGGCGTCCGCCCTTCAGCTGTCATGGTCGCTCAAAGTTACGGACGGATTCTTCATGAGGGCGGAAAGCTTCTACAATTTCGCCACCTACATCGAGGAATCCGGTAGCAAATTCGAAAGGTATGGTGGCCGTCGCCTTCACGATCAATCCCATGGTGAATCCTTTCTCGCACTCTTCTCGAACCGATTCGATCGCGGAATTTACATCCTCGACGAGCCCGAGGCCGCGCTGTCGCCGCAGCGGCAACTGAGCCTCCTGAGTATCATCCACCAGCTTGAGACAACCGGCCGAGCGCAGTTCCTGGTTTCCACGCATTCGCCAATCATCCTCGCGTATCCGGGCGCCATTCTACTAAGCCTCGACGGCAAGGAAATTCGACAGGTTCAATACACGGACACCGACCACTACCGAGTGACCAAACAGTTCTTAGCCTCCCCGGAGCGCTACTTCAGACATTTGTTTTCAGAGAGGTCCGAGGACGACGAGGACGAGACCTAGTCTCTTGTTGCAATATGTCCGCAGCGCTGACTAGGACTTCCTCAAGGAATCAATAAAAGCACTGTCGTCAAAGATCTTCGAGACGCCATCCTGCATAGCAGCGTTAAGCTGGCGACCAGCGTTGTCCTCGCCGGCAATCTCCACCCAGTCCTTGCTTTGCCCGGTGAAATACTTGTCGTAAGCGACCGACCCGTCGGGACGCTTGACCGTCACCTGCATTCCGATGGTCGCGGTTGCCTCGCCGGAAAAGAATCCCAGCGAGAATTGATTCTCGAAGTTGTCGAGGGTTATTGAAACTACATTGCCGCCCGCGCCTTCGATAAATCCTCTGCTATTCAGCTCGGTATCAAACGCGTTCTTGAGCGTCCCCGGCACATCGGTGTTCGATACGATGTCCGCCGTTTTCATTCCGAAGCCGTTGATCTTCTGACTTACCACCTGCGTCGGTCGCTTATCGGTTACTGCGACTGTCACGCGCGGCGACTGAGGAGTTGCGAGTTTTGTCGCCTGGGTCGCAGGTTGATACCCGAGATCGACGTGACCCGTAGTGAAGGCGCATCCGCTGAGCAATAGCAGCGCAACAGCCAACCAGCCTGAAATTGCGCTTCTGATTGAAGCTGACGCTCGCGCTGGCATTATTCTGTTCGACCGGATTGTGTCGAAGCAGGCAAAGGAGCGACGGCTTTGCTGGGAACGTCTTCAGCCATTGGGCCTTCGGGATCGAGATGAGCGACAACCGAGGTCTGCTGATGCGCGAAACCTGCGCCCGCCGCTGCGTCTATCGACCACGGAATCATCAAGGGAATGACGTCGAAAACGATGAAGCCGCCCTCGACCTGCGAGTTATCAACTACGTCGGTCGACTGGTAGCCGGGTTTGCTGAAGTGAAACTGGAGATCCTTTTCCCGCGGCGCGGTCATCGAAAAGGGCGTCACCTTCGTCTCCCCATCGTTGAGCGTCACCGTCGCGCCAGGAGGCTCGCTCGCGACGTTGATCTCCTCTGTGGTTCCCTGGAAAATCAGCGCGCACGAACATACTCCTACCGAGCAAATGGCGAAGACCAAAGCCCGCAACGTAGCTGCTAACCGCATGTCGATTTCCCCCACTAGTGGGCCGACTGTAGCGTTTTCGATGCCCGACCGATAGCTCGACTCGGTCATGGCGCTGAGTTCAGTCGCTCCGCGTTAGCCGTTTCCGGAAGGTGCGATTCCGTTTGAGATGCCACTCGCGGCTCATCGCCTCTTCGCGCGAGTCGTGCCGCTCCGCATACAGCAGGAACCATTCGCGCCCGCGCGTAGATCGCGCGCCCGTCCCCGCATTGTGCCGCGCGATCCGCCGCTCGAGATCGTTGGTCCATCCGACGTAGGTCCGATATCCATCCACACCACAGCTCCCCAGCACATAAACGAAACACTCCATCTGGCGCCCCTCTCCAGAAGGGAGAAGGGCCGGGGGAGCGGTTGCTGCGCGACCATTCGCCAGCGGCCTCGCGTTTCGACTATGTTCGATCCGAAGTAACGACACTGGGAGAATTCTATGGGAACTGCCAACGGCCGCAAATCGATCTTTATTACCGGAGCCGCATCCGGGATGGGCCGCGAGACCGCGCGCCTGTTCCGCGAGAAAGGATGGTTCATCGGTGGCTACGACGTAAACGTCGACGGTTTGCGCGCGCTCGAAAAGGAACTCGGCGCCGACAACTGCGTCGTGCGCCGTCTCGACGTCACCGACAAGCCCGACTACGAGAAAGCGCTGGCGGAATTCGGCGCTGCGACCGGCGGCAAGATGGACATCCTGTACAACAACGCCGGCATCGGCGTCGGCGGCTTCTTTGACGAGCAGCCGTTCGAGGATATCCTGCGCGTCGTGCACGTGAACTTTATCGGCGTGCTGAACGGAATTCATTCAGCGATCGGCCTGCTCAAAGCCACGCCGGGCTCGCTCTGCTTCACCACGTCGTCCTCGTCGGCCACCTACGGGATGCCGGGGATCGCCGTCTATTCCGCCACCAAGCATGCGGTGAAGGGATTGACCGAGGCGCTGTCGATCGAGTTCCGCCGCTACGCAGTCCGCGCCGCCGACACGCTGCCCGGCCTGATCGACACGGCGATACTGCCGCCCGGAGCCGCCGAACGCGCGCCGAAAGAAGGAATGTTCCGGCTCATCCATCCGATCGAAGTCGCGAAGATCGTCTGGGAGGCCTACAACTCCGACAAGCTGCATTGGTACGTCCCGGAAGAGATCGGCGACCTCGACAAAGCAGCCGGTAATAATCCCGAGCAGATGCGGGAGCAGATAACTCAGATGATGGCATTCATTGAAGCGCAAAATGCGGAGCCGAAAAAATAGCGGGAATTGTATGCGGGGCTCCGCGCCCCGCACCCGCGGCAGGGGTGACCCCTGCACCCAATATTTAAATAAGAGTATGCAACCACCGGTTTATATCGAAAACTTTCTAACAGGGACGAAGTCCCGCATCTTTGTCTTAATACTGGGTGCAGGGATCACCCCTGCCCAGGGAAGTGTGAAACCCACGGCGGGTTTCACATTAAATAAGGTGATCTACCCTTCCGACAAGGAGCAACTCTGATGGCCAGCGGACATATCTTGAAAGAAGTCAAAGACGGCGTCGCGACGGTCACGCTCAATCGCCCGGAGAAGCTGAACGCGTTCTCGGGCACGATGGCCGCCGACCTTTACGCGTCGTTCGCCGAGTACGACAAGGACGACGACGTGCGCGTGATCGTCGTCACCGGCGCGGGACGCGCGTTCAGCGCGGGCGCGGACTTGTCGAGCGGCGGCAATACTTTCGACGCCGACGCGCGTAGTGAGCGTCGCGAGCGTCCCGCGCCAGCGATTCGGCCATGGAACGTGCGCAAACCGATCATCGCGGCGATCAACGGGCCGGCGGTCGGAATGGGTATTACGCTGCCGATGCAGTGGGACATCCGGGTCGCGGCCGAGAGCGCGCGAATCGGATTCGTGTTCGTGCGGCGCGGTGTGGTGCCGGAGGCGCTCAGCCTGTGGACCGTCCCGCGCATGATCGGCGTGGCCAAGGCCAACGAACTGCTGATGACCGGGCGGATTATCAGCGCGCGCGAGGCGCTCGAGTTCGGAATCGTCAGCCACGTGTGGCCCGACGCGGAGTTCATGCCGAAGGTGCGCGAGATGGCGCTCGATATCGCGCAGAACACGGCGCCGGTGTCGGTCGCAATAACCAAGCGGCTCATCTACAGCCTGCTCGCCGAGCCCGAGGCGGAGAAGGCGCAGAAGGAAGATACTCGCGCGTTTGTGTGGGCGGGCAAACAACCGGATTCCTACGAAGGCGTCAGCGCGTTCGTCGAGAAGCGCAAGCCCAAGTGGAAGATGAAGCCGTCGAAGGACCTCCCCGAATTTATCCCGACGATAAAGTGAGCGAGCCGGCGCCGGCAGGCTCGGACGACGCGCCTGCGTCGATTCGCACATCTGCGGATCGCGCGGCGCGGCGGCGCGAGGCGGCGCTGCTGGCGGCGCTGGCGATAGCCGGCGCCGTGATCGAGTATCCGCTCGCCTTCGTGCTGAGGCAGCTCGACCGATCGGATCTAATTCGCGCACTGCCGTTCCTCGGTGTCACGCTTGTGATGGCGGCGCTGATACCGCTGGCACTTCGACTCAATCGTGAGCTCGGACTTCCGGGCGCGCCGTTGATCGCTGCAAAGATCGCGCGCGAGAAATTACATTTCTCGATTCGCAGCCTGCTCCGCGTCTCGCTTGGCTACGCTATGCTGGCGGCGATGGCGGGCGCGAGCGTGCTGGCGATCGTGATAGTGCCGCTGCTGCTGATTCAGCACGGCGGCGGCCCCGCCCTCAAGCTGCCGCCGATGCCGATGCTTACGGTGGCGCCCGGCCGGATCGCATTCGTCGGTGCGCTGATCGCAATCGCGGCGGCGATCAGCGAGGAGATCCAGTTCCGACTGGTGCTGTATGCGATCCTCGGCTGGATCGTGCGGCTGATGTCGCGCGACTCGCGGGGCCATCCGGGACGTCTCGCGCTCTGGATCGTGACGATAGTGCAGGGCTATCTGTTCGGATTGATTCACCTGGCGCCGCTGGCCGGGACGCTGTTGCACAGCACGCCGAAATTTCTGCTCGGTGGACTGGTGATGCCGCAGACGTGGGAGGGCGTGGTGTTCGGGCGTTTGTATTTGCGGCGCGGACTGGAGGCATCGATTATCGCGCACGCGTCGATGGACGTCGCGCTGTTCGTGCTGGCGGCAATCGGACTGCTCAGTACTCATCTCGGTGCGGGATGAACGCGCACTCGAAAGGAGAAATCGCAAATGGCTGAAATGGGAATTTACGAAACGATGCGCACGCTGCGCGCCGTCAGGCGTTTGCGGCCCGACCCGATACCCGACGAGGTGCTCCGTCGCGTGCTCGAAGCGGCGACCTGGGCGCCGACCGGCGGCAACGTCCAGCCGTGGCGGATTGTCGTCGTGAAAGATCGCGCGCTCAAGGAGCCGCTCGGCAAGCTCTACAACGAGCGATGGGTCGCGTACTCGAAGCAATACCGTGGCGCGATTCCGGCGAGCGCGCCGGCGGAAGTGCGGGCGCGGGCCGAGCGCACGCTGGCGGCGGGCGATTACTTGGGCGTGCGTTTCGGCGAT
>Ga0209420_1000883_pt1 | contig 14870 bp, 11 predicted proteins | sample BlaSpr_A8_OM1_O1_FD_187972 | JGI IMG/M metagenome (GOLD analysis project Ga0209420, IMG submission 187972) | Forest soil microbial communities from Thunder Bay, Ontario, Canada - Black Spruce, Ontario site 2_A8_OM1_O1 (SPAdes) (version 2) | ecosystem: Environmental > Terrestrial > Soil > Boreal... | reverse complement strand
GGCCAGCGGGCTCGAGCCGAAGTTCGGACTGGCCTCGACGTGCGGGCGCTGGCCTGGCTCGCGCCGCAGCGCGATCAGGCGATCGCCGTCGAGCGCGACGACGATCTCGGCCACCGCGCCCGCGGGCACCTGCCGCAGCCGCCCGTCGCGGGGCGGCAACAGCGCGAGCGTCGGCAGGGTGCTGCCGTCGGCCACGCCGCCCAGCAGCCCGGTGGCGCCGGCCGCGGCGAGTATCCCCCCCGCCGCGGCGCACTCGACGAACGGCACCGGCGCGAGCCGACGGCCGTACTGCTCGGCGACCAGGGCCAGGTCCAGGCTGGTGGCGCCGCCGCCGCCGGCTTCCTCGGGCAGGCCCATGGCCACGGCCCCGGTCCCGGCCAGCTTGGCCCACAGGTCCTGGTCGAAGCCCAGCGGCTCGGCGGCCCGGACCCGTTCGGTCGTGGCTTCTTTTTCGAAGAACTCCGCGAACGCCGCGCGCAGCGCCTGCTGGTCCTCGCCGAGTGACAGATCCACGTCAGCTCCTCAGGTTCGCTATCCGGCCGCCTGCCACTGCCAGATCGTCACGTCCTCGTCGGGCACGTCCAGGTAGCTGATCTGGATCGGCATGCCGATGCTGATCTGGTCCACCGGGTAGTTCACCAGGTTGCCCAGGACCAGCATGGGCCGTGGCCGTTCGGCCAGCTCGCCGAGCACGATCGCGTAGGGCACGTCCGCGTCGAACGCGCCGGGGCCGCGGTGCGAGATCGTGTAGCTGTAGACCGTGCCCCGGCCGCTGACCGGCGTCCAGGCCTGGTTCTCTGACAGGCAGGAGCGGCAGGCGGGATAGGGCACCCAGTTGTAGTCCCCGCAGTCCTCGCAGCGGGGAACCGCGAACTCATGGCGCTTGAGCGCATCCCAGAAGGGCCGGTTGAGGTCAGTTATCGACGGCAGCGGCTTGAGATAGGGCACGTCGCTCCCTTCAGGTGAGCGGCCGGGCGCGGGCGCGCCGCGGGCGATCAACGACTACGGCGTCGCATCCCGGCGCCTGCCATAGGTTCGTTATCCATCGAACCTTAGAAGTATTTGACCACAGGCAGGGCACACTGGTCCAGCCGACGGGAGCGGGGCGGGCCCGGTGGACGGGCGGCCGGCCGAACTGGGGAAGCCGGAGCGGGGAAGCCGGAGCGTGCGGCGGCCGAGAGCGGGCGACCGGTGACGGGCCGGCGAACGCAAGAGCCGGGGCCCTGAATCCTTGACGCAGGAGGCCAGGGCGGTCAAAATAATTCGATAGTTATAGATTGACTTAGAGCAAGCTTGTCCGACAGGGCGTTAACTAAGGTCGGCAGATATGCAGGCGATCCAGGCGGTTGGCGGCAGGCACGGTGTCGCGGGACGTCCGGCGCTGGCCGTCGGCCCGGGCCATCAGTCGCCGACGTCGGGCCCGAGCAGGCCACCGAAGGTGAGCTTATGGCTGGCGAGACATCCGAGCTACCGCTGGGCGGGATCCGGGTCCTGGACCTGGCGGGTCCGCTAGGCAGCTACTGCGGGCGGCTGCTGGCCGACGCCGGGGCGGACGTGGTCAAGGTGGAGCCGCCCGAAGGCGACCAGCTCCGGCGGCGCCCGCCGTTTGCCGGCGACCTGGCTGATCCTGACGGCAGCCTCAGCTTCGCGTACTACCAGGCCAATAAGCGCGGGGTGATGCTCGACTACCGGCACGCCGAGGCCGCCGCGATGCTGGCCGAGCTGGGCGCGAACTGCGACGTGGTGGTGCTGACGCCGAGCGCGGCCGAGCCTGTGGCGGGCTTCGATCCTGACACCGGCGAGCTGACCTGGGCCGGGCCGCAGACCGTGGTCTGTTCCATCACGCCGTTCGGGCTGACCGGGCCCTACCGCACCTGGCGCGCCACGCACCTGACCTCGCACGCCATGAGCGGCCTGATGTACGTGCAGGGACTGCCCGAGGGCCCTCCGACGGTGGTCCCGGGCCAGCAGCTCTATGACTTCGTCGGGACCCACGCCGCGATCGCGGTACTCACCGCGCTGCGGGCCCGGCCGGAGGCCGGCGGCCAGCTGATCGACATGTCGGCGCACGAGGTGATGACCTCGTCCTGCTTCGACATCTACAGCTACACCAACGGCGCCCGCATCGGCCATCGGCGTCCGCCCGGGGCGCAGTATTCCGGCGGCGGCACCTGGCAGTGCCGTGACGGCGTGGTCGAGTTCGCCGCGTCCACGGACAAGCACTGGTTCGCGCTGATGGAACTGGTGGGTCACCCGGCCGAGCTTTCCGATCCCACCTGGGGCCACCCGGGCAAGCGCCACCCGTACGAGGACAAGATCATGGAGGTCATGCGCCCGCTGGTCGCGGCCATGAGCCGGGAGGACTTCGTCGTGCGGGGCCAGCAGCTCGGCCTGCCGTGCACCGTGGTCAACACGGTCGGCGACTTCGTCGAGGACATCCAGCCCCGCACCCGCGGCTTCTTCGTCCGCGAGCCGCTGGCCGGGCTGGGCGAGTTCGACCTGCCGGGCGAGCCCTTCCGCTGCACCGAGCGGGTACTGGCGCAGTACCGCCGGCCCGCCCCGCGGCTGGGCGAGACCGACGCGGCCCAGATCGCCCGCCAGTGGCGGGAACTCCCGCCGCCGGCTCCCGTGCCCGGGCCGCTGAGCGGCATCCGGGCCATCTCGTTCGGCACGGCCATCGCCGGAGCACTCAGCGGCACCGCCCTGGCCGAGCTGGGCGCCGATGTGGTCAAGATCGAGTCGCCGGCCCGGGCCGACAACCTGCGCCGGCTGTGGGCCCCTGAGGACCCCGTGGTCCACGAGCCGTCCGGCGCGGACACCTCGCCGATGTTCGCGAACTTCAACCGCACCACCCGTAGCGTGGCCCTGGACATGAAGGACCCGGAGAGCGTGGCGCTGTTCCTGCGGCTGGCCGCCGCCGCCGACGTCATCGTGGAGAACTACGCGCCCGGTGTGATGCAGCGGTGGGGCCTGGGCTACGACCAGATCGCCGCGGTCAACCCGCGCATCATCATGCTGTCGCTGACCGGATTCGGGCACAGCGGACCGCGCTCCCACTACCTGGCCTACGGCGCGACGGTCTGCACGTTCGTCGGCCTCACCGAGGCGTGGCGTTTCCCGAGCGGGGTCCACTTCGACTACATCTCCCAAGCGCACGGCGTGTTCGGCGTGCTGGCCGCGCTGGCCGCCCGGGACCGTACCGGCCGCGGAACGCACGTGGACCTGGCCGAGGTGGAGACCGCGGCTGCGGTGATGGGCCCGATGATGCTGGACTACGTGGTCAACGGCCGGGCCTCGGTCGTGCCCGGCAACCAGGTCCCCGGCGCGCTGCTGTCCGAGGTGGTCCGCTGCCACGGCGATGACCGCTGGCTGGCCGTCGAGGCCGAGGACGCCGCCGACTGGGCGACGCTGGCCGAGCTCCTCGGCCGCGAGGACCTGGCCAAGGCCGAACTACCGCCGGACGAGCAGGCCCGAGCGGCGCTGGGTGCCGCGCTGGCCGCCTGGGCCAGCGAGCGGACCGCCCAGCAGGCCATGCGGATGCTGCAGAAGGCCGGCCTGGCCGCCGGGGCGGTGCAGGACGCCGAGGACGTGGTGCGCGACCCGCAGCACCGGGAGCGGCACTACCTGCTCGAGATGGATCACCCGGATCTGGGCGTGGCCGAGTACGCGGCGCCGCCGCACCGGCTGGCCAAGACGCCGCCCGTGGTCCGGCGGCCGACCCCGCGGCTGGGCGACCACACGGTGGAGGTGCTGGGCGAGTGGCTGGGCATGTCCCCCGCCGAGGCAGCACCCTACGTCTGGCCGAAGCCATCATGACCCCGGCGCGGAACCGGAGCACGTCCGGCTACCTGGACAATGCCCTTGACGTGGGCGGAATATTTATAGATAGTTTGATATACGCTGAATCGTTTCGCGTGGTCCGCCGACCTGGCAGCCGGCTGCTCGAGGTGGCCGAGGGCGGGATGCTCGCCCTGGACCGGCCGGCCGACCGGCCCGCCCGGTGGCGTGGCGCGTGCGGCTGTAAGTCTGAAAGGGCGCGGGCTGATGTCACTGACTGAGTTCGCGGCGTGGCTGATGGCCGCTGACGGCCGGGCAGGGGGTTGCTTGCGATGACGCTGTTCCTGACTGCGCTATTCGCCGGACTGGCTGTCGGGTCGGTCTACGGCCTGATCGCGCTGAGCTACACCGTCGTGTTCAATTCGACGGCCATCTTCAACGTCGCCCAGGGCGACCTGATGATGGCCGGCGTCCTGGTGTCGTACTTCTGCCTCGACCGCTGGCACCTGCCGCAGATCGTCACGCTGCTGGTGATCGTCGGGGTGGTGGTGTCGCTGAGCCTGATCGAGGAACGGGTCGCGGTGCGGCCGTTCGTGGCGCGGCCGGTGGTCGGGCTGGGCTGGTTCATCGCGACGCTGGCCTTCTCGCTGATCATCGAGACGGTCGCGTCGATCATCTACGGCCAGAACCCGGTCGTCCCGATCCCCGGGGCGCTCGGCAACGGGACGGTCACCGTGGCCGGGGTGCACGTGGCCACGAAGTTCATCCTGGCCTTCGTGGTCATGATCGTGATCCTGGTCGCCCTCGAGGTCTTCTACAAGCGCAGCTGGCTGGGCACCGCGATGCGCGGCGTGGCCGAGGACCGCGAGGTCGCGGCGCTGCGCGGCATCGACGCGCTGCGCATCAGCCGGCTGGCCTTCATCATCGCCGGGCTGGTCACGGCGCTGGCCGCCTTCGTGGTGGCGCCGATCGTCTCGGCCGACGTCACGGTCGGCCTGACCTACGGCCTGAAGGGCTTCATCGCGCTGGCCGCGGGCGGGTTCGGCAGCCTGCGCGGCTGCGTGATCGGCGGGCTGCTGCTCGGCGTGGCCGAGCAGATGTTCGACCTGTACGTCAGCTCCAACTACGAGATCCTGGCCGGGCTGATCCTGGTCCTGATCGTGCTCGCGGTCCGGCCATCCGGCCTGTTCGGTACGAGGGCGGTGCGTCAGGTATGAACGACATGGCGGTACGGCTGGGCCTGCGGGACGGCGGCCGGACCTGGTTGCGGTGGGCCATCCCCGTCGTGCTGATCATCGTCCTGTACATCGTGCCGCAGCTGGGCGGGGACGGCTCGTTCCGGCTCGGCGAGTACGAGGAGATCCTGTCCTTCCTGGTCATCGCCGTCGCGCTGAACATCGCGATGGGCTACGGCGGCCAGTACATCCTGGGCATCACGGCGGTGTTCGCGGTGGGCGCCTACGGCGCCATCCTGGCCGCGAAGTACCACCCGCACGGCATCGGCCTGGTGGCCATGTGCATCATCGGCGGCGTGGTCGGCGCGGTGGGCGGCCTGATCATCGGGTTGCCCGCGTTGCGCGTCGGCGGCTTCTACCTGGCCCTGGTCTCGCTGTTCGCGGCCCTGGCCATCCCCACCGTGGCCCAGCAGTGGGGGCTGGTCGGCGCCGACACCGGCATCCCGCTGTACGCGGTGGCCGGGTTCGCGCCGCAGATCGGCGGCGAGGAGCTGTACATCATCGTGGTCAGCCTGGTCCTGCTGGCCACCTTGTTCAGCTGGGCGCTGGTGCACAGCCGGGTCGGGCACCGGTTCGTGGCCCTGCATACCAGCCCGCAGCTCGCCACGTCGATCGGGATCAGGGCGTACCGGACCCAGCTGCTGGCCATCCTCATCGCGTCCATCATGGCCGGGATCGCCGGCGGGATTTACGTCTACACGCAGCAGTTCTTCGCGCCGGGCAGCTCGTCGGTCCAGTTCGCTATCCTGCTGCTGGCCGGCATGACCATCGGCGGGATGGGCACGATCACGGGCCCGCTGATCGGCAGCATCATCATCCTGGGGATCAATCAGTTCTTCACCTCGTTCCAGCAGTACAACGGCATCGTCTTCGGCGTGCTGCTGCTGGGATTCGCGGTCTTCCTGCCGAACGGGCTGATGGCCAGGCTCGACGTGCTGAGCGAGCGGCTGGGCATCAGGCCGCGAGCTCCCAGCCTGACCTCGGGCCCGTCCCACGGCACGGCTCCGGTCACGGCTCCGGCCGCGGCAGTCACCTCGGCCAACGGGGCCCCGGCCGCCACCGCCGCCACCGTGACAGCGGGAAAACCGGGGGCCACGCTGCCCGCCTGGCCGCCGGTGGTCGGCGCCGACAGCTCCGATCCGCTGGTCGTCGAGAACGCCAAGCGCTCCTTCGGCGGCGTCACCGCGGTCGATAACGTCAGCCTGACCTTGGTGCGCGGGCAGATCCACGGCCTGATCGGATCGAACGGGTCAGGCAAGACCACACTGCTGAACCTGATCTCGCGGTTCTACACCCTCGACGAGGGGCAGATCGCGGTCGGGTCCAACCGGCTGGATAACCAGCCGGCGCACGCGGTGGCGCGGTCCGGGATCGCCCGGACGTTCCAGAGCCCCAAGCTCATGCTCCGCGAGACCGCGCTCGAGAACGTCATTCCCGCCGTCGAGCTGCGGGTGCGCTGCACCGGCCCGGAGTCCATCCTGCGGTTGCCCCGCGGCGTACGCGTCAACCGCCAGGCCCGCGACGAGGCGCTGGAGATCCTCGAGGCGCTCGGCCTGCACCATGTCCTGCTCCAGCAGGCCGCCGCGCTGCCGCACGGCACCAGGCGCATGGTCGAGCTGGCCCGGGCCATCGCCCTGCGGCCCAGCTTCGTCCTGCTCGACGAGCCGGCCGCGGGCCTGAGCCCGGTCGAGCTTGACCTGGTGACCGAGGTCTGCCAGAACCTGGCTCGTTCGGGCGTGGGCGTGCTGCTGATCGAGCACAATGTCCCGATGGTGCTGTCCATCGCCGACACCGTCACCTGCCTGCACCAGGGCAGGATCCTGTTCCAGGGCACCCCGGCCGAGATGCGGGCTGATACGACCGTGGCCAGCGTGTTCCTGGGCATCGATGAGCCACTGGAGGCATCGTCATGAGCACCGGCGACCCCCTGCTCGCGGTATCCGACCTGCACGCCGGCTACGGCTCGCTGCAGGCCGTCGACGGCATATCCTTCCAGGTCCACGAGGCCGAGACGGTGGCGCTCATCGGCCGCAACGGGGCGGGCAAGACCACCAGCCTGCTGGCCATCGCCGGGCTGCGCTACGGCCGCTTCCCGGGCAGCGTCAAGCTGGCCGGCACCGAGATGTCCCGGGCCAGCTCGCGGGAGATCGTCGACGCCGGGCTGGCTCACGTACCGGAGGGTCACCGTATTTTCGCCAGCCTGAACGTCGAGGAGAACCTGCGCCTCGGCGCCTACACGCGGCGGCGCCAGGGCCGCAAGGCGGTGGCCACGTCCATGGAACGTGTCTACAACCTGTTCCCGATCCTGCGCACCTACGCGTCCCGCAACGCGGGCTTCCTGTCCGGCGGCGAGCAGCAGATGGTCGCCATCGGCCAGGCGCTGATGGCCGAGCCGAAGGTGCTCATGCTCGACGAGCCCACCTCGGGCCTGGCCCCCATCGTCATCCGCACCATCTACGAGGCGGTCGCCCAGCTTCGCGAGCAGGGCCTGGCCATCCTGATCGTGGAGCAGAGCGTGCCGCGGGCGCTGGCCAACTCCAACCGCTGCTACGTCATGGAGCGCGGCCGCATCGTCATCAGCGGGGACTCCCCGGCCCTGGCCCAGGACGAGCACGTGTTCGCGATCGTGCGCGGTACCGAGGAGGTCCCCAGCCCGGCCAGGACCGCCTGAACCGGTCCAGCCTCGTGTTAACTCTTTATGACTTGTCGAGGGCTAGGCCTTGGGCTTGCTCGGGCGGCTGTATCATAGTTCTCGAAGTTGTCTGCAAAACGTGCCGGTATCGTGACGATCCAGTATCGTGACGATCTTGGCACCTAAAGGGGAAACCGAGAATTTCATGGCTGGCAAGCTGACGGTCGAAAACCCGCCGATCGAAGTCTTCCGGGCGCTGAGCGATCCGATCCGGTGGAGCATCATCGTCCAGATGTCGAAGGTCGACGAGTTGGCCTGCATCACGCTGGAGAGCACGCTCCCGGTGTCCAAGCCGACGATCTCCTACCACACCAAGATCTTGCAGAACGCGGGCCTGATCAGCACGCGCAAGGCGGGGCGCAACTACTACTACTCGCTGCGCCGCGACGTGCTCACTGATCTGCTTGACGGGCTGTGGGAGCTGGCGCCGACGCCGCGGCCCGTGGTCGGTACGCAGAACGGCTCGGTAGCGAAAGGCCGCCGCGCCAAGCGGCAGGATTCGGCCGCTATTACCGCCGCCATTTCCGGGCCTCGGGACGCGGGCGAGGAAATCGAGGAAGCCGCCGTCCTCACCTGGTGAGGATGCGCTCGGCGCCAGTTGTTTCCGCGCTTGTTACGTCACGGTAAATGCGCATGCGGAACTTGTATCCGGATAAAGGGGTTTTTCCTTCGCGGCCGCGCCCGGGCTGGGTATGCGATTAGCCGGGATCGGCTGACCCGTCCCCCGCCTCGCCTGGCTCACTGACCACACCTGACCCGGCTCCCGGGAGACGCTCAACGACGTCGTTGTCACAACGACGCGCACCAGACGACATGGATGTCACAACGACGTCGTTGCCGCGGCGCCTCGGGACGTGGGCGGTTCCGCCGGGGACGGCCGAGGCGCCGGCCCGGGGCGCCGACCGGAGGCGCCGGCCCGGGGCACCGGCCGGAGGCGCCGACCCGAGGCACCGGCCCGAACGTAGCGGGGAGACGGTTGACCTGGCGGGGCGAATAGTGCAACGCTTGTAAAAGTAACGAACTGGCGCGCTCGCGCGCTGACGGTCCGCCGGGGGTTCGCGGCGGGCCTTTACCCGTGCCGGAGGAGATCACCGGATGGACTTCGACCTCACTGCGGACCAGAAGCTGTTCCGCGCTACGACCAGGGAATTCCTCGAGAAGGAAATGCCGCTCACCCGGGTCCGCGAACTGGCTGCCAGCGGTATCGGCTTCGAGTCGGACTGGTGGAAGCGCGGCAGCGAGCTGGGCTGGAACGCCATGACCGTCGATCCCGCGGCGGGCGGTGACAGCATCTCGGGCGAGGGGCTGGTAGACGCCTGCATCGTGGCCGAGGAGATGGGGCGGCTCGTGTCGCCCGGACCGCTGATCGGCACCAACCTGGTCGCGGCGGCCCTCAGCGAGGCAGCCAGCGCGGCCGAACACGCCGAGGTGATCGCGGCCCTGATGGCCGGCGAGGCGACGGCGAGCTGGGCCAGCTACGAGCCGGAGCACGGCTTCGCTCCGCTGGCGCCGGCGGTGCAGGCCCGCCCGGACGGCTCCGGGTACGTGGTCACCGGGGTCAAGGACCGGGTCGACTCCGGCGATCAGGCCGACTACTTCCTGGTCACCGCGGCGGCGCCGGACGGGCTGGTGCAGCTGATCGTGCCCGCGACCGCCCCCGGGGTGAGCGTCACGGCCCAGCACAGCCTGGACCTGGTGCGGCGGTACGCCCGGGTGGACCTGGACGGCGTGGCCGTACCCGGCAGCGGCGTGGTCCGCCCGGCCGCGAACGCCGAGGCCGCGGTGAACCGCCAGATCCAGATCGCGGTGGCCTTGCAGTGCGCGGAGACCGCAGGCGCGATCGGCCGGGTCTTCGAGTTCACCGTGCAGTGGGCGTTCGACCGGTACTCGTTCGGCCGCCCGCTGGCCTCCTACCAGGCCCTCAAGCATCGTTTCGCGGACATGAAACTATGGCTGGAGGCCTGCCAGGCCACGGCGGGCGCCGCGGCGCACGCGTCCGCGCAGCACGCCGAGGACGCCGACGAGCTGGCCAGCGTGGCCAAATCCTACGTCGGGCAGAAGGCGACCGACCTGATCCAGGACTGCGTGCAGCTGCACGGCGGGATCGGTGTGACCTGGGAGCACGACATCCACCTGTACCTGCGGCGGGCGACGGTGAACCGGGCGATGTTCGGCACGCCCAGCGAGCACCGACGGCGCCTGGCAGACATCCTCGGCATCTGAGTGGGGACACCAATGACTGAACAAGCGACCGCAGCAGGCACCGGCCTGGAGGACGTCGAGTCGTTCCGGCTCCGGGCCCGGGCCTGGCTGGCCGGCAGCATGCCCCGGCTGAACCCCCACGAGGACGGCAGCATGGAGGCCGTCTTCGCCCGCGGCGACGCCATCTGGCCCCGGGCCCGCGAGCTGCAGCGCATGCTGTACGACGGCGGCTTCGCCGGCATCTGCTTCCCGCGGGAGTACGGCGGCCTGGGCCTGACCCGGGCGCACCAGCGGGCCTTCAACGAGGAGTGCGCGGGCTATGAGATGCCGCTGGTCCTGAACACCCCCACGTTCTCCATCTGCGGGGCGACCGTACTCGACATGGCCAGCGAGGAGCAGAAGCAACAGCACCTGCCGGCCATCATCCGCGGCGACGAGGTGATGGTCCAGTTCCTGTCCGAGCCGCGCGGCGGTTCTGACCTGGCGGGCGTCACCACCCGGGCCACGCGTGACGGCGACGTGTTCATCCTGTCCGGGTCGAAGATCTGGAGCTCAGGCGCCTACGCCGCCGACTACGCGCTGTGCCTGACCCGGACGGACTGGGACGCGCCCAAGCACCGCGGCATGACCATGTTCCTGCTCAAGGTGCACCAGCCCGGCATCGACATCAAGCGGATCAAGCAGATCGGCGGCAACAACGAGTTCTGCCAGGAGTTCTTCGACGACGTGGTGGTGCCCGCGTCCGCCGTGGTGGGCGAGGTCAACGGCGGCTGGGCGGTGGCCAGCCGCCAGCTGTTCCACGAGCGCAACGCGGTCGGCGGCGGCTCGCCCTACGTCAGCGGCGGCGGCGGCCCGCCGCGCCGCGGGCCCAGCAGCGCGGCGCTGGCCGAGGTGGTCCGGGCCTCCGGTCAGGCCGGCGACGTCTACGTGCGTGAGCTGGTGGCCGAGGCGCACGCGATCTCCCGCATCCAGCAGCAGCTGATCTGGCGGGTCACCGAGGGGATGCGCACCGAGCAGCTGCCGCCGCCCGCGGCGGCCATCATGCGGCTGTTCGGCGGGCAGGCCGCCACCCGGATCGCCGAGATCAACGTCGAGATCCTGGGCTCGCACGCCGTCGTGGCCGACGATAACGCGGGCCTGGAGTACGGGCGGTCGTTCCTGATGCGGCAGGCCGGATCGCTGGGCGGGGGCAGCACCGAGATGGCCCGCAACATCATCAGCGAGCGTGTCCTCGGCATGCCGCGCGAGTTCGCCGCGGACCGGGACGTGCCCTTCAGCCAGGTGCGCCAGGGCCGGTAGGCCGCTGGCCCGCCCTGGCCCGCGCCAAGCACCCGCACCAGAGCGAGATTGGGGACGAGATGAAGAAGATCGTGCGGAAGACCGGCGACTACGGCATCGGCATCATGATCCACTCCGTGCACATGACGGACGACGTGCCGGCCCTCAACCGGTTCTACGAGGAGGTGTTCGGCGGCCTGATGTACATGGGCGTGGACGAGCCCAACTTCCTGCCGGTCGAGGACCGGTGGGCCGGGCTGCTGCTGATCAGCGACCTGTGCATCGAGACCATGGCGCCGAACATGCCGGCCGACCCGACCAAGCCGGTGGGCAAGTTCTACACCAAGTTCGGCCGCCACCTGCACTCGGTCGGCTACAAGGTCGACGACCTGCCCGGCCTGGGCAACCACCTGATCGAGCAGGGCGTCTACATCGGCGCGCCGGGCGGCGGCAAGCTGGACCACATCGAAGACTCGATGACCTACTTCTACCCGAGCCCGCGAGACATGTACGGCCTGATGGCCGAGCTGTGCAAGGTCGACATGCGGAATGACCCGCGGCTGCTCGAGACCTGGTCCTCGCAGGTCAAGATGTGGGAGATCGGCCACCCGCTGGGCATCAAGGGCCTGGCCTACGTGACGCTCGGGGTCAAGGACCTCGACGCGGCCAGCCAGACCTACGTCGAGCGGATCGGCGCCATCGGTGTGGCCAGCGGCGTCGACGACGGCGGCCAGTTCCGCTACCAGCTGGTCCAGCTGGGCGACTGCCTGCTGCAGATCGCCCAGCCGCTGGACGACCAATCCCCGCTGGGCCAGCACGTGGCGCGCTGGGGCAACATGATCTACGGCATCACGTTCAGCGTGCGCGACCTGGACTCGGCCGAGGCGTGGCTGGACAAGAAGAGCATCAGGACCAGCCGGCCCCGGGACGGCCTGCTGGCCGCGGACCCGGAGGACTGCTTCGGCGCCGCGTATTTCTTCACCACCGACGCGCTGCCCGAGGTCCCGTGACCTGAGCGACCGCGGTCACCACGGTCCGTTCGACCCAATAAAGATCTTCTGCCGAACGGGCCGTGGTGTTTGCTAGTCGAGTTCCTCGACGAAGTGCCGCAGCTGGCGGAGGTTCCGGCACTCGTGTACCGCGTCGCAGAACGGCTGGTACCTGGCGATCACCGAGTCGCCGCTGTTCCAGGCGGCCTTCGGCTCGGGGTTCAGCCAGAACAGGTGGGCGGCCTTGGCCTGGACGGCCTTCAGCACGCGCTCGGCCGGATCGTGATAGTTGCTGCGGGCGTCGCCGAGCACGATGACCGTGGTGCGGCTGCGCACCTGCTCACCCCAGTGGTCCCAGAACGACTCGAGCGCGTGGCCGTAATCCGAGCGGCCGTCCAGCCACACGCCGCTGCCGTTGGCGTTGATGTGCCGGGTGGCGTCGATGACGTCCGGCGCGTGCTGCAGGACGTCGGTGACCTCGTCGATGCCGTCGACGAACACGAAGCTGCGGACCCGGGAGAACTGCGAGCGCAGCGCGAACATGAGCTGCAGCGTGAACGCGGCGAAGGTGGAGACCGATCCGGAGATGTCGGCCAGCACGAATAGTTCGGGCTTGGACGGCCTGGGCTTGCGGAAGATCGGCTGCACCGGCACGCCGCCGGAGCTCAGCGACTCGCGTATGGTGCGCCGGAAGTCCAGCGCGCCGCGCCGTTTGTGCCGCCGCTTGGCGGCCAGGCGGCCGGCCAGGCGGCGGGTGAGCGGTTCGATCACGCCGCGCATGGCGACGATCTGCTCGCGCGAGGAGTTCAGGAAGTCGACGTCCTCCGGCAGCGGGCGGCGCAAGGTGCGGGCCACGGCCGCGGCGCCGCGGTCGTCCACCAGGCGGCGGCGCACCTCGGCCTCCACGGCCTGGCGGAACCGCTGCAGCTGAGCCTCGTACTTCTCGACCTGCAGCCGGCGCAGCAGGCCGGCCTGTTCACCGGCTTGCTCTGGGTTCTCCGGGGTCTCCACTAGACGGGCGAGCAGCCGGTCGGGATCCACGGCGCGCAGCGTGCGGAACACGTAGTAGGTGCCCGCGACCGGGCGGCCGGGCTCGATCGCGGCGTGCCGGTCCACGAACAGGCCGGCGATGGTGCGCAGCATGACGTCGTTCCCGTCGCGCAGGGCATTGAGCAGCAGTTCGGTGAGGGCCGCATCGTCCAGCGATCCCATCGAGCCGCCGCCCCCGCTCCCCGCTCCGGGCCGGCCGCCGGCCGTGCCGGGCTCGGCGGCCTGGCCTCGTTCCGCGTCGGCGTCGGCGTCGGCGGCCGGGGAGCCGGAGCCGGGCGCCGGGGAGAAGTAGAGGTCGAAGAGGGCGTCGAAGGCGAGCTCGTGATCATGATCCTTGACCAGCGCCGCGCGCAGGGCGGACTTGACGCCGTCGCGCTCGGCGAGCGGCAGGTAGTTCAGGCTCCGGACCGCATCGATCTTCTCGGACATCGAGATCGGGACGCCGATCTGGCGCAGCTCGGCGATCATGCCTTCGAGGGCGGCGAGCATGGGTGACCGGTCACCTCCCGAGTACGCAATCGCGGTTACTGCTAGATAACTTGACAACTATCAAAATACTTAGCGCCGGGCAGACCGGTCAACCTGAGGACCGCGGAGCCTGGGGCAGCCCCTGGGGCCTGCGGACGGCGCGTTGAGCCTGCGACGGCAGCTTAAGCCGTGACCGCCCGGGTCAGCCAGGGCCTGGCGGCGGCGGGCCCTGGTCCCGGCCTGCCGGCAGGCCTGGACCGGCCTCGCCCAGGCTCCCGCCGGCCGCCTTATGGTGACGCTAGGTCAAATCGTTACCAAACTCTAAGTTTGATGGTTATCGACGTGTCATGCTGAAAACGCTATGGTTAGAGGCCTAAATCCGTGAACGGCCGCGAAAGGAGCGACACATGGGGCAGTCGTGCATGGCTGGTTTCCGTCGCAAGTTCCTACCCGTCGTGGTCGGGACAGTGCTCGCGCTGGGGGTGGCGGCGTGCAGCTCAAGTGGCTCATCGAGCAGCGCTGCCTCGGGCGGCAGCACCACGTCGGGAGGGAGCCTGTGCTCCAACATCCCGTCGGGCCCGATCAAGATTGCCAATATCGAGCCGCTGAGCGGACCGACCGCCACGTCGGGCACGCTGACGCAGATCGAGTCCACCATTGAGGTCAACTACTTCAACGCGCACGACAGCGTGTGCGGCCACAAGTTCGCGCTGTCCAACTACAACGACAAGGGCGACCCGGCGACCTCGCTGGGCATCGCGCGCCAGCTGGTGGCGCAAGGGAACGTGATCATCGTCAACGACTCGTTCTCCTCGGCACAGAACCAGATCCAGCCGTACTTCATGGAGCAGAAGACCCTGGTGGTCAACGGTGACGGTGCCTACGCCCTGTTCAACGCGGCGCAGAACCCGACCGCCTACAGCACCGGGCCGTCGAACGCCCAGTACGCCCAGCTGATGGTGAACTGGGCCAAGTCGCACAACGACAACGACATCGGGATCATCAGCGACGGGACCTCGTTCAGCGTCGAGCTAGCCGCCGACGCCCAGGCTGACGTCAAGGCGGCCGGGCTGACCTTCGTCAAGACGATCACCTACTCCCCCACCGCCATCGACCTGACCACCCCGCTGACCCAGGCCAAGGAAGCCGGCATCAAGACGCTGTTCCCGACCGGGTTCA
>Ga0209420_1000882_pt1 | contig 14883 bp, 15 predicted proteins | sample BlaSpr_A8_OM1_O1_FD_187972 | JGI IMG/M metagenome (GOLD analysis project Ga0209420, IMG submission 187972) | Forest soil microbial communities from Thunder Bay, Ontario, Canada - Black Spruce, Ontario site 2_A8_OM1_O1 (SPAdes) (version 2) | ecosystem: Environmental > Terrestrial > Soil > Boreal... | reverse complement strand
CGGGACCGCGGGGCCTCCGGTCCCGGTCAGGCGTGCAGCCGGCGTCCGTTCAGCCGCTTGTGGATGCCCTTCGTCTGCTTGTAGAGATTGACGAACTCCTTGAGCACGTCGGCGTAGACGGCGGCGGACGACGGGTCGGGCTCGTAGGTGGCCTTGACCTGGACGGTGCCAGGGATGTCGGACTCCCGTACGTGACCCAGGGCGAGCAGCGTGAGCAGGCCGGCACCCCGCACGTTGGCCAGCACGGGATCGGCCACCTGGCGGATGGTGCGCCCGGTGGTGTCGGCGTGAATTTGGGACCACAAATCGGAGTTGGCGCCGCCTCCCACGAAAGCGAGCGAGGAGAACTCCTTCTTGCAGAACTTCTCGACCGCGCCGAGCAGCCAGGCCGAGTTCAACGCCACGCCCTCGAAGACGGCCCGCACCATGTCCGAGCGGCTCGATGACAGCGAGAGGTTGTGGAAGCCGGCCCGGATGGTGTGGTCGTCGACCGGCGAGCGCTCGCCGTTGAGCCAGGGGGTGAAGAGGACGCCGTGTGCGCCGGGTGGCACGGAGGCCGCCACGTCGTTGAGGAGGCCGAAGACGCCGTCGGGCGCGGACGTGGTCGTGGTCGTGGCGGCGTCGGCGGCCAGAGCGTCACCCGGATACAGGACGTTGTCGCGCAACCAGGTCAGGCACGCCCCACCGGTCTCGTGCTCGTCGGCGATCACGTAGCGGCCGGGGAGGCCCGACGGGATGGAGGCGATGTTGGTCAAGGGGTCGGTCTTCTTGAACGGGACGTGGCAGCTGACCCAGCTCGAGGTGCCGATGTAGAGGTGCCCGTCGAAGTTGGCCACGGCGCCCGAGCCGACCGCCGCCGAGTGCAGGTCGCCGGTGCCGGCCACGACGGGCGTCCCCGGCAGCAGTCCCAGCTCCGATGCCGCACCGGGGGCCAGCCCACCGAGCACGCTCCCGGTCGGCACCAGCTCCGGCAGCGTGGAGCGATCGAGACCGGCCAGCTCGATCAGCGTGTCGTCGTACGCGATGGCACCGATGTCACGGTTGTCGGTGACCCAGTGCAGCGTGATCGAGTCGTGTGACGCCCGGGCCAGGCCGGTCAGGCGCAGGCCGAGATAGTCGACCGGCTCCAAGAACACGGCAGCGGCCCGATAGACCTCGGGCCGCTGCTCGCGCAGGAAGTGGATGTGGCCGACGGGGTCCTTGCCCGAAAGGCTCGGGATGCCCCCGCTGCGCCGCACCCAGCGCACGGCCTTGGAGGGGGCGTACCCCTGCACCGTGAGCGCGCCCCGTACCGTCTCGCGCACGGCGTGGGCGCCCCGCGAGTCCAACCAGATGATGGCGGGTCCGATGGCCGCGCCGTCACCGTCGACGGGCACGGTGCCCGACCACTGCGACGTGCACCCCACGCCGACCACCCGTTCCGGGGCGACGCCGCTCTCCGCCAGCGCCGTACGGGCCGACCTGACGATGGCCGCCCACCAGTCGTCGGGCGATTGCTCGGCCCCACCGTCGTCCGTCAGGTGCATGCCCACGGGCTCGAACGCGTGGGCGGCGAGGCGCCCGGTGGCCGACAGGATCGCCACCTTGGGCCCGCCGGTGCCCAGGTCGACCGCCACGACGTAGGTCTCGTCGGGGCTGGTCGTCTCAATGGTGCGGAGCTCGACTGGCCTGGCGGCGTGCAGCCCTCCGGGCCTCGGCGGTGACGGCATGGCGAGCCAGCGTACCCAGCGGTGCCGACCCACTCTGGGGCCGGCACCGCTGCGCTGCCGTTCACACCGATGAGGTCAATCGGCCTGGCTGGCCTCGACCTCGATCTCGATGACGACCTTGTTGCCCACGACCACGCTGCCGTCGAGCAGCGAGTGGTTGAAGCTCACGCCGAAGTCGCGCCGGTCGATCTCTCCGTTGGCCGAGAACGCCACGACGGTCTTGCCCTCCACCATGGACGGGCCTTCGCCCAGGAACTCCAGGTTGAAGTCGACCGACTTCGTCACGCCACGGATGGTCAGGTCCGCCGTCAGGACCCAGCGGGTGTCGTCCACCTGCTTGAGGCCGGTGCTCTTCAGGTTCAGCGTGGGGTAGTTGGGGACGTCGAGGAAGTCGTTCGTCCGCAGGTGCTCGTCCCGCTGGGGCTGGTTGGTGTGGATGCTGGCCGCGGCGACCTGCGCCTCCAGCGAGGACTCCGAGGGGTTCTCGGCCACGGTGAAGGTGCCCGATACGTCGGTGAAACGGCCTCGCACCTTGGTGCCGATCAGGTGGCGGGCGATGAAACCGACTTCGGTGTGGGCCGGGTCGATCGTGTAGGTCCCTGCCTTCGGAAGGGTGGTTGTGGTCGTTGTGCTGGTCATTTTGGTCTCCTTGGGTTGTTCGGACGCTTCGTTGAGTGTATAATATCTGATTAGACAGATACTTGTCAATCAGAAGCTGTGCAGTCGCCCTGCAACTGGGGGAGACTGGAGGACGCGATGGGAACGGTGACCATGCCCGACACGGGCTCAGAAGGTCGGGACGAGGCCCAGGATGCTGGCGGGACCTGCGGCGTCCTGGGCCAGATCGACGACGACCGCATCCAGATGATGGGCCTGCTCATCCGCACCCATCGCCGCCTCACCGACTCGCTGGGGCGCGAGCTGGAGGAGACGGTCGGGATCCCGCTCGTCTTCTTCGACGTCCTCATCCACGTCGGCGCCGCCCCGGAGGGACGCCTCACCATGAGCCGCCTCAGCACCGACGTGGCCCTGACGACCGGCGGCGTCACCCGCCTGGTCGACCGCATGGTCGACGCCGGCCTCGTCGCCCGCGAGAACTGCCCGAACGACCGCCGGAGCATTCACGTGGTGCTGACGCCCGAAGGGCACGCGGTGCTGGGGCGGGCCGTGGCGGCGCACATCGACGGGATCGAGCGGCACCTCATGGAGCCGCTGTCGGACGCCGAGCGAGCCGCGCTCCGTTCAGTCCTGTCGAAGCTCCTCGACGCCGGCTGCTGAGCGGCGTCGTCGGCTTCCCACCAATTCTTTTCCGACGCGTCGCTTCTCGCGTCGCCGACCGTTCACCGGCGATGAGGACGACAACGTCGACGACGACTGCGGGACCGACTGCCGTGCCGGCACAGCGCCCGGGCGCGCCCAGCGCGGCCACGCTGGCCAAAATGTCGAAAGACGAGGTGCGCGCTGAGGCCAAGGCGGCCGCGGTCCAGGTGGCGGCGTGGTCGGGGCGCTTTGCCCTCTACTACGGCGAGCTCGATCGTCGCGACGCCTGGCGCGACGACGGGGCGGCGTCCGGCGAGTCGTGGATCGTGGCCGAGACGGGGGCGTCCGTACCGACGGCGCGGGCGCAGGCTCACGTGGCCGAGCGTCTCTTCGACCTGCCCCACCTGGCCGAGAGTCTGTGCTCGGGTGAGGTCTCCTTCGACCAGGTGCGGGTGCTGGCCGATGTGGCCACCCCCGAGACCGACGCCGAGTTGGCCGAAGCCGCCCGGGGCCGCAGCGTCATAGAGCTGGGCGAGTTGGCCCGCGCCGCGGCCCCGCCGCCCAAGCCCGCCGCCGCCCCCGAGCGGCGCTCGGTGCGCTTCAACGCCAGGACGGGCACCATGACGGCCCAGCTGCCCGCCGTCGACTTCACGACCGTGCAGGCCCTCGTCGAGGCCAAAGCCAAGAAGATCCCGTCCGATGGGACCACGCCGTGGGACGAGCGTCAGGGCGACGCCTTCATGGACATCATGGCCGGGGCAACCTCGGGCGGACGGCCGATGGGTGGGGCCAAGGGCGTCTACCTGGTGGTGGCCCACGTCCCCCTCGAGGCGCTGATCGACCAGGACGGTGCCGAGTCCGACCTCTTCGGCGAGCTCGAGCGCGGCGGGTTGATCTCTGCCGGGGTCACCCGGCGCCTGGCCTGTGAGGGATCGGTCGTCGTGGCCATCGACGACGCGGACGGCCACACCATGTACGAGGGCCGTGCCACCCGTGACGCCACGCCCGCCCAGCGCCGCGAGATCATGCGCCGGGACCGGCACTGTCGCTTCCCGGGCTGCGCGCACGTGGTCTTCCACCAGCCCCACCACATGGACGAATGGCAGCGCGACGACGGCCCGACCGACCTCGACAATCTGCTGGCGCTCTGCACGTACCACCACGCCCTGGTCCACTCCAAGGGCTGGTCGGTCAGCGGTGACGCGAATGTCGAAGTCACCTTCAGCGGCCCCGGCGGACGGGTGACGACCTCGCGCCCGTCACCGCTGTGGACACGAGTGAGCACCCAGACGGATCGCCGGCTTCCGGCGAAACGGCCGCGGGCTGGACCGTCGGGCTAACTCTCCACCTTCTCCAGCCAGACCTGAACGGGGCCGTCGACGTCGTCCAATTCCAATTCGAGCGGCATCCCCGCGCCCGCGCCCGGCTCGGTCAGGATCTCGACGGCCAGGACCTCTTGGGCGATGAATTCGAGTTGCTCGGCGATGCCGTCCAGCCCGACCAGATGCAGCCGGATGCGGTCGGACACCTCGAGCCCGCTCGTCTTGCGCAAGTCCTGCACCAGGCGCACCACGTCGCGGGCCAGGCCGCGCTGCCGCAGGCCCTCGTCGATCATGAGGTCGAGGGCCACCACCTCGCCTCCTTCGCGGGACACGGCGAAGCCCTGTTGACCCCGCACCCGCAGCTGGAGGTCGTCGGGCGACAGCTCGACGGGCTCGCCCGCCAGCGTGACCGTCACCGACTCGCCCGCTTCGAGCGCGGCTGCGGCGGCGGCGCCATCGAGGGCGGCGAGCGCGGGCTTCAAGTCCTTCCCGCGCTCGCGCAGCCGTGGGCCGAGGGTGCCGAAGTTCGGCACCAGCTCGAACTGGATCACCTCGCTCAGTTCGTCGGCTGTGTCGATTTCGTCGACGTTGAGCTCGTCGGCGACGATGTCACGGAGGATCTCCGGTGACCCGGGCGGGAGGAACACCAGGGCGCGGGACAACGGCTGGCGCACCTTGACCGAAGCCTCGCCCCGGGCGGCCCGGCCGAGCGAGGTCAGCCGGCGGGCCAGCGCCATCTGGGCCTCCAGTTCGGCGTCAATGTGGGAGGTGTCCGAAATGGGCCAATCGGCCAGATGCACCGATTCATCCTCGTCTGCCTCCGTGAGGTGTCGCCACAAGGTGTCGGCCACGAACGGGCAGAACGGCGCCAGCAGCACGGACAGCGTCGTCAGCACCGTGTGCAGCGTCGCCTGCGCCGCCAACGTGTCCCCCGGCGGCGCGTTGGGGTCGGTGCGCCAGAAACGGCGCCGGCTCCGTCGCACGTACCAATTGGAGAGGTCGTCGACCAGGTCACCCAGTGCGGTGGCCCCCGCCAGCGGCTCGTAGTCCCTCAGGGCGTCGGTCGTCTCCACCATGGTGCTGGCCAACCGGGAGAGGATCCAGCGATCGAGCGGGCCCCGTTCGAGCGGGGCGGGCACGGCGGGGTCAGACGGGTCGAACCCGTTCAGCGACGCGTACGTGGTGAAGAAGCTGAACGTGTTCCACAGCGTGAGGAGCATGTCGCGCATGGCCGTGTCGATGGCCCCGAGCGTCGCCCGCGTCGGCGTCCACGGCGAGCCCTGGCTGAACATCCACCAGCGCATGGCATCGGCGCCGCGGGTTTCGAGGATGCTCCAGGGGTCGATGATGTTCCCGAGGGACTTGGACATCTTGCGGCCGTCGGCATCGACGATGTGCCCGAGGCACACCACGTGGCGGTATGGGCTCTCGCCGAACACCAGCGTGTTCACCGCCAGCAGCGAGTAGAACCACCCGCGTGTCTGGTCGATGGCCTCGGAGATGAAGTCCGCCGGGAAGACGAACGCCTCCTCGGACCCCGGTGCATGGGGGTAGCCCACCTGGGCCGCCGGCATGGAGCCCGAGTCGAACCAGGCGTCGATGACCGGCTCGACGCGGCGGGCCAACGACAGGGCGTCGTCGTCCCCCTCGGCGGCGCAGGTCGAGCAGGCGAAGGTCACCTCGTCGATGGTGGGCCGGTGCGGGTCGATGCCGGTGACGTCCCGGCCGCACAGGTCCGACAGCTCCGAGAGGGAGCCGACGCAGCGCAGGTGCCCGCGCCCGCAGCGCCAGATGGGTAGCGGAGTGCCCCAGTAGCGGTCCCGTGACAGGGCCCAGTCCACGTTGTTGGCCAACCATTCGCCGAACCGGCCGTCACGGATGTACGCCGGGTGCCAGTCCACCGTGGCGTTGGCGGCCAGCAGGTCGTCCTTGTGCGTCGACGTGGCGATGTACCAACTCGGCTTGCCCCAATAGATCAGCGGGGTGCGGCATCGCCAGCAGTGCGGGTACGAGTGCACATAGGGCAGGCGCCGGATCAACAGGCCGCTCGCCTCCAACCGGTCGTTGATGTCGTGGTTGGCCTCGCGCACGTCGCGCCCGGCCAGCCACGGGATCTCGGACGTGAACCGGCCGTCGGGGCCGACCGGGTTGAGCGACGGCAGCCCGAACTCGCGACCGGTCTGGCGGTCGATCTCGCCGAAGGCCGGCGCCAAGTGCACCAGGCCAGTGCCTTCCTCGGTGGTGACGTACGAGGCGGGGACGACGCGCCACCCGTCGGTGCCGCGCGGGGCCGGCAGGTCGTCGAAGGGCCGCTGGTAGTGCAGGCCCAGCAGCGCCGTGCCCGGCAGCAAGGAGGTGATGCGGTCCCGCGCGCCTTCTCCCAGCACGTCGTCGACCAGCTCCTCGGCCACCACCGTCCTGTCCACCACGGCGTAGATCAACCCGGGATTCACCGCCACGCCGGTGTTGGACAGCAGGGTCCAGGGAGTCGTCGTCCACACGGCCAGCCACTCGGCCTCACCGACGACGGCCGGGTCGGCGTCGAGCAGGCGGAGTCGGACGTAGGCCGACTCGTCCTCCTCGTCGCGGTAGACGTCGGCCTGGCCCAGCTCGTGGCTCGACAGCGCGGTGCCACAACGCGGGCAGTACGGCACCACCTTGAGGTCCTCGTAGAGCAATCCCTGGTCGAACAGCTGCTGCAGGTGCCACCAGACCGACTCGATGTAGTCGGGGCTCAGCGTCCAGTAGGCCGCGTCCATGTCGACCCAGTAGCCGATACGCGTCGTCAGCCGGGCGAACTCGTCGACGTAGGAGTACACGGACTCCCGGCACAGCCGGGTGAACTCGGCGATGCCCACTTGCTGCTCAATCTGCTGCTTCCCCGTGATCCCGAGCCGCTTCTCGACCTCGACCTCGACCGGCAGTCCGTGGGTGTCCCAGCCGGCCCGGCGGGCCACGTAGGCGCCATCCATGGTGCGGAAGCGGCAGAAGAGGTCCTTGTAGACGCGGGCCCACACGTGGTGCAGGCCGGGCATGCCGTTGGCCGTGGGAGGGCCTTCGTAGAAGACCCAGGGCGGAGCCCCCTTGCGCTGCTCGATGGAGCGTTCGAAGACGCGGTGCCCCGACCAGCGGGCCAATTCGGCCTGCTCGAGTGCGACGAAGTCGATGTCGGGAGGGATGGGTGTGAACACGGCAGCGGATGGTCGGGACCGGGGAACGGCGTCCCCCGGTACGTCGGAAAGGATAGAGGGTGTGCATCAGGCCACTTCCCCCCTGTCGCCCGGCGTCGCCGTGCGCCGGGAGCCGGCCAGCGAGTACGGCCCGCGCTGGGTGGTCGCACGGGCCGAGGCCGAGCTCGTCGTGCGCTACGGCAGCCTGACCGCCAACGAACTGAGGCTCACGGGCAGCACCTTCGACCCGCCGTTCGGCGCCTTCCTCGTCGCCCGGGCCGCCGGCCAGCCCGAGCCGATCGGCGGGGTAGGCGTCCGCGGCGTCCGCGCCGGGACGGCGGAGGTCCGGCGACTCTGGGTCGACCCGGCCTGGCGCGGCCGAGGCGTCGCCCGAACACTGATGGCCGCGCTCGAGGACGCGGCCGGCGCGCTTGGCTTCAGTGAGCTCGAGCTCGGGACGGGGGATCGCCAACCCGAGGCCGTCGGCTTCTACGCCTCGACCGGATGGAGACAACGGACCGTCGACGCCGAAGGCCGCCCCGTCCCGGCCGGCACCATCCGCTTCACGAAATCCCTAGCCTGATCCGCCATGAGCCCATCGCCCTTCGAGCTCATCTGCGAGATAGAGCCCGCTACCACGCCCGACCTCAAGCGGGTGCGCCACCAGATCGGCGTCCTCAGCGTGGCGGCCACCACATTCCTGATCCCCGACAACCACATCGGCCGGGCCACCGTCTCGAGTGTGGCCGTGGCCCACGAGGTAGAGGCCATGGGAGGCCGCTCCATCGCCTGCCTCAACGCTCGGGACCGCAACCTGCTGGGGTTCCGGCGTGACCTCCTCACCGCCGCCGCTTACGGCGTCGACCAGTTCCTCTGTGTCTACGGGGACGAGCCGCTCGCGGGCTCGCGCACCAGCCAGCTGAACGTGCGCACCATGATCAGCGAAGGACGTGCCTATACCGACGGCCTGACCCCCGGAGCCGGCATGCGCTTCGGCGCCGTCACCGGCCTGTCGCCATTGCCCGGGTGGAAGCGGGAGGCCGACTTCCTGTTCGTGCAGATCGGGTTCGACCTCGACGCCTTCCTGGCCTGGCGCGCCGGGGTGGACCTCTCCTGTCCCGTCTACGCGGGCGTGCTTGTCGTCCCGAGCGTGACCATGGCCCGGAGACTGTCGATCCCCGGGCTCACCGTCCCGGCTGGCCTGCTGGAACGGCTCGAGGGCGACCGCAACGCCGGCGTCGACACCGCCTGCGAGCTCGTCGCCGGCCTACGCGACTCGGGCGCCTTCGACGGCGTCCACCTCATCCCGACAGCCCGGTATCGCGAGGTGGCCGCCCGGCTCGAACAGGTGCTCTGACCCGCCGTCGCTCCCGGGGTCGACTCAGGAGCCGGTCTCGGTGCTGTCGCCGAAGTGCCGCTCCGCCACCCCGTCGACCGCCGCGTCGTCGACCAGCAGCAGCGAGTCGACGACCAAGTCGGCCAGCCCGAAGGCCGGGCGCCCGCCTTCGCCCGCCTCGGGCACGGCGATGCAGGCCATCGACCCCGCCTTGGCCGCCAGCACCCCCGCCGGCGCGTCCTCCCACACCAGGCACTGCTTCGGCACCACGCCCAACCTCGTCGCCGCCGAAATGAAGACCGCCGGGTGCGGCTTGCCGTACGCCTCCTCCTCGGCCGAATGCACCAGCGCGAACCGACCCCGCAGACCGAAGTGGTCGAGCGCGGCATCGATCAGCCGGTACTCCGACGACGACGCCACCGCCAGCGGCCACCCCCGCCTGGCGCACAGGTCGAGGGCATGCTCGGCCCCGGGCTTGAGACGGCCCTTGGCGTACAGCAGCTCGATGACCCGGTCGACCACCGACACCGCCACCTCGTCGGGCGCCGGCCCCGTCCACGGGTACAGCCCGTACCAGTGCCGGGTCACCTCGTGGACGAACATGCCCTTCGTCGTACGGCAGCCGTTGATGTTCAGGGGCACGCCGAGCCCGCCCAGAATCTCGATCTCGGCCTCGTGCCACAGCACCTCGGAGTCGATCAGCAACCCGTCCATGTCGAAGATGGACGCGCCGAACCCGAGCCCGAGCCCCTTTCCGGACCCCGCCACGACGGGGGAAGCGCCGCTCAAGCGGCCAGTTGCGCCTCGATGTCGCCCACGATCGTCGGGTCTTCCGGCTCGACCTGAGGCCGGTAACGGGCCACGATCTCCCCGGTCGGCGCCACGAGGAACTTCTCGAAGTTCCACTTGATGTCGCCGGCCTCGCCGTCGGCGTCGGCCTTGGCCGTCAGCTCGGAGTAGATCGGGTGCCGGTCGTCGCCGTTCACGTCGATCTTCTCCATCAGCGGGAAGGTGACCCCATAGGTGGTCGAGCAGAACTGCTCGATCTCCTCCGCCGTCCCCGGCTCCTGACCCATGAACTGGTTGCACGGGAAGCCGACGACGCTGAAGCCACGATCGCCGTACTCCTTCTGCAACCGCTCGAGCCCCTCGTATTGCGGCGTCAGCCCGCACTTGGAGGCGACGTTGACCAGCAGCAGCGTCTTGCCCTTGTACTGGCCGAGCGACGTGTCGTCGCCCTGGAGGGTGTGGATGGGGATGTCGTAAAGAGCCATGACGGGACCCTACCGGCCCCGACGACCGCCCGCTCCAAGCCGCCTATCGTGGCGCCGTGCACGCCGTGGTGATCCGGGACGGCCGGCTCCATTGGGAGGAGCACGACGACCCCGTCCCCGGCGACACAGAGTTGCTCGTCTCGGTGAATGCGGCCGGGCTGAACGCGGCGGACCTGGTGCAGCGAGCAGGCTTCTACCCCGCCCCACCCGGCTGGCCTGCCGACATCCCGGGCATGGAGCTGGCCGGCAAGGTCGTGTCGGTCGGCCGCTCCGTCACGCTGTTCTCCCCCGGCGACCGGGTCATGGCCGTCGTGGGCGGAGGCGCTCAGGCCACCTTGGCCTTCGTAGACGAGTCCCATGCCCTGGCCGTCCCCGACCCCCTGCCCTGGCCCGAGGCCGGGGGATTCCCCGAGGCCTTCTCCACCGCCTACGACGCCCTGTTCACCCAGGCCGGCCTGCAGATGGGCGAGCGCGTCCTGGTCAGCGGTGCGGCGGGCGGTGTAGGTACAGCGGGCGTGCAGCTGGCCGCCGAGGCGGGCGCGATCGTCACCGCCAGCGTGCGCAACCCCGACCACCGAGATGCCGTGGCAGCGTTCGGCGCCCACGCCGTGATCGCTCCGGGCGACGAAGGCGACGCCGGCCCCTACGACGTCGTGCTCGAGCTGGTGGGCCAGGCCAGTCTGACCAACGTCCTGCCACACCTGGCCCCGTGGTCCCGCGTGGTGGTCATCGGCGTCGGCTCGGGCGGCCGCATGGAGATCGACCTCATGCAGCTCATGACCAAGCGGGCCCGCATCGGTGGCTCCACCTTGCGCGCTCGCAGCCGGCGCGAGAAGGCCGACGTGGCGGCCGCCCTGGCGGCTCACGTGCTGCCCGCCCTCGCCGCCGGCCGGCTCACCGTTCCCGTCAGCGACACGTTCCCCTTGGCCGAGGCCGAAGCGGCCTACGAGCGCTTCTCGGCCGGGGGCAAGCTGGGCAAAGTCGTGCTGGTCGCAGTCGCCTGATGCGAAAGTGATCGAGGCCGTCCTCTTCGATGGGGACCAGACGCTGTGGGACTTCGAGCGCGTGATGCACGATGCGTTGTTGGCCGTGCTGGACGAGCTCCGCTCCGCCCGTCCAGGCCCGTTCGCCGACGCGCTGTCCGTGCCGGAGCTCCAAGATGACCGCCAGGCCGTAGCCGAGGAGCTGACGGGGATCGAGTTCAACCTGGCCCGCCTGCGCGTGCTCGGCTTCGGCCGCACACTCGAGCGACGGCGCCGGGTGGAGGGCGGCGACGAGGGAGCGGACACCGAGCTGGCCCAGCGCCTCACCACGACGTACTTCGATCACCGGGACCGGGACCCGGCGCTCTTCCCCGACGTCATCCCCTGCCTCGACGCGCTGCGGCCTCGCTACCGTCTCGGGCTGCTGTCCAACGGGAGCCGACTGCCCGAACGGGTGGGCCTCGGTGCCTATTTCGAATCGGTGGTCTTCGCCCAGGACCACCGCGTGGTCAAGCCGGACAAGGGCATTTTCGAGGTCTCCGAGCGCGAGCTGGGCGTCGGCCCGGCGGCGTGCGTCCTCGTCGGCGACCATCCGCTCAACGACGTGGTCGGGGCGAAGCGTGCCGGTTGGTCCGCCATCTGGCTGGACCGCGACGGCGAGGGTGTCGGCATGTTCGAGCAGCTGCCCGACGGTGACGAACGGCCAGACGGGGTCGTGACCTCGCTCGACGACCTCCCCGACGCGCTCGACGCGCTCGACGCGCTGGACAGGTGAAGGCCCAGGAAGTGGTCCAGGGGGCGGACAATCCCTCGTCCCTCCTGGGCGAGTACCGCTAGCGGGTCAAAATCACGACGCCGGCGTTGGCGCCACGGCCGACCGTGTGCGAGAGGGCCGTGCGGGCGCCTTCCACCTGGCGGGGGCCGCACTCGCCGCGCAGCTGGTGGACGAGCTCGACCACCTGGCCCAAGGCCGAGGCGCCGAGGGGCTCACCCTTGGAGAGAAGGCCGCCGCTCGGGTTGACGGGCAGTCGGCCGCCGAGCTCGGTCGCACCCGAGTCGAGCAGGGCCGCCGAGCCGCCGGGCTCGCAGAGGCCAAGCTCCTCGCAGGAGAGGAGCTCGCGGGCGGCGTCGGTGTCCTGGCATTCCACGACGTCGAGGTCACCGGGGCCGACCCCGGCCTCCTCGTAGGCGGCGGTGGCGGCCAGGGTGGTGGGGGCGGGCACGCTGTCGTCGGTGAGACCCGACAAAGGGGTCGACTCGCTGAGCACCGAGCCGGGCAGGTGCGAGCGGAGCACCGCGGCGGCGAGCGTGACCGAGGCGACGCCCGAGGTGGAGGGCAGGTCGTCGCGGCGCAGCACCAGCGCGGCGGCACCCTCGTTGGGCGAGCACAGCATGAAGAGGTGCAGGGGCTCGCAGACGACCCGCGAGGCCAGGACCTCTTCGACCGACGTCTCCTTTTGGAACATTGCGTCGGGGTTGGCGGTGCCGTGCCGGCGGTTCTTCACCACGACCCGGGCCAGGTGGTCCTTGGTCACGCACGAGGTGAGGCAGAGCCGCTGGGCGCGCAGGGCGAAGAAGGATGGGGTGGCGGCCAGCCCAGCCTCTTCCTGCCAGGGGTCGAAGAAGGAGGAGCGAATGATGCCCTTGGGCATCTTCTCGGTACCGAAGACGAGCACCGTGGCGTACTGCCCGGCCCGGATGGCGCCGGCCGCCAGCATCAGGGCAGCGCCCCCGCTGGCGCAGCCAGCCTCCACGTCGAGGATGGGCATGCCGGTCATACCGAGGCGGCTGAGCACCTTGTGCCCCGTAGCCACCCCGCCGTAGGCCGTGCCGCAGAAGGCGGCCTGAAAGCCACCCTTGCCCACGCCGGCCTCCGCTAGGGCGGCCCGGACGGCGGCGGTGCCCATGTCGGTGGTCGAGACGCCGTCGAAGCGCCCGAAGGGGTGCATCCCGACTCCGGCGACGGCGACGCCACTCACGAGCCGACTCGGTCGGATTCGGCGGCGGTTGCCGCGGCGGATGCGGATGCCGATGCCGGCGTGGGCGCGAAGGCGTAGGTGACGACGTCATTCCCGTCGGCGTCCTGGTGCAGCAGCACCACACGGAGCTCCATCGGCTGGCCGGCGGAGAGGGCGGCGGGGTCGCTCTCAGTCAGGCGGCCGATGACGCGCACGCCCTCGGGCAACTCGACCACGCCCACGCCGTAGGGGACGTCGCCCGTGTAACCGGGAGGCGGGGCGGTCACCGCAGTCCAGGCCCACAGCGTGCCGGCGCGAGACAGCTCGACCGCCTCGGGGCCCTCGGTGGCGCAGTAGGCGCAGGTGTCGGTGCGCGGGAACAGGGTGGACCCGCAGTGCAGGCAGTGGCTGCCCAGGAGCGCCGGCGGGTCGGTATCGCTGAAGAGGCCGTCGCGGACCAGGACACGCACCGTGGTCAGCTTCCGATCTCCACCAGGTCGACCGCGTCGAACTCCCAGTAGGTGCGCAGGGCGGCGATCTTGCCGGCGCCGTCGCTGCGGTAGGTGTACACGCCGTTGACGACGGCTTGGTGCGTGCCACCGGCCAGGGTGGTGCGAATGATGCCCACTTCGGCCGCTTCGGCCCCGCACAGGTAGGACTCGGTGAACTCGAACTGAATGGTCTCACTGTTCGCGATGACGCTGTCATAGAAGGCGGCAATCGCCGCCCGGCCGTGGTGACCTGTGCCATCGGGGTCGAACGGCGACGGCCCGATCGGGTCCTGCACGACCGCGTCGTCGGCGAAGAGCGCGAGCCAGCCCTCGCGGTCGCCGGCAGCCACTGCGGCCCGGGAACGGACGCCGAGCTCGCGGGCGTTTGGCACCTCGTCTGACATGGCGTCCTCCATTGTGCTGCTTGTCGTCGTTGTACTGCTTGTTGGTTGGGCGGATCGTCGTGGGTGGTCAGGCGACCTTGGCGATGACGTCGTCGGCGAAACGACGCAGGTTGTCGACCTTGGTCTCGAGCGGCTCAGTGTCCTGCTCGATGCCGTACGGCCAGCGGAAACCGACGATGACGTCGGTCACGCCGAGCTCCTCGAGGCGCTTGACGCCGTCGGGGCTGTAGGCGTCGGCGGAGATGACGTGGATCTCGAAGGGCTTCGACTCCGTGCCGTGCTCCTGGCGCAGGGCGGCCAGGCGCTCGAGGAGCCCGGGGAGCAGCGCGGGGTCGCCGCCGCCGTGCAGCCACCCGTCACCGTCGACGGCGGCCCGCCGGAGCGCCGCCTCATGATGGCCGCCGATCAGGATCGGCACGGGCCGACTCGGCGTCGGACAGATCTTGATGGACGGGAGGTCGAACACCTCCCCGTGGAACTCGAAGAAGCCGCCGGCCATGAGCCCGCGCATGATGGCGATCTCCTCGTCCATGCGCGTACCCCGGCGCTCCCAGGGGACGCCGCAGATGGCGTAGTCCTCCGGCCACGGGCTGGTGCCCACGCCGAGCAGGAGGCGGTTGTCGGTGAGCACGGCGGTCGAACTGACCTGCTTGGTGATGAGGACCGGTTGGCGGATGGGCAGCTTGATGACGAACGTCACGAAGCGGAGGCGCTCGGTGACGGCGCCCATGGCCGGGATGAGCGAGAACGGCTCGAGGAAGGGCTTGTCTTCCAGGAACTCGCGGGTGCCATCGGGATTGAAGGGGTACGTGGTGTCCGAGACCTCGGGGTAGCAGATGGAGTCGGGGACGACCATGGAGTCGTATCCAGCAGCCTCGGCCGCCCGGGCGAGCGGCAGGTAATACGAGGGGTCGGTCATCGACTCGGCATACGAGAAACGCACGGCACCTCCGGCGGTGGACTGATCGGTTATGGG
>Ga0209420_1000881_pt1 | contig 14886 bp, 12 predicted proteins | sample BlaSpr_A8_OM1_O1_FD_187972 | JGI IMG/M metagenome (GOLD analysis project Ga0209420, IMG submission 187972) | Forest soil microbial communities from Thunder Bay, Ontario, Canada - Black Spruce, Ontario site 2_A8_OM1_O1 (SPAdes) (version 2) | ecosystem: Environmental > Terrestrial > Soil > Boreal... | reverse complement strand
GATGGTGCCGTGATGCTGTTTGACAGCACGCTGCGCGATTGCGAGGCCCAGCCCGATTCCGCCGGAAGAGGATTCGCGGGCTTCCTGAACGCGGAAGAACGGTTGGAAGATTTGCGCGAGTGACTCGGCGGGAACGCCGGGGCCGTAGTCGCGGACCGTGATGGTAGCGACGTGCACAGCCTCGGCCAACGTGATGAGGATGGTTCCCTGCTGGGGCGAATAGTGGATGGCATTGCGCAGGACATTTTCGACCGCGCGACGAAGCAACTCGGGATCGCCCGTCACGTGACTGGAAAGCTGTCCTTCAACCCGAAGGACAGAGCCTCTCAGCTCTACCTCGACGCAGCAGTCGTTGACAGTTTCAGCAATCAGGTCCGCTAAGACGACGTCTTCTGTCTTAGGAGCGAGGACGTCGCCCTCGATGCGGGTCATCTCGACTATTTCCGATACGAGAGAGGCGATGCGGTTCACATCGCGCTCCACGCGGTCGAGGGCGGCATTCGAATCTTTGGCGGTTCTAGCGAGGCGCACCGAAAACTTCAGACGCGCGAGGGGCGAGCGTAGTTCGTGCGAGATGTCTTGTAGCAGCCGTCGCTCGTTGAGGACTAAACGCTGGAGACGCTCGGCCATCTCGTCAACCGAACCGGCCAATGCACCGATTTCGTCGTGTCTTCGCATCTGCACGCGGATGGACAAATCCCCCTGCCCAAAGCGCTGAACCGTTGCGGTGATCCTACGGAGAGGAGCAACGATGGTGATGGCAGCAAGCCAGCATAGAAGACAGGTAGCGCCGATCACCAAGAGATAGTAGGGAAAAAATGTCCAACGGCCGGTTTGCCGCGGATCGACAGCGACGAACCAATAGCGTTTATCAGACGCCTGGTGGGTGACGATTAATTTCCCGTTTACGTACCCACGCGACCTGGAATCTGGAGCGCGGGGAAGCAAGTCTGCCCGATTTTCACCGGAGGCCTGGTCGACGCCACGAGAGTTGAGCAAATAATGCGACGAACCGAACAAGCGATTGAGTTGCTGCATGTAGGAAGAGACGGCCGCAGGGCCGCCGGTGTCGAGGGCATTGCGGGCGCTCTGGAGCTCGAGCTCGTCCATAGCCTCAAAGACGGGATTGAGATACTTGTTTTGGACGCGATCCGAGATGGCGAGGAATACCAGCAGGGCGAGGAACAGCGTGGCGACTAACGCGAGTACGACTGCGACGTTAAGGGATTTCATAGACGGGTGTCTGGTTCGTTGGTGAAAACGTATCCCACGCCGCGCACGGTGCGAATCAAAGTGTGGCCCCGTTCAAGCTTGGTACGCAGATGGCTGATGTGAACATCGAGAGCACGGTCGTGGGGATCCACTTCCCTTTCGAGCAGGGTGAGAGTGATTTCGTCGCGCGATATGACGCGGCCGGCGGCGCGGATGAGCATATCCAGGATGTCGAATTCGAGTGAAGTGAGATCCACTTTCTGATCGCCGCGCCAGACTTCACGGGTCTGCGAATCAACCACGATGTTTCCGTAATTCTTGCGGGTGCCGGAGCCGGACAATTTGCCCGTGCGGCGCAGCACGGCTCGAATTCGCGCGAGAAGCTCGTCGGGATCGAAAGGCTTTGGCAAATAGTCGTCGGCACCGGTGTTGAGGCCGGCGATGCGATCTTCGCGTTGCGCGCGTGCGCTCAACATGATTACGGGCACGTCTTTGCGGCGGCGCAATTGTTGCAGGACGGTGAAACCGTTCACCAGAGGCAACATGACATCGAGGATGACCAAGTCGTAGGTGCCGCCAAGAGCGCGAGCGAGGCCCGCGCGTCCGTTGTGCGCGCAATCGAGATTGTGCCCTATCTCGGCAAAAAACTCTCTCATCATGCTGCAGAGCTCCTCATCGTCATCGACCAGGAGCAGAGACAACTTGGGAGTTGGCTGCCAGGACGTGGTCATGCTTCCTCGCGTCGTGGATAAAGGGGGCTGCGCGACATGATTCAACTTTCTCACAAGTCCAAGGGAGCTTGGAGGGCTTAAGAAATCTTAAGGGAAGGCACTCCTCTGCCAGATTAGAGTGGCGTTTATGGGATCTGGCGTTTCATTCATCACCGAACCGGGCCGAGAACCGAGCGCGCCCGTTGCGCAGAGAAACGAGGGTGGGGCGCTTACAAAATCCGCTCGGACCAATGCGCTGGTCAGAAATTTATCGATGCCGGAAATACCAAGCCTGTATGGTCTGCGCGGGGCCGCGGCGTTAGCTGTCGTGTGCTATCACTACTGGCTTGGCCGTTGGAAATTTGTGTCGGTTTTCCCGGGACCCTACGCAGTCACCCTTTTCTTTGAACTGAGCGGTCTGTTGATCACGTGGCTTTTGCTGAAGGAAATCAGCAAGAACGGCAAGTTGAACCGAAGACAGTTTTATTTGCGACGTGCGCTACGGCTCTTTCCTGTCTTTTACGTGGTTTGGGGTCTGTGCAGGCTCGCGGGGCCGTTCGCTGGAAGTTGGGCGACGTTCTTTTATATGGGTGATTACTACCACGCGCTGACCCGGCACTACAACGTTCTGACGGTCGGCTGGTCGCTTGGCGTGGAGGAAAAATTTTATCTGTTGTGGCCGTTCGTGCTGGTTCGCATGGAACGTACCAATCTCGTGAAGGTGTTGTTTGGAGTGCTGCTTGTGGAACCCGTTTACCGCTCGGTCTTGGCGTTGCTGAACTATGGGGAGTACACCTGGTTCGCGTTCGACACCCATTTAGATGCGATCGTTGTGGGATGCCTGATCGCGCTGGCGGCAAGCCGTGGCTGGAATCCGCCGAACTGGGTGCTGCATCGATGGACGCCGATCTGCGCATTGATTTTAGTTTTTGCGTTGCAGAGCCAGAAAGACATTGTGACGTATTTGCTGGGGTTGATTCTGATTTCTGTGATTTGCCGCCCGCCCGCGATCCTGAACCATCGCGCGGCCAGGTATTTCGGAGCCATTTCGTACTCCTTATATCTTTGTCATGACTATGCGCGGGAAATCTTGTGGCCCCGAATCTCGGGCGGCATCAAGGTGGACAACTTTGCGCTGGTGTTTGCGGCACAACTTGCGCTGGCGATTGCCCTGGCGTCGATTCTGCACTTCGCTGTGGAACGGCCGTTTTTATTAATCAAGAATCGGTTCCAAGGTAGGAAAAGCGAGCACGCGGCGTAAGGGGATTGGGGCCGCGGAATTCGGCTCCGCGGCAAACCCGAGTGCCGGACTGCTCCTTCCTGGCAGTGCTTTGCGGCCGAAATTGCCAGCGTAGCAGTGGGGACTCACAGTCCTCGAACTGTACCTCGCATGCCGATTGCTCTCGGACGTAAAGCCAGGACGAGCGATTGGGGGCTCAAGTACATGTGAGGCCGCTTGCCTACGGAGCGCTATGGCCGGTGCACTGAAGCACACCAAGATAGGCGCTCCAGGGACCGACTGCGTCTCGGTATTGGTGGGCCATTACGCGGGACAGTTGGTGCAGATGCGTGAGGTCGTGAACGGTCCATGTCGCCAGAAGCTCCTTTAGCGTCACCACTCCCAACGCCGGATGCCTTCCTCGCCGGGACAGGTCGTCCGGCTGTAAATTCAATGCCTGCAGCGCAGCTAGATTCTCTCCCCGCAGACGTGCGAAGTCGTCTAAGAGTTGCTCCAACGACTTGTCTGGACCCTCTTTCGATTGCGCAAAGCGATCAAAGGGATCAAAAGGTCGCGCTTCGCCCTGCTCCAGAATGAGCCGCACTCGCGGCATCCAGTCGGTGCGCTCCCCGACAATCAAGTGGCCGACGATGTCAAACGCGCTCCAGGTTTCCTTTCCTTCGTTGCTGTGCACCCAGAGGTTGGGCAGCCAACGCAATAGCGCATTGACGCATGGGGGAGTCCGAGTGAGAACTGCGATGGCCTCGGCGAGGTTGAATTCTGTCAAGCATGCCATGTCCAAGTAGATGCCTGCCCGGCGCCCTGGATTCAGACGACGAAAGCCGGTCAGTCGCGAAACGGACGGCGGGAAATGTCCGTCGGAGGGAACGCGAGATCAAATGACACCATTCGCGCCAGTGGGAGTTCCGCTATTGCCGGTTCGATTTCCTTTGCCGAATACGGCAATTCAGGATTTCATAGCCGGCGGAACGATCAGAGATGTATCTTCCACAAAGAAGGCTTGGTTGCCGGCAGTCAGAAGCGGTTCGTAACACTTGACGTCCCCTGCCTGGAGAGACTTGGGGACACCCTCTCGCATATCGACTCCCAGACCGTGCAGCGGCAAGTTTGCAAACACAGTCCACCCGCCGAGATAAGCCAGCCTCCGGATTGGACGCGAAAGTCAAGAAGGAGTATTCGAAGTCACGGGCAACCCGTCCGTGCGAGTCTCGCAGAAGATTGGTCAACAATCAAAATGGCGGGCTGGAACATCTAATGCGCATGCGGGTACGAAAAGGGTTAATCGGCTTCATTGTAATGATTCAGTCGGTTCTTTTTCTGACGCATTTTTTCCTCTATGAGACTTGGACATTTTCGCCCGGAGGAAGCGGTATTGCCGAGTCGCGATGGATCAAACTGACTCTGGGTTTGTTGTCGCTGACTTTTGTGGTCGCTTCGCTACTCTCTTTTCGCTATACAAACGCGGTTCTGCGCACCTTTTACCGGGGGGCTGCAGTTTGGCTAGGTCTGCTTACTTTTCTCTTTCTGGGGGCAGTCTCCTCCTGGATTATCTTCGGACTTGCGCGGCTGGCCGGGCTGCCCATGAACGTGCTGGCTGTGAACTTCCATCGCATGGTGGAATTGCTGTTCGCTGCGGCAGCGGCCGCCGGAGTCTATGGAGTGTTCAACGCCAGCTGGACGCGAATCACGCGAACCACGGTGCGGCTGGCGAATTTGCCGGCAGCGTGGCGCGGGCGAAGAGCGGCCCTGATCAGCGACCTGCACCTGGGTCATGTCCGAAACCGTGGTTTTCTGCGGCGCATGGTGGCAAAGATTTTGCGGGAAGAGCCGGACGCGATTTTTATTGCCGGTGATTTGTATGACGGCACCGCCATCAACGCGGGGCGCGCAGCCGAGCCCTTGAACCAACTGGCGGCTCCAGGCGGCGTTTATTTTGTCGCCGGAAATCACGAGCAGTTTGGCGACGACAGCAAGTACTTGCGTGCCATTGCCGCGGCCGGAGTGCGCGTCCTCGACAATGAGAAGGTGGAAGTGGACGGCTTGCAGATTATTGGCGTGCCGTACCGCAACGCGGTGCAGGATAGGCAGTTTGCCGCAGTACTCCGCGGCTTGCGTTTGGATCGCGACCGCGCCAGCATTCTGTTGACCCATGCTCCGGATCATCCCGAAATCGCTGAAGCTGCGGGCATTTCTCTGCAGCTGTCCGGGCATACCCACCTTGGGCAATTTATACCTTGGAGCTGGATGGCGCGGCGGATTTACCGGCAGTTTGTCTACGGCCTAAGCAGGATTGGGAAGATGCAGGTTTTTACTTCGAGCGGAGCCGGAACCTGGGGACCACCGCTGCGATTGGGATCGAATCCCGAGATTGTCATGCTTGAGTTCGAGTAAAAGTTGACGAGTTCCGACCGCATCAAAATCGAGTTGGCGATGCCGTACACATACGACTTCCGCTGCCAATTCAAACGCTCCCTTTCATTTGCCAGTTTCCCGCGCCGGAACATCGACCCAGGTTCGCGTCCGGTGGCTTTCGAGAGCAGAGCTGAGAATCGCGAGTTGCCTCAATCCATCGACGAACTGCGGGTACTCGGATGCCGCGCTCGGCGCGTCGATCGACGCATAGAATCGCCGGAAGACTTGTTTGAAGGTGTCGTCGTAGCCTTCGCTATGGCCGCCGGGAAGATCGGCGTAGCTTCTCGCCGCGGGTTTCAGTAGAGAGGGATCCTTTATGAAGATCTGATTGCCAGCATCGCGGTGGCCAGACCAGAGTTCGTCGGGCCTCTCCTGGTCCCACGCTACGGAAGATTTTGTGCCGTAGATCTCCATGTTAAGGCGATTCTTGCGTCCAGCGGAGACCTGGCTGGCGGTGACGCTACCGCGCGTGCGCGCACCCATGCGGAATATCACAGCCCCGAAGTCTTCCGTGTCTACGGCTGTTTCGATGTAGTCTTCCGGGCCCAGCAATTTGTTGGCAAAAGTTTCAACCGAGTGCTTCGGCTGCTTGCGGGTTGGGTGAAATGTCTGAAGATCGGCCGAGAGCGAGGTCAGACGCAATCCGGTGACGTGCTCCGCCATATCAAACCAGTGCGAACCGATATCGGCCATGCAACGCGAAGGGCCGCCCGCCTTGGCGTCCACGCGCCAGTTCCAGTCCGTGTCATAGAGCAGCCAATCCTGGGAATATGTGCCCTGGACAACCAGGATCTCACCCAGGTCTCCGGCCTCGCGCATACCTCGCATCTGTTGCACCATGGGGTAGTAGCGCAGATTGTGACAGACGCAGTTACGGACTCCCTGCTGTGCGGCCAGGGCGACAAGTTCTTCGCCCTCCTCTACGCTCGTGGTCAGTGGCTTTTCGCAGAGCACATGCTTGCCCGCCTGAAGCGCAGCCTTGACCATGGGGAAATGCTGCGCGTTGGGGGTGCAAATGTGAACCGCGTCGATCGACGGGTCGCGCAGGATCTCGCGGTAGTCGGTTGCAATCTTAGGGATAGAGAAGCCCGCGCCCAGAGTTCGTGCCGCCTCGGCGTTTCTGCCCGCGACGGCAACTGCTTCCACGGACTCCACCCGGCGCACAGCTTCGAGATGAACGCGGCCCATGAAGCCGGTACCGAAAATCGCCGTTCTGATTGATCTCATCTGGTTTCTCTTCTGTCAGCGGCGAAAGCCGCTTTTGTTTCTTTTCGGCTTACGGCGCCGCTCGAAGCCGCGCCCTTTCAAAATGGAGTACAAGTCAAAACCGGGTTCAAGCCAAAACGGAGTACAAGATCAAAACCGTACACTCAAAAACGATACACGCAAGAACGCGCGCACTAAGTATAGCGGCCACTTAGGTCCACCACGCGGCCGTAGGTTGCTCACGGATAACGATGCTGTTGAGGAAGTGTGCAGCCTTGGTCAGCCCTTCCTCGGGTGAGAGCAGGCTATCTTCGTGCTCGATGGAGAGGACGAAATCGTAGCCGAACATCCGCAGCGTCGAGACAAACTGGCTCCACCATTCGGCGCCGTGACCATAACCGCAAGTGCGGAAGATCCAGCTACGCTCGCGCTCTTGCGTGTATGGCTTGGTATCGAGCACTCCCGTGCGCTGAAGATTGCTGGCGTAAAGCTGCGTGTCTTTGGCATGGACATGAAAGACTGCGCCTTCCAATATACGGACGGCGGCGATGGGATCGATGCTTTGCCAGAAGAGATGACTCGGATCGAAGTTGCAACCCACATTGGGTCCGGCAATCGATCGCAGCTTGAGCATAGTCTCAGGGCTGTAGACGACGAATCCGGGATGCATTTCGATCGCGATCTTCACCCCATGGTCGGCGGCGAACTTTGCATGCTCGATCCAATAGGGGGTCACCACTTCACTCCACTGCCAGTCGAGCACCTTCAGATAATCGGGCGGCCAGGGACAGGTAACCCAGTTAGGAGCCCTGGCATGGGGCGAATCGCCGGGGCATCCGGAGAAGTCGACCATCACGGAGATGCCGAGTTTTTCGGCAAGCAGTATGGTCTTGCGACTGACCTCGCGATCGTGCTGCGCCTGGGCCTTATCCGGATGCAGGGCGTTCCCGTGACAACTCAAGGCGCTGATGCTGACTCCGTGATCGGCCAGAACGTTCTTAAACTCGGCGAGGGCGCCGGTATCTTCGAGCATCGAGAGTTTGCAGTGCGCATCGCCCGGATAGTTTCCCGTAGCGAGTTCGACTGTGTTGATGTGGAGCGCCGTGAGTTTCTTGAGAACGGCTGCCAGCGGAAGTTGCGACAGCAGGGGAGTGAAGACTCCAATACGCATAACGCTTTCTGTCTCCTCGGAATCTTAATCCTAGAACGAAAGCAGTCATTCTATCGCAGCGGCTTGTGTTACCTTTATGCCTTTGAGGGAGATCACTTGCGCCACACTCGAATCGCTCTATTTCTCGCACCTTTGTTTCTGATCCTGGCAGCCTTCGCGCTCGCCCAGGATCAGCCTGCCGTAAACACCTCGGTGGCGCCGCCGCCGCACGCGAAGCAAGTCCATCTCAAGCACATTCTGGTGATCGGTCAGACCAAGGGGTTCGAGCACGATTCGGTTTCGGACGGGATGGCTGCCATCTACGATATGGGCCACGACAGCGGTCTCTGGGATGCCACGCTGCGTACCGACACCGAGCTCCTCACAAAAAAAGAATTGGGAAGAAACGCCAAGAATCTGGACTACTTCGATGCTCTGGTTTTTGTCAGCACGACCGGCGAGCTGGATCTGGACGACGGCCAGAAAAAAGATATGCTCTCGTTCATCCGGGATGACGGAAAGGGGTTTGTAGGGGTTCACGCCGCCCTCGATACGAACTACAAGTGGCCGGAATACGGGGAGATGATCGGCGGCTGGTTCGACCAGCACCCGTGGTCTACGTTCAATGCGCCGATCGTCAATGAGGATCCCAGCTTCCCGGCGGTGCGCCACTTTCCCAAAGCGTTTGTTAAATACGACGAAATCTATCAGCCCAAGGACTGGTCGCGCGATAAGGTCAACGTCCTGCTCAGTCTTGATCCCACGAAACTCGATTATGCGAACAATCCGCGCGTCCACAGAACGGATCATGATTTCGCCGTGGCCTGGGACAAGATGTACGGGAAAGGGCGCGTTTTCTATTCGACCCTCGGCCATACGGAGGAGGCCTGGACGGACCCCGACGTCCGCAAGATGTATTTTGAAGCGATCAAGTGGGTGCTGGGCATGACCGAAGGCAGCACGGCTTCTCATCCGCGGCCGCAAACGCCGGTCGATGCGCATTGAACTGCGGAGGACGATTTCACGGGATGAATTTTCTTCGTTTGGCCCGGCACTGGAAGGTATGGTTGGCGGCTCCATTGATCCTGAGCCTCGCCCATGCCGCAACACAAACACCACCTGACAGCGCTCAAGCTGGCACCGCAGTCAAACCGAGCGGGCCAGTGGTACGCAAATCGTACCCCCTCGCTTTGGTCCAGAGCGGACGCGACCTGTTCCGGCAGGATTGCTCGTTCTGTCATGGGCGCGACGCTGGCGGCGGAGAGAGCGGGCCGGATCTTACTCGGTCCGAGCTGGTGACCGAGGATGTGGATGGAGACAAGATCGGGGTCGTTGTGCGCAACGGACGTCCTGAGAAAGGCATGCCCCCCTTCGACCGTTCCGATCAGCAGATTGCCAGCCTGGCGGCCTTTATCCATACCCAACAAAGCCGCGCGCTCAGCAGGGGGAGTGGCGGACGTAAAGGGGTGGACGCCGTCGATCTTCAAACCGGGAACGCCGAGGCCGGCAAACACTACTTCGAGGGCATCGGCGGATGCTCCAGTTGCCACTCGCCAACCGGGGATCTCGCCGGGATCGCTTCGCGTTACCGGGGCCTCGAGCTTGAAGAGCAGATGCTATATCCCAGACACGCGAAATCCCGAGTCACGGTGAAGCTTTCGCTCGGTCAAACGATCACGGGGAACTTGGCCTACCTCGATGAGTTTACGGTCGGGCTCATTGATTCCACGGGTGCGTATCGGTCATGGCGGACCAGCGACGTGCAGTACAAGGTCGACACGGCTGTCTACGCCCATGTTGAACTATTCAGCAAGTACACAGACGCTGACATCCACAACCTGATGGCGTATTTGCAGACCTTTCGCTAGGCGTCTCAAGATCTGGCTGCGCACAGGGCTGGAAGAGTTTGAGGGGTTTCCAGGGCGATATGAATTTTCTGAAGGCTGCATTTCTTTTTGGCGCGAGCGCGCTGATGGCGATTGCACCATCCACCGTTATGGCGCAAGGCGTGGATGAGCAGATGCTTTTGCATCCGCCAGCCGACAGTTGGCCGGGATATCATGGCGACTATTCCGGCAGACGACACAGCGCGCTCATCCAGATCACACCGCGGAACGTAAGAAATCTGGCCCTTGCCTGGGTCTTCCAGACAGACCAGTTCGCACAAATCAAGTCCTCGCCGTTACTGGTCGCTGGCATTTTGTACTTCACCGTTCCCGACAACATTTGGGCAGTTGATGCGCGTTCCGGCCACCAGATCTGGCATTACATCTATCCACCGAACAATGGGGAGCACATCGGGCACCGCGGGGTGGCTATGTACAAAGGATATCTCTTCTTTGTCACTCCCGATGCACATCTTGTGTCCCTGAACAGCAAAGATGGAACCGTGCGCTGGACTGTGGCGGTGGCTGATGCCACGAAGGGTTATTGGACGACCATGGCGCCTCTCGTCGTCGGGAACCGAGTGCTGGTGGGTGTTTCCGGAGACTTTGACAACCTGACCGGTTATATCCGGTCGATCGATCCGGAAACAGGCGCAACCCAGTGGCAGTGGAATTCCACTCCTCCGGCTGGAGCCCCCGACCAAACTACTGGCGGGATGACGTGGATGACGGGAACTTATGATCCCGACCTCAATCTTGTTTATTGGGGAACCGGCAACCCGACTCCCGTCCTGAAGGGGACGACGCGGCCCGGGGATGATCTCTACACGTGCTCCATCGTCGCCCTGAATCCGGATACGGGCAAGCTGGTGTGGGCCTTTCAGGTGTCTCCACACGATACGCATGACTGGGATGCGGTCGAGACTCCGGTGCTGGTGGATGGAGATTTCCACGGTGCGCCGAAGAAAATGCTGATGCAGACCTCACGCAACGGCTACTTCTTTGTGCTGGACCGCACCAATGGGAAGAATCTGCTGACGAGTCCTTTCGGACCGGTAAACTGGTCGCTCGGAATTGATAAGCAAGGCCGTCCGATTCCAAATCCCGCTAAGGAACCGGCGCCCGATGGGCGTCTGATTGCGCCCGACGAGGGCGGTCTTACCAATTACCGCTCTCCCAGCTTCGACACCAGAAACGGGCTGTTTATCGTCGACGCCCATCCCAGCTATAGCATCTATTTTGCCAAACCCGCGGATGGAGTCTACGGATGGGCGGGTGCGGATTACGACGTTTGGGGCAAGGGTGTGATCGAAGCTATCGACTACCAAACCGGCAAGATCCGTTGGAGCCACGAACTTGGCCCCCAAGGATCAGACGCGGGCATACTGACGACGGACTCAGGACTCACTTTTACCGGCGACGCGATGGGCAACTTCCTGGCGCTCGATTCCGGCGACGGCAAGACTCTTTGGCACGCGGGCTCAGGCTCGCACATCCAGAGTTCTCCGATCACCTACGAACTCGACGGCCGTCAATATCTGCTGACCAGCAGCGGCGGAGTACTGTTCGCATGGGCACTTCCGCCGGAGCAATGATTTCGACGTGGTCACGGCAGTTCCTGACTCTGGTGGAGTGGGCCAGAAATGCGCCCATTCTTCTGGGGAGTTCCCGTTGGAGTGGTTCTCGTTTCCCCTCGGTTTTGCTTGGTGGCGCGGGCGGAGTTCGCTCGCCGCCCCGGCGTAGCCGATCGTTCAGGTTGGCAGTTTGCGCGGAGTTCGGCAAGGTTGGTATCCTCGTGAACTCAGCCGGCATTACGCGGCGCACTCCGATTCTCCGACATAAGCGACAGCGATTGGAATGCGATGCTGGAGACCAACCCGAAGGGCACACGTCTGTCAGGATTTTGGATGCCACGTGATTGGGTGTGGCCGTTGCCAGGGTCTCGACCGGTGATGGGAACGCGCCGCAGGTTTCCTTTATGAATCTCCCGTCCGCCTTGAAACCGGTACCCAAATCGAAGAACAGCGCCGCCGCACAACTTGCTCACCATATCGGACGCTTTCGTTGGGTCATTTGCACGCTTCTTCTGCTCGGCGTGATGAAGAACTACATGGATCGCCAGGTAATCGGCGTTCTGAAAACCACCTTGCAACATGATCTGGGTTGGAACGAAATCGACTACGGCAATCTGGTGTTCGCTTTTCAGGCTGCTTACGCGGTGGGAATGGTGTTGGTTGGACGATTTATTGATCGGGTCGGAACACGGCTGGGCTACGCCTTGGCCATGGCGTTCTGGAGCCTGGCTTCGATTGCGCACGGCCTGGCGAGTTCATTCACCGGTTTTCTCGTAGCTCGCTTTGCCTTAGGGTTGGGCGAATCAGCGGTATTTCCGGCCAGCCTGAAGGCGGTTGCGGAGTGGTTCCCCAGGAAGGAGCGTGCGCTGGCGACGGGAATCTTTAACGCGGGGAGCAATCTTGGCGCTATCGCCACCCCCCTCATCGTCCCATGGATTGCCGTGCATTGGGGCTGGCGCTCGGCCTTTTTCCTGTTGGGTGGAGTCGGATTCATGTGGCTGGCGCTGTGGCTGTCGATTTATCGCCCTCCGCAGGAGCATCCGTCCTGCTCGCCCGCCGAGTTAGAGTACATTTCGAGCGATCCTGTCCCGCCCCAGATCAGAGCAAGTTGGTTCAAACTGCTGGCGCATCGCCAAACCTGGGCTTTCATACTGGCAAAGTTCATTACCGATCCGATCTGGTGGTTCTATTTATTCTGGATTCCCGACTTTCTTCAGCGCGAGCACGGTCTGGCTCTTCTTCACATCGGGATGCCGATCCTGGTCATTTATTTGATTTCGGACGCGGGCAGCGTTGCCGGAGGATGGCTTTCCTCTTCGTTGATTCGGCACGGCAGAACGGTGAACGCCAGCCGCAAATTCGCGATGTTGATTTGCGCCGTTTGCGTGGTGCCCATTGTCTTCGCGCCCAAGATAGCGTCGATGTGGGGAGTGGTGCTGGTGATCGGACTCGCGGCCGCGGCCCACCAGGGCTTTTCCTGCAACCTGTTCACTTTGTCTTCCGACATGTTTCCGCCGACGGTGGTCGCATCCGTTGTCGGGATCGGCGGCATGGCGGGCGCCATCGGGGGCATGCTCATCGCGAAACTGGTCGCCGGCCTTCTACAACGGACGCACAGCTATGCGGTTCCATTCTTTCTCGCCGGTTCGGCGTATCTGATCGCGTTGGCGGTCATTCAAGCTCTGGCTCCGAGACTAAAACCGGTAGAGTTGGAAGCGGCAGAACTATAATTTTGTCAGCGAGAGGCGAAAGTGGATAGAGCAGACCCAGCACCCAGCCCGGCCTCATCCCGACTTGCGATCAAACCCAGAGCGCACAGTCGCTGGGACCTGGTAAGTCTCGGCGAGGTTATGCTGCGCTTCGATCCTGGAGACCGTCGTGTGTGGACTACGCGTCAGTTCGAGGTTTCCGAAGGAGGAGGCGAATACAACGTCGCCCGTGGCCTGAAGCGGTGCTTCGGCCTGGATAGCGCAATTGTGACCGCCGTCGTGGATAATCCGGTGGGCAGATTGCTGCAGGATTTCATCTATCAGGGCGGCGTGGATCAGTCATTGGTCCGCTGGGTCGAATTCGACGGCGTGGGCCGCACCGCCCGAAATGGATTTAACTTTACCGAGCGCGGCTTTGGCATCCGTCCGGCCTTGGGTTGTTCCGACCGCGGGCACACGGCGGTTTCGCAGCTGAAACCCGGCGACATCGATTGGGATGAGATCTTCGGTAAACAGGGTTCGCGATGGTTTCATACGGGGGGCATTTTTTGCGCGCTGTCTGAGACTACGCCCGACGTGGCTGTGGAGGCCATGACGGCGGCGAGAAAAAATGGAACGATCGTCTCCTACGATTTGAATTATCGGGATTCACTGTGGAAAGCGATCGGCGGGAAAAAGCGCGCCCAGGAAGTGAACCGGCGGGTTGCTCCGCTGGTTGACGTTATGCTGGGCAACGAGGAGGATTTCTCCGCTGCATTGGGTTTTCCAGTCGTTGGAATGGACGAGCACATTTCGCACATTGAAACCGAAGCGTTCAAGAAAATGATTGAGATGGCGGTGAAGGAATTTCCTTTTGCCGTGGTTGCTACCACGCTGCGCAAAGCGAAAACCGCCACTTTGAACGGCTGGGGCGCGATTTGCTATGCGGACGGCGATTTCTACGAGGCCAAATATCGGGAAAACCTGGAGATCTTCGATCGCGTCGGCGGTGGCGATTCGTTTGCCTCCGGACTGATCTACGGTTTTCTCACTGGCCAGGGGCCGCAGTGGGCGGTCGAGTGCGGAGCGGCGCATGGCGCTCTGGCGATGACGACGCCTGGCGATACCACCATGGCAACCCTGAAGGAAGTGATCGAGGCCATGCAGGGAAAGGGCGCCCGCATCGCTCGTTAGAGGTGGCAGAGATTTATGACCAAGCAAGACGCAGCCAGTCGAATTCTGGAGATCGGCATTGTGCCGGTTGTCCGGGCATCTTCGGCGAAACAGGCGCTGAGGGCCGTGGAAGCCGTCTGCGCGGGTGGAATTCCGATTGTGGAAATCACCATGACCGTCCCGGGTGCCGTCGAAGTGATTGCCCAACTGGCCCAGAGCATGGGTTCCGAAGTGTTGATCGGAGCCGGAACGGTGCTCGATGCCGGCGCCGCGGAACGTTGCATCGACGCTGGCGCCGAATTCATCGTGAGTCCCGGATTCGATTTGGAAACCGTGAAATTTGCAAATCGCCGCGACAAATTGATGATGGCCGGAGCGCTCACGCCAACCGAAGTGATCACTGCCTGGAAAGCGGGCAGTGATTTCGTAAAAATCTTTCCGTGCGGAACCGTAGGCGGTGCGAAATATATTAAGGCGCTGAAAGCGCCCTTGCCGCAAATCCCGATGATTCCGACCGGCGGCGTGAACCTGAACACCGCCGCGGATTTCCTGATTGCCGGAGCCGCCGCGCTCGGCATTGGAGCCGAACTGGTGTCGGCTTCGGCGCTCGAGTCAGGCAACACGGCTCCGATTGT
>Ga0209420_1000880_pt1 | contig 14889 bp, 7 predicted proteins | sample BlaSpr_A8_OM1_O1_FD_187972 | JGI IMG/M metagenome (GOLD analysis project Ga0209420, IMG submission 187972) | Forest soil microbial communities from Thunder Bay, Ontario, Canada - Black Spruce, Ontario site 2_A8_OM1_O1 (SPAdes) (version 2) | ecosystem: Environmental > Terrestrial > Soil > Boreal... | reverse complement strand
TCACCACTGTGGTTCAAATCTTCGCTCAGCGGATAGTGCAAGCTGACGTTGCGCAGGTAGTCGACGCTCAACACCATACCGCGCCCGATTTGCCGCTGCATGCCCACGTTCATCTGAATGGAGCGCGGTGTTTTGTAGTTGGGCGCGAAGAAACCGAGACCCTGCACCGCGCCTTCACCAATTAGTGTCGGCAAGAAGGCCCCGTTGGGTCCAACCGGATTGGCCGCCACCGCTCCCTGCCACATTTTCTGGAAGGCCGCGATGGTGGGTCCCGATTGAGAGATTGACTGGGCGCAGGTTCCCGGCGGCAGTGATTCAGTTACGCCGCCGGGGAACGGAATGGGCTGCTCGGTGCCATCGATGCAGGCAAAGGGTGCAAAGTTGAAGGCGCCAGAGGTCAGACGGTAGGGGCGGTCAAAAAGAACGTTATTGAAGATAACGTTCTCGTAGTACTCGCCAATTCCAGCGCGAATGACCATCTTACCGTTGCTGCGCGGATCCCAAGCGAGGCCGACCTGAGGGCCGAAATTATGATTGGGTTGCTGGATCGGATCGCCCACGCCCGGAATGATGTTGTTCAAAGATTCAACGGTGTTGAGGTCGGAATCATTGCGGCCGGTGTCGCGAACGTAGCGCACGCCGTAGGTAAGAGTCAGATTCGGTCGAATCTTCCAGCTATCCCCGACATAAGCGCCAATGCGGTTGTCCGGACCCAACCCGCCGAATTTGAAACCAAAGGCTGGGCTGGCCGTATCGAAGCCTTGCCCATTGCCGATGAAAACGTGATCGGGCACGTAGTCGAGGGGATTGGGATCCGTGAAGGGTGTTGGGAAGGCGGGATTGGTGCTGACCCCGTTCAGAACGCGGTCTTGAGGCTCGATGTCGAAGAAGTTCGCGTAGCCGCCACCCTGAATATGGTTATAGGAGATTCCGTACCGGATGATGTGCGAGCCCCAAATCTTGCTGCCGTCGTATTTGGCTTGGTGATCGCTTTGCGGAGTTTCCTGAGGAGCCAGGAAGCTCGGACCAGTTTGCAGTCCGCCGGTGGCAAATAGGGTTGAAACCGGTAGGTCCGCAAACAGCAAGCTGCTGCCGATTACCGAGTCAACGATATTGTTCTGGAACTTTAAATACTCGAAACGGAAGCTGTGAGTAAACCCACCCGTCGTGAAGTCGGCGCCGACGACGTGTGATCGTGTGCGGTCCTTGTTGGAGTAAGGCGAGAAACTGGCGCCCCCGAAAGCTGCGATAGTGAAGTTCTGAAAATAACTGAAGCGATAAAAGATGTGCATGGCTTTGGTGGCTTGCCAATCCGCCTTGGCTACGGTGTCGGTTTCATGAAATGGAGAAGGCACGGTCCCCGAGAGCGAAGTAAAGGGGAAGGGCAACGGAACAGGCTCTAATTCCGCTTGCAGTGTTCTCTCCCCGTCAAGGAAGAAGAAAAACTTGTCCTTGATGATTGGGCCGCCGACGTTGCCGCCAAACTGGCTGCGCTGAAAAGTCGAGCCTGGAGGCCCGGGTAGGCGCGCAGCGAGTGAGCTATCTCTAAATTGACCGTACGTCTCGCCGTGAACGCTGTTGGTTCCGGAGCGCGTGACCACGTTCACCGCGCCTGAAGAGGTCAACTCGTTGGACAGATCAAGAGATGATTGGCTGAGCTGAAATTCTTGAATCGCGCTAGAGGGGATGTCCTGGGTTGTGGTGCCGACGGTTTCGTCGCTAACGTCCACACCGTCGACTTCGATTCGGGCAGTACGGCCAAAGCGCCCACCAAATGAAATAGAAGAAAAACCGGCCTTGGTAGGATCGAAGTTGGTTCCGTCCTGAATCTGGACGCCCGGCTCCAGCTGAGCCAGATCAAGAAAATTACGTCCATTGACGGGCAGATTTTCGATTTGCGCTGTACCCAGGACGCCCTGGACTTGCGCCTGTTCTGTGTTGACGGAAACGGCCTGGCCGGTAACTTCCACGACCGTTGCCGAAGCTCCTAGATCAAGCTTCACATTGGCTGTGGCGATTACACCGACCTCAACGATTGTGCTGGTATCCACGGTCTTAAAGCTGGGGGCCTCAACGCGCACGACGTAGGTTCCGGGTTTAAGAGTGCCGGAATTGTAAGTCCCGGACGAAGTGGTCTGTGCGTTAATCACTTCGCCGGTGTCACGGGAAGTGATAGTGACCTTCGCGCCGGGAACTGCGGCTCCCTGCGGATCGGTAACCGTTCCTTCAACGCTGCCGGTGGCAATCGTGGACTGGGCAAAAGCGTAGCCTTGGCACCAGAAGACGAGGCCTAGTATCGCGGCGATCAGGATCGAGATTCTCTTCATGTTCATCATCTGCTCCGTCGATTCGGACTTAGTGTTCGCTTATGAAAGAAAGCGGATCCGCGCAGTGTGCGCGTGCGGACATTCGGGAATGCAGATAGAGAGCCAATATGGCCGGGGTGTGACGGTCAGCGGAGTAGCTGACGCGAGCGTACAAAAAGAGGTGAATCCGAGTACAAGCTCAATGAATCGATGAGCGTGTAAAGCTATGATTTATGGGAATAGTTTTCGAGAATACGTACGCGTGCCTCTAAATTCGGCATTCGTCTAGAACGAAGAGGGAGTAATGCGCGTGCAGAGAAAATTAAGAGGCGTCGTTGCGAAGAAAAGAAAACCTATCCACCGTACATGCGGAGAGCGCGCGGGACTTTGCCTGTGACTTGTCTGATGGAAGAAGAATTGGCCGGGATGCCGAGCTTACCGTCGCTGGAAATGAGCCGCGCGACACAGCTTCGATAACTGCGGCTGAGAGTCAGTTCCTTGCCATCTTTTAAAGTGACCACATATTCGCCGGTTGGCCAGGGGCGCATTTCGCGAATTGAATCCAGATTGACGATTGCGGACCGATGAATCCTGACAAATCGGCCTGGGTCGAGCCTAGCTTCGAAATCGGCAATGGTTTCACGGACGAGGTGCGATTCGGATTCGACGTGAATCCGAAGGTAATTGCCAGCACCCTCGATCCAGCGAATCTCGCTGGTGGAAAGGAAGAGAATGCGGCCGCGGGATTTGATGCACAGGCGGTCGCGTGCGGCGGCCTTGGATTCAATCTCCCCGACCACGTGTGCTGATGAGTCCAGGCCCAGAAACTGTTTGGCCTGGTGGAGCACTCGTCCAATCAGCATAGAGCGAAATTCCATTTCAATCTCGGCTTCGTTGCCGTCGGTAACAAAGGGCGAAGAGTGCCAGTCCTGGCAGCGGGCAACAGGAAGCGCGAATAATTGGAAACCGGCGTCAGCAGAAACAGACATACCAGATGACTCGTTAGGGTCACTCGGCATAGCCCAGAAGACCAAGTCCGGTTCATTGGCACTGACCGCATTCTGAAAACCAGAATTCTTGGAGCACACGGCCACAATCTCAAGATCGGAGTTGTTCGAGAGAGCTGCGTGAACAGAAGCGGCGTGATTTGGCTGCTCGGCAACTACCAACACTCGGACTTTAGGACGCATTTGATGACATTTCGATTTGGACCTCGGGACCTTTTTGTGGCTAAGCCGCTGGCCTACGAGCCGTGCTGCTTGGCAGTACCCGCATAGATCTGCTTGCCGCTCGTTTGTGCCTCAAACTCCGCTGAAGCAATGGCGAAGGTTCTTCGCGGCTTGCGAACTTTGGCGTTCCGCTTGTGCGCTTTGACCCACGCTGAGTAGAGAGAATTCATGCGCTCAATTTGTGCGGGGATGTATCGTTCCTGAGCGCTTAGCCAATCCTGGAGGTTGTTGCTTCCCTCGGCCGCGTGCTGTGGCGATGAAACAAGCCAAATTGAAGCCGGCAGGCTGAAGAGCAAATTGTGAGTCATGGTGCGCAAAATCTTGATGGTTTCGAGAGCTTGCCGTGGGCTCTGGTAAAAATATCCCAGCGGCACAGGCCACTTGGTCATGTCAGGCACGGCCCAGGCAGCCGATTCGCCAGCATCAGCACTATCGTTGCGTGCTTTCCCATTCGAGGCGCCAGCAATGATCGCGCGGCAATTCAAGTATTCGGCCGCTTCGAGATCGGCAAGATGAATCACGATCTCGTGGATGCTCCAGACTTCGGCGATGGGCTTGTAATTCCACATGCGCTTGGGCAATTGCCGGAGGATTGCGGTGAGTAGACGAGGCCCAAATTGAAAAGACTCGAGTGCGCGGTCCTTTGAAAACTGCACGGGTGAGTCGGCTTTGCTTTGCATGCTGAAAATGAAGCAGGACGTGTGCCACGAGCGTACATCGGATGGTGATGAAGAAGCTGAATCGCCTTAATTGTTGCTAAATGTGCCCTGACCTTTAGTGCGTGACGAGAAACTTACAAAGCAAAATTCAGAATGACATGGCCGTTTACATGGCGCGGCCAAAACGCCAAGGCAGGAGTGGGAGCGATGAGGAGAACCCGCGGCAGGCATGCGCGCGAACAAGAGAAGAAGTACGCACAGCCCTCGGCACATAACTCGGCACTGACTTCGCTGAATTTTCAGCGGCAGGTGGGCAGAGCGTGGCCTTCGATGGAGTTGAACAACTCCAAGAAACTTTTGGCGTTACTCTCGCAACACTGCGTGCTCGCCACGCACCATAGCGCTGTTGTGAAGCGTGCGGTGGCTGTCGCGGGGAATCCTCGGCGAACGATCATCTGCTGAAATTCGGGTATGTCGTGCAGCGGAGCAAAATCTGGCTGGTCGATGAGAAAAACGAGATTATAGGAGCGCTGGTCGAACGCCTTTTCAAGCATGCGGAGGGCGTTTTGTGAGTCGCCCAGGTTGATGTAGACACGAGCGAGTCCGAAATCAGAAATGTACGTGGGGCCGCCCATGTTCTTCAGCAAATTATTAAGAATCTCTTTCGCTTCGGCCTTGTGGCCAGCAGCAGCGTAGTACGCAGCCATAGCCGCGTTTGAAGGTACCGTCCCATTCGCTTGCGCTGCGATTTCCTGCTGATGAATTGCCTCCGCGTAATCATGCTTGCCGGCAAAAGCTTCGCCCAAAAATAAGTGCGTAGGGAGGTACGCCGGGTCGAGCTGTTGCACTCGATTGCATTCGGAAATCGCGTCGTCGAAGCGGTGGGCATGGAGATAAACGAAGCAAACCAGCGAGTTGGTGATGAGCGACAGCGGGTCGAGACGCTGCGCCTGGTGAACTTCTGCGAGAGCTTCGTCGTAGCGGCCAGCGTTGGTAAGAAATTCAGCGTAGTAGCGATGGGCCACTGCTGCGTTCGGATCTAGCGCGATAGTGCGCTTCAACTCTGCTTCCGCACCGTCCCAATCCCACTTGTACTCGTGAAGGACGACGCCGGTGGTCATGTGCGCTTCGGGCAGCGACTTGTCCAATTCGAGCGCTCTCGCGGATGCTTCCGCGGCACGGGGGTAGTTGATCCGCGGGTCATCGATGCTCCAGCTTGCTGCGGATTCGTAGGCGTAGGCGAGGAATGCAAAGGCAGCGGCGAAGTTCGGATCCTTCTGCGTGGCCTCGGTGAAATAGTCGATGCTGCTGTGTATTGCGGCTGGGGTGCGCTTATTCAGCTCGAAAAGGCCCCTTAAATAGGCGTCATATGCCTCGGGATTGCGTGAAACGTGTTCGTCGGGATTTTTTGGCGAGGCTGGCAGCGAAACCGGCAGAGAATCCACGATGTGGTCGGCTACTTCCTGTTCGACGGAGAGCAAGTCGCTCGACGAGCGATCGAAGGATTCGGTCCAAAGGCTACCCTCGTCCCAGCCGCGAAAAAATTGCGCGGTGATGCGAACCCTGCTGTCCTGCTTTTGCAGGGTTCCTTCCAGAACGTAGTCGACGTGCTGTTCGCGGGCAATCTGCCCCACGCTCTTGTGCGCGTCCTTGTACTGCATGGCCGTTGTCCGAGCGATGACGCTGAGGCGGTCAGGAAAGGCTTTGCCCAGTTGAGTGATAACTTCGTCGGTCATGCCGTCGCTGAGGTAATCCTCAGCAGAATCGCCGCTGAGATTTTCGAAAGGCACGACGAAAACAGTGATGTGATCACCATTCTGTGGCGTGGCAGAGCGCGCTGCGGAGTGAATGAAGATCCAGATGCCGGCAGCGAGCGCAGCAAGGACGACGGTGAGAAGAATGGGCAGAACCTGATGAAGAAGAGGGGGAGTTTGGGATGCTGCCGCGCTGGGTTGGGCCGAGGAGGCAGCCGGTGAGCCGTTCCCATTCGTAGGGGGGAGATTCTTAGCCCCGTTGTCGCTTGTCGCAGCAGCGGTGGGTTCATCCCAAGGGAGCAGCCGCGCGATGAAACGGTAGCCCTGGCGGGGCACGGTTTCAATGTAAAGAGGGTTTTCAGCCGAATCGCCCAGAGCATGGCGTAAGTTGCTTAAGGCGGTGTTTACGTTTGAATCGAAATCAACGTAGGTGTCCGCGGGCCAGAGCTTCTGTCTAAGTTCATCGCGGCGGACCAACTGGCCCGGCCGCTCAACGAGCGCGGCGAGGACCTGAAAGGGCTTTTCATTGAGCTTAACTTTGACGCCATCTCGAAATAGTTCGCGCGCGTCAAAATCGACTCCGAAATTGCCGAAGCGTACACGGTGAGCGAATTGGGGTTCGGAATCCATCACTGAGGACTGGTTTTGCACCGAATTACGCCAAATGGACCGATTTTGTTCAGGCCGCTAAAACTAAAAATTGCGAATAAATCACTGACATCCTGCAGATGCACTTCCGTCTACGTTATTTTGACGGCGGGCTGTTTTGGAGGTTAGCCCTGCGAGAGGCTCGGTTTGTCCTTTGGGGCCTATAGTTTATTAAATTTAGAAAATCGGGTGGTTCCTGCAACACATTGGTTCATATAAATTTAGACCGCTTCAGCGATCTGCCTTGTGCGAACTTGGGATTCAAGTGCTCGGTTGCGGTCATGTGTAAGAAGGTGCAATTTTGCGGTATGTTTCCGCGGATTCGTGTACATCGTATGGAAGGTAAAAGATGCCCTCAAAAATCGTCGTAGTTGGAAGCCTAAATATGGACTTGGTCGCCTGCGCGCCCCGAATTCCCGTGCCGGGCGAAACTCTTACCGGGCATACATTCTTTACCTTACCTGGCGGCAAGGGAGCGAATCAGGCGTATGCGGCGGCGAAGCTGGGTGCAAATGTCGCAATGCTGGGCCGCGTGGGTAACGACAGTTTTGGCGAGGCGATGCGGAAGAGTTTGGCGAGTGTGGGGTGTGATGTGAATGCTGTGATCCTCACCCAAGATTCAACCAGCGGGATCGCGGTGATTTTCGTGGGCGACGATGGGCATAACTCGATTGTGATTGTCCCGGGCGCGAATGCTTTGCTAAGCACGATGGATATCGAGAACGCGCAAACGCAGATTGAAAGCGCCTCGTACGTTTTGTTACAGCTTGAATCTCCCATGGAGACGGTAATCGCAGCGGCCAAAGCAGCCCGAGCCGCGGCCGCACGTGTGATTTTGGATCCGGCGCCGGCTCCGGCGAGAGTGCTTCCGCCGCAATTGTTACAGAGCGTCGATATTCTTACGCCCAACGAGACAGAAGCGACTGTATTGGCGGGGCTGCCGCCGGGAAGAATCCTGGCAGGCGAGGCGGTGGAAGTAGGGCGGAAGCTGCTGGATTTGGGGGCGCGGACGGTGATTTTGAAGTTAGGGGAGCAGGGGTGTGTGGTGGTGGGAAGCACGGGGAGCGAGGCGATCCCGGCTCCGCAGGTGAAGGCCGTGGATACCACCGCGGCTGGGGACGTGTTCAATGCCGCGCTGGCGGTGGCGCTCAGTGAGGGAGCGGCGCTGAATGACGCATGCCGATTTGCAAACCGTGCCGCGGCTATCTCGGTTACGCGCCGCGGCGCTCAATCCGCGGCGCCATCGCGGGCGGACCTGGAAGCCGCGAATCCACAACACTGAGCAGCAATAGCAGCCGGTTGGGCGGTTAGTGCAGTAAGCCTGCTGCGTAATTCAATACCGAAACTTCACCTTGATAATCGTACTTCGCGGTGGTCTCAGCGATTTGCGCTTGGGTTTGATTTAGCTGTGCCTGGCTGAGCTCCACGATCGAACCAAGTCCTAGTTTGTAGCGCGACTTCGCCAGATTCAGAGCCTGATTGGCTTGGGCGGAAATTTGCCTAGTTAATCCCAAGCGCTGATAGGCGGAGTTGGCGTTGAGCCACGCGGTTCGAATGTCACGCGCGATGGTTTCCTGTAAATCGAGAAGATGTTGCTGTTCTGCTTTGGCCTGATTGGAGGCCTCCGATTCAAGCGCGTTGTAGAGCCGGCCATTGAAGATGGGAATGTTTACGTTGAATCCCGCCGCGGCGTAACGCGCTGTCAGAGGTTCCTGTTTATAAGGCGTCACGCCCGCCGATCCGACGGCCGATATAGTCGGCAGCCAAAGATCCCGCTCAGCGGTAGCGTACGATTTCGCTGCAGTGGTGTTGAGTTTCTGGCTCAGGATCTCCGGCCGACTCTGCAGCCCTTCTTCAATCCATTTTTCGGCATCGTCAGGAGGACCAGTGTCTATAAGAGGCTCTTCTGTCAAGGTCAGCGGACGCTCATCCGGATAACCGAGCGCCGCGGAGAGCTCCGCGAGCGTTGCCTGAACATCATTCTGGGCTTGAACCAGCAGGAGTTTCGCCTGCCCAAGGTCGACCTGCGCAAAACTAACGTCCAAATCGGACTTCAATTGATTTGTCGCCAGCGTACCGATTTGATCGGCGACGAGCTGGCGATTCTGAACCGTTTGCTGAGCGACTTGCATTACCGATTGCGCCTTCAGTGCGTTGAAAAAAGCCTGATCGACCCGGAGAAGCACATCCGCGCGGCTGGTGGTTACGTTTTCCTGTTCGGCTTGAGCGCGTTCACGATCGCTTTTCACTAATTGATGCGTATGGCCAAAGTCGGTGATGAACTGGCTGACGGTGACGCCGTTGGCATAGCGATCGTAGATGATCGGATTGTTTAATGCGCCAGCGGCAATGCGGCTGCCATTTTCAGCTTCCACGCCAGTCAGGCTGCCGTAGGCCTGCGGGTAGTAAATCGATTTGGCCTGGGTGACTCGCGCGCTGGCCGATGCAGCAAGGTACTTCGCCTGCTGGATGCGCGGATGATTTTGGACGGCGATGGCTTCGGCCTGCTTCAAAGTTAGGGTTTGAGCGGGCTCGCCAGCTTGAGTCGGAGCCGCCTGAGGAATCGGAGAGGGCTGCGGCGATGTGGCGGGAGAATTTTGCGCCCGCGCGGCACAAGCCAGACCGCACATTAGTGACAACAGAAGTGCGAATCGAAAACTCATAGCAAACCTTCCTCCTCCATCAGAACTGGTGCGGGCTGCGGACCTGGCGCGTCGTGCCGGCGGTAAATCAACAGATAGGCGGCTGGAATGACGAAGATGGTCAGGAGAACGGAGACGGTAAGGCCGCCGATAATCACGCGGGCCAGGGGAGCATATGCTTCGCTGCCCGTTTCAAGTTTTAACGCCATGGGGATCAGTCCGACGATCGTCGCGAGCGAGGTCATCAGAATAGGACGCAAACGAATGCGACAGGCGTAAGACACGGCCTGCCGGGTATTGCGCCCACCTCTTCGCAAGCGATTCGAGAAATCGACAATTAGAATGCTGTTGGAGACCACCATGCCGGTGAGCATCACGATACCCATCAGCGATTGGACATTCAGAGTTGTGTCGGTGAAGGCCAGAGTCAGGATCACACCCACAATTCCCGTGGGGACCGCGAGGATGATCAGGAACGGATCCGTAAACGAGGCGAATTGAGCGACCAAAACAAGGTAAACGAGCAGAATCGACAGGAATAACCCTAAGCCAAAGCTGCGAAACGAAGTGCGCATGGTCTCAACCAGACCACGAATGTTGATTCGCAGGTTCGCCGGCAATGGCGTGTTGGCAATAATCTTGGAGATTTCCTTGTCGGGCTTGCCCAAGTCTTCCTTGGTGGGCGCTACGTACACGTCGATGGTTCGTTGAAGCTGGTAGTGGTCTACTTCGGTCGGCGTTTGAATTGGATGAATGCTGGCGACCTGGCCGAGATAAGTAGGAAGCTTTAGATTCGGCGCGCGCAATGGCATCGCCTTGATGTCTTCAAGGGACTTGACCTGATTTTCCGGATACTGGACGGTAACGAAGTAATTGTTTCCGGTCTTCGGATCGACCCAGTAGCTCGGGGCGATCATGGCATTCGAAGTAAAAGCGGTAATGAGGTTGTCTACTACCTCACGCGGATTCAGCCCTAGCTCTGCGGCGCGTTGGCGGTCCACATCAACTTTGAGCGACGGGTAGTCCATATCCTGGGGCACGTAGACGTCGGAAACGCCGCGAAGCGCCTTGAATTTATCCGCGAGATCCAGGGCGACTTTATCCGCGGCCTGCAAATCCGCACCGCTCACCTGCACATCGATTGGCGCGGGCATGCCTTGATTGAGAACCGCGTCGACCAAACCGCCCGACTGAAAGTAAGTGCGCAACTGAGGCAACTCGCGATCGATCTCCTCGCGCACCCGACTCATATAGACAAAGCTGCTGGTGTGATGGTCTTCCTTAAGGCCAACGTCGATAAATGCGGTGTGCATGCCTGAATTCGGGGTAAACAAAGATGAAAGGTCCGGCATGACCCCAACGTTGGACACCACAGTCTTGAGCTCATCTGCCGGAATTATCTTTCGAACGATGCCCTCGACCCCGCGTACATCCTGCTCGGTCAGCTCAAGGCGAGTACCTGTGGGGGCTTTTACATTGATTACAAATTGCCCTGCGTCAGTGCGCGGGAAAAAAGAGACGCCGATCAGGGGATAGAGCAGAAAACACAAGAGGAAGAGGCCGATGAAACCCCAGACCACTTCTCGCGGGCGATCCAAAGCTCTGCCGACCCAGCGATCATAGTGATCCAACATCTCCTCGAACCGCTCGTTGAACCAAAGGCGAAAACGAACGGAGAAGGTTTGACGTTTTTTCCCGGGTTGTTCTTCTGCGTGCACGACTCCTTTAACGTAGTGGGCACAGAAGAGCGGGACAACGGTCATGGCGCAGAAGTACGAGGCGCATAGGGAAATCACTACACCCAGAGCCAGCGCAGTGAAGAGAAACTTGCTGACGCCGAAAAGCAAAGTAACCGGGAAGAAGACGACTGACGCCACTACCATGATGGCGAGAACCGCAAGCGAAACCTCATTCGCTCCAAGCTCCGCCGCGGTCCGCGGATCCTGACCTTCCTCCATATGACGGAAGATATTCTCGATGACGACAACTGAGTCATCAATCAAGCGGGAAAAAGCGAGAGCCAGACCGCTGAGCACCATGCTGTTCACGGTCTTGTCTGCAGCATGCAGGATAAAGAACGCAGCCAGTACTGAGAGCGGAATAGAGAGAAAGACAGCCACGGTAGCGCGGAGGCTGCCGAGAAAAATCAGAATCATGATGGCAGTGAGGAAGAGGCCGATGCCACCTTCTTTGAGCACGGTCCCGATGGCCTGCTTCACAAATTGGGACTGATCGAACACCACATTGGTGTGAAGCTGTTTGGGAATGTCGCGCAGGTTTTTGATGGCGCGGCGAACTCCATTTACGACCGCGATGGTGTTGGTATTGCCTCCCTGTTTGAGGATGGGAACGTAGACGGATTTTTGGCCGTCGACCAGAACCACGTTGTACTGCAGCGCGGAAGCGTCCTGCGCTTTGCCCACGTCGGAAACGAAGACCGACTTGTCGCCTTCGGTCTTAATGGGCATGGTGTTAAGAGCCTGAGCATCGGGCACCTGCGCGTTGGTGTAGATGTTGTAGTCCATCGGACCAATGCGGACGTCGCCCGCGGGCAGAATTAGGTTCGATTGGTCCGTAGCACGCACCACGTCCATCGGGCTGAGTTCGTGGGCCTGTAATTTCAGGGGATCCACGTAAACCATGATCTGGCGATATTTTCCGCCGTACGGAGGCGGAACTGTGGCGCCCGGAACTCCGGCGATCTGGTTGCGAATCTGAAATTGCAGATAGTCGTGGAGCTGCGTCTCATTCAAGTCCTTGCCGCTCACGGTGAGCAAACAAACCGGCATGCTGGAAGCATCGACCTTCATCACCACGGGCGGCAGAGTGCCCTGTGGTAAACGGCGCAAGTCGGCCATGGCGAGATTGGAAATCTGAGTTACGTCCGCGTTTGCATCGGTGCCCGGCTGAAAATAAATCTTGATCAGGCTCACGCCGGACATGGAGCGGGACTCCATGTGATCGATCCCGCTGCCAAGCGTGAAAAATCGCTCGAAGGTGTCGGTAATGTCCGCTTCGATTTGCTCCGGCGGCATGCCGCCATAAAAAGTGGCCACCAGGACCACCGGAATATCGATGGGGGGGAACATATCGACAGGCATTTGCGCCAAGCCGGTAATGCCCAGAACGCAAATGAAAAGACAGATGACTACGATGAAGTAAGGGTGCTTTAGTGAAAATGACGGCATGGATTTCTACTCGATTTCCGGCGGCACGGTGAGTTGCGGCCTGACCAGCTCGCCTGCTTTGTATTGGGCCTGCTCGCCGAAGAGAACCATCTCGTTCTCCTCCACTCCTGAAATCACCTGAACATCGGTCGCGGTGCGCAAACCGAGAGTGACGTTGCGCTGTTCCAACTTGTTTTGCGAATTGACCAGCAGAACCGAACCGCGCGTTTCGTCAATTTGTTGTACGGCTTGAATCGGCAAGGTCAGCACCTGCTGCGCTTCGTGCAGAGGCAATTCCACCGAGGCGTACATGCCGGGAACCAGCTCGCCTTTAGGATTGGGGACATGCACCTCGGTATGCATGGTGCGAGTTTGGGTGTCGATTTGGCCGGACACGCTGGCGATCTCGCCGGCGATCGTTCTATTTAGCGTCCCAACCTTCACGTCGATTTTTTGCCCCTCATGCACGTCGGGGACGGCTTGTTCGGGCACAGGAATCACCAAGCGGAGGAGTGCAGTCTGTGAAATGCGGCATAGCGCGCTGCCCTTGCTTGCCGCGGTGCCAGCGGGAAGCAGGGCGCCGGTATAGGCGTAGATTTCGGTAACGATACCGTCGAACGGCGCAGTGATTCGTGCGTACCCGTACATCGCCTTGTCCTTGGCGAGCGCTGCCTGCGATTCCATCAGGCTTTGCTGCGCCGCGCCGAGCGCATCATTCGCCCCTGAAACCCCAGCGCTTGCTTCCAAGTCCTTGCCGTGGACTTCGTCTAATTCTTCCTGCGCGATGAGACCCGGTTGCGTTTTCTGCACTTCGGCAAGGCGGGCGTAATTACCGTGTGAGACGTCATAATTCGATTTCGCCTGGGCCAGAGCTTCCTTGGCGCGCTCGATATCCTGCTGGCTTTTGCGCACGCCGGCTTCGTCCTGGTTGAGCTGCTGCTCGAGCTCCGGGATTTCCAGAACAGCCAAAAGTTGGCCTTGCTTCACGTGGGTACCCCAGTCGACATAAAGCTTCTGGATGTAGCCGGAAACCTTGGCGTAGACGTCGACTTCCTGGAAGGGCTCAAATTCGGAGGCGATTTCGAGCTTCGCGGCCAGGTTTTTGCGAACGACCTTCACTACTGCCACGCGCGGCCCATCGGCACTGCCAGCACTGGTCTTTTCCGAACCGCCGCACCCAACGAGGGCTAAAGCGACGAGAACGACAGCAACGGCAATACCGGGAGCCGAGGCGATCGCCATGAATGGCGATGCGACCTTGGGGTACGGTCTAATCCTCATGTCTCACCTATTTAGAAAAATTAAGCGGTTGGGGTCATCAAAACCGCCCATTGAATACGTAGGTGTGAACGGGCGATAGAGCTTGACCAGTTGAGGGTGCCATTCGAACGGTAGCCAGCAAGAGTCATCGGCGTGCGAATCATCGTGGGCTAACTACGAGGCTGCGTTCGGAAAATGGAGGATCGGCCAAATGAAAGGCCCGTACTGCGAGAACGACCCAGGGATTAAGCGAGGGAGTTAACGAGAGGGGGGAGAGCGCAATTGCAGCGAGATGAAGAGTCTGAGAAGCGCGGGCTTGGGGCTAGTTAAATCCTCGGCGACCGGCCGCGCTTCAGGTAAGCGGGGTGGAAGAGGAGCGGAAACAGGCTGAATTGCGGGCTGCTCCAGCGTCGCGACGGACTGGCTCGACTTCAGCATTTTACTCGCTATCGAAAGATAGTGAGCGGAATTTTGATTCGGGTAATAGAGGCTGGTCTTGGCGCGTGTGGAAAGGCCCGCGACGCTGAATAGCAAAACGAAGACGACGAAGCGGGTGACGTACCGGGCGCTGGTTCTCTTCGATACCAGCGTTTTAGCCGGCATTTTGTCGCGATTCATAAGCGCTGCGTGACAAGTTGAAACTAAGCGTTCGAGAAAGCGCGGAGACTCTAGCTCGAAGCTACGGTTGATATTACGTATATAGGATTCGCGACGCAACATGCGGGATGCATCGCGCGGCGGATGGTATACGGGGGCCCGTGGTGACGGGCCTTCTAGTGAAATTCACGAGGTGGGTCGCATTAGCCGGATTCGCGTGGGCTCGCCTAAAGCCCACGCGAAGTAAGGTCAAGTCGCGAAAGATTCGAAAAGCATTGAGGTTCTACTATGCTGCGAACTTACGCGGCGGATTCGTTGTTACGCAAGAATTCGTAACGCTCGATTGCAGCGGCCACACCCACGTCGCCCTGCTGAGTGGTGTCGGTGCGCAGAATTCTTCCCAGGCAGCGCACGCGAACCGGGCCGGCTTGTGTGAGTTCATGAGGCAGGGTCATCACGATTTCCACCGGTGACCCGCTCTTAAGATTTTTTGGCAGTTGGAAATACAGAGCGCGCGAACTGACTTCACGCGACTCGGTAGCCACTTCGCCTACAACCGAGTTATCCATCCAGCGAACGGTGAGCGGCAACTTCATCATGAAGCGGCGGCTTGATCGCCTTTCTTTG
>Ga0209420_1000879_pt1 | contig 14910 bp, 19 predicted proteins | sample BlaSpr_A8_OM1_O1_FD_187972 | JGI IMG/M metagenome (GOLD analysis project Ga0209420, IMG submission 187972) | Forest soil microbial communities from Thunder Bay, Ontario, Canada - Black Spruce, Ontario site 2_A8_OM1_O1 (SPAdes) (version 2) | ecosystem: Environmental > Terrestrial > Soil > Boreal... | reverse complement strand
GGCTGCGCCCACCGCCAGCCCGCGCTGCGTCATCGCCTGCTCAGCAACCACGTGGAAGCTGGCCCCGATCGCCGCCGGCGCGGACAGCGCGCGCTCGAACGCCTGGGCCACGTCGTCGGCGTGCACGTGATGCAGGACGCCGAGCCCGCGATCGGGCAGGGCCAGCGGCTGGCTCGTGGCCAGCTGGGTCCACGTGCCCGGGTCGAGGTTCCCGGCCGGGGTGATGACGGACCAGCCCGGCCCGCTGATGTGACCTGGGTGCAGCACCACCGCCGGGACGCCGCCCGCCCGGGTCTCCTCGTGCAGCAGTGCTTCGATCTCGGCCTTGCCGGTGCCGTACTCGCCGTACGCGGTGCGGGGCTCGTCCTCGGTCACCGGCACCCGCAGTGCCGGACCGTGGACCCAGATGGTGCCGCAGTGCACCAGCAGCGGACGCGCCGGGCGCAGCGCCTCGACCAGCTGCAGCGCCGACGCCCTGGTGAAACAGATCAGGTCGATCACCGCGTCCGGGCGCAGCGCCGCGATCCGGCCGCCGAACGTTCCGGCCGCATCCTCCGCCTCCCGGTCGGCGGCCACCGTGGTCACCGCGTTCCACTGCGGGCTGGCCCGGTACGGGCTGCTGGTGCCGCGGCTGACCGCGATCACTTCATGACCGCCGTCCACCAGCCGCGGCACCAGGTAGGTGCCGATGTGCCCCGTCGCCCCGATGACCACCACACGGCTCATCCCGCCGGCCCCTTCCTCACCCGGCCGCACCCGCGCGACCGCTAACGTCTGGGATATGGCCGAACTGTTTCACATCACCGAGCGCGCGGTCTGGCTGGAGGCCGTCCGGGCCGGCGACTACCGGATGTCCACTCGCGGCGTCACGCTGGAGCAGGAGGGCTACATTCACTGCTCGCTGCGCCACCAGCTGCGCGGCGTGGCCGAGTACCTCTACGGCGACGCCGACGACCTGGTCGTCCTGGTCATCGACAGCACCAAGGTGCCGGCCCCCATCCGGCGTGAGGCTCCCGCACCCGGGTCGCAGGAGTACCCGCACATCTATGGCGCGCTGCCGGTAGCGGCCGTGACCTCGGTCATTACCGTAAACCGCGACGCAGCCGGGCGCCTCATCCTGCCCGGCTAATCATCTGCGGGGCGGCGAGCCTCGATGGCCTCGTGCAGGCACGCCTGGGCGTCCTTGTCCGCACTAACGTGCGGTTCATCCCTGGCCCTGATCCTGGCTGAGCCAGTGCTCCGGGCGCATCCGGAATGCCATGTTCTCGCGCCCGGGGTCCGGGTTGTCCGCGACGTAACGGTCACCGCCGGCGGCACCCAGGTAGCGGCGCGCCATCGCGAGCCGTTCAGCGGGATCGAGTTCCTCCTCGCCGACCACCGGCCCCTCGACGCTGACATACCGGTAGGGCGGGCTGTCGTCCTGGACGCACAGGCTGAACCGGCCGGCGGCCCGCAAGGCCGCGGCCTTGCGTGAGCGGCGCCCGGTCAGCACGGTCAGCAGGCCGCCCGCCTGGTAGCTGTACCACACCGGAACGGCGAGCGTCCGGCCCGCCGTGCCTGTCGCCGCGCTCAGCACGCCGACATGCACGCCGGCCAGGAATTCCTCGCGTTCGGTGACGCTCATGAGAACCGACATGATGGCTTCATACCAGAGCGGGCCAGGCCCGCTCCCGCCGCGGTGCGGCCAGACGTCACGGCGCTGTCCAGATGCCGCGTATATAGTCGCGCTCGGCGATGGAGCAGACGGGAGCTGATCGAGCGTGAACCTACCAGATGACCTGATCACTCTGCTGCGTCAGCCGAGCGCCTGTTTCCTGGCCACGTTGATGCCCGACGGCTCGCCCCAGATGACCCGGACATGGGTGGACACCGACGGCGAGCACGTTGTGATCAACACTGTCCAGGGCCACCAGAAGGTCAAGAACGTCCAGCGTGACCCGCGGGTGGCGGTGAACGTGTGCGACTTGTCCAGCTCCTCCCGCTGCTACGCGATCCGCGGGCGCGTCGTCAATATCACCACCGCGGGCGGCGCGGAACACGTCGAGGCCCTCGCTCAGCGCTACCTCGGTGCTCCCTACCCGTGGTACGGAGGCCGCGACCAGGTCCGTGTGATTCTTGCCATCAGCGCGGACAGGGTGCGCCGGATGGGGTAGGCCGAGCACCGCCTGGCCCGCCGCGAGGCCACGAACCTGGATGCGGGATCCAGCGGTTGACGGCGCGGCGGTAGGCGTCGTAGGGCTCGCCGAACCGGGCATGCAGGTGCGGTTCCTCGTAGCCGACGACGAACAGATGACACGCCACCGCCAGGCCTGCCGCGTACTCCAGGACGGCCAGCGAACCGAACAGCCACGCTTCGCCGGAGACGATGAACACGGCGGCGATGTAGATCGGGTTGCGGACCCAGCGGTAGGGGCCGGCCGCGACGAACCGGCGGGGCGCGTCCCACAGTCCCGGGGTGCCCCGGCCCACCACGGCGAAGACCCCCACGCACCAGGCGTACAGCCCGATGCCGATCACGATGACCGGAGCCGCGTACCAAGCGGCCGGCGCCGGCAGGGGACCGTGGCGCGTGAGGATCAGCCACGGTACGTACGCGCCGCCCGCGCCCGGGACGACGATGGTGAACAGGATGTTGCGCAGCGCGAGACTCATGGGTGACACCGCCTGTAGCGCCATGTTCCACTCCGAGTACGGTCGGGGAAGCTTGGTCTGCTCAGTGCTATGAAGCGCCGCGACCGGAAAGTGTGACCGGGAACCTACGCGCTCTTCGTGGCCCGACGGTAGCGGGTCATCGGGCCGAGCAGGCCGGGCACCACGCCGAAGGCGGTCATGCCCAGGCGCTCGGCGACGGCGACCGAGGCGGTGTTGCCCGCGTCGACCTCGGCCAGTACCTCAGGCAGGCCGAGCGGGCCGAGGGCGTGGTCCACCACGGCGCGGGCGGCCTCGGTGGCGTAGCCCTTACCCCAGGAACCCGGGGCCAGACTGTAGAAGATCTCCAGGCCGAGGTCATCCAGGGGCCGCAGCCCGACTGTGCCGGTCAGGTCGGTCCGGTCCTGCTCCTGGATCAGCCACAGGCCGTACCCGGCCGCGGCGAAGTCGCGGGTGCTGTCCTCGATGGCCTCGCTGATCTCGGCCGGCGACAGCATCGCCCCGTCGAACAGGAACCGGCGCACGTCCGGGGCGGCCCAGTGCGCCTGCAGGGCCGCATGATCGGCGGCCGTCACCGGGCGCAGCAGCAGGCGTTCGGTGACCAGGACGTGCTCCACGCCCGCCACATTACCGGCCGGCCGCGCGTGTCATCCGCACGTTTCCGCTGGCCCGGCGATACGGTCGGGGTCTACCATGGGAACGCATCTCCGCTCTACAGGGTGAGAATTCATACCTTGTTTCGCTAAGAAGGGTCAGGGTGTGTCTGGTATTCGGCAACAGCTGCCAACGCGTCGCAGCGGGCACACCACGGCCGTGACCATCGGCCCGGAGCGGTTCTCACTCACGGCCAACCAGCGCGATGACGGGAGCCTGTGCGAGGTCTTCATCCACTGGGGCAAGCACGGGACGAGCAGTGCGGGCCTGATGACCACCTACGCGGTCGCGCTCTCGACGGGCCTGCAGCACCGGGTGCCGCTGGCCGACCTGATCCGGCCGGGGCTTGGTCAGTACTTCCTGCCCAATGGCCATACCGACGACCCGGACATCCCCAGGGTCCGCTCCGCGGTGGACTACGTGGCCCGCCGGCTGGCCATCGACTGGCTGCCATACCCCGAACGGGCCGCGCTCGGCGTCTATACCCTGACCGAACGGGTCCGGCGCTGGGAGCTGGCGGCCGGGCTGCGCGCGCCCGGGTTAGCTCATCTCAGCATCGCGCGCCAGCAGTCCGGCGCTCATCACTTCGAGCACTTCTCGCATGGTCGCGGTGAAATCCAGGCGCAACGCGGCCAGTTCCGGATCGGCGGCGTAGGCGGCCAGCATCGCGGCCGAGGGATGCGTGTGCGGCCACAGCCCGCCGGTCGTCATGACCGTGGCTCCGGCCAGCTTGATCGCGTCCTGCTCGCCGAGCTCGGGCACGCACCTGAGCATCAGGCCGCCGAGCGCGCCGATACCCGCCATGCTGGCCCGCTTGTACTGTGCGGCGACCTGCGGTGAGACGTTCCGCTCCAGGACCGCGGCCTGCGCGCTGATCAGGTCACACAGCATCGGCCGCGAGGCCAGCGAGCCCGCTACGGCGGCGGCCAGCTGGTCGCAGCGAGCCGCGGCCGCCGTGCCCGGGTCCGCCGCGCCCTTGAGGTCCTGCCGCAGCTGCACGAGCCAGTCCTGCCAGGCAGAGTCCAGGAGCTCAAGCAGGACCGCCTCGCGGGACTCGAAATAGCGCAGCACGTTCGACTTGGCCAGGCCGGCCCGCCTGCTGAGCTCATTCAGCGTGACCTCGGCCACCGGCATCTCGGCGAGCATCGCGGTGGCGGCGCCGAGGATCGCCTGGCGGCGGGTCTCTCGCTGCTCCTCGCTGCGCGCACGCTGGAACACTGCCATCCCCGTATATTACAGACCAGCGGTCCCTTGTGTACAGACCGACGGTCTGCTAAGTTGCAAATATAAGAGACCGACGGTCTGCTGATGAGGAGAAATCATGTACACGGTTCCCGATCAGGCGGGAAAGCTGATCGTCGTCACCGGCGCCAACAGCGGAACGGGCAAGGAAGCCACCCAGCGGCTGGCCGCGGCCGGGGCGCACGTGGTGATGGCCGTCCGGACGGTAACCAAGGGAGAGCAGGCCCGGGATGAGATCCTGGCCCGCCATCCTGGCTCCCGGCTCGAGGTCCGGCGCGTCGACCTGGCGGATCTCGCGTCGGTCAGGGAATTCGCTGACGGCCTGATCGCCGCCGGAAGGCCGGTGGACGTGCTGATCAACAACGCGGGCGTGATGGCCCCGCCGGCCCGGATGACCACCGCAGACGGCTTCGAGCTGCAGTTCGGCAGCAACTTCCTCGGACCGTTCGCGCTGACCGTTCGGCTGCTGCCGCTGGTGCTCGCCGCGGCGGAGCCGCGGGTGGTGACGATGAGCAGCGGGGTAGCCAGTTACGGCCGGATCCGCTTCGACGACCCGCAATGGCAGCGCGGGTACCGCCCGAACCTGGCCTACGCCCAGTCCAAGCTGGCCGACCTGATGATGACCCTGCACCTGGCGGACCTGGCCACGCGCCGGGGCTGGAACCTGATGAGCAACGGGGCGCACCCCGGGTTCACCCGGACGAACCTGCAGACAGCCGGGGCGAGCCTGGGGCGGGATACGCCCAAGCGGACGCCGTTCAACAGCTTCAGCGTGGCGCCCTCGCAGCAGGTCGAGCAGGGCGCCGAGCCGCTGCTGTACGCGGCGACCAGCGCCGACGCGGTCAACGGGGGTTACTACGGGCCGAGCCGGTGGTTCGGCCTGGTCGGGCCCACCACCAAGGTCCGGCCACCGCGCCGGTCCCGGGATGCCGCCGTCGCGGCCCGGCTGTGGAGCGAAGCCGAACGCCTGACCGGCGCGGCACTGCCCGCCGCGCTCGTCAGCCGGCCGAGCTGAAGGTGAACATCTTCTCCGCGGTGATCCGGGCGCCGATCGCATCGGCTTGGTCGAGCCACGTCTCGAACTCCGGTCCCTGCAACGGCAGGTAATGGTCGAGCATGGCCTGCCGCAGCTCACCACGGCCCGGGTCACGCAGGTCGAAGAGCTCGGCCCGGCCGTGCACGGTCACGGCCAGTTCCTCGCCGGGCAGGTGAGTGGCGCTGACCGCGGGGCGGACGGCCAGGTGGCGCATGCGGACGGAGTTCCGGCCCGAGCTGAAGTAGAAGGACCCGTGCAGGAAATAGCCGTCGACCGGGCCGGCCAGCGGCCGCCCGTCCGGTGTCTCCAGCATCTGCCGATTACACCACGGCGCCGTCCCAGCAGCCTGGCTGGCCTGCGGCTTAGAGTGAGGCATGGCTGAAGCGAGGTATGACGCGGTGGCCGACTTCTACACCACGGCCTTCGATGAGCTGGATGAGCCGGCCAGCGCAGCCCTGCTCGGTCCGCCTGCCGGGCTGCGGGTCCTCGATATCGCCTGCGGGCACGGGCGCCTGACCAGGGAACTGGCCCGGCGAGGTGCCGTCGTGACGGGCGCCGATATTTCCGGGGTGCTGATCGGCCGGGCCCGGGCGGCCGAGCGGGCAGCACCGCTCGGCATCAGGTACCTGCACGCTGACGTGGCCGCCCTGGCGGGGCTCCGCCCGGCCGAACAGGACCGGGACGAGCCGGACCTGTCCGGGCCGGAAGGTACCGGGTTCGACGCGGTGACATGCAACTTCGGCCTTTCCGACATCGATGACCTGGACGGTACCACGACGAGGGATTCTGGACCGCTGATGCCGAGCTGTCGCCGCTGCGCCGTCAGGTGGGCGCCAATCACCGCATGGTTTCCACGTACCTGAACACGTTGCACCGGCACGGGCTGTTGCTGGACCAGATGAGCGAGCCCGCGCCGGCGGAGCAGTGGAGCCGTAGCAGGCCCGGCACCGACCGGGTACCGGTGTACCTGGCGGCCAGATGCCTCAAGACGGCGGTTCCGGGTTAGCCGGCCGTGCCGCGTTGCTGGGGTGGCCGGCTGATCCTGGCCGCGAACAGGTCGCGGAGGCTGACGATGCCGCGCACCTCGCGGCCTTCCATGATGGGCAGATGACGGAATCCGTTCAGGAGCATGACCTGGGCCGCGTCTTCCACGGTGGTATCGGGCGTAGCTGCCTGCGGATCCTTGGTCATGAACGCAGATACCGCCACGCCGGTCAGGTCGGTGCCGGATGCCGCGGCTCTGAGTATGTCACGCTCGGTGAGGATGCCAGCCAGGAAAGAACCCTGCATGACCAGGGCCGAGCCCACCCGCTCGCGGACCATCTCCGCGGCGGCGTCGGCCATGGGGCTGTCCGGGCTGGTCAGCACGACTCGTGTGTGCATGACGTCGCCTACCGTGAAGGCCCGGCGGCCGTCCTCAGCCACTTTCGCCGATCTCGAACAGCGCGGAGTCGTCGTGCGGAGCGGCCGGCCCGGCCAGCTCCTCGGAGAGCAGCCGCCACAGCGAACCGGCCCAGGCCGAAAGTTCCGGCCAGCGCATCCAGAACAGCTGCAGCGTCATCTCGTCGAATTCGGAATGGGCCTGATCAGGGCTGATCGAGTGGGTGAAGTCCTCGAGTTGGTGGATTAGTTCGAGGAACCGGTCGGCGCTACTATCCATTCGCATCACCTCCAGAGGGGACCAGCGGCGTCGGCCGCGGACGCGGGAGCGGAGAGGGTCTAGGGACGCCAAGTGGGGTGATCCATACCCCGAAAGCATGACTCGCATGAGACCAACGGCGCCATATTTTTCCCGGCGCCGGAGAAAATTTCCCTCGCGACGGACAAAAGCGACAGACGGGACCAGACGGACCGGCTGGGCCGCGAGTGGTCCTGCGGCCGGGCCGCGACATTTCCCCTAGCGGGCACCTAACGTAGCCGAATGTTTCCCGTCCGTAGCGCGGATGTCAGGGTTCATGGTTGACAACACCCGGATCGCGGGTAAGTTGCTGCTCAGTCCAGCACCGGGCTCGCTAGCCGGACCGGCAGGCTCCTCAGGTTCGGGGCGGTGTCACGGCGGGGCCGCCAGCATTGCGCGGCTCCGAGGCCAGGCGTGGCACTGGAAGGGGGCTGAGGCCTGCGCGTCCGTCCGGCTGGACGGGGGGTTGGGCGTGGAAAGGGCCCGGGCACCCAGTAGACAACGGAGATCGAGCCCGTTGCCAGCGGGACGGACTCCGGTCCGAAGGCGCTGCCCGGGTCCTTTTCCTGTCTGTTCCGCCGCCGACCCAGTCGGCCAGGCAACGAATCCGTACGCCGGTTCGTTGTCCGGAGGGGATAGGACGGGCCGGGCGCGTTGCGTCTCGTCAGGGGAACGCCAGTACGGGGATATCATGACGTGCACCGTCGTGACACCGCGTGTTAACTAACGCAGCGATAGGCAGGGGTAGTGACACAGCCACCCGCCGACCCGCCGGTCGGCCAGACTGTCATCATCATGCCGACCTACAACGAGCGGCAGAATCTGGAATCGATCGCGGGCCGAGTCAGGGCCGCGCTGCCCGAGGCCGACCTGCTGGTCGTGGACGACAACAGCCCGGACGGCACCGGTGACATCGCCGACAAACTCGCCGAGGCCGATCCGCACGTGCAGGTCATGCACCGGACGGAGAAGGCCGGCCTGGGCAAGGCGTACATCGCCGGGTTCGACTGGGCGCTCGAGCGCGGCTACGGCGTGATGGTGGAGATGGACGCGGACGGCTCGCACCAGCCGGAGCACCTGCCGGCCCTGGTCGGCGCGCTGGACCACGCCGACCTGTCCATCGGTTCCCGGTGGATGCGCGGCGGCCGGGTGGTCAACTGGCCTAAGTCCCGCGAGGCACTGTCCCGGGCCGCCAACGTCTACACGCGGCTCATGCTCGGCATCGGCGTCCGCGACGCGACGGCCGGATTCCGCGCCTACCGGGCCAGCACGCTGCGCACCATCAGCCTCGGCCAGGTCGAGTCGACCGGCTACTGCTTCCAGATCGACCTGACCTTGCGGGTGGCGGAGGCCGGGCTGAGGATCGTCGAGATACCTATCACGTTCGTGGAACGTGAGTTCGGCGCCAGCAAGATGAGCAACACCATCATCCTGGAGGCGTTCTGGCGGGTCGCGCAGTGGGGCACCCAGCGACGGCTCAGCCAGCTCAGGTCGCGACGGCCTGACCGGCGGCGGGGCTAACCGCCTGCGCCGGGTCTATCTAGGCGCTCCTGCGCTCGGTACGGCTGGCGCCCAGGTCGCCGCCACGCTCGGTGGAGCGGCGTTCCCTGATGACCTCGAGCCGCTCGGCCAGGACCGCCTCGAGGTCTTCGACCGTGCGCCGCTCCATGAGCATGTCCCAGTGACTGCGCGGCGGCTTGGCCTTCTTCGGCGAAGGAGATTCCCCGGTGGCTGCTATGGCAACCGAACCGCAGACGCGACACTCCCACGTCGCAGGAAGTTCCGCCTCAGCCGCGAAAGGCACGCTAAAATGGTGCCCGTTCGGGCAGTCAAAAGCGACGTCCTGACGCGGTGCCAGGTCGGTGTTCCTGTCGTTCTCGTAGCTCGTCGCACCGAGCCGGGTGCCGCGAAGTGCGCGTTCGGCCATGCTTGCTGCCTCCCAGGCGGTCAGCGGTCTTATTGAGCAACACCGGGTACCCGGACAAGATTCCCTCTCCGAGCGTTACCCAATCGTGTTTCTGCGAAAGATCGCAGCTATCAGCCCCCTGCGTGCTAGGCAGGGCGCTATGCGGCCGCCGCTTCGCCCCGGGGATGCCACTGGCCGCGCTCGATGAGCACGTCGCGAAGCGTCTCGATGTCATCGGTCATGATGCCGTCGGCCCCGAGGTCGAGGAAGCGGGCCATCTCGGCCCGGTCGTTGATGGTCCAGACGTGGACGTCGAGCCCGAGCGTGTGGGCACGCCGCACGAACGCGGCCGTGGCCACCCTTCCCGGCACCTGGGCGCAGTGCACGCTGGCCCGCGACACGTGGCCGGCCAGGAGCTTGATCTGCGGCCAGGCCGGGGCGCTGCCCAGCGAGCAGCGGACGGCGGCGATCGCGGCCGGCGAGGTGGCCATGCACACCGGCCGGTCGAGCAGCCCGCGCGCGGTACGCAGCCGCTGGCCCGAGAACGAGGTCACGCACACCCGGTCCCACGCCCCGGTGCGGCGCAGCACCTCGGGCAGCAGGGAAATCCCCGCCGCGTCCTTCAGGTCGATGTTGAACCGCGCGTCGGTAAAGGTGCCGATCAGGTCCTCGATCAGCGGGATCGGCTCCGAGCCGGCCACGCGCAGGGCGGCGACGTCACGGTAGGGCAGTACGTTGATCGGCCCGGACGCATCGGTCACGCGGTCCAGCGTCCGGTCATGGAACGCCACCAGCTTGCCGTCCGCGGTGGCCCGGGCGTCCGTCTCGAGGTACGCGTAGCCCAGCTTGACCGCATGCTCGAACGCGGTCCAGGAGTTCTCCGGCGCGTGCGCCGCGCCGCCGCGGTGGGCGAAGGCGACGGGCCGGGGGTGGTCGAGAAAAGGTACTCGCACGATCGCCAGTATGCACGCTGACCTGGTATGCACGGTGAACGGTGCATGTCGCGTCATTGACCGGCGCGCCGACGTCTGTAACCGGGCCCAGGACCGGCGGCGCGCCTCAGCCATGGCGATAGCCGCCGCCACCGCGACGTTCAGCGAGCCGACCCGGCCCGGCTGCGGGATGTACGCGATCGCGTCGGCGACGGCGAGCAGCCCCGCTGAGCAGCCGTGATCCTCGTTGCCGAACGCCAGGCAGACGTCACCGTCCAGCGGCGCCTCGTGCAGCGGGACCGCACCCGAGGCCAGCTCGACGGCGACCACGCGCAGGCCCGCGGCCGCCGCCTCCTTGGCCGCGGCCACCGGATTCGGCTCGGTGCTCGCCTGCACCAGCCGCTGGGTGCCGAGGGCCGTCTTGCCCACTCCCGGGTGGGACAGCGGCGCCGTGCTGCCGCACAGCCACAGTTGCTCGGCGGCGAAGGCCGCGGCCGAGCGGACGATGGAGCCGACATTGAACGGCTGGCCGACCGAATCCAGCAGCACGGCCAGGCGGGCCTCGCTGACCCGGCGCCACTCGCGGTTCAGCCGCTTGACCTCGACCGGCCGCAGCTGGCGGCCACGCGGCTGCGCGAGCAGCTGCTGGCGCGCGAGAATGAGAGCCGCGAGGGGAAGAAGCATCCCGACAGTGCCGCTGAGACGGCGCTGGCCGACCCGCAGAAGCACTTCAGACTCCTCCTCGATCAGTACCAGCAGGATCTGGGCAAGAACACGCCGCTCCCGCCGACGGTGGTCGCCGTGCAGCAGGCCAAGGGCAAGGAGGCGCCCTATGAGCCGGCGATTGCGGACCTCAACGCCGCGCTCATCGATCACATCCAGGTGACGGATGCGGATCTTCAGGCCCTGGGCAAGGCGCGCGCGCAGGCGATCCAGGATGCGCTCCTGTCCGGGAGCCAGATCGACGCTGCGCGCGTCTTCATCGCCAATGCGGCGCCGAAGCCCGAATCAGGCGACAAGGTGAAAGTCGAAATGGCGGTCAAGTGAGCGCGTAATGGCCTGGAATTTCCCACAACGGCGAGCCCAGGGGCCGTTCCCTAGTTGATGCCTGCCAACGCTGGCAGCTCGCGAGCGGCGGCCTTCGGCCGTCGCTGTGCATCGTAGAGGCCCCAGTGCGCTTCCTCCGGATGCGAGCCCGGCACCGGGCCGCCATCGTAGGCACGCCAGGGCAGATCGAACGCCGCGAAATAGGCGAAAGCGCGTCCTGGCGCTGGCGGAAGCTGCCGGCGCAGCTCCCGGTAGAAGGACGCCTGGCGCGCCTCGCTGAAACCCGCCTCCGCCGGAGCGGTCGGTTCGCCGGTCTCCTTCACCAGCAGCGGGCCGCAGGCGAGGGGTGCGAGTCTTGCGAGCACGTTGACGACGAACTGCGCAGCGTTGCGGTCCGGGGCATCCTTGAACCAGGGCTGGAAGATCGGGTGCACGTTGACCAGCAGGAAGTCGAGCTGTGCGAGCAGGGGCGCGGCAGCCGGGTCGTAGTAGATGTGGAAGGGCTCGGTCGTGGTGAAGGCGGTGCCGGGTGCGCGAGCGCGCGCCCGCGCGATGAGGGCGGTGAGTCCTGCGACATCGGTCCGATGGGCGAACAGCGTTTCGTTGCCGAGCGATATTCCGACCACCAGATCGGGAAAGCGCCGCGCGGCTGCAAGGGCTGCCTCGAGCTGCGCGTCATCGGCCGGATTCCATACCCCGATGATGAGCGCGCGGAATTTCAATGCCGCCGCGATCGGCGCGATCTGCTCGGCGCCATGCACGGCATCGTAGGTGATGAGCCCATCGAAGCGCTCGCGCAGCACGGTCAGATCGGCACGGATGCCGGCCGGATCGGCCGGGGTCACCTGAGCGTTCACCACCTTGAGAGAGGTCGGCGCATAGGCGATGAAGCGTCCCTGCGCCATCGCCGCGCGCAGGCGGGTCATGGCCGCCGGCGCGGCCGGGCTCTTCGGGCAATTGAGCGGCGCCGCCGCGGCCGTTGCGGTGAAGAGGACTGCGGTGAGCAGGGCGCCGCCAAGCGCTGTGCGCAGATGGATCATGGATGGGTCCGCAAGCCCGCGACACGCGAATTGTGCCACACTGAAATTCCCGGGCAGCGAGGATGAACCATGCAGAACCAACATGATCTGGCGGTGCGCTTCCGCGCGCTGCACGAGGCCGCCGGCGCCTTCGTCATTGCCAACGTCTGGGACGGGGGGTCCGCCGCCGTCATGGTGGGACTGGGCTTCAAGGCGCTCGCGACCTCGAGCGCCGCGTGCGCGGCGACGCTGGGTGGGCTCGATGGCGGGATTACGCGCGCGCAGGCGCTCGAGCACGGCGGGTTGATCGCCAGGCTCAGCCCGGTGCCGGTGTCGGCCGATCTGGAGAACGGATTCGGGGATTCCCCGGAGAGCGTGGCGGAGACGATACGGCTGGCCGGTGCCGCCGGCCTGGTGGGAGGATCGATCGAGGACTCGCGCGCGGATGAGCGCATGCCCATCTACCCCCTGGAACATGCGGTCGAGCGCGTGGCGGCTGCCGTCGCCGCGGCGCGCCGCCTGTCATTTCCCTTCACGCTGACCGCGCGCGCCGAGAATTTTGTCAACGGGCGAGCGGACCTCGACGACACCGTGCGCCGCCTGCAGGCGTTCGAGCGCGCCGGCGCGGATGTGCTGTTTGCGCCGGGTCTGCCCGATCTTGCGGCCGTGCGCACGGTGTGCGCCGCTCTCACCAAGCCGTTCAACTTCATGGTCGGGATCCCTGGCAAGTCCTTCTCGGTCGCTGAACTCAGCGCTGCCGGGGTCAAGCGCATCAGCCTGTCGACGACGCTCTACCGTGCCGCGATCACAGGACTGCTCGCGGCGGCTCGCGAGGTGAAGGAGTCAGGCACGTTCAGCTACCTCGACACGCTGGTCAGCGGCGAGCAGCTGGGCAAGGATCTGCGCCGCCTAACGCGGCCTTAAGTCGGTCGCTTCACGCGCGGGGCCCGCTCGCCCGGCCGCGCCCCGCGCAGCCACTCGAGGAACGCGGGCGCCGCCGCAGTGCCTTCGGCGGGCGCCCAGGCGGCAAACTCGGAAGCGGTCGCAGGATCATAGGGCCCCTGCTTGATCTCGAGGAAGGCGCCGCCGCCGCCGTCCACGACCAGCGTATGCCACACGCCCTGCGCGGTTTCATACGCGAGGCTGTCGGTGCCCGAGCCGACCCCGTGGCGCGCCATCACGCGCCCGCCCTCATCGAAGGTGAGGACATCGATGCGACCGCGTAGCAGCAGGGCGAGCTCGGATTTGGCCGCATGCCGGTGCGGCCGGAAATACGAATCCGCGCGCGCCACCACGAGGAAGCGCTGCACCAGCTCGGTGGGCGAGGCGTGGATATTGTGGTGCGCGCGGGCGCGCGGGCTCACCGCCGCCTTGGCGTTGAGTTCATCCAGCAGGCTGTGCGGCAGCAGGTTCACGGTCGCTTCTCATTAGGCCGCGCGCGGGAGGCGATTCTTGTGGAGGTCGGGGAGAAAGCCTGCCAGCAGGCCGATCAGTGGCAGGAAAGCACAGATCTGGTAGACGGCGCTGAGGCCGATGTGATCGGCGAGCTTGCCCAGCACCGCGGCGCCGACGCTGCCCATGCCAAAAGCCAGGCCGAAGAACAGTCCCGCCACCATGCCGGTGCGTCCGGGCAGCAGATCCTGCGCGTACACCACGATTGCCGGGAAGGCCGAAGCGAGTATCAGGCCGATCGGCACGGTGAGCAGAGTGGTCCAGAAGAGATTGGCGTGCGGCAACAGCAAAGTGAAGGGCAACACGCCCAGGATCGAGACCCAGATGATGTATTTGCTGCCCAGGCGATCACCCAGCGGGCCACCGGCCATGCCGCCGAGCGCGGCTGAGGCGAGGAACAGGAACAGGTGCAGCTGCGAGCTGCGCACCGAGACGTGGAAGTGCTCGATGAGATAGAACGTGTAGTAGCTCGTGATGCTCGCAAGATAGAAGTACTTCGAGAAGATGAGGGCGAGGAGCACGCTGATCCCGAGCTTCACGTGGCGAGGCGGCGCGTCAAGGTGCGTGCCGGAGGCGCGCGCCAGGCGTGAAATCCCATGCGCCTTGTACCAGTGCCCGACGTTGAAAAGGACGAACATTCCCAACAGCGCCACGGCTGAAAACCAGGCGACGCTCGACTGGCCGCGGGGCAGCACGATGAACGCGGCCAGCAGCGGGCCGGTCGCGGAGCCAAAGTTTCCGCCGACCTGGAAGACCGACTGGGCCAGACCGTGCCGGCCTCCCGAGGCCATGCGCGCGACACGTGAGGACTCCGGATGGAACACCGAGGAGCCGGTGCCGATGAGCGCCGCCGCCACCAAGAGCAGCGCGTAACTGCCGGCATAGGCGAGCAGCACCAGTCCCACCAGCGTGAAGCCCATGCCGGCGGCCAGCGAATAGGGCCGCGGGCTCTTGTCCGCCATCGCCCCGATCAGCGGCTGCAGCAAGGAGGCGGTGAACTGGAAGGTGAACGTCAGCAGACCAATCTGCCCGAAGCTCAGCCGGTAGGAGCTCTTCAGCATCGGATACAGCGCCGGCAGCAGCGACTGCATCATGTCGTTGAGCATGTGGCAGAAACTGATGGCGGCGAGGATGCCGATGGCCGTGCCGCCGGCGGCAGCGGCGCTGCGCGGTAGAGTGGCGCTTTCGCTCAACGAATGGCTCCTGTCGGCACGCGCCCAACCCCTTCGGGCGCGCTTCCAATCTGCCGCATCGGCGCTTCAAAGCCCATCTCTCTAACTGGCGAGGCCTCTCGC
>Ga0209420_1000878_pt1 | contig 14918 bp, 9 predicted proteins | sample BlaSpr_A8_OM1_O1_FD_187972 | JGI IMG/M metagenome (GOLD analysis project Ga0209420, IMG submission 187972) | Forest soil microbial communities from Thunder Bay, Ontario, Canada - Black Spruce, Ontario site 2_A8_OM1_O1 (SPAdes) (version 2) | ecosystem: Environmental > Terrestrial > Soil > Boreal... | reverse complement strand
CCGCCCGGTCGCACTCCACCACGTTGATAAGCCGCAGGAAGGGGAACACCGACAGGCCGCTGGTGTGCCGCGCGGTTCCCCCGGTGGGCAGCACGTGGTTCGAGCCCGCCAGGTAGTCGCCGAGCGAGACCGGCGAGTAGGGGCCGACGAATACCGCGCCAGCGTTGGTGACCCGCGCGGCGAGCTTGGCTGCGTCGCGAGCCTGGATCTCCAGGTGTTCCGGCGCCCAGGCATCGGTCACCGCGAGCGCGGCGTCGATGTCGTCGACCAGGACACAGGCGGACTGGCCGCGCAGCGCCGCGGCCACCCTTTCTGCGTGCCGGGCCGCCGGAACCTGGCGGCCGAGCTCGGCGTCGACGCGGTCGGCCAGGCCCGGGTCGGAGGTGACGAGCAGGCAGGCCGCGAGCTCATCGTGCTCGGCCTGGGCGATCAGGTCGGCGGCGACGTGCGCGGGGTCCGCGGTGTCGTCCGCGATGATCGCCACCTCGGTGGGGCCGTTCTCGCCGTCGGTGCCGACCACGCCGCGCAGCACCCGCTTGGCGGCCGCGACGTAGACGTTGCCCGGCCCGGTGATGACGTCGACCGGCTCGCAGTCCTGCGTGCCGTAGGCGAACATCGCCAGCGCCTGCGCCCCGCCGACCGCGTACACCTCGCGCACCCCGAGCAGGGCGCAGGCGGCGAGCACGGACGGGTGCGGCAGGCCGCCCTGGGCGGCCTGCGGCGGCGACGCCACCGCGACCGAGCCGACCCCGGCCGCCTGGGCCGGGACGATGTTCATGACCACCGACGACGGGTAAGCCACCAGGCCGCCCGGCACGTACACCCCGGCCCGGCCTACCGGCACGAAGCGGCCGGTGACGGTGAGCCCGTCAGTGACCTGGGTGACGATCTCGGCCGGGATCTGCGCCCCGTGCACCCGCCTGGTGCGCCGGATAGCCTCCTCCAGCGCCCGGCGGACCTCGGGGTCGAGCCCGGCCAGCGCCTCATCAAGGGCGGCCTGCGGGACCCGGGTGGTGGCCAGGTCCACACCGTCGAACCGGGCGGTGTACTCGCGCACGGCCGCGGCCCCGCGGCGCCTGACGTCATCGCACACGGGCCGGATCCGGGTCACCGCGGCCTCGACATCGGTGGCCGCCCGGGGCAGGACGCCGGCCAGGTCGGCCCGGCTGAGCTGGCCCGCTTCGCGACCGCGCAGGTCGATTCGGGAAATCACCCGCCTAGTCTACGGAGCGTGGCCGCGTCACGGCCCGCTTGTCCACATGCCGGACGCGCCCGGATCGTCTGGTCCCGGTTCCGGCAGTGGCTGGGCCCCGGCGGCCAGCCGGTCCTGCTTGCGGGTCCCCGACTCGGCCAGCAGGACGACGGCCGAGGTGAGCAGCGGCCAGAACACGAGCGCGCTCTTAGCGCCCAGCGCGAGGGAGGCGCTGAAGAAGGCGCCGTTCGGGCTGGCGGCGAGCAGGTGGTTGTAGGTACCCAGGCCGGTCTGCTCGCCCGTCCACAGGGCGACCAGGGCGGCGGCGACCGCGCCGAGGACCAGCCCGGCCGTGGCCGCCGCGCCGGAGCGGCGCACCAGGAGCCGGTAGCCGATCAGGCCGGTAAGGAGCCCGCCGGCCGCGGTGATCAGGCAGAACCAGGCGTCGGCGCCGATGAACGCGTTGGTTTCCGCGTTCACGAGCTGGGCTTCGCCGCGGGCGATCTCCTGCAGCAGCGCCCGCGGCGCGACCTCGCCCCAGATGAGTCCGGCCGGGATGCCGAGGACCGCGCTGCCCGCCAGCGCTGCCGTGAAAGCCGCCAGTCGCCCCTTCGTCAGACCTCCCCGGTCGCCGGATTGCCTCCGGTCGATCGTACCCGTCAGATAGCGTGCACTTCGGGCAGCACCGAAGCGACGGCATCCAGGGTGGCCTGGTCCCAGGCGCGGCGAGCGCTGGCGTCGTTCGGCCGGCTGAGCGCCAGGCGATCATCAGCGCGCTGACGGCCATCCGGCGCAACCTCACGGCGGGCTGAAGGCCGCATCGCGGCTTTTGTCCGGGGCTGGTATTCCGTTTAGCACCGTTTTACCGGGGGAGTTCGATGAGCGCCTCGACCCCCACGGGAGGTAATCATGTCGAGCGGAGCACTCATAGGCATCATCGTCGCCGTCATTGTGGTGGCGGCCCTCATCGTCCTTGGCTCGGCCCAGCTGCGGCGGTCGCGTATGCGGCGCCAGTTCGGCCCCGAGTATGACCGGCTGGCTAAGGAAATCGGCCCGAGGAAGGCCGACGCCGAACTGACCGCGCGGCAGCGGCGCGTGGAAGCACTCGGCATCCACCCGCTGTCGGCGCAGCAGCAGACCAGTTACAGCGGCGACTGGACCGTCGTCCAGGAGCAGTTCGTTGACACCCCTGCTGAAGCAGTATCCGCAGCGGACGCCCTGATCTGGAGCGTCATGCGCGACCGCGGTTATCCGGCAGACGACAGGAACGCCAGCCTGGAAGCCCTGTCCGTCTATCACGCTCGCCCGCTGGACGGCTATCGGCAGACGCGCGCCATCCCTGTCGAGTCGGCCACCACCGAGCAACTCAGGGAAGCCCTGATCCGCTACCGCGCGCTGTTCGAAGAACTGGCGGGCACGCCGAATGGCGCCGGACGGCTCCAGCGCGATGCCACGGTGGACGACGGCCGCGGTGACCCGGGAGTCAGGGAGCCGGTCGAGGCCAGCAGCCAGCGTGCCGCGGAGAACAGCGACGACCGCATCGCGGACACCCCTCGTTAGTAGTTCGCAGGAAGGATGATTCCTATGACGCAGGACCAATACGGCCGGGGTCAGGGCCCCGGCTATGTCGTCAGCGGCGAAGTCGTGCCTGACGACGAGACCGCGGAAACCTCGGGCGAGGAGACGACCCCGATGACCCGGTTCCAGAAGGTAGCTTCTGCCCTCCGCGGCGACAGGCCGGCCGAGCCGACCGCAGAGCAAGACACCACTATGGACCCGAGCGCGACCGACCCGAGCGCGACCGACCCGAACGGGACGTGGCCCGCCAGGTCGGGCGACGCGGCCACGGCCGGTGGCGCAGGTACGGAAGACACCGTCGATGACGCGCTGACGGTGCCCGCCGGGACGGACCAGGCCGGCGCGGTGCGCAGCCCCGACGCGGCAAGCCGTGACTACTGGGACGACGAGCAGGGCCGCCCGGAGACGGCTCCCGGCGGAGGCAGGATCGCGGCGGACCCTTCGATGACCGGCCGGAGCACCTACGCTACGACCGAACCCACCGGGACCGGAGGCATCGCCCCGGAGGCGGCCTACGGGGACCCGGACGGCACCGCGGACGGATACGGCGACCAGGCCAGCACAGAGGCCGGCTCCAGCAGCAACCTGGGGACTACCCCGGGCTATGGCAGCCAGGCGGGGACCACCCCCGGCTACGGCGCCGAGGCCGACACTGCGACCGGATACGCCACTCAGGGCGGCACCGTCACTGACCCGCAGGGGCCCACCGGAACAGACCCGGTCGCCACCGCGGCCGGCACGACTGACGGCGCCCCCGCGGCCGGCACGACCAACGGCGCTCCCACGGTCGGCACCACTGCTGCCGGCACCACTGCTGTCGGCACCACTGCTGTCGGCACCGCTGGGGGTTCCCCCGCAGGAAGGCATGCTGCGGGCGCCGAGGAGGCCGGGCTCCGTCCGGGTGAGGCGACCGACAGGATCGGTGATTTCGGTGACATCGCCTTCGGGAACCTGCTCCCCGATGCCGAGCAGTACACCACGCAATGGCAGCAGATCCAGTTCCGGTTCGTGGACGATCCGCAAGGCTCGGTGACCGAGGCCGCCGAAGTGCTGTCCCAGGTGACCGCCAAGCTGGAAGCAGCCATCCAGGAACGGCAGCGCGCCATCGAGGAGCGCAAGCTGGCCATCCAGGAGCGGGCGAGCGCGCTGCGCGGCAGGTGGGGCGAGGGCTCCAATGCCGACACCGAGACGCTGCGCGAGACGCTGCGCATGTACCGGGCGTTCATGGACCAGCTCATCGGGTCGACGCCGTAACGCGCGGCAGGATGCGCTAGCCGACGCAGGCCGGACCGAGTAGCTGCTTCAGGTCTCCGATCAGGGAGGGTGAGGCAGCTACTCGCAGCTTGTCGTCCAGGCGCATGACCGTGGTGCGCTCATGGTCACGCAGCCGCAGGTGCACCTCGGTCGGCCCCGGATGGGTGACCAGGACCTCGCGCAGCCGCTCGACCACCGGCGGCACGCACCTGGCCACCGGCATGGACACCACGAACGGGCCCGACTCGTCGACCGACAGGTCGGGGATGGTCATGTCCATGGCGATCAGCTTGGGCACGTCGTCCCGGCGGTCTACCTTGCCCTTCACCACGACCACCGCGTCCTCGGCGATCGAGGTGGCGTAGAGCTGGTAGGTCTGCGGGAAGAACAGCACCTCGATGGCCCCGGCCAGATCCTCCAAGGTGGCGGCCGCCCACTGGTTCCCCTGCTTGGTCACCTTGCGCTGGACGCCGGAGAGAATCCCGCCCACCTTGACGATCTGGGCGTCGGACCGGTCGGCCTTGGGCCGTTCGGCATCATCGGTCATCAGGTCGGCCAGCGAGCAGTCGCTCTCCCTGGCGATGATGTGCTCGACGCCGAACAGCGGGTGGTCGGAGACGTACAGGCCGAGCATCTCGCGCTCGAAGTTCAGCAGGGTGGACTTGTCCCATTCACCGGCCGGCACGGGAACGTCGAAGACCGCCTCGGCCTCGGCGTCGCCGCCGAACAGCGAGTCCTGGCCGATGGCCTCGTTGCGCTTGATGTCGATCACGGCGTCTACCGCCTGCTCGTGCACAAAGACCAGGCCCTTGCGCGGCTCGCTGAACGAGTCGAACGCGCCCGCCTTGATCAGCGACTCAATGACCCGCTTGTTGCACACCACGAGCGGGACCTTGCGCAGGAAATCGGCGAAGCTGGTGAACTGGTCCTTGGACTTGCGCGCCGCGGCGATGGCTTCCACCACGTTCGTGCCCACGTTGCGGATGGCCGCCAGGCCGAACCTGACGTCGGTGCCGACCGCCGCGAACGTGGCCACCGATTCGTTGACGTCGGGCGGCAGCACCTTGATGCCCATCCGGCGGCACTCGTTCAGGTACAGCGCCGACTTGTCCTTATCGTCGGCGACCGACGACAGCAGCGCAGCCATGTACTCGGCCGGGTAGTTGGCCTTCAGGTAGGCGGTCCAGTAGGCGATCAGGCCGTAGGCCGCGGTGTGCGCCTTGTTGAACGCGTAGTCGGCGAACGGCACCAGGACGTCCCACACGGCCTGGATGGCCTTGTCGGAGTAGCCGCGTTCCCGGCAGCCCTGCTGGAACGGGACGAACTCCTTGTCCAGGATCTCCTTCTTCTTCTTGCCCATGGCGCGGCGGAGCAGGTCAGCCTGGCCGAGGGTGTACCCGGCCAGGATCTGGGCCGCCTTCTGCACCTGCTCCTGGTAGACGATCAGCCCGTAGGTCGGCTCGAGTACCTCCCGGAGCGGTTCCTCGAGCTCCGGGTGGATGGGCGTGATCTCCTGCTGACCTGTCTTGCGCAGCGCGTAGTTGGTGTGCGAGTTGACGCCCATCGGACCCGGCCGGTACAGGGCCAGGACGGCGGAGATGTCCTCGAAGTTGTCGGCCTTCATCAGCCGCAGCAGCGAGCGCATCGGGCCGCCGTCCAGCTGGAACACGCCCAGCGTGTCGCCTCGGGCCAGCAGCTCGTAGGTCGGCTTGTCGTCCAGGGGCAGCGTCAGCAGGTCGATGGAGACGGCCCGGTTCTTCTCGATCGCCGCCACCGCGTCAGCCATGATGGTCAGGTTGCGCAGGCCGAGGAAGTCCATCTTCAGCAGGCCGAGGCCCTCGCAGGTCGGGTAGTCGAACTGCGTGATCACCGCGCCGTCAGAGTGCCTGGTCCAGACCGGGATGTGGTCGGTCAGCGGCTCGGCGGACATGATGACCCCGGCCGCGTGCACGCCGGGCTGGCGGATCAGGCCCTCGATCCCCCGGGCGGTGTCAATGACCTGCTTGACCTCGGCCTCGGCCTCGTACAGCGAGCGGAGCTCGCCTGCCTCCTTGTACCGCGAGTGACCCTCGTCGAAGATCGCCGACAGCGGGGCGTCCTTGCCCATGACGGGCGGCGGGAAGGCTTTGGTGATCCGGTCGCCCAGCGCGTAGGGATGGCCGAGCACCCGGCACGAGTCCTTGATCGCGGCCTTGGCCTTGATCGTGCCGTAGGTGACGATCTGCGCGACCCGGTCCGAGCCCCACTTCTGGGTTACGTACCTGATCACGTCGGCGCGCCCGCGCTCGTCGAAGTCGATGTCGATGTCGGGCATGGACACGCGCTCGGGATTGAGGAAGCGCTCGAAGATCAGGCCGTGGACCAGCGGGTCGAGGTCGGTGATGCCCATCGCGTAGGCGACGATGGAGCCTGCCGCCGAGCCGCGGCCCGGGCCCACGGCCACGCCGTTGTTCTTCGCCCACATGATGAAGTCGGCGACGACCAGGAAGTAGGCCGGGAAGCCCATCTGGCAGATGATCTGGATCTCGTACTCGGCCTGCTGGCGCCGCTGCTCGTCGAAGCCGTCCGGGTAGCGGCGGTCCATGCCCTTCCACACCTCGGCACGGAACAGCTCCTCCTCGGACTCGAAGCCGTCCGGGATGGGGAACCTGGGCATCAGGTTGACGAAGTCGAACATGCCGGCGGTGTCGACGCGGTCGGCGATCAGGAGCTGGCTGTTGCGGCAGCCCTCTCGCCACAGGTCGCTGGAGTCCAGGCTGTACATCTCCGCGGCGGGCTTGATGTAGTAGCCGGAGCCGTCGAACCGGAGCCGGTCCGTGTCCAGCAGGGTCTTGCCGGTCTGGATGCACAGCAGCATGTCCTGCGCTTGCGAATCGGCCTCGCGGGTGTAATGCGAGTCGTTGGTGACGACGGGCGGGATGCGGAGCTTCCTGGCGATCTCGGTCAGGCCGTCGCGGACCCGCCGCTCGATATCCAGGCCGTGGTCCATCAGCTCGAGGAAGTAGTTCTCCTTGCCGAAGATGTCCTGCCACTCGGCCGCGGCCTTGAGGGCCTCGTCGAAGTGATCCAGCCGCAGCCGGGTCTGCAGCTCGCCTGACGGGCAGCCGGTGGAGGCCATCAGGCCGGCCGTGTGCTCGGCGATGATCTCCTTGTCCATCCGGGGCCACTTGACCATCCAGCCTTCGGCGTAGGAGCGCGAGGAGAGCCGGAACAGGTTGTGCAGGCCTTCATTGTTCCTGGCCCAGATGGTCTTGTGCAGGTAGGCGCCGGAGGCGGAGACGTCGTCCTTCTTCTGGTGCGGCTGGCCCCACAGGATGCGGTTGGAGTTGGTCCGGGCCTCGGGTGAGAGGTAGGCCTCGATCCCGATCACCGGCGTGACGCCGGCGTCCTTGGCCTGCCGGTGGAACTCGGCGGCGCCGTACATGTTGCCGTGGTCGGTCATCGCCACGTGGGTCATGCCCTGGCGCTTGACCTCGGCGAGCAGTTCCTTGATCCGGGCCGCGCCGTCCAGCATGGAGTACTCGGTGTGCACGTGCAGGTGGGCGAACGGCTGACCAGATTCCGCCATCGACGAACCGCCTCCTCAGGGCACGCTGCACACCGCACGCCACCTCGCGGAGTGCAGCCAGAGGGCGTCGCGCGTGATCATCAACCCGGTGCTGACCACCCTAATGGAGCATCCCCGGTCGCGTCCGGCTGGCGCGCCGACCGGGTCCGTCCGGTCCCGAATGTCCATTTCGGGCAGTCCTGAATTCACGCCGGAGGCTCGGCATCCAGTCCTCCGGCTCGATCACCGGTCTGGTCGGCGCTTCCGGCGACAGCCGTTGGTGCGGTAAGGCCCGGCCGCCCAGATGCGCGTATCGAACATAGGTTTGACACTAACATGAGGATGCGACATTCCAGGGAAAGCGGTACCGGCAGGTGCCCGGCCTGGACGAGCTGACCGACCGGCAACGCGAGGTGGTAGCCCCGATCGCCACCAGCCTGTCCACGAACAGATCGCCGGGCAGGGGCCGGGGCGCTAATGCAACTTCAGCCACACCAATCCCAAAATCGTGGAGGATCCGGGTTCTACGGAGGGTTTGGGCAGCCATGACTGCCCAAACCCTCCACGACGGCCAGATCCTCCGCGCAAATGGGGCTGGTGGGATTGGGGGTATTCCGGGAAGGCGCGACGGGCTGGGGCGCGAGGCGGGAGGGCGGCTGGGCCGGCGCGTGGGTCTGTGGTCAGCCCCAGCGGACGCGGACGCTGGACTGCCAGCCGGTTAGGAAGGCGGTTTCCCCGGTGATCGAGACGTCAGCGGTGGCGGCGTCGGACCGGTTCCACAGGAACAGGTAGACGCCGGACGCCGGACCGTTCACCGTGCAGTCCGCACTGGCCGGCGAGCTGGTGCTGGCCGGCGAGCTGGTGCTGGCCGGCGAGCTGGTGCCGGCCGACGAGCTAGTGCCGGCCGGCGAGCAGGTGCTGGCCGGCTCGCGGCGGGCCTGGATGCGGCCCGCTTCGGCGGCGACGTGCCAGGCGTCACCGGTGTCGGTCAGCTGTACCCGCATCGTGCCGTCATGCGCGGCCGACGGGCGGTACTTGCGCCGCTGCCCGAACCCCATGATCAGCTCGTCGACGCCGTCGGCGGCGAAGTCCGCCGGGTACTGGGGGCGGATACCCGATGCGCTATCCGCGTCGGCGCGGTGGATGGCGGTCTCGTGCGCCTGGCGGCGGGCCCAGAACGCCAGCGGGGACGGGGCGTCTATGAAGGTCGGGCACTGCACGCCAGGGTCGGCGGTCAGGAGCGTTTCGACCAGGGCGGCGTGACCCGCGCGAAACCAGCTGACCAGGTCCGGGTCGGCCGCCCCGCTCTGGAGGATCTCCGCTTCCGGCGGTCCGTCCAGGATGGCGGGCGGGCACTCGGTGACGTGCCGGGCAGCCCACCGGTGGATGTACCCGGTGTGCCGCAGCAGGTCCTTGACCAGCCACGACGGACAGGGCGGGACGGCTGCGTCCAGGCCGGACCGTTCGGCCGCGTCCGCCAGCTGGCCGCCCTCGCGGCGCAGCGCGTCGATGTGCTCGACGATCTCCATGCCGACATTCTGCCTGTCCGCTGCCGGGGCCAGAACGCAGGGACCAGGACGTGAACCCCCGGGCTCATGCCCCTGGGAGGCACTGGAACCCGGATTTCATGTCAGGGGGTCACGGGAACCGTGGCCGGCGGGCGGGTACGCGCGAGCGGGCACGCCTGCCGGCGGAGGGCCTGCCCGGTTAGCTCTCGGCGCGCAGGACGTCGAGCGCGTGGGCCAGGTCGGGCGGGTAGGGGCTGGTGAACGAGACCGGGCGGCCGTCCGCCGGATGGGCGAAGCCCAGGCTGACCGCGTGCAGCCACTGACGGGTCAGGCCCAGCCGGGCGGCCAGTACCGGGTCGGCGCCGTAGAGCAGGTCGCCGGCTACGGGATGCCTGATGGCGGCCATGTGCACCCGGATCTGGTGGGTGCGGCCGGTTTCCAGGTCGACACCCACCAGGCTGGCGGCGCGGAACGCTTCCATCGTGTCGTAGTGGGTCACGCTGGGCCGCCCGTCGCTGACCACCGCAAACCGGCCGTCGCCCGACGGGTGCCGGCCGATCGGCGCATCCACCGTGCCACGCAGCGGGTCGGGGTGGCCCTGCACGAGCGCGTGGTAACGCTTGTCCACGGTGCGCTCGCGGAAGGCTCGCTTCAGCGCGCTGTAGGCCGGCTCGCTCTTGGCCACCACCATCGTCCCGCTGGTGTTCGCGTCCAGGCGGTGCACGATGCCCTGGCGTTCGGCGGCACCGCTGGTCGCGACCGTATGCCCGGCCGCGAGCAGCCCGCCGATGACGGTCGGGCCGGTCCAGCCCGGGGTGGGGTGGGCGGCCACGCCGCGCGGCTTGTCCACCACGATGATGTCGTCGTCCTCGTACAGCACGGCCAGGCCCTCGACCAGCCGGGGCGGCTCGGCCGGCCGCGGCGGCGGGAGAGTGACCTGCAGCGGCGCGCCGGCCAGCACGCGGTCCGACTTGATCGCGGGCCGCCCGTCGAGCAGCACCAGGCCGTCGCCGATCAGTTCGGCAGCCCGGGACCTGGACAGGCCGAACATCCTGGCCAGGGCGGCGTCAAGCCGCTCGCCGTCCAGGCCTTCCGGCACCGCGAGCTCGCGCTCGCCTGGCACGGTCATCGCCCGTCGTCCACGGGACGGAGCTTCGATTCCGGATAGTTCGGTTTCGGATAATCCGGTTCTGGGGGGGCCGGGGGCTCGGGATCCGGTGCGGCGGCTTGATCGGCCTGACGGGCTTGATCGGCTTGACCGGCCTGACCGGCCTGACCAGCTTGATCGGCCTGACCGGCTTCAGCGGATTCAGCGGATTCAGCGGATGCGGCTTCACCAGTGCGGATGGTCCTGGTACCGTCCAGGCGGACACCGCGCAGGGCCAGCAGCACGACCAGGATGCCGGCGCTGACGATGCAGGAGTCGGCGACGTTGAACACCGGCCAGAAGCGGGTCACCTCGATCCAGTCGACCACATCACCGCGGAACGGGCCGGGCGCGCGGAAGATCCGGTCGATCAGGTTACCGGTGGCCCCGCCGAGCAGCAGCCCGAGAGTGATGGCCCAGCCGGAGCTGCGCAGGCCGCTCGCGGCGCGCAGGATGTAGGTGACCACGCCCGCCGCGATCAAGGTGAAGACGATCGTGATGGAAGTGCCGCCCAGGTTAAAGGCCGCGCCGCCGTTGCGGACCTGCGTGAGCATGAACACGTTGCCGATCACGTGCACATACGTCTGCTCGGGGATGTTCGCCACGACCAGGATCTTGGAAACCAGGTCGGCTGCGATCACGACGACGGCCACGCCGAGCAGCAGGCCGACCCGGCGGTGCCGGTCAGCACGGTGCCGGTAAGCACTGGGCCGCCCGGGTTGCTGGCCGGTCAGCGGCGTTCCTCCCGCTGTTTGCACGACACGCACAGGCTGGCCCGCGGGAACGCCATCAGGCGCGCCTTCCCGATCGGCTGACCGCAGGATTCGCATACTCCATATGTTCCCGCATCGATCCGGTCCAGCGCGCGCTCACCCTCGTCGAGCAGGTTCTGCGCGTTCTCGGCCAAGGCAAGGTCGTGCTCGCGCTCGAAGGCCTTGGTCCCGACGTCGGCCGTGTCGTCGCCCGCGTCCCGGACGGCGTCGGTGAGGCGTTCGGCGATGTCAGCGGCGACCCGGGCGATATCGGCGCGCAGGCCGGCCATCTCGGACTCGAGCTCGGCCCGCACCTGCTTGAGCTCGGTATCGGTCCAGGGCTCTTCGCCGGGGCGCACCGGAAGATCAGCAGGGGTGTTGGCTCCGCGGGGGACGACCCCTCCGAGCCCCACCGAGCCTCCGGCGGCATCAGACCGCGGTACTGCCGACATGCGGCCTCCTGTTGGCGGAAAGTAAAGCGGTCAACGGAGGATAAGCCTCGGTGCTACGCGAGGCAAACTGGGCGGTCAGCTACTCTTGGGCCGGTGCAGGGATTCGAGCCGCTCCCCGCGCAGGTGGACCTGCCCGCGCTTGAGCGCGAGGTGCTGGCCCGCTGGCAGGATGCGGGCATCTTCGAGCGGTCGCTGAAGCAGACCGAGGGCGGGCCGTCCTGGATTTTCTACGAGGGACCGCCGACCGCCAACGGGCTGCCTGGCGTGCACCACGTGGAGGCACGGACCTTCAAGGACCTGTTCCCCCGGTTCAAGACCATGCAGGGCTTCCATGTGCCGCGCAAGGGCGGCTGGGACTGCCACGGGCTGCCGGTCGAGGTGGCCGTGGAGAAGGAACTCGGCTTCACCGGGAAGCGGGATATCGAGGCCTACGGGATCGCCGAGTTCAACGCGCGGTGCCGCGAGTCGGTGCTCAGGTACGTGGATGCGTGGCTGGCCATGTCCCGGCGGATGGGCTACTGGGCCGACACCGAGCATGCCTACCGGACCATGGACGCCAGCTACGTCGAGTCGGTCTGGTGGTCGCTGAAGGCGGTTTTCGAGGCCGGCCTGCTGGCCCGCGACTTCCGGATCAGCCCGTACTGCCCGCGCTGCGGGACGCCGCTGTCCGACGCCGAGCTGGGCCAGCCCGACGTCTACCAGCCCGTCTCCGACCCGGCCATCACGGTCAGGTTCCGCCTGCTCACCCTGCCTGACGGAGCGCCGCCGCAGCTTGACGGCGCCGACCTGCTGGTGTGGACCACGACGCCCTGGACGCTGGTCTCCAACACCGCGGTGGCGGTCCACCCGGAGGCGTTCTACGTGGTCGCCCGCCATCGGCAGGACGGCGACCGGGTCGTGGTAGCCGAAGACCTGGTCCGGGCGGTGCTCGGCGAGGACTGGCAGGTATCCGCCCGGTTCGCCGGTGAAGCACTGGTGGGCGCGAGTTACCGAGCTCCGTTCGGCATCATCGATATCCCTGACGCCCATGTGGTGATTCCAGGCTCATTCGTGACTACGGAAGATGGCACCGGGCTGGTCCACCTGGCGCCCGCGTTCGGCGCCGACGACATGGACGCCTCGCGCGCGCACGGGCTGCCCGTGGTCAACCCGGTCAAGCCCGACGGGCACTTCGAGGACGGCGTGCCGCTGGTCGGCGGGCTGTTCTTCTCCGACGCCAACCAGCGGCTGATCAACGACCTGGACGACCGGGGCCTGCTGTTCGCCGCGCGCCGGCACGAGCACAGCTACCCGCACTGCTGGCGGTGCGGCACCGCGCTGCTGTACTACGCGCTGCCCTCCTGGTACATCAGGACCACCGCGATCAAGGACCGGCTGCTGGTCCAGAACGAGCAGACGAACTGGTATCCGGCCACGGTCAAGTACGGCCGGTACGGCGAGTGGCTGCGGAACAACGTGGACTGGGCGCTGTCCCGGACCAGGTACTGGGGCACGCCGCTACCGCTGTGGGTGTGCGACGAGGAGCACGTGACCTGCGTCGGCTCGCTAGCCGAGCTTTCGGAGCGGGCCGGGCAGGACCTGACCAGGCTTGACCCGCACCGGCCGTTCGTCGACGAGATCACGTTCGCCTGCCCGCAGTGCGGGGAACGAGCGCGGCGCGTGCCGGAGGTGATCGACGTCTGGTACGACTCGGGGGCGATGCCGTTCGCGCAGCACGGCGCGCCGCTGCGGAACCTGGCCGAGTTCGAGGCCGCCTACCCGGCGCAGTTCATCTGCGAGGCGCTCGACCAGACCCGGGGCTGGTTCTACTCCCTGATGGCCGTGGGGACGCTGGTGTTCGGGCATTCGTCCTACGAGAACGTGGTGTGCGTGGGCCTGCTGGTCGACGAGACCGGCCGCAAGATGAGCAAGCACCTGGGCAACGTGCTGGAGCCGATCCCGCTGATGGACGCGCACGGCGCGGACGCGCTGCGCTGGTTCTTCGCGGCTTCCGGGTCGCCGTGGGGCGCCCGCCGGGTGGGGCACGACCTGCTCAGCGAGATCGTCAGGAAGGTGCTGCTCACCTACTGGAACACGGCCTCGTTCCTGGTCCTGTACGCCAACGCGGGCGGCTGGAGGGTGCCGGATGGCCTGGCCTGCGCTCCGGCCGCGGCGCAGCGGCCGGTGCTGGACCGGTGGGTGCTCGGCGAGTTGCACGCGGTGGTGCGGGACGTCACGGGCTCGCTCGAGGGGTTCGACACCGCGGCGGCCGGCCGGCGCCTGGCGACGTTCATCGATGACCTGTCCAACTGGTACGTGCGGCGGTCCCGGCGGCGGTTCTGGGACGGGCCCGCGTCGCCGGACGGCGCGGCGGCGTTCGCCACCCTGTATGAGTGCCTGACCACGCTGACGCTGCTGATGGCCCCGTTCACCCCGTTCATCACCGACTACGTCTGGAGCGTGCTGCGGCAGCCCGGGGCGGCGGACTCGGTGCACCTGGCCTCGTGGCCCGCGGCCGACGCCGCGCTGATCGATCCGGCGCTGTCGGAGCAGATGGCGCTGGTGCGACGGCTGGTCGAGCTGGGACGTTCGGCCCGGGCGGGCGCCTCGGTCCGTATGCGGCAGCCGCTGCGCCGGGCCCTGATCGGAGCGCCCGGGTTCTCCGAGTTGCCTGGCGAGCTGCGGGAGCAGATCGCGGCGGAACTGAACGTGGCGGCGCTGGAGGTGCTGGGGGGTTCGGGCGGAGAGCTCGTGGACTACACGGTCAAGCCGAACTTCCGCTCGCTCGGCCGCCGGTTCGGGGCCCGGACGCCGCCCGTGGCGGCCGCCGTCACCGCGGCTCCGGCCGCGGAGATCGCGACTGCCGTGCTGGCCGGGCGGACGGCGGCGGTGACGCCCGAGGGGTTCGCTGGCGAGCCGGTGCCGATCGGCGCCGACGACGTGATCGTGACCCAGACGCCGCGGGCCGGCTGGGCGGTGGCCACCGAAGGCGGCGATACCGTGGCGATCGACACCACCGTCAGCCCGGAACTGCTGGCCGAAGGGCTCGCGCGCGAGGTCATCCGGCTGGTCCAGGAGGCCAGGAAGAACGACGGCCTGGACATCACCGACCGGATCTGGCTGCGCTGGTCGTCAGGCAGCCAGGAGCTGACTGAGGCCCTGACCGAGCACGCGGAGCTGATCGCCGCCGAGGTGCTAGCGGTGGACTTCGGGCCCGGCACCGGTGCGCCGGACGGTTCGGCCGCGGCGGAACACGCGGACACGGATCTCGGCCTGACGTTCTGGCTCGGGCGCCGGTAACGCCGGGTTCTTCTCCGGCTGATCGGGCTGGCAGGCGCGGCAGGGCGTGCAGCCGGACTCCCGGGCCGCGGCGAGCGTCATCTTCTCCAGGTCGCCCTCGCCCATGAATCGGATGAGGATGCACTGGGCGTTGTGGTACCTCGGGACACCAGGGACGACGGTTACCTCGCGCTGGAGCTCGGCGGCGGGCTCAGTGCCGGCGGGCTCGG
>Ga0209420_1000876_pt1 | contig 14955 bp, 15 predicted proteins | sample BlaSpr_A8_OM1_O1_FD_187972 | JGI IMG/M metagenome (GOLD analysis project Ga0209420, IMG submission 187972) | Forest soil microbial communities from Thunder Bay, Ontario, Canada - Black Spruce, Ontario site 2_A8_OM1_O1 (SPAdes) (version 2) | ecosystem: Environmental > Terrestrial > Soil > Boreal... | reverse complement strand
CCATGAATCCCAACTGGCCCTGGGTCGCTCTGGCGCTTCTCGGGGCCTACCACGGTCTGAATCCAGCCATGGGCTGGCTGTTCGCGCTGGCTCTTGGCCTGCAGGAAAAGCGCCGGTCGGCGGTCGGCGGCGCCCTGCTGCCAATCGCTCTCGGACACGCCGCCGCGATCACACTGGCGATTGTCCTCCTGCGCTTGGTTCAGCATTTTCTTCCCATGAATATTCTGAAATGGGGAGTTGCGTTATTTCTTTTCACCCTTGGTGTCTATCGACTTTTCCGCGCGAACCATCCGCGTGGTGCTGGTATGAGAGTCGGAGGCAGAGACCTGTTCGTCTGGTCCTTCCTCATGGCATCCGCCCACGGTGCAGGGTTGATGCTCCTGCCGGTTCTCATGGCACGACCAATGTCTGGGAGGACGCACAGCATGGCGGGAGGAAACCCGCTGATGCCTTCGTTGTCAAGCGCATCTTGGTTGAGCGCATCCGGTATTGGCCTGGCAGTGCTGATCCATACGGCTAGCATGTTGGCAGTAGCCGGAATCCTCGCAATAGCGTTTTTCGAAGCCTATGAAAAGGTGGGCTTACGGCTCCTGCGGCACACCTGGGTTAATTTCGACCTATTGTGGGCGATAGCGTTGCTGGTGGCAGGATGCGTGGTCCTGTTCTTCTAATTCGAACCTCAGCCCTGCCCTAGACTCTCTGCGTACAAGCAGCCGAATGTCCCCAACCGCCCTCGAAAACGAAGTGGGTCAGCGGTTTTCGCTTGCACGGGCTAGCGTCTCTATTGCGTAGTTTCTCCGGAAGCCTGCCCGGGCTACCGGGGTATCCGATGGCGGCGACCGCAACGGGTTGATGATCTGGAGGAATTGAGAACTCGCAGCGAGCCTTTTCCACATCGAAGCCCGCCATCTCATGAACCACCAATCCAGAGACAGTGGCCTGGACCGTAAGAGCGGCAGTCGCCAGGCCCTCGTTCGACCGGAATCGGTAGCAACTCGGCTGCGTCATCTTTACCGCCTGCTTGCCCTCCTTGATCGATTGCTCGGCCGTGCCCGGCTTGTCGTTGGAACCGCACCACCGCCCGGCTCGGTGTCGTCTGGGTCGCGATGAACCCGACATCTTTGTTCTTTGTCCCTGCGCTATTGTTGCCACCCACCTCCCAGCGACTGGTAAAGCTGAACGAGCGCCAGGCGCTCGTTGAGCTGGGCTTGCACCAGGTTGAGTTCCGCTGAGAAGTAATTTGTTTCGCTGGTCAGAACCTGGAGGTAGCTCGCGCCGCCGTTCTTATAAAGCACCTCGGAAAATTGGTCGGTCTGCTGCGCTGCCTTCGTGAGCAACTCCTGTTGCTCGCGAAACTCACGATTTTTTTGAGAAGCAACCAGTGAATTCGAAACCTGTTCCAGGGCGCTCTGAACGGTTTGCTGGTACGAGAACCCCGCTTCTTGCCAGTTGGCACGGGCGAGTCTCAGTTGAGAGCGTAGCGCTCCGCCCTGGAAGACGGGCTGACTCACGCTGAAGGCCCCGTACCAGGTCTCCGAGGGCCGGCTGATGAACTGGTGCAAGGCATTGCTCTCGAGCCCTCCCAGTCCGGTGAGAGACAGGCTGGGGAAGAATGAGGCTTTGGCGACGCCGATTTGCGCGTTGGCAGCAACCATGATTTGTTCCGCCTGCCGAATGTCCGGTCGTCGCTCCAGCAATTCTGAAGGAAGTCCTGCGGGAACGCTCTCCAGTACGGGCTGTTCTGTAAGCGCGCGGCCCCGGGGAACGGATTGGGGGTTTTCGCCAAGGAGAATGCTAAGGAGGTTTTCCTGCTGCTCGATCTGCCGTTCGAGGTCGGGAATCGTTTCCGAGGCGGTATAGACGAGTTGCTCGGCTTGACTCACGTCGAGCCCGGAGCCTGAGCCATGACGTTCGAGCACCTGAGTCAACTGCAGGGATTGCTGCCGCGACCCCAGCGTGCGCTTCGAGATCTCGAGTTCACTGTCAAGGGCGCGAAGCTGGAAATAGGCCGTCGCTACGTTAGCAACCAGTGAGGAAATCACCGCCCGTTGTCCCCACTCGGTTGCGAGTAACTGGGCGCGAGCCGCCTCGGTTTGTCGGCGATATTTTCCCCAGAAGTCCAGATTCCAGATCACCGACAGGTTCAGTTCGCCGCCATTGACCTGGTAAGCGGGAAACAGGTTCGTAACTCTGGCGTTTTGCTGGCTGAAAATATCGGCCCCGACGTTTGCGGAGGGGAGCTGATCGGCGCGGGTGATGCCGACTTGTGCCTGGGCTTCGAGCACGCGGGCAGCGGCGATGCGCACATCATAATTTTGCGCAATGGCGGTGTGGGTCAACTGCGTGAGCACCGGATCCTGATATACCTGCCACCATTGCTCGTTGCCCAGCGACGAGGCTTGGGCGGCCTGTTGTGGAGCGGGTGCACGGTATTCTTGGGGGACATTCACCGCAGGCCGTTGGTATTTCGGCCCCATCAGGCAGCCGGTCATCAAGCCCAGCGCCGTAACCATTCCTATTAAGAGTGCAGCCTTTTGCATAATTCAATCCCCTTGACTGGGCGCTTCGGCGGGTGAGAGTGGCAATGCTCTCGGTCGCTCAGCGCCTGAGATCTTCTCCACAACGTAGAAAATCGTGGGAACAAAGAATCTGCCGATGAAGGTCTCGGCAACCATTCCTCCGATTACCGCCGTGCCCATGATCTGACGTGCTACCGAGCCTGCCCCGGACGCTGTCCAGAGCGGCACGCAGCCGAGAATAAATGCGAGCGCGGTCATCATGAGGGGCCGGAAGCGAAGCCTCGCTGCGGAAAGTGCGGCATCCACGAGGGACATGCCGCGTTTTTCATAGTCTTCCTTTGCAAATGCCACAATCAGAATCGAGTTTTTCGCGGCCAGGCCGATGAGCATTACCAGGCCAATCTGGGCGTAGACATCGTTCTCGATTTGAACCATGTACTGAGGAAGGTAAAGGCCGACTACGACACGACGCAGCCAGAGCGCAGCCAGAGCGCCGAATACCGCGACTGGCGTGCTGAGCAGCACGCTGAAGGGCACTGTCCAGCTTTCATAGAGAGCCGCCAGAATCAGAAAAACGAACAGCAGCGAAAATCCGAAGATGACGGAGGACGGCACTCCTTCGCGCGCCTTTTGCTCCTGGTACGACATGCCGATGTAGTCGAAGCCCATCTCGCGGGGCATGGTTTGCTGAAAAACATCTTCCAGGGCCGCGGTTGCCTGATCGGAGCTGTAACCAGGCGCCGCGCTAACATTGATCTGTGCGGACCGGTACTCGTTGTAGCGCATGGTGAACTCAGGGCCGTAACGGGTCTCAAACTTTGCCAGCGCGGTAAGAGGCACCGTCTGGCCTTGGCCGTTGCGGACATAGAATTGTCCGAGATCGTCGGTCGTCGCCCGGTAAGGTGCTTCGGCCTCTATATACACCTGCCAGGTACGGCCGAAATCGTTGTAGTAGTTAACAAACAAGCCGCCCATGTACGCTTGAATGGTGTTGTAGACATCCGTCAAATTCACCCCCTGCTTCAACACCTTGTCCTTGTCCACATTGATGAACTTTTGCGGCACGCTCGGGATGAAGGTGGTGGAGATCATGCCTATCTCAGGGCGCTTGCGAGCGGCGGCCATGAACTTGTTCAGGTTATCCGCCAGAAACTTGACATCCTTGCCGGCGCGGTCCTCCAGGGCAAACGTAACGCCGCCGGCAGTACCGACCCCGGGGATCGCGGGTGGTGAGAAACCGAAAACTGTGCCTTCTGGAAACGCCCTGAGTTCCTGATTCAAACGCGCCTTGATGGCTTGATATTGTTCGGCCCGGGTTTTGCGATCCTCCCAGGGCTTCAGGGTTACAAAGAAGAACGCGTTATACGAGGTCCGGACGTAGCTGAGCAAACTGAAACCGATGACGCTTGTGGTGTACTGAACTCCCGGCGTCTTTGCGAGAACTTCCTCCACTTGTTTCGCAGCTTCGCTTGTCCGCTCCATGGACGCCGAGTTGGGGAGTTGCATGTTGATATAGAAGTACCCTTGATCTTCATCCGGCAGAAAGCTGGTGGGCAGATGGCTGCTAAAAAACCAGGCTGCCACGCCCGCAACTACAAGCAGCACCATCACCACTGCAGCCTTGCGAATCAGGTCTCCCGACCAGCGGACGAAGCTGTCGGTAGAGCGGTTGAAATAGGCGTTGAACCAGTCAAAGAATTTTCCCAGCGGTCCGCGAGTCTGCTTCTTGGGTTTGAGCAGCAATGCCGAAAGTGCAGGGCTCAGCGTGAGAGCGTTAAACGCTGACAGCATCACGGAGATCGCGATGGTCAGGGCGAACTGCTGATACAACCGGCCGGTGATGCCTGGAATGAAAGCCGTTGGCACAAATACTGCGGCCAACACGAGAGCAATACCTACGACCGGCCCGGAGAGTTCTGCCATGGCTTTGATGGCCGCATCTTTCGGACTCAGTCCTTCTTCGATGTGGTGCTGCACCCCCTCGACAACCACGATGGCGTCGTCGACCACGAGTCCAATCGCGAGTACCAATCCAAACATCGAAAGCGTATTGATCGAGAAACCGAACAGCGGAAAGATGACGAACGTTCCCACCAGCGAGACAGGCACGGCCAACATGGGGATCAGGGTGGCGCGCCAATCTTGCAAAAAGAGATAAACCACAAAAATTACCAGCACAATCGCAATCACGAGAGTCTCGAGGATCTCTTTCATGCCTTGTGTAACCGGGCGTGTCTGGTCGAGCGAAACGGTGTAGTCGATGTCCTGCGGGAAGCGTTGCTTCATCTGAGTCATGAGCTTCCGGACACCCGCAACCGTTTGCACAGCATTGGTTCCTGGCAACTGGTAGACAGCAATGATGGCGCTGGGCTTGCCATTCAGGCGACCACTCAGGCTGTAGTCCTGCGTGCCCAGCTCGACTCGGGCCACGTCTTTGACTCGAACGGTTCCCCCATTCGGTGCTTCGCGCACGACGACGTTACCGAACTGTTCCGGAGAAGTCAGACGGCCTTGAGCCAGCACCGCATAGGTGAACTGCTGATTCTTCTGAGCTGGCTCGCCCCCGACCTGACCAGCCGGATTCACCGTGTTCTGTGCCTGTATCGCATTCACCACATCTGTGACGGTTATGCCCAGCTTCGCCAACTGGTCAGGCTTCACCCATAGCCTCATGGCATACTGCCCCGAGCCGAACACCTGGGTCTGGCCAACGCCGTATAAGCGTGCGATCGGATCGTTGAGGTTGATGTAAGCGTAGTTGGCCAGATAGTTCGAATCGTGGGTGACATGTGGCGAGTACAGGGAAATCAGCATGAGCGGAGCAGTGGTCGACTTCTTCAAAGTGATTCCGTAATTGTTCACCTCCGGCGGCAACTGACCGTTGGCCAACTGTTGACGCGACTGCGTGAGCAGCAGGTCCGTGTTGGGATCGGTCTTGAGGTCGAAATCGACGAGCAATGTTGTTTGCTGGTTCGCGGTGGCGTTTAGCGAGTACATGTAATTCATGTTGTCCACGCCACTGACTTGCTGCTCGATGGGGGTGGCAACAGCTTGCTCGAGGGTCTGCGCGTCTGCACCCGGATAGGTGGCCTGCAACCTGATCTCGGGTGGGGCGATGTTTGGGAACTGCGCTACCGGCAAAGTTGCGATGCTGATCACGCCGACGATGACCGTGAGAGTCGCAATCACGATCGCGACGATAGGTCTTCGAATGAAAAAGTTCGCCATGGTTAGCGATCCTCCGTCTCTTTGTATGGTGTGGGGTTCACCAGCCCACCTTCCTTGACTTTGTCTGCTCCAACAGCGACCACGCGTTCTCCCGGCTTCAGGCCCGAGGTGATCACCCAGAGCGTGCCCACTGTTGGACCGACTTGTACGGTGCGTAGTTGCGCCCGATTATCGGCGCCGATGACTGTCACTTGATAGGTTCCTTGCTGCTGATTCACTGCCGCCTGCGGCACCAGCAGTGCTCCATCAATGTTTCCGGTTGGCGCCTGAACGCGCGCGTACTGGCCGGGCCGCAACAGATTTCTGGAGTTGGGGAACTCTCCTACAATCTGAATGGTTCCGGTCTGGGTGTTCACCTGCCGATCCGCGAAGATGATTCTGCCGGGATGCGGGTAGACACCCCCGTCGGCTAGGCTCAAGCGCAGTGGGATTCGTGAAGCGTGAGTCAGCCAATCCACGCTACCCGGACCGCTGCCGTCCGCCATGCGCAGGTATTCCTGTTCGCTGATGGGGAAATAGACTTTGATCGGACTTACCTGCGACACCGCAGTGAGCACGGCAGACGGTCCCACCAGGTTGCCCACCTGCACGGTGTTGATACCGGCGATTCCGTCGATGAGGGAAGTGACCCTTGTGTAGCCAAGGTTTATCGCGGCTTGTTCTACTCCCGCCTGGTCTGCCTCGACGGAGGCCTTCGCCGCGCGGAGTGCCTGAGTATCGGTATCCAGTTGGCTCTGGGGAATGGCATGAGCTTCCGCTTCGGGAACATCACGCTTTACGTTCAGCTCGGCGTTCGCCATCTGCGCCTCGGCTTGCGCCAGTTGTCCTTTGGCTTGATCGAGCACCGCTTGAAACGGACGGGGATCGATCTCGAACAGGAGCTGACCTTTTCTGACGAAGCCCCCTTCGTGATAATCCTGGCGAATCAGGTAACCGCTCACCTGCGGCTGAATCTGTGCATTGACATATCCTTCGAGCGTTCCTACCCACTCGCCCTGAACCGGCACGCCTTTTTGAATAACCGGTGCGACTTCGACGACCGGTGGCGGAGGTGGAGTGGCGGCTCGCACCTTGCCATTGCTGCAACCGAGGGCATTCACCAATAAAACCGCGGCAACTAGACCTATAGATATCCGTCTCATGTGATAGTTCCATCCCCAATCAGGCGACTGCCAGCCGCTGAATTTCTTGTTTCCGGGCCGCTCAATGGCATAAGCCGTGCCGAGCAGTGCGACCTTCCGCCATGCGGTTAAGGCAATGCGCATGCCAAACCTACGCGTGCCTAACGAGTTGAAATGTCAGCACCGGCTGGAAGACCGCAGTATTGCGAGTTGACACTGTCGAAACTACTCCGACAGTTCGAGCGCGGCATGAAGGTTTTCCTTCACGACCCAGGCGGGCAAGGTTGTGAATGCTGAAACTGTCGAGACCAGGCCACCCTTTGACAACCCGGAGGACCATCCAACGGCCTGCGGGCACTTCGGTGTAAGCCCTTGAAAAGACTGCTGCAAGAAGGGCGATTCCGCGGCGCCAGTGGATATGGCAATGGGGGTGCTTAGGTTCGATGGAAGGCAAACGACGTTGAGCCAAGCCGTCGGCTCACGCTCGGTGACCGCCAGATCGAGGGAATGGCCGTTTATGGTATATGAACAGTACGATTTTGCTCGCAATCCAGTCGTTGAGAATCGGGTGTTTTTGCTTGAATCCAAATGCATTCGCTGCGGTTCTTCAGTTCTGGCACGCTCGCTCGAAGAACTTCTGAAAGAGGAAAAGCGCCATCGGGCGTTATGCAGGCTGATGCGCGCCGCGAAATAGCCCGGCCCCGGTACATTCGCTGCCGCGGCGCAGATCGAGCGATCGCTTCGCAACGTCAACCGGGAAGACGCAATTCGAATGAAATCGGATAGTGATCAGAAGCTCTCACGGATCTGTGAACTTTGCCAGCGTCGGCCTCACCCGGGCCTCGAACAAATGCCCAGTCGATGCGCCGGCCAGCTTCAAGGAGATGACGTGCGGGAGTCGAAGCCAGGCAAGCGGTAGGCACGGCATCGCGAAAACCAGCCCGGTCCAGGGCCCCTGCTATGCCAGGCTTCGATGCATTTAGGTTAAGGTCACCGGCCAGGATGACGCGGCAGGCCGAATCGTACTTCGCGGAATCCTCTAGGACCTCGTTCAACTGGGCACGACGCAGCTTGTCATTCGAGCGGCTCTCCAAATGCAAGTTGTAGCACAGCGTCGAAGCCTCTGCGATATTGATTTCCGCGGCCAGCGCCACTCTTCCCCCGAGCCGCTCCTGAAACGTTTGCAGTTTGGGCTTAAACCAGCGCGGCTTCCAGAAGTCCGATTGCCGCTGAAAGTGGAGCACGCGCGGATTCAAGATTTTCCAGCGCGAAAGCGTGGCCTGACCATGATAGGCGGGGCTGGTTTTCGTGCCTTGCGTCAGTTCCACAAACTCGCGCCCGAAGACGTAATTCAGCCGCAATTTTCGGGCGATTTCCCGCGCAATGTTCAGCCGATGGGTCCGATGAGCATTGATGTCGACTTCCTGAAGAATGAAAACATCGGCATTCGTATCCGCCAGGAAATCTATGATCGCAGGCAGCTTCAAACCACGATCAATATTCGAATCCACAACTCGCACCGAACTGCGTGGCCACCATAGCCATTGGCTCGGGGCAAAGTTTTCGGCAAGGATTTCGTTCACTGACACAATTAAATTGCTGCCGTTCGCAGTTGTGGGAATACATTTTGTTGGGCAAACGTCAGGTCTAGGGGATCGTCGAATTCGGCCCAAGCCAAGGCGTCTGTGCTGCTATAGCCGACCCGTGCCTTCGTTCGCGAGTTGTTGTACCGCTACGTTGAAGAATTCATTCACCCGGCCAGCGGAGATCAGTTCGTTCATCGTGCGCAAGAACCTGTCTTGGATCGCCTTTGAGAAAACAGTAATGCCGATATAAGTGCCGCTGAACTCTTCCTGGGAGATTTTCTTGCTCATGCGAATCACGTGATCACCTTCGACAACTACTTTCATCGTCTCATCCCGCCACAAGGGGTCTACGATCATCGAGATCGGTGGTGCACTCAGGCGTACGGCCGCGGAAAGGATTTCGGGATCGAATATAACGCCCGCGTTCAGAACGACGAAACTGTCACCGCGCAGCCATTCCAGTGCAAGCCAGAGGGAATAGATATTATTGGTGATTGCGAATACAGGGTTTTCGAAAAAGCGAATCCTTTGGGTGACACTGGGTTTTCTGGACTTCACGTGTTCGATGTTCTGTTCCTTTTCATAGCCCACAACAATTGCTACGTCATCGATTCCCGCCATCGACAGCGCTTCGAGGGCGAGTCGTCGGATCATCCTTTTTGCCTTCCTGCCCCGGCCTCGCGTTGGAAGCCTTGCGAATGAACACAATTGCGCCGCGCTGCTCGAAACGAACTTCGTCCATCAACGTTTTCATCAGGTAGATCCCCCGCCCCTGCGTAAGCAGTCGATTCTCCGGAGTGGTCGGGTCGGCTATTAAGTCAGCGTCGAACCCTTGTCCTTCGTCCTGGACCGTAATCGAGACCTCACCGTCTATGGTGCAGCGGCAGACGACGTGCACGCACTTGCGGGAATCCTGCTGGTTGCCGTGGAGGATGGCATTGGCGAGCGCTTCGCGCAGCGCCATTTCAATGTCCAATTCGCTGCCGTCACGGTTTCGGAACCTCGCAATGAAGCACATGAGTTGTTCGACGAATGGCGAGATGATCGGGATCCGGCTCGCGAGCGCCTGTCGGAGCTCAACGAAAGGAACAGAACGAAAAGATTGCGGCGTAAGCGAAAGAGCCTGTGCGTATGCCATATCTCCGAACCCCGATTGGAATTTCCGTTCCAGTCACTCGAGACAAGGCACGACTTGTGCCAAAAGTGTTGTTGGAGTAAGTGATTGAAATCTAAAGGGGGCCAGCACGAGGTACTTCACGAGTGTCGATTGAGTGTCGAAACGTGTTGAGACGCGCCGACAGACATTAGTTTCGAGCAGAACCATGAATCAAGAAAATTGAAGCGGGGCCGCGATTCCGCGCTTGGAACTCTGTAGGAGTTGGTTTTTCATCGTTGGAATGCAGCACGGCAGATGCTGCTGAACTCGCGCAAAAGGCCCTGGCGCTTGGCCGCCAGCGCCGAGATGCTGGCTCCGGTCCCAAGATCCTCCCATCAATCTCATTTTCAGAAGTTGCCAGAAACCAGCATCATCTCAAGTACAGCCAGAAGACGGCTAGGCAACCTAACACTGCGATGTATATACAGACGCAGATCACGCCGCCTTTATCGCCATTCTCCTTGGTTGCAGAGGTATCGTCGCTCTGCTTACTTGCGCTTCTTGGCTCGGGCTCAAGGTAGCGAATCGCAGCATAGATTTCGTCATCATTCAGTTCTTCGATATTCCGATCTGGCTCGGGGTCTGTCAGCATAAGACCTTCTCGTTCGTGCATTGGGGCTTGGCATTTGCTCCCGGTTGGCTCTTGAATAGACTACGAGATCGTGGCCTGAGCGCGCGCTGCATCAACTTCTTGAGTTTTTTCGGCGCACGTGCTGACTGAGCCTTCACAGTACCCTGAGGTATTCTCAAAACCCGCGCAGTTTCACGGATCGATAAACCTTCCATGTCGCGCAACCGAAATGTTCTACTCAGCGTTGGCGATAGCTGAGAATAAAAATGAGTCAAGCGTGTACTTAGCTCAGAATGTTGACACTCATCCTCGGGATTAGGCCTGTGATCTGCTAGTTGCTTCGTTCCCGAAACCGCATCAGGTTCTTCCGTTGGCTCGTCGAGAGACACGTGGACGTGACGCCGCCGCCTCCGCAGTTGTAGTAGGGCGCAATTATGGACAATGGCGGTCACCCAGGTGGACATCTCTGATTGCCCTTTGAACTGACCCAAGTGCGTATAGGCAGCGAGAAGAGCGTCCTGCACGGCGTCCTCGGCGTCCGCGCGGTTCCCCAGCATCCGATAGGCCTTCCGGTAAAAGGATGCGAGGCGCCGCGATAAAATACGCTCAAACCCCTTAGTTATTCCCTCTCTGCCAGGAATTTCGAGAGGTCCGTCAGCCCCTACGTATGCATTGGTGTTTGGCATGCTTGTCCTTCCTTCTGGTCGGCCGCCCCAGGAGCGACGGGCTTGCTGTCCAAGACCCAGCCGGCGTTGATTGGATTCGGTCAAAAGCTACGGTGCGAAAGAAACCACTTGGCCGGAGCTCGCCAGCTCTTCAAGAGCGTGGAGGCGAGCTTGCCGGATCTCCAGGACCGAGCAACCGAGAAGGAGGGCGCATTCGTGGTGCGAATAGTTCTCCAGCACCGACATCACGAAAACAAAGCGCTCGAAATCTCCAAGCTTTAGCACTGTTTCCAGGTCGAAATGCCCCCCTGAACCGCCTGACTGCTCGCTGGGCGAGAAAACAGTCGCAGAGGGAGAAGAGCGGGGGAAGCTCGGGCGCGGCTTCAGCTCACGAATTGCGTTTGCGACGATAATGCGCTTCGCCCAGGAACGTGCCCATTCCCGGAACACGCGGTTCTGTTCAACGCAATCGTCAATACCGGCTACAAAGCACTTTTCTGCCTGCTCGTGAGCTCCGGTAAGCAGAAACGAAAGCTGATAAAGTCCATTCATATCCTCGTGAAAAACCTTGATAAAGTCCTCGCGAGTCGCGAATGGATTTGGCTCGTTTCTGTGAACTTGATTGCGGGCCTGCTCCCTCATTTCCCCGCCTTCCCAGGGTTGCCGTTTGCGCGGCGGGCGACCTGCTTGAAAACGTGTTTCGTGAACACACCGCGGCAGCGAAATTTGACGCCCTGCTGAATCAATTCAAACAGCACGCTCTCGCCTTCCTGACTAATTGCCGATACATGCTTCATATCGATGATGAGCTTCCGGCCGAAAAGGTCTGTATTCGCCTTTTCGCAGGCACCCCTTAGCTCTGCCACCCAGGGCCCAACGAGCCTGCCTTCCACAATCAACCGCCGCTGAGTGTGGCCCTCAATGATCGAGATCTTCAGCATGGGTCCCTTCCGTAACCTAGGGACATAGGCAAGGAGATTGCCAAACCTCCCGCACTCTAAGTGCAAGGATTGCAATGCTGGTTTTCAGACTTGTTGTCGAGAGTTGAAATTGTCGAAGGCGTCTCTGACTTCTGAATCCTTCTCGGGATTGGGTTATACAAGAGGCGGGGGCCCGGGCAATAAAGCCCGGGCCGGAATGGCAGGAGTCACGGGCGGGGGTAAGAGGCGGGTAAGGAAGAGTCCGCAAGTCGCCAGGTTCCTGGTGCTCGCGCCCGGGTCGAGAGTCTCGTCATCGTGCGCTTAGTTCATGTGACCACCTCTTCGGGTGAACTTGCCGAAAAGGAACTCTTGGGCGAGGCTTGCGCCGATCCGTTCAGCCGTGCCAATCGCAAAATTTCCGAACACTAGTCCAGCACCACGATTGGCCTGGGGATAATAAAGGTTGGAGAGGGCCGATGACGACAAATCTCCGCCTAAACTCGAATAGTTCGGCTGCCACTTTCCGTTATCCCCCTTCGCGACAAACGGACTGAACATGGCATGGCGGATTCGGGAACCGGTCGTGCCAGTTCCCTGATAGAAGTAGCGTGGGTCCTGGTGCAACAGTGAAGGCAGTATGGCGCCGCCGATCATGATGTCAGAGAAACCATCGGCGGCAGTCGAGCCGAAGCGTTCTCCATAAGCCCCCCAGCCTTGGCCGTATTTCGGAGTATTCGCGGCTTGCCTGGAGGCAGAAACCAAGGCAACACCAGCAGCGGTAACCGGATCAGTGGACACCTTGAGGGCGAGCTTGAATTTCATCTTCGCGGTGAGTGGCGCCGCATCCCTGTCGTACGCAACGTAGAAGTTGGGAATGATTCCGAAAACGCGCTGCCGGGCCTCGGACTGGAACTGCTCGGTCGCGACTTCTACAGGATCGTAATGAACGTCGACCGTTGTTCGCTCGGTCTCAATCCGCAGTTGGATGCCAGTAACAATTTTGAATTGTCCTGGACCTATGGTGACGGTGGGAGATCTCCAGTCCGCGAAATCTTTTGCGCTGACGTTGATCTGGTACGGAGTGGCCGGCTTTACGTCGCTAAATTCGAAAAAACCGCTTTCGGGGGTGACCAGTGTACGGCGATCATTGCTTTCCCGAGTCTCGAGAACAACCGTCGCATTGGGTATCGGATCACCGTTCGCATCGGTAACCGTTCCTACTAGCTTTCCTGGGTTAGATTGCTTGCCTTGCAAGCTCTGCCCATGCATGGTTACGGAGAGCACCAGGGCCATCGCTGGAACGACCGCAGAACGGATGGGAGAGAAAATTGACATGCGATTGTCCTTATTCCCTGTCAAGCAAGGAATATGCCAATCGCAATTCGAGCTAAGTGGTTGAATTTGGGCACTGTGAATGCGAGCAGCAGTGTCAAGAGTTGAAAAGTGTCGAAACCAAATGACAGCGCTGTGACAGCCGTGAAGAAAACCCGTACGGCAACCACAAAGATTGAACCTGTCAGACCTTCCGCAGCGCAAGCTGTAGCCCGACCGCGGATCTAGCGTCGGACAGCAAAGCCCGTCTAACCACGACGTTGCATTTCAGTCTTCCAAGCCGCGAACACCGGCTATCGAAGGAGTTCTCTGAAGTCGCTCGGTCGCAGGCTCTGAGTCACAGTAGCGGTTATACTGCCAGCTGTTCTCGGGAAATCCTGCCGTCATCCTCCCGCAACCGCATGAGACGGTCTTCGCGGATCTGGCGCAAGCCTTCCTCCGATCGTTCTATTCACCCCAGCTTCGATCCTGGATGTGCAGTTTCGGGATGGCGAACGGAAAGGCGGATCTCGCAGTCGTCGAATCAACTCTTCGTGAAGAACGGGCGCGGAGCGCCCTTCTGTTCTCGAAGGCTGGGAGGCTGCTTGCCATTGAAGTCCTTGAATCCATACTCCAGGGATGCTTCGGCTGCGATGACCACGCTTCCCGATTTCGACATCAGTTGCGGGTCCGAATACAACGAAGCGATAGCGAGACCAGAAAACTTAGGTGTCTCCTGGTTTGCGAGTATCTTGTCACCCCCAGGGATCTTCGCGATGACGAACTTGGATCTCTCGGTGGCTGTCGGCCCGGGCCAGATCGATACCACTGCAACGTTGTACGGCTTGAAATCCTGCGCCATATCGAACGTGAGCTTATCGAGACCGGCCTTGGTGGCACCGTAGGCCGGATCCAGGTGGTAGGAAACGGCTCCATAATAGGAAACATTCACCACCAGCGCCCCATCTGCCGCGATCAAGAGAGGTGCCGCGTAGTAGCTGGCAACGAACGCTGAGCGTAAACCAACCGTAAACTGCTCGGAGATCGTCAGGCTCTTGGTCCAGAACGGCGGCGGTGCAAAGGGATCGGGGCCCGCCGCCGTGGCATTGTTGACCAGGATTTCAAGATGACCTTGCTCGGCTTTCACTCTCTCGAAGAGGGCCTTGATCTGTTCGTCATCTGCATGATCGCAGACAACGGCAATGCCAACCCCGCCTGCCTTCGTAATGGAGTCCGCGACTTCACTGATTGTCCCGGGAGTTGTCCCAGGCTTGGAGGCCGTCGTCCGCCCCGTCACGTAGACCGTCGCACCCTGCTCACCAAGCAGCGTTGCAATACCTGCGCCGACGCCTCGGCTTGCACCCGTGACAACCGCGACTTTGCCGGCCAAAGAGGGAGTTTGTTGTCGAACTTGACTTCTAACCAGATATTGCATTTCAGTCTTCAAAACTGCGAACCCCGCCGCGGAACCCGCGCTCTACGTTCTCCCACATCCACTTGATCACCGCGCGTCGTTGTAACAGTAGGAAACATTGTGATTCAGCGTGGAGAAGCATCGGGGCGCCAGGTTCCGTGCCATGCGTCCCGTTCGCGATCTGCCAATAGCTCCACTCTGGTTACGATCCTCATGCGATCCAGCGAATAGGGCAATTCTCTGCCGCAATCGAGGCACGCGACATACGCGAATCCAGCCCGGTGACGGCGCGGCCACGTGGTGTGCGGATGGACGCAATCAAACAAGTAAGCCAAAATCCAACTCAGCCAGCTCATGATTTTTCTCCTAGCAGGCTGCTGAAAAACTAGCGACGAACATAGTTTTCTTTTTCGTCTTTCGTTGTTTTCATCATTTCTATGTCGGAAAAGTTGATTCTCAGTGCT
>Ga0209420_1000874_pt1 | contig 14971 bp, 14 predicted proteins | sample BlaSpr_A8_OM1_O1_FD_187972 | JGI IMG/M metagenome (GOLD analysis project Ga0209420, IMG submission 187972) | Forest soil microbial communities from Thunder Bay, Ontario, Canada - Black Spruce, Ontario site 2_A8_OM1_O1 (SPAdes) (version 2) | ecosystem: Environmental > Terrestrial > Soil > Boreal... | reverse complement strand
CCCGCCTCCGACACAGCCGTTGCCGCCGGTGTAAAGGTTAAATTCCATGTTGTAGGTGCCATCGGGGATATTGGTACCGTTGGTGTTCACCAATTTCCCCTGGAAGTTGATCGTCTGGTTAATCCCCGTGCCGGCCGCGGCGCCCGGCGCCAGCCATGGGCTTGCCGCCGCTATCACGGCGACGCCAAACAGACCAATCACCGCCAGGGTCTTGGTCACTATGCGCCGGTCTCTTCCAGCTCTTACCCTCAGTATTCGGCTCATATCGAGACGATTGGGTAGCCGCACACCTTCACACAGTTACCCCCAAAGCATAGCCGTTTTCAGGTATAAACGCAAGAGGTTTGAGGCTGGAAAAAATCTCAAACAATCACACGGTCGCCCGCCACAAACAACGACCCATCTGGTATACTTACACCCGTTAAGAGGGTCACATGCGGGCTTCAACCATTTTGCTCGAGGTCTTAGGCGGCATCATCCTAGGTTGCGCCATGATCTACTTTCACATTGGTCCCGGCTTCCCCCCCAAGCCTCCCGCCTATACGCCCCAATATCGCGACCAACTGCGCGTTTCGTATCTCAATCAAATTTCCAGTGGTCTGCAGCAGTACTACCATCAGTATCATAATCTGCCCGTCAGCTTAAGCACGACCCCGGAGCAAATCTGCACTTCTGCCGGCGCCGGCTGTGTCGCCAATCACCTCGCCGACTTGAGCTTTCTCACCACCGGCGGTGACTTCATCATCGGTATTCCCCACGATCCCAACGGCGGCCACGTGCAATTGGGCAGCGGGTTCTACATCCAGGAAGCCTCAAGTAATCGCCTCCTGCTGACCGCTCCCGAGGCCGAAGTCCATAAACCGATCTCTGCCACGGTTAACCTCTAGGCCGGCGCCGAAATCGTAACCACCACACCGCACCGGCGCCCAGCACCACGACCAAAGCCGCCGCTCCCCACGCTATCCAGAGATTTACGTACCAAAAGCCACTGACATAGATCTTGGTAGCGTTTGTGCCGTCATATCGGTAAATCGTTGATACCCGGTAATAGCCCGGCAGCCACGCATCCGCTAGCTTCAATAACGGCGTCGAGTAATGCCTGGCGGTCTCGGGCAAGACGATGCCGGAATTCACGTTCAAAACTCCGCGCTCCACCAAACGTCCGCGGGGGTCAGTCACGTTGATGATGCCTCGCGGCACTACATGGGCATCACCCTGATCGTGGAAAGTGTCGCCGACGGTCGTTGGGAGCAGCCCGAAGTGGGATCCCACCGTTTGCGCAATGATTTGCAGATCCGGCAGCGGCCCCCCGGCTTTTACGAGCAGCAGCAAGCTCGACAACACCTCGAGCACTCCCACGCGTGCGCGGGCCGGTGTTCCACCCGGTGCTGTTTGAGCGGTTGCCAGCACCGCCCCGTAATGACCACCGAAACCAAGCGATGAATCGTTTGCGATCGTCACCCCGATTTGGACACTAGCATCGCCGGGTATCGTAACCGCCGGCTCACTCAGATGCATCCACTTAACCAGACCATACTTTTGTGCATAACCACTAGAAGAAGTTCCAAGAAAAGCAATGCCTCCCGACTGATTGAGCGACCCAAAATCAACGGTACTGAGATTAAACTCCTGACTCTGCGCGGAATGATTCGAGAGCACCACATAATAGGTGGTATTCGGCTGATTCTGCCCGATGCTCACGTTTTGGTAAATGGGCGAGATGCTTAAGCCGCCAGCCACCTGTCCTCCGGCTGCCAAAGCCGGGGCCTGGCCGGCAAGCAACAGTCCAGCTAAAACCAGTAACCCCCTGAGCACGCCTCGCATCCGGCTCAGTACGGCCGCCGCTTTTTGGCCAACCGTGCCAGCCGCTTTCGCCGGCGGAGAATGTTACGAACGATAGTGTAAATCGTAAATCCAAAGGCAAGCAGTATGAGGAGGAATACAATCAGGATCCGCCACGGGATCACCCAAAACGTAGTGGTGCTCGTTATCGGCACGTCTCTACCAAAATTGTCCTGATACACGGCTACCAGACGGGCAGTATATTCGCCAAACCGCAGGCGCGACAGAACATTGTTACTCTCTTGCGGCATCGTCACATTGGTGGTTGACGCGGTCGAGCTCGTCAAAGCTGACGTGGTATTGGTTGGCAAATTCCAATCCAGCTGCATAACCGGTTGGCCGTGCCGGTCTACCTGCGGCTTGCCCTTTGTGTCTTTGGGTGTGTAAAACGGAAAACCATCAGCCCATCCCACCTGGTAATCCCGATAGGTGCCAGCCAAAATATTACCTTGCTCGTCATTAAGTTCAACGGTACCCACCTGATGGTTACCCTGGGTAATAAAGATGTCGCCGCCTGGTTGGAGATACACGTTGCCGTTATTATGAAACGTCGCATCAAACGTAATCGGCAAAAACTCAACAATCCGGTGCTCCACCCCAAATGACTTCAACTCCAACGACCGCTGAGCACCGGGCGCGTTCACGTTCAAAAGTACGAGGGTGGCAGTACCACCGGCGATCGCCTCTTGCAAACCACCCGGCGCCAGTTGATCCCCCTGCCTGGTAATTTCAACGGCATAATTATACTCAAAAGCCGCTGTCTTCGGAATGTGGATAGTCATGGTAACGGTCTGCCAAACATTGTCGGCCGCCGTAAACTTGGTCTTGTCGAACGTCACCCAATTTTGATAGATATCCCCCGGCCCGAATGAACTGAGCTCCGGCTTGCCTGAAGTGCCCTCTGCGGTAAACTTCAAAAGCGTCACTACGAGCTGCTCACTTGGTGAACCCGATTCCTTGACCTTGATCGGCGCAGTCACGGTCTGACCAGGAACCGTTTCCAGCGTAATGGGCAACGGTGAGGTTGCAAGATCCAGGGGCGCCGTCGGACGGGCCGAGGGCGTCGGCGTCGGCGTCGCTGCTAACGATACGCCCGGCATAGCAACAAACACGGCTACTATGGCCGCAGGCGCCAGCAAACGCCACACCCCCTTACAGCGCATTTGTCTGATAAATAAAGTCATATTCCTGTCTAGAATAACCCGGCTCCGACAATGGTCAAAGTGTCAGTGTAATCGGTAGCGGCCGGCGTCAGTACGGATACGCCGGCTTCTTCCACGAACTTCAAGCCGTCACCGTTGGATTCACCTCCCGCACACTGACCGGCCTGCTGCCAATGGCCCCAGAATTCTCCGCCCGTCCCGCCATATGTGGTCGTATCATATTCAGGATCAACCGTTATGGTACAAGCAGTGCCGCCCGCGGCTTCGGCGATGACACTTAGACCATATTGTGCCGTACCGACAGTAAATGAAGTGGGCCGGTTAGTGTTCCACCCTACACTGGGGATACTACCGCTCGTCGACGCTGAGCTAAGGGCCTGGTTGGAATCCTCCACCCACATTACCCATCCCCCTTTAGCGTTGGTTTGAATAGTGGGGGTTACGCCGGAAGTAGCAGTTGTACCGGTAGGACTCAGGTTGGCCGTAAACGTATCAGTATTAGAGGGCATGGTGAATATGAAGATCGGCGGCACGGTAGCTGTGACCACGATTTGATCGTTTGATATAACCGCGGTCGCAAAGTTGCCGCTGTCCATGACCGCCGGGGTCGTATTCTCGGTATCCACTGATCCTTCCAGACTACTTCCCACCGAGGTAGGGTTCTTCAGGGCCGTCGTCGTGTTGGTCCAGTTGAAGCAATTGTAGCCGGTTGTCGAAAGAGCAGCCGCAGTTGTAAACTGCCAGGTTACCGTTTGTCCGGTAACGTTAGTCGCCGTTAATGCGTTCGGAAAGGCAATTGCACCGCTTGGCCAGTACAAGCTGCCCGAACCGGGTCCAGACGGCTGTGTCAAACTGGTGGTCCAGTTACCGAGGGTGCCACTCACCGTAAATCCCGCCGGAAATGTCACCTGGACATAATCAGCATTGGTGCCGGTGAAAGCCTCAACACACACAGTTCCACTTGTAAAATCGCTGGTGTCCATACTGTCAAACCGCACCACCGTTGACTTCATAACGGAAGCGGCTTCGGCGACCTGAGGCAGGAGCGACGCGAACGTCGTCACTATCAGAACCGCCACCAAACTGATACGAATACCTGAAATGGTACTCCAGCGCCTCATCGACACTCCATGTCACAACTACTAATACTTAGACTCTAGCAAAAGCATAAGCAGCTTGCAACATGTTCGAAAACGAATACAGCATCCGGTTCAGGCGGATGCTGTATGGAATTACTAGCGGGCTATGATCGTCAGGTTGAAAGCGTTACTAGAATTGGCCTGCGCCTGTCACATATATTGTATCCGTGTAGTCGGAGGCGGCGGGGATGGAGAACGAGATGGCCGCTGATTCTACCAGGGTAACAGTGGTTCCGGCGTCAGTACCGGGAGGGGTTGCCGTGGAGCAGTCGGCGGCCAGCTCCCAGTTCGGAGTTAATTCTCCGCCACCGAAACTTGCCAGAACTCCATTGTACTCAGCTTCAGGTTGGGCGGTGCAGAGAGTTGTGCCGACTCCATTCACATTCGAGGTGGTGGCTGCGTTCAGATTGTAACCAGGCGTGCCGGCCACGAGGTCTGTGGGAGCATCGGTGTTCCATCCGACGCTGGGTATCGAGCCCCCGGAGGCCGCGGACGTGAGGGCCTGGTTCTTGCTTTTGACCCATAAGAACCAGCCTCCTTTCGCATTAGTCTCCACGGTTACACCCACTCCTGTCGTCGATTTGACCGAGTTAGGATCTAGGTTGGTTGGGAATGAGTCCACATTCGCACTCAAGCTCATGACGAAGATTGGAGGCACTACCGCGCTTACGACAATGGAGTTGTTGGCAGTGATCTGAGTGCCCCAGTTCGATGATTCAACCGCCGTACCGGCACCCACCGCACCACAGGAGCTTGCGCAATCGTACGTCTCAACGTATCCCGGTACGTTCTCCTGATAGCCGTTCGTGCCGACGGTCGATGTCTCAAGCGAATAGGTACCTGAGGTTTCAGCTCCGGGTGTGCCCGACCCGTCAGCAAAGTCGAAGCAATAGACTTTATTTGCCACCATGGCACCGGTCGCAAACCGCACTACCTTGAGCGTCCGCGGATTACCGCTGACATAGGCGCCGTTCGTGGCCGCAACAGCCGTCGCACCAATCGAGGGCCACGCACTGGGCGCCACCAAGCTCCCGCCAATGTTTATCTTCGGCCAATACTGGCTGCCGGTACCCGGAGAAGCCGGCGGGGTGGTTGTGGTTATCCAGTTAGCCGTAGTAGTACTAACCTGAAAGTCACTCGACCCACCGGCGATACCCGACTCATTGGGGAAGCCCACATCAACGTAGTTCTCACTGCCGAAGTTGGGAATACTTCCAGTGGAGACAGGTGTAGCCACGCACACCGTACCGCCGCTATACGTCGAAGCCGTAATCATGTTGAGCCGCACCACAACCGTTGCAAACTGAGGAACTGGGGAGGCTAATGCTGTCCCGGAAAAACGGGGAAACACGGCCACTACGAGTGCTATCAGGGCCGTGACGAGAACAAGTTTTTTGAAGTTATTTTGCATTTGTGTATTTACGTTATCCTAGCTCATAAAGCTGAGCGAGAAGTCCGTTTTTATATCTTTTACTTCTTACGCTTCAGTTTAGACAACGCTCTTCGCGGTGTCAACACTATTTACAACAGCCGCGCCCGCACTGGCTTCAAACCGGCCCAAATTGCCTTGTGAGCCACATTTAGATCAACACCAAAACCCTGTGGCAGCTGCATCTTGAACAAAGTTTTCCACATACTTCAGGGATTTGCGAGCTAAAACTGCCCTGCCGCCACCTCGGTCAACGTTTCGCTATAATCCGAAGATGCTGGTGTCATCGTGCTGCTTTTTGCCAGCAAACTAATTTCCCCGATGCCCGTCGTTATGGGTGAATTTGCTCCAAAAACCTCATCCAGATCCACAAAGTCCTCGCCCACATTAGTTCCCGACACATTGTATGGCGCCACCGCATAGAGCGGCCCTCCCGACGTCTGAGTAACACTCGAGTCCTGTTCCCCGAAACCTTCGGACTGTGTGGACAAATCAACACTCGTCGATGAAATCAAATGACCGGTCGAAGCTGAATTAAGTCCCCCATATTGTCCGCCTCCGAAGATGAATACTCCATTATCCGCATTCGTACTAAGCGTCAGCCAAATGTTATTGGATGCCGTTACAACGGAGCCCGCAAGCAAATTCCCCATCGAGACTTGATAAGGCGGACTCGTAATCGCGTAGGTCGGATTAACGCCGATAGCGAAGGAGAGCTGCGTGTTAACGGTCGATGCCGTGGCCACCGGACCGAATTGGCTTTCCGTAAACGACCCGCGCAGCGCCGCCGCCTTCACACTGTAGACAGTGCTCGGGGTCAGGCCCCGGAGCGTCACTCCGGTCGCTCCGCCCAATTCGCTGTAGGTCATATAATCAGTTGAAACCAGCGTAGTGCCGACGGTGAAATCGTCCTGGACATAATCAGTGGTTGTAAATCCATCAGTCGATATTTCCACCAAGAATGTAGCATCGCTGGGATTGTTTTGCGGATCCAATACGAGTTGCAGCTTGTCATACCAATTACTTGGATTCGATATCGCAACAATCGGAACATTGGCCTGCTTCAGGTAATTCTCGCCGGCACCAACCTTGTAATTCGTACTCGAACCCGATCCTGCCTGTTCGCCTGCCAGTCCGTTCACTCGGTAATTAGTCGATGCAGAGTTGGACGTGCCGCCGTTACCAAACCCATATGAATTAAGCTTGTAATTGGTGCTCGCCGGCAGCGTCGCGAGCAGCATGAGCGAGCTCAGCCACACCATTACAGTCTGCCAATTCACGCTGCCACCCATCTGAGCGAACCCTCAATTACGCCTAAAAACGCGCTCACATCATCGGTCCCGGTTGTACTTGTCACCGATATCACCACCAATATGCCGCTATGTTCCCAATACAGGGTCTGTTCAGTGTTGTCGTTTTTGACCATTACCATCGCCGGCTCCTGCGCCACCTTAATGGCTTCGGCATGATACCCGCTTCCGCTCTCATTGCGGTACTGATAACCCGAATCGTCGTTCAGCGTCGGCGTGTTCTTTTCAACGTACACCTCAATCGAGCGGCGGTAGTCAGCCGTGGAACCAATCGCATAACGTTCAAGCGTCGTCGGCCAGTTGTTCAGCGTCTTCACCGAATCAAACACCTGTGGATACGAAAACGAGATGTACTGCCCGCTCAACGAGGGCAGCGTCGACGGTGTCGGTGCAATGCTCTGCTTAATCGCCTCTTCTCCCGAACCTGCCGCCGGGCCGGACTCATCCGCGCCATACACCAGATGCATAAAACCTGCTATACCAAGACCAAATATCGCACAGACCACCACCAGTGTAATCCATACGCCCGCATGCCCACGCCGCTCATGGTGATCATTAGCCAACTCATAATCGTCCTCATCGTCCCGGTCAAGTACCGCATCAACCACCTCGTGCTCGCTCACGTCGTGAAGGTGCGCGGCATGCATCACGAGCCGCCTGCCATCCTCTGCGTCTCCGTCGTGGTTACGCCGCCACCAACCGCTCACGCCAAAGCCTCCAGGCGCTTCTCCATAATGTGTTTCTCCCGGCGCTCACCCAGCCAAAACGAAATAATCATGAGCAGCAGCACAATCCAAATCGGCCAGATAATGAGCAATGTGCTGGTTTTAGTTTTGGGTGCGGCATTGGTGGAGCCGAACATGGCCGAGTTCACGAGCGTCGTCAGCTGCAGATACGCCGTATGGCCGGAAGCGTCCGACGCCCGGATAATCAGCGGAAAGGTCCCCAGATAACCCGTGCCTATCTCCTTATAGGTGTGGGTCACCGTAAACGGCCCCGGCGCCAACCGCGTGATCACATCCGTTGAGCCGTCTCCCCAATCAATGCTCACAGCATACGGCGCCTGGCCGCCCACGATCGTGATTGGCCACGTCACCGATTGGCCAGGCGGAATGCCGCGGTAATAATTCACCGACTGCAACAGCAGCTGCGTTGAAAAACCCGGGCCGCCGGCGGGCTGATTTAAGGTCACGCTAACGGCCGGCGAGGTTGGTCCCTGTTGATCAAGCGCGTTAAACGGCAACGCCGTCAGGCTGTTGCTGCCAATCACCAGATCCACCGGTACACTGAATTGCCCGCTGGCGCCGCAAATAACGCTGCCCACCAGAATCCCGTTGGTAAAAACCTTAACGAGCGAGCCGCTCGGGCACGTTCCCGAGACTGTAACCGGATTGGTCGTAAAGGTCTGGCCATTGGTTGGCGAGGTTATGGTGGCCGGTTTGCCGGGCCGGGCCGGCGGCACCACGGCATTAACCTGATACGAACCGTTACACTGTGTCGCCCCCCCGCCACCGCAAGCCTCCACGCTGCGGCTGCTCAAGCTCACACCCAACAGGACACCGCCCACCGTCAGAACCAGAGCCAACAACAACCCATACGACGTATCGTGATGTGACACGAGCCGCCCCGAAGAGGAACGCTGGCTATACCTCGGAACCACAAGCATTATCTGGATACTAGCATATTCTGCAGGGACACTCTACTGACTGCTCTGCGCCAGCGCACCGGCCCCTTCAATCGTGAGCGCCTCCTGGGCAGCCACGTTGGCCGCCGGAGCAATCTTCATGCAGGAATTCTGGGGCAATTGATAAACATAAACGTAACCGGCCACGGAGCCCAGCTCAAAACTGTGGCGGGTCTGGAGCGGATACTCACCAAACTGCGCCGCCGGCACGCGCACAATCGCGCCCACCGCATCGTTGCCGGCAGTGCAGGCCGGCCCATACGTCGCTACATCGGCCGAAGTCAGACCCATGCTATCAGATCCCTCATCGGCATACTGCATCAACCCCATACCCTGGCCATATGGTAACGTCAGCGTCACACCCCATTGTCCAAACACGAGACTCTGGGTATTACCGGCGTCTCGCTGAGCCGACACCACCGTCAGATTCAGATCCTCGGCCGCCACCTGGTGAAACTGATCAAACACCGACGCCGTAGCCGTATAAACAAAAGCCACGGCCAGCGATATCAGTAACACCGGCGCATATCCTTTCACCGCAGCCAATACTCTTAAGGGCAACTCAACCTCCCGCCAACACAATTCTTGAATTAAGCTTATGCTCTCGCCCGGCTCATCGTCAACTCGCAATTACCGCCGGATTTGTCTCAGAAAAACACAAGCGGTATTCTTATGTTATGGCCGACGACCCCAAAGCTCAATCACAAGCCGGAACTCCGGCGAATTCCGGGCCGCCTCCGGCCGGCGAGGCTCCCCCATCGCAGCCCGGTAAAGCCCCGCCGCCCAACGTTGGCAATATCTCGGCCGACGCTCTGTCCGACGGCACCAAGCCTACCATTCTCACGCCGGGCGAAAGCCACCGACCGGTCATCAAGGGCAAGTCCTCACTCACGGCCATCTATCACAAAGCTGACATCATGACGACGCTGCTCACCCTGGCCGGCGCGGTCGTGGCGGGCATCATTATTCTCGGCCTTTATCTCTTTTTAACGCACCGCTCGGTCAAACCAACCGCTCCGCCCGGCAAAGCCACCACGCTCAGCCAGTCGGACCTGTCAAAATTGGGATCGTTCTTCAACGGCAATTCGGCCGGTGGCACCAATGAAGTCCTCACCATCACCTCATCCTCGCTTTTCCAAAATCGCGTGGCCGTAAATTCTGACCTCAAAGTCACCGGCGGCCTCGAAGTCGACGGACCAACGGCGCTGGGAAACCTCACGGTTGATCAGACCAGCACGCTCGGCGTCACTAATGTCCGCGGCCAGCTCACCGTGAACGGCCCGTCCAACCTCCAGGGCCCCACCACGCTCTCGGACGGTGGCACCGTTAAAGGCGACTGGACGGTATCAGGAAACGGCAGCTTCGGCGGCTCGGTGTCGGCCGGAGTGCTCAATGTCGGCACACTATCTGTCTCGGGCGCACTCAACATTAATGGTCACCTCCAAATCGGCGGCCCCTCAAATTCAGCTTCCGGCGTATCGGGTATCTCCACTAATGCATCCGTTGCGGGCAATGACGCCGCCGGCACGGTGACGATCACGGCGCTGCCAACGGCCGGGAACAACGGCGGAATCCAACTCGTTACCGTCAACTTCCACGCTGTCTACAGCGCCATTCCCGTGGTTGTAATAACCCCTGTTGGGCCGGCCAGCGCAGCCATTGAACCCTACGTGTCACCTTCGGCCAGCGGTTTCACCGTTGGGGCGGCCAATCTACCGGCCAGTTCCGCCGACAAAAATTACACCTTTAATTACTGGGTCGTGCAATACTAAAGAATTAACGGGGTTGCCCGGTGTGCGACACTACCACCGCCTGGGCAGCCACCACGTGCACACCGCTCGAAAGCGCCGGGCCAAACAATTCTGCCGCCAGCGCAGCCAAAGCGGCCACCACAAATCGAAGCTTGGATTTTTGCATGTTCGTTTTTAAAATTATTTGTTTTTGATACTACTTATGGTCCAGCTTACGGCAGCCCGCTTCCGGCTGTCAAGCCTGGCCGATTTTGGTGATCTTCACCTGTGAGTAATGCTGGCGATGGCCGGTTAGCCGCTTCACTCGCTTTTTGGCCTTGAATCTGAGCACCTTGAGCTTGTCGCCCTTAACCTCGCTCACCAGCTCAGCCGCCACCTTCACCCCGGCCACGTGCGGGGCGCCCACCTGCACCTTCTCGCCGTCGATCAGCAACAGTGCCTCGAATTCAAGTTTTTTCTCATCGCCCACGAGCTCGATGTCGAGCACCTGGCCGGTCGTTACTAAATATTGCTTGCCGCCCGTAGCGATTACCGCTTGCATTGTCTAAAGCCCCTTTCGTGCCCGCGCGTTCTGTGCGTGCGGGCGTGCTCTCATTGCTTAACTCGCGAATAATACCAGATTTGAGGTCCGAATGCAACGCTTCCGCGCCACATCCGGACCCCGCGACCTACGGCCCGGCCAGTTGATTGGCCCAAGCCACGAACTTCGGCGCAAAATCGCGCAGAGCCTCAATCCGTCTCGGGCCAACATTGGCCAGGCCCCTGAGTGCCTGATAAAAGTGGTCGTCGTCGGTGAACAAGGCCGCCAGCCGGGTGACATTGAGTCCGTGCTCTGACCAAATCCCCCACTCGTCGCTGATGCGGGCAAGCCCGGGAATGGCACTGAGGACTTCAGTCGCCCTCGTCGGGCCCACCAGGTCATCAAGCACGACGTGCAAGTGCGCCCGCTCCGATTCCAGCAGTCCTCCGCGCGCGCAGCGCAAGTAAACCGCGTCCCGCGTCCGGACATGATAGGGGCCGCGCCATGGAACCTCAACCTCGCCCGCGCTCACCTCCAGGCCATCGAGCTCAAGGTGAACCTCGAGCCCTCGCTCCACCGCCGCGTTCCAGAACGCTTGCAGAGCAGCGTCCTCGAAATGAACGGTCAGGCCGGCCGAGGTATCGCTCAGCCTGGCCATCTTAAACAACTGGAGTGCGAACGCGAATACTGTACCCGGTTCAGTCGTGGGCACCCTCACCACCGCGCTGCCCCGAGCCGCCGCGATCGGAAATCTCACCTCTTGCATTTCTCCGCCCATCCGCCTCACTCCATTCGGTCTCGTTTTTGGATTAGCTGAAGGATTACTCTACCAGATATTGAAGCTTCCGGCAATCAAGTTGGCGGATTCGCATGCAGCGCCTATAATATCAGGCAAAATTAAGGATAAGCGTAATGCCAAAAAACGAGCCCGCCGAGCCGGTCAAAACGTCTGAGTCTGCCCCAAGCGAAATCCGGCGGCCCGGCAAGCTCCAGCAAATATGGCGATGGGTCTGCTCGCACCTCGCCGTCACCATCCCGGCCACAATTGTGCTTATCCTCGCCATCCTCGCCACCGTCCCGCAAACCCGCTATGGCATCGCCGGCCTCTTCCTTACCCAGACGCTTCCGATCACGATCGCCGACCAGCAAACCAAAACGCCGGTCTCCGATGCCACCATTAAACTGGCCGGCCACACTGCCACCACCGACAGCCATGGCCGGGCCAGCTTGCGCGTGCCGGTCGGTCCCGCCACCCTCGTAATCAGCAAGAAGTACTACGAAACCATTACCCGCACCATCACTATCGGCTTCTTCAAGCCACGCGAAAGCCTTCATCTGAGCTTTCAGGCCAACGGCCGGGTCGTCCCGGTCACCGTCACCAACTGGATCAGCGGACAACCCGTAAGCAATGCCGTTATCAAAGCCGCCAACACCAGCGCGCAAACCGACGAGCACGGCCAGGCCACCATTGTGCTGCCGGCCGGACGGGCCGCCGTTAGCGCAAATATTACCGCCGGCGGCTTTAACGATCTGGCAGCCAATATCCAGGTCGTCGGCCAGACCAGCACCGACAACGACTTCACGCTTACTCCGAGCGGCCAAATTTATCTCCTGTCCAACCTCAGCGGCAAAATCGACGTTGTTAAAACCAACCTCGACGGCACCGGCCGCACCACCATCGTCGCCGGCACCGGCTACGAGGATCCCCATAACACCAGTCTGCTCGCCTCCCGCGACTGGAATTACCTGGTGCTTGAGTCCATACGTGACACCACCAATCAGCCCAAGCTCTACCTCATCAACACCTCGGACGGCCGCCTCACCACCATCGACACTCCCGGCCCCAATAACAGCATCAGCCTCATTGGCTGGTACAACCATTACTTTTTGTACGACATCACCACCTATCCGCCCACCGGCTCCGCCTCCGACAAACTCAAAAGCTTTAACGCCGACACCGGCCAGCTCTCGGTTATCGACCAGACCGCCGCCGGCATCAGCAACAGCAGCAGCGGAGCCAGGCAATACTTCAGCAATTTCACCCTGCTCACCAACCAGGTGGTCTACACCGTTAACTGGGAAACCACCTACGGCGACACCAGTATTCTCGGCACGGTCAGCAACTCACTCCGCGGCATTCAGCCCAATGGCCAGGGGCGCAAAGATTATCAAACGTTCAATGCCTCCCAAACCAGCTATGGCAATGTCACCGGCTACGAGCCCAATGCCTTCTACTTCAGCACCACATCCAATCTTGCTGATTCGCAAAGCTACTACAAGTTCGAGGATAATACCGTTTCCACGGCCTCATCCGCCGCTGCCCAAACCGCCTTCGAATCCACGCAACCAACCTATCTGGTGTCACCAAACGGCGATCAAACCCTGTGGAGCGAATTGCGCGACGGTCAAAACGTACCCTTCCTGGGCGACGATGATGCCGGCGGCGCCAAACAGCTCACCACCGCCACCGGCAGTTTTGAAGCCTATGGCTGGTACACCGACAACTACGTCCTGCTGTCACAAGACTCCGATGCGCTCTATATTGCACCGGCCGCTACCGGCAATCACGCCCCGCGCAAAATCACCGATTACTACAAAGCCGCCACCAGCCTTGCCGGTTATGGCTACGGCTACGGCGCCCAATAAAACCGGCGGCCCCTCCCCCGGCCGCTAGCCGCCAAACTGCAGCTTCTTGCGCCGCATCGCGATGCTTTCGAGCAACCCCACGGCCACGATCCCCACGATCAACGCCGTGCCGCCGTAGCTCACAAACGGCAGCGGAATGCCCGTTACCGGTGCAATCCCCATATTCATGCCCACGTTAATAAAAATGTGGAACAAAAACATCGCCACCACACCCGTCGCCAAAAACATCCCAAAGCGGTCCTGCGCCCGATAGGCAATCACAATCCCCCGCCACAACACCACCCCAAACAACGCCACCACTAAAACCGCGCCAATAAAGCCCATTTTCTCCGCCAGCACCGCAAAAATAAAATCGGTCTGCTGCGCCAGCGGCGGCAGGAAATTGAGCTGGCTCTGGGAGCCGGCCGCCAACCCCCGCCCAAACAGCTCGCCGCTGCCCACCGTAATCGTTGATTGCACGGCATTGTAGCCGGTATGGAGCGGATCGGCCGTCGGGTTAATGAACGTCTCGAGGCGCGCCCGTTGGAAGGGTTTCAGCACCTTAAGGCCAAACGGCAGCGCCGCCAGCCCCACCCCGGCCAGGATCGCCAGATGCAACTTGCTCACCCGCGACACCAGCGCCATCGCCAGCCAGATCACCAGCAGCACCAGCGCCGTACCAAGGTCGGGCTGTTTCATCACCAGCGCCGCCGGCACCGCCACATAGGCCAACGACAGCGCCAGGTACTTTGGCTGCTCCAGCTGGTCATAATGCTCGGCAAAAAACTTGGCCAGCACCACGATTACGATTAATTTCGCAAGCTCCGAAGGTTGGAACTGGAAAAACCCGAAATTGATCCAACGTTGCGCACCAAGCACAGCCCGGCTGGTTATAAGCACGAGCACCAGACTCGCCACCATCAGGCCGTACAGCCACGGCACCAGCTTAAACCACAGCCGATAATCGGTCCGCGCCACAAACATTCCGGCCGCCAGCCCCAACAGCGCAAACACCGCCTGATGCCACACATTCGAGGCGCCGGCAAGCGTCGTGGCCTTAAACGCCGTCGACCAGATCACGAGCAGGCCTGTCGCCACCAGCAGCGCCACGGCTGCCGCCAGTATCCAATCAAAGTTTCTCCAGATCCGGAGCCGGCTGCTCACCACGCGTGGGCGTCCCTCGTTACCAACCCATCTTATCAAACTTGACCATTTGGCACCGCCATTTTAATCTATCAGATACTTCGTACCCCAGGAGAAGGGCTCCATTATGGTATGGCATCCCCCCGAACCACCGTACCCGCAACGCGAACCGCGAGACCCCGATGATTACTTCCGCAGCCGGGCACGCGGAAGACTGAAGCGCATTATGTATGGCTGGCGACTCTGGAGACACCTCCGCTATATCGACCCGTGGACAGAATGCGACGTCAGCGGTGACGAGGGACTCACCATCCTCGGCTTCATCCGGATCGAAAACCGATGGGTAGGACTGGCTCGCCAAGGCT
>Ga0209420_1000873_pt1 | contig 14987 bp, 12 predicted proteins | sample BlaSpr_A8_OM1_O1_FD_187972 | JGI IMG/M metagenome (GOLD analysis project Ga0209420, IMG submission 187972) | Forest soil microbial communities from Thunder Bay, Ontario, Canada - Black Spruce, Ontario site 2_A8_OM1_O1 (SPAdes) (version 2) | ecosystem: Environmental > Terrestrial > Soil > Boreal... | reverse complement strand
TTCTGCAACATCTCAAGCTGCTGCTCGTAGGAGTAATCAAGCACTTCGCGGGGATCCTCAGCGCGGTCCAGCGCCTTGTTCGCCTTCACCCGGAACAGCGCGGCTATCCGGCGCATGATGCTCACCCCGGCCCACTTCCCCTCACTGGCTGAAGACCCTGGCCCGATGGTACGTCCCTGGCCCGCCGCTAGCCTTCGTGCTTGCCGCGCATGATGACGACCGGGCACGGCGCGTGATGCACGCAGAACTGGCCGACCGAGCCGAGTAGCGCCTCGGCCAGGCCGCCGTGGCCGCGGGAGCCCACCACGAGCAGGTCAGCGCCTTCGGCCGCGTCCACCAGCACCTGCCCGGCTCGTCCTTCCAGCACGCGGGGGCAGACCTGGACGTCCGGGTCGACGGTGCGCATCTCCGCGATCGCCTCGGCCAGGACCGTGAACGCGTCCTGCTGGTAGTCCGGCGTGTCGGCGGCCGGTATCCAGCCGGTGCCCACCGGAACCTGCCAGGCGGTCACCGCGTCGACCACGGCGCCGGTCAGTTTCGCCTGATGAACGGCCCAGCGCAGCGCGGCCTTGGATGACTCGAACCCGTCCAGCCCGACTACGATGCGCCGGGGCTCATCTTTGTGGCCGTGCTTCATCGCAAACCTCCCTAAGGTCGGTCCCGCTCCAGGCCGGCGGCTGGTGCCGCACGCCCCGCGTGCTTGATGGCCTTGATGGCGTCGCGAGCGGCGTGCGGATCGAGGTACTGACCGCCCAGGGCGTCCGGGCGCAGGTCCGGTCCGAGCTCGTAGACCAGCGGGAGGCCAGTAGGGATATCCAGCTCGGCGATCAGGTCGTCCGGGATGGATTCGAGCTGCTTGACCAGCGCCCGCAGCGTGTTGCCATGCGAGACGACGAGCACGCATCCGCCGGCCCGCAGATCCGGGACGATCGCGTCCTGCCAGTACGGCAGCAGCCGGGCCGAGACATCCGCCAGGGATTCGGTGCGGGGCAGGGTCTCGGGTGGCAGCGCCACGTAGCGGGGATCGGCGGACTGTGCAGACCAGCTGGCCGCGTCGAACGGCGGCGGTGGCACGTCGTAGGAGCGGCGCCAGAGCCTGAACTGCTCCTCGCCGCGCTGCCGCAGCACGTCGGCCTTGTGCCGGCCCTGGAGCGCCCCGTAGTGCCGACCGTTGAGCCGCCAGGACCGGCGGACCGGGATCCAGTCCCGGTCCGCGGCGGCCAGGGCCAGGTCGGTCGTGCGGATCGTCCGGCGCAGCAGGGACGTGTGCGCGAACGCCGGGAGCACGCCGTGCTCGGCGAGCAGCGTCCCGGCCCGGGCCGCCTCCAGTTCCCCGCGCGCGGTCAGCTGGGCGTTCTCCCACCCGGTGAACAGCCCAGCGGCGTTCCACTCGCTTTGCCCGTGCCGCAGCACGACCAGGCGATAGGGAGCGGGCCGACTCATGGCTCGTCCAGCACGGCCAGGCCGGGCAGCGTCTTGCCCTGGATGAACTCCAGGCTGGCGCCGCCGCCGGTGGAGACGTACCCGAACGCGTTGTCGCGGAAGCCGAGCGTGCGGATGGCCGCGCCAGTGTCGCCGCCGCCTACCAGCGAGAACGCCGCCGCGCTGGCCAGCGCCGAGGCGATGGCCCGGGTACCGGCGGCGTACGGGGCGAGCTCGAAGACGCCCATCGGGCCATTCCAGAAGACCGTCCCGGCCCCGCGGATGCGGGCGGCGAACAGCCGGGCCGACTCCGGGCCGATGTCCAGGCCCATCCGGTCGGCCGGGATGGCGTCGGCCGCCACGACCTCGTGCGGCGCCTCGCCGGTCCGTTCGGCCGCCACGATCAGGTCGGCCGGGAGCACGATCTGGCCGCCCGCGCGGGCGGCCAGATCCAGGTACCCGCGGGCCAGGTCGACCTGGTCGTCCTGTAGCAGGGACGTGCCGACCTTGTAGCCTTGGGCGGCGAGGAAGGGGAAAGCCATGGCCCCGCCGACGAGAATCCGGTCGGCCACGCTGATCAGGCTGCCTATCGCGTCGAACTTGTCCGCCACCTTCGCGCCGCCGAGCACTATCACGTAGGGCCGCCGGATGTCCGCGGTGAGCCGGCGGAGCGCGGCGACCTCGGCCCGGACCAGGTAGCCGGCCGCGTGCGGGAGGCGCAGCGCGACATCGTAGACACTGGCTTGTTTGCGGTGCAGGACGCCGAACCCGTCCGAGACGTATAGGTCGGCCAGTGCGGCGAGCTGATCGGCGAACACGCCCCGCGTCGCGTCGTCCTTGCTGGTCTCCGCCGCGTTGAACCGCAGGTTCTCGAGCATGATCAGCCCGCCGGAGCGCATCGCGGCCACGGCCGCCTGCGCGGATGGTCCGGCCGTGTCGGCGGCCAGCTCGACCGGCCGGCCAAGCAGCTCGCCGAGCCGGGCCGCGACCGGCGCCAGCGAGTATCTCGGGTCCGGCTGGCCCGCCGGCCGGCCGAGATGAGCGCAGACGATCACCATGGCGTCGCGGTCCAGCAGGGCGGTCAGGGTCGGCAGCGCGGCCCGGATCCGGCCGTCATCGGTAACGCGGCCGCCGTCGAGCGGCACGTTGAAATCGACGCGCACCAGCACGCGCTGGCCTGCAACCACGAAGTCGTCGATTGTCTTCATCGCGAGATCTCCTTCGACCCGACGCAGCAAGAACCGGCTCCGGGCGGTATCCCGGACTCCGGATCCCAGCGTGACCCCGCGCCCGCCCGGCGGTCAGGGCCGTTGGCCGCCGCTTTGGGGGACCTTCGTCGGTAGCGCGGTCGTCCCCGGGGAAGACGCCATGCGGGCGGTCCCGTTGATCATTCCGTCAGTGCACGGCCGCGGAATAGCCGGAACGAGTGATTAGCCTGATCCGGGTCGCCTGCAACCGCGCGGCCAGGACCCGGGTGACGCGCTGGTTGAACTCGTAACCCAGTCCGGGATCGGTGGCGCAGAGCTTCCGCACTGTCGGCGCGTCGAACTCGAAGGCTTCCACCGCGGTGGCGGCCACGGCGCCGAACGCCCATTTGTACGGCGGGAACAGCCACGACCAGCCCAGCAGTTCGCCCATGCCGATGGTCTCGATCACCACCGGACCCTCGCCCGGGACAGCCAGGTCCAGCGACACGTGACCGCACTGGATCAGCCAGAAGCGGGCGGCGTTGCCTCCGTCCTCGAAGAGCCGGCACCTGACCGGGAACCTGACGTCACAGGCGGCCTCGGCAAGTATGCCTAGCTGATCAGCCGACATGCCGTGCAGGAACGGATGGGTGGCCAGAGCGGCCGCGTTGACCTCGATCATGGGACATCACCGCCCAGCGTTTGTCTCGGTTGGCTCAGCCTGCGCGGCGCCACGCGTTCGCGGCCAGGGCCAAAGGTCACACGTAGGCCGGGACCATTGGCCGCGGAACGATGCGACGGAGCACGGGCGTGGTCGATGGACCAACGTCCGCCGGACGCCGGATCGAGAGCCGCTGACCCTAGGGTCACGACAAGCGGGGCCGCCCCTCGGGGCGGCCCCCCTAGTTACCGGTCTACAGTTGCTCGCCGACGAGAGCGGCCAGGTCGGCCAGCCGGCAGGTGTAGCCCCACTCGTTGTCGTACCAGCCGAACACCTTGACCAGCCGCCCAGAGGCCTGGGTGAGCGCCGAGTCGAACACGCACGACGCTGGGTCGCCGATGATGTCGCGGGAGACCATGGGATCGGTGCTGTACCGCAGCACGTGGCCCAGCGAGCTCTTCGGGTCGAACGCCGCGGCGGCGAACGCACCGTTCACCTCCTCCGCGGTGACGTCCTGGCTGAGCACGACCGCGAGGTCGGTCAGCGAGCCGTCCTCCACCGGGACCCGGACGGCCACGCCGTCCAGCTTCCCGGCCAGGGCCGGGATGACCTCGCCGGTGGCCCGGGCCGCGCCGGTCGTGGTCGGCACGATGCTGGTCGCCGCCGACCGTGCCCGTCGCAAGTCCTTGTGCGGCCCGTCGATGAGCATCTGATCCCCGGTGTAAGCGTGGATCGTGGTCATGAATCCCTGCACCACGCCGAACGCGTCGTTCAGCACCTTGACCATGGGGGCCACGCAGTTGGTCGTGCAGGACGCGTTGGAGATCACGTCATGCCGCTGCGGGTCATAAGCGCCCTCGTTGATGCCGATCACGACGGTAAGGTCCACGCCCTTGCCCGGCGCGGAGATCAGTACCTTCCGCGCGCCGCCCTTCAGGTGCAGGGCCGCGCCGTCCCTGGTGCGGAACTTGCCGGTGGACTCGATGACGATGTCGGCGCCGAGCTTGGCCCAGTCGATTCTCGCGGGGTCGCGCTCGGACAGCACGGGGATCACGTCCCCGGCGACGATCAGCGAGTCGTCAGTGTGCTCCACCGGGCGGCCGAGCCGGCCGTAGGTGGAGTCGAAGGCCAGCAGGTGCGCCATCGTCCTGGCGTCGGTGATGTCGTTGATCCCCACCACCTGCAGGTCGGTGCGCTCCAGCGCCAAGCGCGTGAACACGCGCCCGATGCGGCCGAAACCGTTGATTCCCACTCTGACAGTCATGTGAGCTTCCTCCTTACGGGTGTTCTCACCGGCAGTCTGGGCGGCCCGGACGGACCTCGGGTAGCGCCAATAGGCACCTCATGACGGGACCATCGGCCCTTCGTCGGCGGACAGGCACAAGGTCCCGGTCAAGCCGGGAAGTCCGCCTCTGGCTGAGCGAATCGCGACAGCGCAGGGTGAACACCAGACGTACCGCGCCGCCAGAGGAAGAAGTGAGACCGATGCAACTGGGACACAGGACCACGAGGTGCTCGCCGGACCGGACCGAGAACGCTGTGTTCACCGGGCTGATGGGAGCGTTCCTGGCCGGATCCCCGTTCGTCGCGTACGCCGCCGGCCGATGGGCCAACGCCGCGCTCTCCCGCCAGGCACGGCTTCAAGGGAACGCGCTGTTCCAGGTCCCGGCCACTCTGCTAGGCGAGGCTCCGCTCCGGACCGGGTCCGGAACACGCACGCCCCGGGCCGCGCTGGCCCAGTGGCGGGCGCCGGACGGTCAGCTCCGCACCGGGCCGGTCTCCGCACCCAGCGGGGGGGCCGCGGGCAGCACGGTCACGGTGTGGGTCAACCAGGCCGGCGACCTGGCCGATCCGCCGATGCGGCAGCCCGAGATCGCCGACCGCACCGAGCTGGCCCAGGGTCTCGCCGCCGCCGGCTTCGCCGTCGCGCTGGCCGCGATCGGAGGGCTCGCCCGCAAGAGCCTGGACAAGCGGGCGGCCGCCTGACCGGGCGCTCTGGCAAAGGGGAGCCCGAGCAGGCGTAGCGCACGTCGCCGATCACACGACTGTCGGGCGGCCTTGATCCGGCGACCGGTGCCGCGGTGCGGGAGGATCCGCGGGAACAGGTACGCGGATTCCTGCGCGCCACCCCGGCGGCGGCTGGATGCCGCCCGACCAGACCGCTGAGTTGCTGGGGGTGCCATGAACGAGCTATCCCGGCCAGCCCTGGCCATGCTGATGGCAGGCTGGGCGCAGGCCATACTGCTTCCATGCATGATGACCTATTCCCGGTGGAATGGATGGGTCGGCGGGCGATCGTCGCGTTCCCTGGGCATGTCGACGTGTCCAACGTGGGCCAGCTCCGCGATCGGCTGCTTTCCGTGATCAACCGCGGGGCCGCCGTGCTGATCGTCGACATGACAGACACCGTGTCATGCGACCATTCCGCGGTGGATGCCGTCGCCCAGGCCTGCCAGCGGGCGGCCATCAGCGGGACCCAGCTCAGGCTGGTGGTTACCGCTCCGGTCATCAGGCGCGTGCTGAGCATCGAGGGACTGGACCGCCTGGTTTCCATCTATCCCTCGCGGGAGGCGGCGATCGCCTCCGGAGTGCCGGGAGGTAGTGTCCCTGCGCCGCTGGAGGCTGGCCCGCGACCACCGAGCCGGACCCCGGCAGACTCTGCCAGCGCATCTGACGCGATGGGCATCACGCCGGCCGTGCTCTGGCAGCTGATTGACGCCCTTGGCGACGGCCTGGTCCTTGCCGGCAAAGACGGGAAGATCGCCCTGGTCAACCGGCGGTGCGCGGAGATGTTCGGCTACAAGCGCGAGGACCTGATCGGCCTGCCGGTTGACTCGCTTGTCCCGTCTGACGTGCGGGCCGCCCACGTGGGCTACCGGGCCGGCTACAGCCAAGCTCCGCAGGCACGGCCGATGGGCGAACGTGCCCGCCTGGCCGGGCTGCGGAAGGACGGAGCCACGCTCCCAGTCGAGATAAGCCTGAGCCCGGTGCCCACCGCGACAGAAAACTTCGTGCTCGCCGTGATACGCGATGCGACCGAGGCCAGGCGGGGCGGTGATCTCGCCGACCTGGCCAGGAGCGCCGTCGCCGACCACTCGCACCGCACCAAGGACCTGCTCGATCGTGTCGTCCATTACTTGTTCGAGGTCGGACTGAGCCTGCAGGCCGCCTCCAACCTGCCCGGCGACGTGGCCCGCGAGCGCCTCACCGAAGCCCTGGAGCAGCTAGATGACACAATCCACGAGATCCGCGACTACGCCTTCATCTCAGGCGACGAAGGACCGCGGTCCGAAACGGGACCACCCGCCGGTGCCGCATAGCCCGGCAGCACGCAACCTAAGAAGAACGGGGGACATCTGGCGGTGAAGCCCCGGCACCATTAGAGGCCGTTGCCTCCGCTGCGCCAGGCCGACCCGTGATCTGGGCTGCTATCCAGACTGCGAAATTACGGATCGTCGCGTCGGCAGCCCGACGCGAGATCGCCCGGTCCAGCGCCTCACCCAGGGGACCGAGCGGGGGCCGGTATACGCCCGCCATAGTCAGCAAGGTGACCTGATCACTGGCGGAAGCGAGCCGAAGATCGGCGTCCAGAACCGGGAATAGCCCGCCACCCGGGCCTGTCGCCTCCCATCGGATGGCCAGCCCGGCAGATCTGTCCGTCCAGGCCAGCTCGCGGAACTGCACCCGGACCAGCTTGGACAGGCCAGCCGCGCCCACCCCCGTAAGGCCGGCGGTCCCGCGGCCATAAGCGTCTTCCGACGCGCTGATCAGCGCACCGTCCTCGGTCCGCTGCACCAGCCTTGCCCGGGCCAAGGCGAAGCTGACCTCGAGAAGCACCTCATGGCCAACGAACATCCTTGCATTTCACAGGTTTGATGGCCGAGCAGGCAAGGACCTAGGTCCCGGTTTGCGGTGCCTAACGCCCCTAATCGGAGTAGCGCCGCACCCGGCAGACCCCGTTCTGCGTCAATGGACGCGACGCGCTCGTTAATGCGCCATGGTGTCGGGGAGCTGTCTCTTCGTTCCGCTTGCAGGCATGGTCCCTGGCGGGGCGTTGCGGCGGGGTGCGCGAGCGGCAGGAGTGGGGCGCAGCAGCGTGCGGCCAGGGTTCCAGGCCAGCCTGGTCATGCGGTCTGCCGGGCCCAGCGACGACCGGGCGGAGGCCGCTGCCGGGCCGCGGCTGCCGCCTTGGACTCTTCCAGCTTCTGGAGCAGCGAGGTCAGCATCCGTACCTCGTCGGGTTCCCAGTCGGCCACGAACAAGGCCCGGCGACTAAGGACTTTGTTCCCTGTTCTACTGGTCAGCTCCCCGGCATCCTCGTTGCTATGTATTCTGACGGCCCGGCTCCGCAGCACCTGTCCAGGGATGAATGTCTCCAGCTCATGGCATCCGTGTCCATGGGCCGGATCATCTATACCCGGCAGGCGCTGCCGACGGTCGAGCTTGTCAATTTCGCGCTTGACGATGGGGACATCGTCATTAGCACGGACGGTGACGGTAAGCTCGCCGCCGCGACCCGACACGCCGTCGTCGCGTTCGAGGCCGATTGTCTGGACGCCCAGCAGGTCGGCTGGAGTGTCACCGCGATAGGACCGTCGCGAGAAGTGACCGACCCCGAAGACATAGGCCGGCTACGGAAAATAGGCCTCAGCTCATGGACTTACGGGACGCGGGAGCGCTTTATCCGGGTTTCACCCGAGCTACTGGACGGTCGGCGGCTTCGCTCTCACGACCTCCAGGACGGCGACGGTGCGGATCGTTCCTGAGGCGCTCAGGGGCCATCAGCCGCGAGGTACGCGCCACTCCAGTCTTGTTCCCGGAGTGGGCGCCGTCGGATCGGCCGGGCTGAGCCGCAGCTTGCCGCCGAGATCCTCGGCCCGCTCGGCCAGGTTGCGGAGCCCGCTGCGGTGCGCTCCGGCCGGGATCCCGGTCCCGTCGTCGATGACCAGGACAGTGAGCATCCCGTCCGGATCCACGTCCACCGTCACGTCGACCTGGCGGGCGTCAGCGTGCCTGGCCGCGTTGGAAAGGGCCTCGCGCAGCGCGGCGAGCACCTGCCCAGCGAGCTCCGGGCTGACCGGCGCGCCGAGACCCGCGCCCAGGCGCAGCGACGGCGCGAAGCCGAGCAGCGGCGTCATCTCCTCGACCAGCACGACGATGTCGCCACGCAGATACGGCTGGCCGGTGGCATCATGGGCCTGCAACGCGAAGATGCTGGCCCGGATGTCCTTGATTGTCTCGTCCATCGCGTCCACGGCGTTGGTGATGCGGCTCGCGACCTCCGGCCTGGTGATCATCGACATCGTTCCCTCCAGCGACATGCCGGTGGCGTAAAGACGCTGGATGACCAGGTCATGCAGGTCGCGGGCGATCCGGTCCCTGTCCTGGTAAAGCGAGAGCCGTTCGGCTTCGGCGCGGCTGGCCGCGAGCTCGAGCGCGACGCCGGCTTGCGCGGCGAATGAGGCCACCACGTCCGCCTGGGCCTGCGGGAACGGCAAGGCGCCGTGGCGGCGTCCGACGGTGAGCACGCCGCGGACGTTCCCTGGCGCGCCGAGCGGGAATACGACCGCAGGCCCGATCTGACTCATCGCTCCGCGGGCGGCCTTCGAGGCGCGCTCGTCGGCGGCGAAGTCAGTGGCCGTCAGCGGTTCACCGGTGGACTGCACCCGGCCGGACAGGGATTCACCGGCCGGCAGCACCAGGCCGCGGGTGGCGTCGGCACCGTCGCCGTCGGCGTAGGTGATCGTCAGCCGCCGTCGTTCCTCGTCGGGCAGGGCGAGCACGGCCAGGTCGGCCCCGGACAGTTCCCGCGCCTGCCGGGTGATGCCGGCCAGTACCTCGCCGGGTTCGGAGCCGGACAGCAGCCGGGTGGTGACCTCGGCGCTGGCCTGGATCCAGCGCTGCTGGCGGCGGGCCGCCTCGTACAGCCGGGAGTTCTCGACCGCCACGGCCGCCGCGGCGCCCAGCGCGACCAGCACCGCCTCGTCGTCCTCGGTGAAGTCCCCGCCGCCGCGCTTGTTGGTCAGGTAGAGGTTGCCGAACACCTCGTCCCGGATCCGCACCGGGACGCCGAGGAAGCCGCGCATCGGCGGATGCCCGCCGGGGAATCCCGACGATGCCGGATGGGCGGCGATGTCGGCCAGCCGCAGCGGCCGGGGATCATCGATCAGCAGGCCGAGCAGGCCGCGCCCCTCGGGCCAGTGATGGATCGCCTCGATCTCGTCCTGGCTCAGGCCCACCGGGATGAACTCGGCCAGCCGCTTGCCGTCGCCGATGACGCCCAGCGCCCCGTAGGTCGCATCTACCAACCGGACCGCAGTCTCCACGATCCGCCTGAGCGTGAACTCCAAGTCCAGGCCGGAGCCGATGGCCACAACGGCCTCGATCAGGCCGCGCATCCGGTCCCTGTTCGCCATCACGGCCTGCAGCCGTACCTGCAGCTCGGCGAGGAGATCGTCCAGCTGCAGATGCAGAAGAAACTCCGGGCGGTTCCCATCATCAGGTTCCACCAGCAGATCCTTCCCGATGACGATGCATGGTAAGACTATCCGCCGGGCCGCGACTGCGGTGACTGCGCGGCTGACCATTCGAGGGCACTGGACGGGCACGGGCGCACCGGTTCCGGCGCCGCGGGCTTGTGCCGGACTCGTTAATGCCGTCAACTGGGAGCGCGGGCGGCCCGGCCCGGACCTTGCGCTTGTCGTCGCTCGTCTCGTTGACGGCGGGAGAGGTTATGGCAGGCGAATCGATGTCCGGGCGGATGCCGCTATCGCCGATAGAGTCGGCTGCGAGCTGACCCTGCTGATCGCGAGACCGGCCTCCGGCACAACTGCCCGTGGCTGGCGGGCGTCATCGTCGGCTGCGCTTCCGGATGTGCGGAGAAGCTGCTGCCCGCAAGGGCCTGCATCTGGTCAGGTCAGTCACCCGTCCCGGCGAAGCCGCAGCCATACGGCACCGCCGGGTTCGCCGAGGCGGTTTCCTGACCCAGCCAGTCGACCGATTCGATGCCGCGTTCTCCGGGATCTCGCCACGAGAGGCTGACTATACAGACCCACAGCAGCGACTCCTTCTTGAAGTCGTCTGGGAAGTACTTGAGGACGCCGGAACTACGCTCGAGGAATTGGCCGGATCAGCCACCGACGTATTCGTCGGTGGATTTACGCTCGATTACGGCCAGTTGCAATTCGGCGGCGCCGGGCAGGCCCAGACAATCTCGGGGGCGCACACCGCTACCTCGTGGAGGCGGTGGGACACGGCATGGGTCGTATCAAGCAGACGAAGGCCCGAAGGGGCTCACCGCCGGCGGCTGACTCCAACCCCTATCGCTGGCGGGCCGCGCGCGGTAACGTCAAGTCAGATAGCGTCCCGGGCGGCGGAATGTCCATGACATTCCTGCGTGGCCCGGTAACCGCCGCTCTGGACCCTGGCGGTACATCGCGATGATGTGCCTGGCAGGAGTCGCGGCCATGAGATCCCACGAAGCAGTAACCATCCCGGTGACCTCAACGCGCTGGCGGCCGGGCACGCGGCATCACATGCGAGGCCCCGGGGTCGGCGGGTCACGCCGGCCTGAGACGGCGCGGCCGGCGGTGTGCCTCAAGGCAGTCCGCACCTTCACCCGGCTTGGCCGTTACGGCATAAGCCCTAGTCCTTCGGTTACCTGGCATCGGAGCACTTGACATGAACTTCCCCGGTCTTCAGCACGCGAGTCCGCTGGCTATTAACCTCAACCAGCCGGGCTCTTTCCTGCATTGGTCGATCTTCACGGTGTCAGTGGCGAACCTGGTCCTGATCGCGGTGATGGTTATTATCTTCGGCGCCGCCCTGATGCTCCCGTTCCCGCGGGGAGTCCGCGAGGAACCCGCCCCAGCCGCGGACAGCGGCACGGAGGCGGCGGGCACGCCGGCCGCGGACGACGGCACCGCGGGCATGTGGACCGCCCGGTTGCGGCACCGCGCGCTGAAGTCGCTGCCGCCAGGCAAGCTGCTGCCCGACACCCAGCCCGCTTATGTCGCATCCTGGATCTACGTGTTCGGCGTCGGGTCCCTGGCCGCGCTCGGGGTGGCGATCGTGTCCGGGTTCGGCCTGGCCCTCGGCGGCCCCGACTGGTGGCATTACAACCCGCTCGGGCACTTCTTCAACAGCTTGCACCTGTGGAGCGTCGAGCTGTTCATGGCGCTGCTGGTCATCCACCTGTGGGGCAAGTTCTGGATGGCCGCCTGGCGCGGCCGCCGGACCTGGACCTGGATCACCGGCGTGGTCGCGTTCGTGGCCTCGGTCCTGGAGTGCTTCACCGGTTATGTGTCGCAGCAGAACTTCGACTCGCAGTGGATCTCCACCAGCGGCAAGGATGCGTTCAACTCCGTCGGGGTCGGCGCGTTCTTCAACGTGATGAACACCGGGCAGATGCTGATGTGGCACATCGTGCTCATCCCGATCGTGCTGATCGCGATCGTCGGCGCGCACGTGCTGCTGGTCCGGGTGCGCGGGGTGTCGCACCCGATCGACACCGACGCTGCAGGCGCCGTGGGACGGGGACGGCTGCGCCGACGTGCCATCGCGGCGGCCAGCGCCGCTCCCTGGCGCGGCCCGAACCGGCGTTACGACATCTTGAAGGAAGGCACCATCGCCACGGTGATCGTGCTGGTGCTCACCTTGGGCCTGGCCGCAGTGCTGTCCTCTCCGGACGTCCCGCCGGTCACCGTCGCCACCTGGGCCAGGCTGGCGCCCGCCGACTTCCTGGCCGCCGCCGCCACCGAGCTGGACGGAACTAGCGAGACCGCCACCTACGGCCCGCCGTACAACGACACCAGCGGCGCCGCCCAGCGGCTGCTGTTCTCCCCCGCCACCATCGTCGGCGTCACCCAGCCAGTCGACACGGCGCAGGACTTCGTCCTCGGCCCGCTGTCAACGCTCGCCAGTACAGATCCGGCCATCGTCGCCCCGCTGGCCGCCTACCGGGCGGCCTCCCCCGCCCAGCAGCTGAAGTGGGCCAGCGCCTACGACGCCGCCGTAGCGAAGGTGAAGTTCGTCAATGGCAGCCCGGTCCTGCCCGCGGCTGGCGACGGGCCGGTCCCGGCCCTGATGACCGGTGAGCTCACCCTCGCGCGCAGCGGCGCGCTGGACACCGACCTGCTGTCCCAGCAGCCGTTCTACGGCACCAACTTCACCAAGCCGCTGCTGTTCATCGAGGACGGCGCCTACTTCGCCAGCCAGGCCCAGGCCATGGGCCTGACCGGCAGCCAGTGGGGCGTGATGAACGAGACCGGCAGCTACCCAGGCCAGCCCTGGCTGTGGCTGTACACCCTGTGGTACCAGGTGCCGGGATGGACCAACTCGGCCAATATCGACATGATCGCGATCTACATGACCGGCCTGGCCACGATCCTGCTGCTGCTCGTCCCGTTCATTCCAGGCCTGCGCGACATCCCCCGGCTGATCCCAGTGCACCGCCTGATCTGGCGGTCCTGGTACCGCTCCGAGCCGGGTCCCGCTATCCGCGATGACGCACCCAGGCCAGCCGACAATACCCCGGTCGGCCACTCACAGTGACAGGTGGCGCGGGCGGGACCGAACTCACGCTGCCGCCGACGGCTGGGTGCCGTTGAGTTGGCGCCACGCACCCTGGTGGTCACCGGTCTCGGCGTGCGCCAGTCAGGGACCAAGGTCCCGGCCCGCGTCCGCCCACGGCCCTTAAAAACGCGTCGGCCGGGTGACGGAGGTCCCGGCCGTTCGGTGACGTGTGGCCGTGATGGTGATGGCGGTGCTGCCGGGAGACTCCAGGTAACAAGCTGAACAGGCGGGCCGGACCGGCCCCGCAGCTAGAAAGAGGCATTCCGATGCGCCGCAATTCTTCCCATCTGACCGTCATCGCGGGGTTCGCCGTCGCGGTGATCTTGCTGGTGGCCGGAGGCCTGCTGACGTGGGGCTCGGCTTACGTGCACAACACCGTGCAGGGCCAGCTGTCCTCGCAGCAGATCTTCTTCCCGCCCAAGGCCGCGTTCGCGAACCCCAAGGTCGGCACGGAGATCACCCCGAGCATGATTCCCAGCGTCTCGCAGTACGCCGGGGAGCAGATGCTGACCGGGCAGCAGGCCGAGGCCTACGCTGACCACTTCATCGCCGTCCACCTGTCCGAGATCGGCGGCGGCAAGACCTACTCCCAGCTGTCGACCGAGGCGATCGCGCAGCCGAAGAACGTGGCACTGGCCGCTCAGGTGGCGACCGTGTTCAAGGGCACCACGCTGCGCAGCATGCTGCTGAACGCTTACGGCTGGTGGAAGGTCTCGCAGATCCTGTACATCGCCGCGCTCGTCGCGTTCGCACTGGGCGGGCTGACCCTGATCGGCTCGGTGTTCGCCCTGGCTCTGGGCCGCCGGCCCGAGATCACCCACGAGGCCATCCCGGCCACCGGGTCCACCTCGGCCAAGGTCGCATAACCTACCGGCAACTACCTCCGGCCAGCGCCCATCAGGGTGCTGGCCGGAGTTCGTGATTCACAGGGTTGGGCGGATCCGGCGGCCAGTGACGCGAGTCGGGACGATACGCACGAACAGTTCCCTCTCCCCGGTCGGCCAGGGCTCTACTCCGGCCTCTACGACCGCCGCGCGGTCAGCCTCGGATACGTGATGCGCCGGTCCCTGGATCAGCACGCTCCATCCCTGGCGGCCGGCCGTGTCGATGTCGTCGATCTCGAACGCCACCTTGTAATCCCCGCCCGCAATCCCGGTCTGCAGGTCCTCATCGAGCGCGCTGTACTGGGTGGTCCGGAACACCACCGCCCCGTCGTGCCACTTGTAGTTCACCGGCAGCACCGCCGGACCGAACCGGCTCTGGTACGCGATGCGGCCGATTCCCCCCTGCGCTATCAGCCGCAGGCACTCGGCCTCCTCGAGTTCATCGATCGTGCGGTCAGACATGCATGATCCTTCCCCGGTCCGGCCTATCGCGTCATCACGACCTTAGCGTCACGCGCCAGGAACCGTGACCTTCAACCTGGCCAGAAATGGACTTTCGGCCCTGTCCCGCGGTTCCGTTCACGGGGAGGCTGGGATCAGAACTTAACCAGCAAGTGGAGGCAGCCATGCGAGCCCTCGTTTACCACGGTCCCGGGCGCAAGTCCTGGGACGAGGTACCCGACCCCGAGATCACCGATGACGGCGACATTATCGTGCAGGTGGATGCGACCACTATCTGCGGTACCGACCTGCACATCCTCAAGGGTGACCTGCCTGAGGTACGCAACGGCCGGATCCTGGGCCACGAGGCGGTCGGGACCGTCGACGAGGTCGGCGACGGCGTCCGCACGCTCACGCCCGGCGACCGCGTGCTGGTCTCCAGCGTCAGCGCGTGCGGAACATGCCAGTTCTGCCGTGCAGCCCGCTACGGGCAGTGCCTGTGCGGCGGCGGCTGGGTCCTCGGCCACACGATCGACGGCACCCAGGCCGAGTACGTCCGCGTGCCGTTCGCCGACACGTCCACGTTCCGGGTTCCCGACGGCGCGTCCGACGAGGAAATCCTCATGCTGGCTGATGTCCTGCCGACTGGCTACGAGGTCGGCGTCCTGGCCGGCGGCGTGCGCCCAGGCGATATCGTCGCCGTCGTCGGCGCTGGCCCGGTCGGCCTGGCCGCGATCGCCGGCGCGCAGCTGTTCAGCCCGAGCCACATTGTCGCCATCGACTTGTCCGACGCCCGGCTGGAAGCGGCCAAGTACTTCG